>Ga0214167_1001047_pt1 | contig 11877 bp, 17 predicted proteins | sample TroBogypolimnion_45_FD_153006 | JGI IMG/M metagenome (GOLD analysis project Ga0214167, IMG submission 153006) | Freshwater microbial communities from Trout Bog Lake, WI - Practice 18AUG2009 hypolimnion v3 | ecosystem: Environmental > Aquatic > Freshwater > Lake > Hypolimnion/Profundal zone ... | reverse complement strand
TTGAAGAGTTTAAAGAAGTGGTTCTCGGAATAATCAAAAACTAAAAACAACCATGGCAAAAGGCGTGAACAAGGTAATTCTCTTGGGCAGACTTGGCGGGGATCCGGAGAGTAGGCAGGCAGGAGCAACAACAGTGGCTAACTTTACAATCGCCACGTCAGATAAGTACAAGGATAAGCAAGACCAGTGGCAGGAGAGGACTGAGTGGCATCGGATAGTAGCATGGGGGAAGCTGGCTGATATCTGCGCTCAGTACCTGCGCAAAGGGTCACAGGTATACGTTGAGGGGAAGCTGCAGACTCGCTCATGGCTGAAAGACGATGTCAAGCAGTACACAACAGAGGTCGTTATCAGCGAAATGCAGATGCTTGATGGAAAGCCTAATTGCGGGCAGGAAGATCGCCAGTATGCTCCGCCAGTGGCTCAGGGGTCGCGGTGTGAGAAAGATGATCTTCCTTTCTGATGAGCAATAAACTGACAAGCAAGCAGGAGCACCAGAAACAAGGCTCTGACTGGCGAAAATAGAGCGCAGCCGGGCACTTTCACCATCTCATAACCGATCCACCTTCAGATCTCGACTATGACCGCACTACACAGGCCCTCGGCAAAGATGACGACGAAAAAGAAAAGGCGTGATCGGTTATCAAACGCCAAACCAGAGGCCGAACCTGCTGAAGTCGTAAAGATTGATGGTGAAAACGTCATCGTCCAAAAAGTAAACCATCCGTCGTACAAAGAAAAAGGTAAAAAGGTAAAGTGGGTGGCTGATTGGGCGGGATGCGACAAGATCAAGGGGTTTGGTATAGAGGGAGACACGCGGGACGAGGTTGTGTGTAAAGTGTCCGTAGTGATCCAGCGAAAGAAAGAATTCAGAGATCTGTGTGAGGATATCTGGGCAAAGAGATACGGAAAATAACACCCTTCCTTGACCGGCGGGGGATTTTCTACAGTAAGGTATGGCAAAAAAGAAGTACACAGATGAGTTTCCGGCGTTAGCTGAGATGCATGCCCGAGAAGGTATGATCGAGTCTGATATCGCCAAAAAACTTGGGGTATCAATCACAACTTTTGAGCAATACAAAAAGCAGTATCCGGAGTTTCTGGCAGCCTTAAAAAGAGGTAAAGCGCCTATTGATTTCGAGGTTGAGAGTGCGCTGCTTAAAAGGGCTTTGGGGTATACCTACACGGAGACAAAACGAGAAATAGAGAATCTTGATAACGGTGTGGTACTAGTTAAATCGACAACTGAAACAATTAAGGAAGTAGTGCCTGATGTGACCGCCCAAATATTTTGGTTAAAGAACCGTAACCCTCAAAGATGGCGTGACGTAAAGGGTGTTGAGATGACTGGTAAGGATGGTAAAGACCTCTACGCAGGCGTTATAGTATTGCCTGCCAAAGACCCAAAGCCATGTTAAAGTTCACACCACAGGAAGGACCACAAGAACGCTTTGTTTCATGCAGTGCTGATATCGCCTTTTACGGTGGAGCAGCTGGAGGAGGCAAGTCTTATGCTTTGCTTTTGGATGCATCGAGGGATGTGAGTAACCCGAAGTATGGCGCAGTTATTTTTCGTCGCACAACAAAGCAGGTTACCAGTGAGGGCGGCTTATGGGATACAGCAAGTACTGTATACTCTCTTGTAGGAGCCAAGCCGAACCAGTCAGCACTTACCTTTACGTTTCCACCTGGCGGCCGTGTTGGGTTTGCTCACATGGAGCACGAAAAAAACCGATTCGACTGGCAGGGTTCACAGATCGTATACCTCGGATTCGATGAGCTTACCCATTTCACTTGGGCGCAGTTCAGTTACATGCTGTCACGTAACCGGTCAACGTCCGGGGTAGATACAAAGATCCGGGCAACACTTAACCCCGACCCTGACCATTTCGCACGTAAATGGGTCGATTGGTATCTGGACAGTGATGGATATGCAATACCTGAACGCTCTGGCGTTATCCGGTGGCTTATTGTTGTCGATGATGCAGCAGTCTTTGCGGACACAAAACAAGAGTTGATTGATGAGTACCCAAACAGTCTGCCGTTGAGTTTTACTTTTATCGCTTCATCGATTGAAGACAATCTGATTCTGCTTAACCTCGACCCGAAGTACCTTGCAAACCTTGATGCGCTACCAAGGCTAGAGCGGGAAAGGCTGAAGAAGGGAAACTGGAACATCAGGCCGTCGGCTGGTAGTTATTTCAAACGGTCAGAATTTGAGATTGTTGATGTGCTTCCGACAGGGAAAATAACGAAAACCGTCAGGGCGTGGGATCTGGCCGGAACTGAAAAGAGAAAAGAAGCTGATGATCCAGACTGGACAGCAGGCGTAAAAATGTCAGTGATCGATAAAGTTTACTATGTTGAGCATGTCGAGCGGTTCAGGGTTGACGCCTCAAAGGTCATGAGCGGCATCAAAAATATCGCTTCATCGGACGGGTTCGGTATTCCCGTTCTTGTGCCACAAGACCCTGGACAAGCAGGGAAGACGCAGGTCAGGGCGTATGTGCAGGATTTCGCAGGATACACGATTAAAACTAATCCGGTATCAGGCAGTAAGACCGTAAGAGCAACACCTTTTTCATCTCAAGTCCAAGGTGGAAATGTGAAGCTACTGAGAGGCCCGTGGAATGATGCTTATCTTTCTGAACTTGAAAGTTTTGATGGGTCCGGTGCTGGGCATGATGACCAGGTCGATGCTTCGTCAGACGCATTTAACGAACTGGCGTTGGGTATAAACTCCACCGGTATGCTTGAGTATTACCGGCAAGAAGCGGAAAAACTGAGAGAAGAGCGCAAAGCGGGGTAGGCAATGAGATTTTACACACTTAAACTTTAAATCATGCCAGAAGGAATAAAAACACCGATCAGTGAGGCGATGTTGCAAACAGCTATCCGGGGCGGTCAGTTTGTGAATACTGGGAATAACAACGTCGAACCAGCACCTCAAGCAGTGCCAGTAGAACAGGGAAGCGCATGGATGGCTCCAATGCAACCTTTACAGGTCTCAACACCCGCAGACGTGAAAGGTAGGGCGTTTGATTACCCTGTAGGCTATAACGTCAACATCAAGCCACGCGCGTATGAGCCGGTGAGTTTTGATCAACTCCGCGCTCTCGCTGACAATCTCGATATCCTCCGGCTTGTGATTGAGACAAGAAAGGATTTGGTGTGTGCGCTTGAAATCGCGGTCGTTCCGAAAAAAGACGGCATTGAACCTGATGCGAGATGCAAGGAAGTGCAAGATTTTCTTGAACTTCCCGACAAAGAGCATACTTGGGCCGAATGGTTGAGAATGTTGCTGGAAGATTTACTTGTCATTGATGCTCCAGCGATATATCCGTTACTCACAAAAGGTGGCAAGTTGTATACTCTTGAGCCGATTGATGGGGCGACGATATCCCGTAAGATTGACCTTTCAGGACGCACGCCGATACCACCGCAGCCCGCATACCAGCAAATCCTTAAAGGGGTTCCTGCCGGCAATTTTACACGTGATGAGTTGATTTACAAGCCGAGAAACAAACGCACCAACAAGCTGTATGGATTTTCTCCGGTCGAGCAGATCATGATGACGGTAAACATCGCATTGCGCCGCCAGCTCTCACAGTTGCAGTTTTATACAGAGGGAAGCGTCCCCGATATGATGCTTGCCTGCCCTACAGACTGGACACCGGATCAGGTACGGATGATGCAGGGCTATTGGGATGAGGTGATGGGAGGCAACACGGGCGAGCGCAGAAAAGCAAAGTTTGTGCCGGGCGGCATGACTCCTGTTAACACAAAAGAGGGGCTGCTTAAAGATGAGTTTGATGAATGGATTGCTCGTATTGTCTGCTATGCTTTCAGCGTCCCGAACATGGCGTTTATCAAGCAAATGAACAGGGCAACCGCGGGAACGGCGGTTGATCAAGCTGTGTCAGAGGGTTTATTGCCTATATTGCAGTGGGTTAAATCTTTGGTAGATTACATCATTATCAAATATTTCGGATATACGGATGTGGTAATGATATTTACTGACAGCAAAGATCCTGATCTCGCACAAGAGGCCGCGATCAAGCTTCAGAACTCTCAATCAGATCAGATTGATATCAACACGGGCGTTTTGGATGTGAATGAGGTCAGAATTAAAAGAGGTCTTAACCCCCTGACTCCGCAGCAGCTTGAAGAGCGCAAACCAGCGCCACCGCCACAACTTGCAGCAAGTGCTCCGGGCGGATCGAACCCCGCGCCGGATGAACCATTCCCGCCAGACGCAACGGTCAAGGAGCCTACGGCAAAACTTCAAAAAAAAAAGCCCGAACGACAATCGCACCGCTTGACCGTGACCGGCCCGCGATACTGAAACTCGAGTCCAAGCTGAAAGGCTTTCTTGCCGGTTATCTGAAAAAGAAAGGGAAAGGCATTGTCAAGCAGGCGGTAGGACTCTATGCCAGTCTGAGTAAGGCTGATGAGACTGATGATAGAGCTGATGTGTTACTCGCCCAGCTTGATATTGACTTTGCAGACCTGCCCTCAGACCTGCAAGATTACTTGCAAGAGATCGCCAGGGAAGGTGTATCAGCAGGAGCCGCACAAATATCGCTCACAGAAACGTCCAAGGCTGTCCAACTCGCCAATGAACGCGCCGAGGAATGGTCGGCAGACAGAGCAGCAGAACTTGTAGGAATGCAATGGATTGATGGAGAGCTGGTGATCAACCCCAATGCTGAATGGTCCATCACCGAGTCAACCAGAGATATGATCAGAGGCGACGTTAAAACAGCGATTGAAGAGGGATGGAGCAACCAGAAACTGAGAGATGCTCTTGTGGAAAACCAAGGCTTTTCGGAAGAACGCGCCATGATGATAGCCCGCACAGAAACAGCATTTGCAGACACGCAGGGGAACATCGCAGCATACGCTGAAGCGAAAGACGCCGGACTTGACGTCAAAGTGCAATGGCTGACAGCGGATGATGGCCTGGTGTCAGAAGAGTGTGAGATGAACAATCTTGAAATCCGAGAAATCGGAGATGAGTTTTCAAGCGGGGCGACCGAACCGCCACAGCATCCAAATTGCCGGTGCGTGCTTGCTCCCAGTGTAGGAGATGCCGAAGAGTAGCTGCCACCACCAACAATCAGCCCTGCATAGTCGGGGCTTTTTTATTACGCTACTTTTAACAAACTATTTTTCGTTTTGTGCGATTATTTTATATTTATTTATGATTCTATTTGTTTCATAAATAAATAATGTGCATATTTAATCAGTGGGTATGACAAACAACAATAAACCGGAGAATCAAAATGGCAAAGTATCAAGTAACACACTCCTGCGGACACACTCAGACAGTCCAGCTTTTTGGTCATCACACCGACAGAGACAAAAAAATAGAATGGTTTGAGCGCACTCTTTGCCCTGATTGCTATCGTGCACAAAAAGAGACAGAGTGCCAGCAGGAAAATGATCGTGCCTTGGATCTGGTTGGTAAGATTGGGTTTGCGCCGTTGACTGGTAGTGATAAGCAAGTTGCATGGGCAACATCTATCAGGCAAAAAGCATACGAGACGATTATCGCGCGCAACATCATCGTTGATGCGGGGATTGCTTGCAAAATACTCAATCTTGAAGCATCTGCAAAATGGTGGATTGACAACCGCAACGGCGCACCAACAACAATATGCAAGGCGATTTTCGCAAACTATCGGGACGTGTGCAAAGCTATTAATGAGGAGTATATATCAACCAAACAGGAGTCGTAACCATGCCCGTACAAGAGCTTATCGACAATCAAAAACGCGGGGATGGTCAAATCATCCCTGGTGTATATATCTCAATGGCGATACGAGATAACGGGGAACTCATAACTCTGTACATCGGGACAAAAGAGTCAGGCCCAATGCTGCAATATGATTCTGACGGGAAATGCCGATATACCGGCGAAGAATTGACGGATGAAGAACAGATTGATCTTGATCAGAAATTTTCCGAAGGCGTTTGGACTCCAATTTATAGCAGAGGAGATTATAAGCGAAATTATGCTTGTGGCGGCCACTGGAGCGGCCACGCCAAAAACCTGCACCCATCAGTAGGTATAACATGGAGCGGGAAGCAAGAGCATAGAGGCGACATTATAACGGAATTAATGGTGCTCCCTGAAAACGGTGGCATTGTTGAGTTGCCTTATGGAGTTTCAGGTGGTGACGTTAAAAGGATTGATATTGATTGCTCTCCCGGTTGGGTTATATGGTATGATAGCGCTGAAAAAGCTATGGACGCAAGATTAACGCCAAATGAAATGATCGGAGCGCGCTTGCCTATCCAATCAATAAATCATCTGGTGCTGCACGAAGACGAGTCGGTGATTAAAATCAAGGAAGTAATAAACGCTTTTGGACTATGAACTTTGAACTCACCGAGGCGGAGGTAATCCGCCTCACGGGATACAGCCGACCGCAGCTCCTACGGCTTCGGCAAGGGTTTACTCAGGAGCAGGGAGGCAAAGAGTACGTCGCGGAGCCTGTGCTCATGCAGGGAAAGGACTGGCAGCGATACGGACGGGCGGTTTTGTATGCAAGTGGGGCCGTGAGCAAGTTGCAGATGAGAAAAAACTTAAACGGAGGATGGTGAGTGATGGATAAAACTTCAGAGAGTAGCGGAATGGTTCATTTCGAAGATGACGGCTCAGTAGGGGTAGTGTGGTTTAGTGTAAAAGGAGTTGTACTTGGATTTATACCGTCAGGTTTTATCAGCGAAGAAGAAATATTGCCATAGTGAGAAGATTACAACAAAGGACGGTGAGCGATGGGTACTTGGATATGTGTTGATAAAGTCGGGCAAGGGCTTTTGTTCAACAAAATGCCTGTGCGTATAGAGTTTAGCTTAAGTTTTTCATCATCTTTGACTTACTCACTTGAGACGTGGTATGTTGATAGTGTAGATGGGAAATTTGGAAAACATGAAGCGGGCGTAGCAAGTTTTTTACCAAAAGGATCAATCATCAAACTGATTGGCAGGAATCTAACATATAAGGATGATCCGGTTGAACTAACGACTTAAATGGAGGGGAGTGATGGAACGAAAGTGTGAGAATTGCGAGTGGTGGGTATGCACGGAAATAGCCGACGAAGGTACAGACGAAGAGTATCCTCTTTGGGGGCAGTGCCGAAGATTTCCACCTCCTGTAGCTTGGAAAAAAAACGGGGATCGTTACTACTCAGAGGACTGCTGTTTAGAGATCTGTTATAATTGGTGGTGCGGAGAGTTCAAACAAAAGAAAGTAGTCGTAATTGGACATATTGATATGTGTTCGCAGTGTGGGAATCTGCCCATGAAAATGGTAAAGCGGGGAACAACGCATTGAGTGCCCCTTTTGCGCCCCTGACACAACGAGCTTCCCTCCCGTGATTATAGCTCCCGTAAATGGGGGCTTTTTTATTGCCCAAAATTACCCCGCAGAAATAAATATCCTCAACAGAAAAATCACCCTTCTTTGTGCGCCGGAATTTTCGATAGCCTACCACTACACAGTACCAATTAAAGCTATTAAAATTCAGATCAGCACTTATGAAACTTTACGGAGAGATCAGCAAAACTGAGGAACAGGCAGACGGAACGCTGAAGATATGGGGTATTGCGTCGAGCGCAACCGTAGACTCTGACGGCGAGATCGTGACAGCGGAAGCGATGAAAGCCGCGTTGCCAGATTATATGAAGTGGGGCGCAGTCAGGGAGATGCACAAGAGGGATTCAGCCGCAGGAACTACGACAGAAATCAGCGTAGACGACGAAGGGCGCACAAACTTCAGCGCGGTCATTGCTGATGACTCCGCGATCAAAAAGCTCAAGGCTAACGTTTATAAGGGCGTTTCTATCGGCGGCAACGTTACCAGCCGTGACGATTTAAACAAAAATATTATTACAGGGCTCCGCCTAATTGAACTATCGCTTGTTGATAGACCAGCCAATCCTGAAGCGACGATTACGATTGTAAAAATCGATAACGACGACGAAGATCACGACCTCAAGAAATACGCAGGAGAGCAGATTTCTGACGCATCAGCAGCCCTTGATGCACTCGGAGCTGTCTTTTATCTCTATAGCAAAGAACTGTCAGAGACCGCAGAGAATCCCGATCAGGTTGAAGCTTTGAAATCTGTGATAGATAATCTCAAGGCATTTATTGCGTCTGAGATCAAAGAGCCGGACAATAGCGCAGATTCCAGCCTTATCGCCTACGCCGCTACTACCGACGACCTCAACAAATCAGGTGCAGAGATCAGCGCGAAGAACAAAGAAAAAATGCAGCAGATACACGACCATGCCGTAAGTATGGGTGCGTCGTGCTCATCGGCAGCGAAAGCTGAAGGATCCGAAGACTTGCTGAAGCTGCAGAGCGAAAACCACGACCTGAAAATGCAGTTCCAAGGCCTTGACACCAAAAACGCAGACCTCAAGAAATCCCTTCACGATACAACGCTGGAACTCGAGCTCATCAAGGCGGAACCAGCTCCGGCAAAAATGGCGCTCAACGACAAGGGCGTCGTTGTCTCAAAAGCCGAGGATAGCGCGGGCGGTGAACTCCTTGAAAAAGCGGTTGTAAGGAATCCCGACGGAAGTATCAATAAAGCCGCAAGCCTCTTGAAGGCTTCGTACATGACCGGCGGCGTAACAATTTCTCGTTAAAACCAAACCAACGAACCAAATGAATCGTAACGTATCCGCAGAAACCTTAGAGCTACTCAAGCTCTCCTTTGCTGCCTCTGACAACGCAACGTTGCAGAAGTATTTCACGCAGAACGGCACAGCAACACAGGGCTTGCAGGCTTATAACCTTGAGGCCCCAGCAAAGACTCTTTACCCTGTCCTCTCTCCTTTACGCAACATGATCCCCCGCGTAGTCGGCGGCTATGGCGTGCAGGCGAACTGGAAGGCAATCACCAATATAAACTCTGGTAACGTCCGAGCAGGTATCGCAGAGGGTAAACGAGGCGGGGCTGTGAATTACACGTCTGGTGAGTATAACGCAGCCTTCAAGACTATCGGCCATGAGGATTACGCGACTTTTGAGGCTATCAATGCTGGCAAAGATTTCATGGATCTGAAATCCCTTGCAGCACTCCATCCCCTTCAAGCCTTGATGATCAGCGAAGAGCGCATGATTCTTGGCGGTAGCAACTCCGTGGCTCTCGGCACAACCCCAACCCCGTCACTCGCAGCGGTCACCGGCGGAGCACTTACTGATGCATCAACATACCGCGTTATTTGCGTAGCCCTTGGCCTGCAGGCTTACATTGACGCTGTTGGTGCAAATAATGGCTCTACCGGTCAGTCCCTTAACCCTGCAACCGCAATTGTACCTGGTCAGATCACAAGGACCAACATCGACGGCACGACTGATACGTTTGGTGGGGGATCCGCTCAGCAGTCTGTTGCTGCCACTCAAGCAACTTCCAGCCCGAACCTTTCCATCACAGCGACTGTTGCAGCCGTTTCCGGGGCTGTTGGGTATGCTTGGTTTGTTGGTATTGGCGCAGGCAACGAAAAGCTTAACCAGATCACAACGATCAACAGTGCGAAAATTGTCGCAAACTCGAACGCAGGCGCACAGCTTGCGTCTACTCTTGCGGCTTCTGACAACTCCACCTCTTCGCTTGACTTTGACGGCCTGATTTCGCAGGCAGTAAAATCAGGATCAAATGCTTACCTCGCAGTTCAGGCGACCGGTACGGCAGGCACAGGCACCCCGCTCACATCAAACAGTGCTGGTGGTATCCTTGAGATCGATATCGCGTTCCAGGCTTTCTACGACATGTACCGCCTGTCACCGACTCATATTTTCGTGAGCTCTCAGGAACAGCGCAACATTTCAAAAAAGGTTATCGCCAACAGTGGAGCTCCTTTACTTCGACAGATGGTTGCGGCAGATGGAAATGGCACTATAGCAAGCGGCTGGAAAGTCTCATCTTTGCTCAACACGATCACTGGACAGGATATCCCGCTTGTGCTGCATCCAAACCTCCCAGCAGGGACAATCTTGTTCTTCACGCAGGTATTGCCATACCCTATGAGCAATGTCGCCAACACTTGCCAAATTCTTACCCGTCAGGATTACTTCCAGATTGACTGGCCTCTGACAAGCAGAAAATACCAGTACGGCATCTATGCTGATGAGGTGTTGCAGCATTATGCGCCGTTCTCACTCGGTCTTATCACCAACATTGCAAACGGATAAGAAATAATCTTTCAGGCAACTGCCCTGCTTTAATCGGCAGGGCAAAAACTTTTAATAATCATGGCAGGTCTGAAAATGTATAGCCCAGAAGGATCAAAAAGCGTATCCCTCGGCGGCCAGAATTACGAAGCAAACAAAAAAGGGATTATCGAAGTTCCGGCAGAGTTCGAGGACACAATGTACTCTTTCGGATTTATCACTGTTGGTAAAAATATCCCTATCGAACCCGAAGAGCCAGCCACACCGGGGCCAACAGCGGAACCAGCGCAAGCCAACGCGCCGGAAACCGCCGAGGATCCGGAAGCGGCTAAAGTTGAAGCTCCGGCTGAACCTGAAATAAAATAACACGATGAGCGATCTTGCAACCGTTGACGATGTAAAATCCTTTCTCGGCAATCAGGCAAACGTCACTGACGATGGACTAATAGACTCCCTGATAAGCGGAGAAGGTGCTTTTATTCTGTCATGGATAGGACGATCGTTTGACGCTGCGACCTATACCGACCTTTTTAGCGGAGGCGGGGGGCAAGAGCATTTACTCGAGAATTATCCGGTAGAGACAATCACAAGTGTAGTAATCGACGGCGCATCAATACCGCAAGCAGCTACAATCCAGGATCGAGGATACATGCTGTTTGATGACCGGATTTTGCTTTTCGGTTACCAGTTTTCATGGGGACGAAGGAACTGCCAGATCATCTACACCGCAGGGCAGGACGTTCCAGCAGATGTCAAGCAAGCGTGTGTTGAGCTTGTGTCCTATCGGTACAGGAGCAGAGACCGCATAGGACTGGCAAGCAAGAGTATAGCAGGAGAGACGACCGCGTATGTGACAAAAGATATGCCTGACCATGTAAAAACGCTGCTACAGCGGCACAGGAGAGTTTTCCCAGGATGATCACCGCAAAGATTACAAAAGGCGAAGACCTTGGAGAGCAGTTCAGGGACGCCATACCGAACATCCAGAGCGGAGTTCAGAAAGAGATTATGCGGCTGGCGCTCAAGATGACCGGTAAAGTTATGGGTAAGCTGAGTGGTGATGTTTTGAGGGTAAGAACCGGCAGGCTAAGAAGATCAATCCACCCTGAATGGGATTTCAGGCAGGGGTACTCAGGCACAACAGTCGGAACAAATGTCGAGTACGCGGGTATTCATGAGTACGGGTTCAGCGGGTCAGTTCAGGTTAAATCGTTTCAACGCGAAATGACGAAAGCCTTTGGTAAGCCGATATCACCGACACAAGTAACTGTTAGGGCGCACACAAGAAATATCAACATGCCAGAGCGCAGTTTTCTTCGGTCAACATTGCGGGAAATGAACTCGGAAATTGTGGAAGGATTACAGGAGGCTATAGCAAAAGAACTTAAAGAGATAAAGCCGTGACAGATAATTTAAAAGAATACTTAAAAAATCGGTTTTCATTCAGGGGCGCGTCGATTCTCGGTGTTTTAAACACAATAACAGCGGCAATCAGTAATAGAGTCCTTGTCCGCCATGTTGACGATGCAGGGAGGACTGTTCGTTTTTCAGTAAAGCGCGGAACTGATTTCAGGATAATAAAATGACACGTGAATCAATATACAGCGCTCTCTTCGCGAAACTTTCTGGCATATCAGGGCTTGTAACCGCGAGCCGGCGATTGAAGCATTATAGCGACGTATCGC
>Ga0214167_1001046_pt1 | contig 11883 bp, 8 predicted proteins | sample TroBogypolimnion_45_FD_153006 | JGI IMG/M metagenome (GOLD analysis project Ga0214167, IMG submission 153006) | Freshwater microbial communities from Trout Bog Lake, WI - Practice 18AUG2009 hypolimnion v3 | ecosystem: Environmental > Aquatic > Freshwater > Lake > Hypolimnion/Profundal zone ... | reverse complement strand
CATTTCAGCATGTTTGGGGACCACAGCGACTTGAATAATTTGTGGTATGGCTGTGAATTTTTTCAGAAAATTCCAATGCGCAATAACGAGGCAGAGCCAACAAAACTTGATGCGTTTTACTCGGGAATACGGGAGGATCGAAGCATTTTTTCGGTCGCTGTTTTGAATCCGAAATTCAATGGCTACATTGTGAACGCTTTGTCTGACGTGAATTCGAACTGGAACACGATCACCATTTTGGCGGTGAAGATGTTTCGGTTTTTCCCCGGATGCACGGATTGCAATTCGCACATGACGATTTCCAAACTCATAGAAACGCTGTTCGATCAGCTTTTCCCTAGCGATGCGTATATTTCTCGTTTTCCTGCTCCAGCTGCACCAGTGCAGAATCCACCGATTTATCAAAGGCCAAAGAATAAGTTTCGAAAATCAAGAAAAAAGAAGGAATTCGACGTAGAGGAGATGATACATTATCTCATGCTGAGCGGCATGCTGAAGGCCGACGGGGACGTGCACAGCGACACTTTCAACTTCTCCATTGCCGACGAAGGCAGGAAAAAAACCTGGACGTTAAAGTATATCATCATGTGGTGCGCGCTGCAGATTATCTTTTGTCAATGGAATATCAAGCAGACTGCCATGAGCATCGGCCATCACCGAAATTACATGTTCTTTGGGACCATGGATTTTTACATGTCGCTCTGGTTTTATGCGCTGCACTGTTTAGGTCCCACAACAATATCTAGTGGCAAGGATCTGACAATAGTGAAGAAAGAACCTCTAGAAGACGCATTTCGAGATGATAAGGAAACTTTAGCAGAAAGCATGGTACCATATACAAACAAGAATCCTCTAGAATTTGAAGAATTTCATTATTACTACACCAGTGTTTTCCCATTCTTTCTTACTAAGTATTACCCAGACGAAAAACGACACAGCAGCCTGTCTCTGTCAGTGTTTTCTTTGGGAGACGGCCTCGATTTCGACGCGAGTAGCTCAACGCTTGTCGGATTGGAACACCCCGATATCCTTTTGAATGCAGTGAGGAACAATTTAGGATTGGTTTACGAAAAGGTGTTTACAGCATGGGGCAACTACGTTTCAACCTTTTCCGCCATGATACACAACGATTTTGCAATCCCATCGGACGAGGATTTGGTTTTGAGTGTACTACGCACAAAAATTGGACTGTTCTTTATCAAACCATCGGAAATTATCGCAAAGCGAGGCGTTAAGGAAAGACTCAACCTAGATATCGATACCTTTATTGACCATCAATCCCCCTACTGGTACTGGTTTCATTTCAAAAACATCACGATGCCTCAGATCCGCCGCCTGTGCAGAGAATACGACCGCGAAACGCTGCAGGGCCAGGCGTCGCCTCACTTCAAACCGGACCGCGTTGTCTGCATCACCCTCTGGCGCCGCTGGTTCCAGCTCTTCGATGCGCGGGTCAGGGCGCTGGGCGCCAGCGCTGAGAGGCAGCCTGTTGTTAGGGGACTGCTTGAGCTGAGGTCGCGGATGATTGCCGATCGCCTGGGTATGCAGACGCCTTTGTAGACTACTCGTGTTTTTTTGAAGTTACAGTGGTTCCAAAGAGGATTTGATACGGTTGCTGAATTGTGGTCTGGATGAATTGGTTTGTCTCGACTCTTACTGAAATGCTTCCCTTCGTCTTTTTCTTCCTGAAATCTTTTTGTTCAACTATTCCGTCGTATCCGCCACTGTAACTTGCATGTTCAAACACACCTTTCAGTTCATCGATGAAGCAGTGCCGATACGACTTAAGCCTGGCCCGTGTGTTGAACTCGACGTTCAAGGGGTTCCAGCAGTGTTCTATTTGCTCGGTCAGATCGATGATGGTGACTTTTTGTGTTTCGCTGTAATGGATTTTTTCGCTGGTTGTGGCTTGCGGCTTTTCGGGCCTTACAAACACCTGCAACGGCGCCTTGTCGAAGAAATAGCAGACCAGGATATGGCCGAAGTGGTCTTTCTCCGTCCCATCGGAATAACTCAATCCGCTACGAAGCAGGGTCTTCAAAATGGAGTTGTGATCTGCTACATATACGTTTTGATTGTAAAGAATAGTCACAAAGTCTGCCATCTTTGCGACGTTGGACAGATGCGCATGCAGTGCGTTTTGTTCTGTAGCGGGTTTAAAGGTTTCAAAGTGTTCTATGTACTCTTGCACTGTCTCGTTCATTTTGTCCCATGTGAAGTCTGAAATTCCACCTTGATTGTAACCAACATAGTGCCTCACCAGCGCTGCTGCTACCGAACGTAAACACACGTAGACATAATTTAGCTTGGAGATATCTGCAGCAAATTTCGCAGAATACGGTGTGTATGCGTCCACAATGAGGTCGTTGCTTTCAACCAGAGGTGGTTTCGTTGATTTTGTTCCGCTGCTGTCGGATGTCGGCTTGGATTCGTACTGTGCAATGGGGATGTGCTTCATATCTGAAAAATTCTTGTACAGCATAAGCAAAGTTTCGTGGGTGTTTCCGGTTTTCATTTTTTGAATCTCAGCCACCATTAATGTGTAAATTTGTCTCTCAGATCTTTGAGCCGGACTCTGTTTTCTTTTATTCATACTAGATTCAATGCTGTTTTCGAAACTATCCAGTCTTTGTTTAAACTCTAACAAATACTGTTCATCATATTCCTTTGTATCCACATCCTCAATGCTGTAATAAATCTGCGAAACACTGTTGAAAATGATCAGCACCTCTTTCACAAACCCTGTTTCCTTCACATCCTCGATTTTCTTCCTGGGAAAGAGACGAAGGAGAGCCGCTTCGTTGTTGTCGTCAATCCCAATAACAAGGGTCATCTCATTTGGCGTGTTTACCTCCAAGGTATGATATCCAGAGGATTCAAATGTCAGCTGCTTGTCGTGCCCGTGCTGGCCGAGTTTCGCGTACATCAAGGTAGACAATGGTTCAGGCGTGGGCTCCGGCGGACTTTCCACCGACAGATGCAAACCACTCCCTGCCAGACCGGTTGACTTCAGCACCCTGCTTATCAATCCAACGCGGTTCTTGAAGGCCTCTGCATCATTCGCCACAATCTGCTTGATCCAGCTGAGGCTGATAGGTACTTTGCTCAAAACTCTGGTCTCCATGTTTTCCATGTGCCTCTTCATGTGATCGTACGGGTACGGAGACCGCACCACGCACAAAGCCCCCGGGACCTCGGTGTCCATATGCTTCACAGGCGATGTGCTCTTGTATCCACTGGCAATGTGTATGTTCATGTTGTAAAGCTGTTTGCACTCGAGCCGCTTCAGTTTCTCAAAGAGTATGGGCGACGCGGCGGTCATTTATTGAATACGTTTACAACATATATACGCAGGTGCGGGGAAACACTGTCCAATCACCAACGCCGACCTAAAGCAGCTCCAGCTCCAGCTCCAGCTCCGGCGGCAGGGTGGAGCTGTGGAAGGACCGGGGGAACCGCGTCCCGTTCTTGGTAATGATGTCTCGCGCAGAGGAGCAGCGGTACGGTTGGTGGAATTCGGAACTGGCCGCAGGCATTCCACTATCACGTATTGCTTGTCTTATTGATTGATTTCTTTTTACAGAAGGGTTCTCTATAAATGTGTCTCTGGGACTTGGTTCTGCAGTTCCATTATTATTTTCTCCTGCTGCACTGTCATCATCCGGCTCCGACGGTCCCATTTCCTTACACGTATAATCAACTGGCTTTGCAATAGCCTCGGTGTCACCTTTCAAAAACGATGCCGTCGCGCCGTAGGCGCCCACAAACACAGCATTGATGGCCGGGTTCTCGTACGGACTGAGCACCGTGATGCAGAAACTGAACGAGGCGAAGCACTGTCTTGTGAAGAAATACTTATCCCCGTTGACGTATGTCAGCTTTTCTGCATGTTGGCTCGCGAGGAACGATTTTTGGAGGATGCTGTTATCCGTTATGGATCCAGTGAAGGCATCTTTTTGACCCTCTGTTATGGGATTGTTGCCGTGGTTCAATTTGTATGTTTCGACAAGGGCATCCAGGAGTTTATTTGGCATTTTACCTCCGCTTTTTATCGCTGCGTCGAATTCCGATGCTGTTTCGGAGACTTTGTCTTTGAACAAATCCTTAAAAAACCCAACAGCGACATCCGAAACATCTTTAGATCCGGCATTTACATCCGCCAGCCTCTTGGCAATAAATCCAGACATAAACATGGCCCGTTCGTGCGGATCTGCGCGTATACAAACATCTGAAGGATGGTTGAGTGTGAACGCGTTTTTGCCCAGGTAATGCCACTGCGATGTAGCACCGCCGGAGTCTACGCTTGCCAGTTTCAGCTTTGCATAGACGAGGCATGCTCTCTCAAACAGCACGAATTCGTTGTCGGTCTTCTTGTAAAGGTGGATGACCATTTCCTCGCACAGTGGAATGTTGTACGTCTCGTCCTTGTGTTTGACAGTCTTTTCATTCAAGGACGCGAATATCATTTTCCTGTACACCATAACTTTGTATTCTTCGGATCCTTCTTTGAACACGCGATGCGCGCTGGACTGGCAAAAACAAACCTCGTAATTTTTGGTGTAAAACAGTCTGCTGTCTTGGCCTGTGTGGAATATAAATATATCCTTTTTGTTGTCCTGATTGGCTATATTGGCAATGGATTGCACTATAGCAGTTTTCAATTTGTCTTTAATGTCGATTAAAACTGCAACGTCTGGTCCAGATGCCTTTGTCTCCATTGTTTTTTGAAACGATTCGACGAAATGTGTCAGATTCGTCTTCAGCTGAGCAGCTGCCTGAGCATCCGAAAGAATCATACTGACGAATCTAAAATTCTTATGAAAGTTTCTGTGCACAAACACTGTCTTATCCTTCACAGATCCATTGAATCCAGAATAAGCAACATCATAAACAGTTCGACTGTAAAATTTGTGCACGTGATTCACATTGGCCTGCTCATACTTGCCTGGATGCCCTTCCTTGGCCCTGTTTTGAATATCCATCACGCTGGCTTCGAATTCCAGCTTGCTGTGCTTGTCAGTTGTCCGATTGAATCCGTTCTGTTCCTCGCACACCATTGTCAACCTTGCGTTGGATGTGAAATGCACCGCCCTCATTTTTTTGAAAAATCCGACCATCTGTTGGTTCTCTCCTTCTCGCACCACGCGTTCGAATTCCAAGGACATGGCCAGCTCCAGCAGCTTCAAATCGTTCCTGATGTTGCGCAGGCTCTCCATGCACTTATAGATTGGGCCGTGTCCGCCTTGGACTGCAATCTTGTTGCAATCCGTGGAGTATTCGACTTCCTTTTCCTTCTTCTGCTTCCTCTCTTCTTTTTTTACATTGCGCTTGGCCTGTTTCAGGGCTTTGAGCAGGGTGCCTGCGCTGACTTGCGTGTCGTGCTTTATGATACCCATGGCCGCCCTGGCCACGCGTGTCGGATTGCTTTTTTCACCGCGGGTCTTACGTTCTGCTGTGCGCTTGGTCATTTGTCCCGACACGTTCCGATTGGTTTATATACATTCAGCATAGGAATGCTCTGATTCCATAAAGCGCCGACGCACATCGCCAGTACATATGCCCTCCGGCAGCAGGCGGCTGCATGAACAACTGCTTGTGCGAGTTTCTATCCAGCGTGTGGTGCCAGCTGCTCAAGGGCTCGGCCTATCGCAGCGGGCTCTCGCGCGAGGCGTCGATGGAGCTGGTCTTGGACAATCTGACCTCGAAGCAAATAAGCCTTGAACTGCACGACCGCCGCTGCGTAGCCGACGCCAGGCGACACCACGCGTGCGGCTCGAAGGCCCTGTTTCGTGCCAAGATGCTGGAGCATAGGCGCGTTCAGGCCCAGCTGCTGCAGATACAGCGCTACAGGGAAAACGTGCTCGCGCAGATCGACGCTCTGAGCAACCACGAGATCAATCAGACATTCGTTGAGGCGATCAAAGGGGCATCCGGGCTGCAAAAGGGCGTTTCGCCCAAAGAGGTATCGACTATGATGGACGAGTTCCACGAAACGATGGGCAGCGTGAAGGAGCTGTCCGAGTTCCTGGGGCAGCCGTTGATGGGGGAGGAGATTCTGGATGAGGATCTGGAGCAGGAGTTTTTCGAGGCGTCCGCCGAGCCGGAGAAGAAGGAAAATGTCGTCGTCGCTTCAGCAAAGGTCCCGCCCAGAGTGGAGCCGCAGGAGCTGGTCATTCCTTTGGTTGCGGCATTAAACTGAAGTTCTGGCAATGCGGATAGGCTATAAACTTTTTCGCCAGCACGAGCGCCCTGATTTTCACTCCGTCGAGGATTTCGTCTTTTCGAAGGTGTTTGGCGTCGTTGTCGATCCACTCGATCAGATTCTGTATTTGGTGCACAAAGGTATGGTTGGAAGAGGACATTTACATTTTCTGCTTCCACCAAAAGCATAGGCGAAGTTGTGAGATTTTTTTCATGCCACGCCCACCACAATCGGCACGAGCTCCGTCACCCCGCAGTTTCGATCCCACTGCATGTCTGTGAGATTCGAGAAAAAGCGCTCGTCAAAGCACTGGAACACGTAGCCGTCCGCCGTGACGCGCGGCTGGCTGAAGTGCCGGACAACCAGCTCGGAATCAAGGCCATTGACGTAGGACGGACTCCCCTGATTTCGCTTATAATACGGCGAGCGGGTAGGAAACACGCCACAGACGCTCTTGGATCCAAAGAGCGCCCCAAACGATGTCATCTTAGCCGACGACTTGGCACTGCCTCGAAACACCCAGAGCCCCTCGCTCTCGTGCATTCTGCAGAGGATGCCGTTTTGTATGCCAGTGGTGTCTATGCATGCCGAGTAGAATTCGACCGTGTTGTCGACCCCTTCTTTGATGTCAAACTCAATGGTGTCCATCACGGGCACTCCCACCATGGTGTCCTGGTTGAATGAGAATAAATCCCTCGTCTTCGAAATGGCCAGGCCAAAATGCTCTGCTGTCATGAGCGCCAGGCGTGCGCGGGCCCGCTGGCAGGCCTTTCGAAGCCACCACGCCTCCTCCGAGAACGCAATGTCCCTGCACGTGAACTCGTCGCCTACGTCCAGGATGAGGTTGTAAAACTCGTCGCTGCACTTGTTGAGCCCGCCGTTGATACCGATAAACAGCTTGTGCGAGCGGACGTCCTTTTGGTACCCCCTGCAAAACGCCTGGTACAGGCCTATCGAGCAGGGGAGCTCGGGCTGCCAGTCCACGAAATCCACGTTGCGCTTGCCGCTGGTCCGCGACACGTGGGCCTCGACCACCGAGCCGTCCGCTCTCACCGAGGACATGAGGTCCACATTGTCGGGCACACAGCGGAACGTGGCCTGGAGTGGTGTTACTAGGAGTGGAAACACAACTCAACAGAAAAAAACTCACCTCCTTTCCCAGCGCGTCCCGCGACACCTTGCTCATCAGCTCGCTCATCCGCGCCCGGGTGTCGCCCGTCTGCTGCAGGCGCATGATGTCCGCGTTGAATGCGCCGGAGGTCGAGTTCACCTCGAAGAGAGAGGTCCCGTGAAACATGGTCCGGTTGATAGGCAAAATGCCGCCCTTGGCGTTCGCCGGCACGTTTAGCTGGAACCCCTCAAGCTCACCCGACGCGTTGATGCAGTGTGTTGGAAGCAACTTCAGGCTGCTGTCATCCACCATGATGCTCTCTATAGTCTGCCTGGCCTCATTGGACGGCTCGTGCAGAGAGAACGACTTCATCGCTGCAGCGACCGAAATGGGTTGATATACGGGGAGGCTGCTATTCGCTCAATCGCATTCATAAACCGCCATATTTTGCAGTGCACAAATGCAGCAGAGCGCAAGGGACATTGCGGAAAGCTACCATCTGCTGCTGGAACTGCTGATTTCGGAGCCGTTCATGCAGGAGTGCCTGCAGGTGATTGAGAACATGTGCCTCTCACGGGAGCTCAACTTCACCGTCGGAGGCAAGGCGCCGTCGCACGAGTTCAAGCGATTTGTGAACCGACATTACTACAATTTCCTCAAAACAGCGATACGCATGGCACACGGCCTGGGCTTCGTCGTGTGGTGCGTGCGCAAGCTGCCGTCGGGCGACAGGGTGCCCGAGGTCCTGCCGCTGGGCACGTTCACGTGGACCGTGGAGCCGTGCAAGACGACCGGATCGCTCAAGTACAAGGTGCAGATGGTGATCAAGGAGGTGCCGTTTGTCATCACCGAGTGGAGGCAGCCCAGTTTTAATGTCAACGAGGGCTCCATCTTGCGCGCCACGGTCCAGACGCCGTTGGCGCACTTGATCGAGGAGTACAAGATCCTCCGCGAGACCATCAAGCGCTACCACAACGCGGATGCGTGGAACACTACAGCTAGAATCGTCGTGTCGTCGGAACCGAAGCAGTTCAACCACGAAGCGTCGCAGAAGGAGGTGTTTGAGGCGCTGGATTTCCTCAAGGGGGCCATTCAGTCCAAGAAGAACCAGACCCTGTCGCAGGTCGAGCTCGCGTTTCACAACAACCCGACGAATCACAGAGAAGTAGTCTATGAGCTGCCGCCGCACCACCATCTGGAGGCGACGCCCGTGCTGAAGCCGGTGGTCGACGTCGAGTTCATGACAAGCAAGTTCCGACACTCGGTGTGCAGCCTGCTGGGGGTTCCCATCGAAATGGTCATGGCGGACAAATCGGCCCAGAAGGAATCGCGCGGCGGGAGGGCGACTTCGAGGATGTTTCAGAGCAAGATGTCCCGCATGTGCATGTTCCTGTCCGACCTGCTCGCGGAGGCGCATCAGCTCATTTACAAGGAAGCGGCCGAGTACAACCTGATGGCGCTCCCGCGCCTCGAGGTGCAGGGCATAGAGGACCTCAAAACACTCCACGAGGTGGGCGTCCTGCAGCCGGACCACGCCATCCGGCTGTCGGAGATCCTCTTGGGGACCACGGGGAAACGAAGGCAGCGGGATTGATGTTTTACTTCAGATATAAAGCACTTCGTCGCGCTTGAACCACTTGTAGCCCATCTGGCTCCATTCCTCGATTGTGATGTCCTCGCTCTCAGAGGGGGCCTCGTCCTCGCTCGCAACGGGCGGGCTCTCCTCGATCGCCCTCTCCATCCTGGCGGTCTCGTCTATGCACTTCCACGCGTCGTCCGGCGTCTGCCATTGATTGTGATCCTCCGACAGCAGCTTGCACGCCAGGCGAAGCTCCTGCTCGTTTTCGCACTCGACGCGGACCCCCTCGACGGCGAAAAACACCCGCTGCCTCGCGCTGAAGCCGCCTCCGTCGCCCTTGACCACAAACGGGGGATTGGCGCGGTCCACCAGGGCGCGGACGTCCTCTGCCATGCACGGCCGCCCGGGCAGCCTGATCGGTCGCTTTCCGACGTACAGCTTCATCGCGGCTTGGTGTCGCTGCTTTCCTGGTAAGGGACGGATGCGTCCTTTTTATCGTCGCCGCCCAGCATCTTTTCGAACTCGCTCGTCAGGTCGGACTCGAGCTGGCTGTCGTCGGAGACGCACTTGAGCAGAAACTCGCCCTCGTTCAGCGCGTGGACCACGGCCAGCACCGCGCCGAGCGTCTGCGACTTGTCGAGGTGCAGGGCGCACTGGATGACGAGGGCTTCTTGGTCGCTGGGCATGCTCTTCATGTAGTGAACAATCTCTTTGATGACCTCCGGCTTGACGGGCTTGTCCCACGATTCGAGGATAGCGTGCAGGGGCATATTGATTCGGCTGCGTGCGCGTTTATGTAGGGGTTCGCTGCGAAAGGCCGGGCGTCTGTGTTTTTTCGTCTGGATATTGATTTTGCTCGCGGATGTATATAAGCAAATGCGAGTGGCGGGGAAATGTCAAGTGACGAAGCGTTAAAAAATGCTGTCTCCGAGGCGAGAACAGCGTATGAAGCTAATAAGGACGACACAGTACTTTTAGAAAAATATAAGACTGCTGAAGCAGCATTGCAAAAACACAGAAAGAATGCATTTCATTTCCGAGGGAAGAACGACGAACGACGTCTAATAGACGATGCTTTTTGTTTGGTTCCGTTTGTATCTGGGGCATTTCGGGAAAAGGGGGCGAAGAACTTTTACGTGGTTTCACCGTTCCTTCGGCTTCTGACGCCTAAGATTGATATCAAGACAGGAGAATGGCATCTTTATACCGCAGACACCCTGAAAAAATTTACCAAGGCCATGAATGTCTGTGACTTGACATGGCACGACACCTTGAACGATTACACCATGTTTGAAAACAACGAACAATTTATTCCATTGGTGAAAATTTTAGAAGCTGTTCAGGAAATCGAGGATAAAATCATAGCTGCTCTTGAAAAGCACAAAAATACAATTGCTTTAAACGCGACAGAAATAAGGAATGTTTTGATGACTAAAGTGGAAAGTTTTTACAACGACGCTGGTACAGACGCATGGAAAAACCACGTTCTGGGGGAACTATCCGATTTCATCAAAAAATCGTTAAGCGTGGAAGATGAAACCAACAAATATCCATTTGAGGTCGTGAAATATGCTGAAAATCACGCATTTGATTGCAAGTATGACTTAGAAACTGTTATGAAAGGAAGTCGAGAGGCAACACATAGGGATACCATCCATAAAAAGATACATGAACAAGAAACTAATAGAGTGAAAAACATTATGGGCAGCATGAAAGGTTATAAGACAATGTACGACGCACTTATTGTTGCTATTAAGGGTTCGCCTGCTGGTAAAGGCGGTACACCAGCTAAAATTGATCCAACGATAACAAAGAAATCCTTGGCAGATGCATTGTTTTCAAACAACATGGAAACTTACAGCGGGGAGCACACGAAACTAGCAGCAATCGACAATATCATTCAAGCCCTTTTAATCGAAAGATTTGAGCTCCTTTCTTGCCATATTCACACATTTTTTATTGCATGTATTGGGAGGGGGGTTAAAGTGCATAATCTGGCAAAGGAGTTCATTGATGATGTTATATGGTACTGTCTGGCGGATTTCTTGCGGATTGGAGTTAAGGACCTTACAATCAACGGCGGACTGGTTTCACCAATCACAATAAAAGACTTTGTGAACGCCATGAATGAAGCCAAAGCAAAAGTAAAAACAGAGTCCAGGCCAAAAACAGCTGATCTGGAGAAGTCAGCCAAATATGGAATTGTGCATTCGTCCATGGAATGGAAGAGCGTTTTCAAATCAGTCATAGCATCGGTTCTTGAAACATTCACCCCTGTAGATTTGAGCGAAAATAAGCAAGAAGTCAATTCAGATTTTCAAAAGATACGCAACACTGTCTATTCCGGATTCGCGAATTCGCAAACACCAACAGAGCTGACGAAGCAGTGCTTTCCATATGAGATTTTCAACCAGACAAGCCTGGATAAAATTGGAGGATTCGTTTCTTCAAAACACGATTCAGAGCAAAAGAAGTTTTTCATCGAATCTCTGGGCGAATCCAAGAAACCACCCCGTCGAATCGTGCTTGGAAAGTTTTGTTTTGATCCAATTAGGGACGCTGGTCTGGACTTCATCAACAAAAAACTTACATCATCAGAGAATCCAACATACAGATACTCATTTGAGTTGGCAAAGAAGATATTGTATGCAAACTATCACGACGTCCCCTCGTTTGTATGCAAGCATCTGTTTGACGACGTGGAATCTGCAAATAGAACCCAGTATGCTAAGCAGTATCTACATGATATACATATTCCGATTGTAACAGGAACATCACCAGCAGGAGACTATAAAGGCCCTAAGCCTTCTACTATTACTTGGGAAAGCACATCAAAATTCCCATTCACAGAACCCGACATGACGCTAAAATTGAACACCTCGGCGCTTACGCAAACCACGAAACCCCAGAATCCAGCACGCAACAAAGCGAGCAGGCAAACAACCCCCAAGAAAGAGAGCCAGCCCCCCAAGAAGGAGAGCCAGCCAGTCA
>Ga0214167_1001033_pt1 | contig 11954 bp, 12 predicted proteins | sample TroBogypolimnion_45_FD_153006 | JGI IMG/M metagenome (GOLD analysis project Ga0214167, IMG submission 153006) | Freshwater microbial communities from Trout Bog Lake, WI - Practice 18AUG2009 hypolimnion v3 | ecosystem: Environmental > Aquatic > Freshwater > Lake > Hypolimnion/Profundal zone ... | reverse complement strand
AAACTTCAGTGGTATTGGTAACGGAGCATTAACGAATAGTTCATTGACTGTTGGTTCTACAAACATTGCATTAGGTGCAACATCGTTGACACTTTCTGGTTTGACATCTGTTGCAGCAACAACCTTTAATGGTGCATTATCTGGTAACGCAACATCAGCGACAACAGCAACTAACCTTGCAGTTGGTGCAAGTGGATCGCTTCCATATCAGTCATCAGCTGGTATAACAGCGATGTTGGCGGCAGGTTCAACAGCACAGGTACTTATATCTGGAACAACACCAGCCTGGACAAACATTAGTGGATTAAGTGTAAGCAGTGCTGCCACAGCAACAAATATTGCAGGCGGATCAGGTGGACAAGTTCATTATCAGTCGGGTGTTGGTACAACAGCATTTGTTTCTAATGCAGCAGGTGTATTACAAGCAGCGACTTCGGGAGCAACTCCAGCTTGGACAACCGCACCGACATTAACTGGTACAAACTTCACTGGTATTCCAAACGGTGGACTTACAAATAGCGCATTGGTACTTGGTTCAACAAGTATGTCACTTGGTTCTACCACAACAACTGTCGCTGGTTTATCATCGGTTACATCAACCACATTTGTTGGTGCATTAACTGGTAGTTGTAGTGGAACAGCAGCAAGTGAAACACTTGCTACAGTAACAAGTCGTGGTTCTGTTGCAACGAACAATATACTTCTTCCAGCAGTAGCAGCGAATGGATATTGTTTCTGGGGCGATTCCGTTAATTATAAAATAGCAATGGCGAGTGCATCTGATTACTTCTATGGACCAGTAACAGATTATTCAATTAAATTAATAATGGGCGGAGGATCAGGTAGAGGTATCACGTTCGGACAAGCCGGTGTTGCCCCTGTTGCTGCTATTAATACAACATCAGGTGATATGACAATTGCTGGTGCGTTCTCTGCAACAACTAAGTCCTTCTTGATACCTCACCCAACTAAACCTAATAAGAAGTTGCGTTATGGTTCCCTTGAAGGTCCAGAAAATGGCGTTTATGTACGCGGTAATACAACAAGCGATGTTATTGAGTTACCAGAGTATTGGACTAAACTAGTTTCTCAAGACTCGATTACAGTTAGCTTAACAGCTATTGGTAAAGGTCAACAATTATATGTAGCAGATATAAAGAATAATAAGATTTATATCGCTAATGAAAAGAAAACTAAAATTAATTGTTTCTATACTATATTCGCTGAACGTATCGACGTTGCAAAATTAGTAACTGAGCAGGAGTAAAGGGCTTCGGCCCTTTATAAGGAGGTAAGATGAGTTTAACTCACTCCCCTGCCATAGTTACTAATGGACTGGTGTTCTACTATGATATGAATAACACCAGTAAGTCGTGGAAAGGTGCCCCTGTGACTAATAGTGTGCCCAATGCTGACACAATGTCGGGATGGTCCGCTTATTATCGAACAACAGCAGCACCAGCCTTCACAACAGAATTTCTCACAACTGGTTACCGACTTGTTAATCAACCGAGTTGGAACGGTGTCTCACGTGGAATAACACTTCCGTCAACTGGTACCTACACATTTTCAGCTTGGTTTAGATATAATGGTGGTAGTACCAGCAATAATGGTGCTACAGTATATATTGCAGGATGGGGCGGAACTGATTCAGCTGCCGGAATTGACAAATCAAAAGTAGGTGTATGGCAACGTGTTAGTCTTACATTGACCTGCACAAATACCAATATCTCCTTCTATTTGATATCCTATGGTGGTACAGATAATGGTACAGGAAATCCTGATTGGAGTTCTTGGGATGTCACTATGCCTCAAATTGAGCCAGGTACCTTTGCGACACCGTTTGTTGCAGGAACAAGATCCAATACACAAGCCTTATTAGATTTAACAGCAACTAGTACCATTACTGCGAATAGTTTAACTTATGCAAGTGATAATACATTTAGCTTTACTGGCACCAGTTCTAATAATATGACAGTGAGTGTTTCTAATGTAAGTGCTAATGGTAATAGCAGATCATGGGATGCCTGGGTGAAACCCACTACTTCCCAGGTTACGGCTGGATTGTTCGGCCATGTTCTTTCGAGTGGTTGTAGTTACTATTGCAATGGCGGAGTATGTATTGCTTCTAGTAATTATCAATTTAATTGGTATGATAATGCATCATATCAGTTTCTTGATAGCGGAGTGGTAGCAACTTCTGGAACTTGGGCACATATTACTGGTACCTGGAACGGTTCTGACAATAAAGCTAGAATATATGTCAATGGTGTATTGAAGAATACAGGATCGGCTTCTAATTTGAACTATGGTGGAGCAGTTAATTTAATTCAGATCGGTTATTTGTCTGCTAGTGGAAATTATTTTACTGGTAATATAGCCAATATAAAACATTATTATAATAAGGTTCTCTCTGATTCAGAAGTTCTACAGAATTTTAACGCATTAAGAGGGAGATACGGATTATGAGTACCTATTATGGACCAGAAATTCCTACAAGCGGACTTATTTGTGCTTTAGATCCTAATTCGGCTAAGTCTTGGCCAGGCAGCGGCCCATTATTAAAAGATACAACCGGAAACGGTTATAATGTGACTGTTGCTGGATCAGGCGATTTCGCTATATACAATGGTCAAACAGTTCTACGGGTAGATGGAACTACAACTGTACGGACAATTAGTAGTTTAACTCTAGCATTACCATATACGATATTATCTGTGGACAGATATAATGGACTAGGATCAAATTATAGAGGAAGAACGACAACATCTTATACAACTAATTGGTTAATGAATCACTGGAGTAATCAAAGATACCCATATTATGCAAATGGTTGGGTTGGTGGCAATTATATACCTGAATCTACTAATCTCTGGGAAATTGGCATAGTTACTGGTACAACAGGTGATTATCATTGTTATTATGATGGAATAGATAAGACAAGTACACCTACCGGCGGAACAACCGGACCGGGAACAATACAATTAGGTGCAATGACAGGAACCGCTGAACCATCTAATGCAGATTTTGGTTTAATTTTAATATGGAATCGTGTATTATCCACAACAGAAATTAATACATTATATGGCGCAATGAGATCGAGGTTCGGACAATGAGTTCTATTTTAAATACTAACTCAGTCACTAGTGGTCTCATCTTATATGCCGATATGGGCAATTCTGGTAAATCATATATTGGCGCACCCACTACGAATTTAGCATATAATAATGCCAGTGCAGGTAGTTTATATCTTGCTGCTCCATATGTGTGGATAAATTCGGGTACATTTACAGAGAACGATAATGAGACCGATATTAGTCCGCCTAGTATCCCATATGCCTACAAATTACCCAATAATTTGCGAATTATAAGCGGATTATGTACAATATCTGGTGGCATACACTTCGGTTGTGCTCTAACCACAGTTGCAGCGTCGACAACCTATACTATTTCTGTTTGGTTTAGGCAGAATAGGGCAGGTGCCACAGATCCTTATATGCGTACCATAGTAACAAATTCTCAAATTGGTGTATTTTATTACAATGGTGTATCTGGTGCAGCAAATTGGCCAGTGAATCAATGGATTAGGATTACTGCAACTGGCACAACTGCTGCAGGTGAAACTGGTGTATTTTTAAGTAATTATTTGGTTACCGCTGGAGATAAAATTTGGTATTATGGACAACAGGTTGAACAGAGATCATCTGCCACAGCATTGGTGGCCGGCACAAGAACAACAGCCCAGGCATTGTTTGATATATCACCGACAGCTTCAACCTTTACTGCTACTGGTTCTAACTTAGGATACTACACTGATCATATTACTGTTCCTAATGTCAATGATTCATATTTAGATATTACACCTGCATCTAATTATAGAATGGGGAATAGTAATTTCACATTAAATACTTGGGTGAAACAATTAGATAATAGTGCTAACATATTTGCAGAGTCACGCGGAGGTACTCCGAGTCTTTGTGGATTCTTTTGGGTAGCTAATTATCCCGGTGCCGGACAAATGTCAGTTTTTTTGAATTACGGTGGTAGTCAATATGTCTATGCATCATCGATTAGTACATTACCTTATGGTTCTATACAAATGTTGACAGCAGTGATTGATAGAACTTCGAGTAGTATCTTTTTATATCTAAATGGTCTTTTATGGAATACTATTACAGGCACAAATACAGGTAATATATCTCCAACAGCCGGGGATTTATATCGTATCGGATTTGATCAAGGTGGTTCAACTACTAATATGGAAGTGTATTCTTATTCGCATTATAGTAGATCATTATCTGCTTCGGAAGTGATGCAAAACTTTAACGCATTAAGAGGGAGATACGGATTATGAGTTGCTACTCTGGACCAAATGAAGTCAAGAATGGGTGCGTACTATATTATGACATGAATAATACACAGAAGTCCTTTAAAGGTGCTCCTACTGTTAATTTACTTTCTAATCCCACAAATGAAGTTATAGGTACTACTTCTGAATTTGTGCAGTATGCCGATCTGGCTCCGATATTTAATACATATGGTACTGGTGTAACATATTCTTTATCACTTGATTTAAAAGCTAAGATTCCTGGTAGCATGTTGGTATATATGCAGAACGGGTCATCATCGAAATATAGTTTTGTAAATCAATCAGTGGCAGTCGGTACATCATATCAGAGATATACATTTAATGGGTTATCGGCAGCAATATCTACACCAACAGATACAGCGGCAACATTAGCATTTTATGGAACCTATGGAACTGGTTGTATTCCTTCTATTAAGAATGTGCAGGTAGAGATACAACCATTTGCGACACCATTTGTCAATGGTACTCGTAGTAATACACAATCCTTGCTTGATTTAACAAATAACAATACACTGACATCCAATAGTCTTACATATGCTAGTAATAATACTTTTAGTTTTAATGGAACAAGTGATTCTATAACAAATTCGACTACTGCATTTAATAGAGTTAATGGAGATGCAATGACTGTGGCATGTTGGATGAAACCGGGAAGACTTGCTGGACAATACCAAGATATAGTTGTCAATAGATCTGATGCATCATATAACTGGATGTTATATCAGCACGCAACTGATGGATCAATTCAATTACATGGTGCAAACCAGAATAAATCTTCATATGTTCCGATGATAGGTAATTGGATATATGTAGCCGCTACTGTAGATTCTTCGGGTAATTCTCTTCTGTATATAAATGGAACGGTACAACAGACCGTTACTGGATATTCTTATAATAATGCTACACCGGGACTTCTATGCATTGGTAAGTTCGGCATAGCAGCTGAATATTATTTAGGTTCAATCAGTAGTGTTAATATCTATAACCGCGCCTTATCTGCCACTGAGGTAATACAAAACTTTAACGCATTAAGAGGGAGATATGGATTATGAGTTGTTTTTCTGGACCAAATGAAGTAAAAAATGGATGTGTGTTGTATTATGATATGAACAATACGCAGAAATCCTTTAAAGGTATGCCAACGACAAATCTATGCGTGTACGATATCTATAATTGGACAGACGGAAATGCAACTGTTACTCGCAATACCACAGCACCTATCCCTCCACCAGTTACTGGTTTTGAAATATCAAAGATCCAATCTATTAATGGATTAGATACGTCTATGGATATATTATATACTACTCCTATAGATCTTGCAGCAGGAATAAATTATACACATTCTGCCTATATACTATTAACTGCAGGAACTTACGCCAGGGTGGGTCAACACTGGGATCCGTGGACCGCTGGTGCAATTCAATATATACCTACTGGTGTCTGGACTAGAATTTCAGAGACGATTACAACTGTGGATGCATTGCATTCAAGTATAGCTAATGCATATGGTACCGACGGTACTATATATGTAACAGGTGTCCAGTACGAGAAGACATCTTTTATGACACCTTTTATTCCTGGTGGAACAACAAGAACCAATACACAATCATTATTAGATTTAACTAGCACGAATACATTAACTTCTACTAGTTTGACATATGCAAGTGATAATACATTTAGTTTCAATGGAAGCACGGATTATGTTGATATAACTTCGAGTTTAGGTGTATTAAGTAATTATACAATATCTTTCTGGTGTCGCAGAGATTCGGAAAATAAAATGCCGGTAGGATTTCGCATAGGTTCTTCTTTTTATTGGTATGGTGATAATAGTTGGGCATATACTCACGGAGGAGTTGTCGGAGAATATTATTATTCAAAACCTACGAGTATACCTACAGGAACATGGGGTCATTATTGTGTAGTCTACAATGGAGCCAATGTAAGCATTTATCGTCAGGGTATATATCAGGGCCAACAGGCGACTACAGGTTCATCAGATTTTACATCAGGATTAAGAATAGGGTATTGGGCAGGTGGAACAGGTTATCAATTTAATGGACCAATATCTTCTGTGTCTATGTACAATCGCGCACTATCAGCAACAGAAGTTACACAAAACTTTAACGCATTAAGAGGGAGGTACGGATTATGAGTTGTTCTGCAGGACCGATGGGTATAACTAACGGGTTGATACTCGATTTAGATATTGCAAATAGAAAATCATTTGTAGAATCAGCGGGCACACCTTCATTGATTAATACTTCAACATGGACAGTTGGTACTGGTCCAGTCACGAATTATCCAGTAAACGGATTAACTACAGAAAGTCAACGTCTAGTGGATACAGATCCATGGGGAAATCAGAATATTGTCTGGCAGACGAACCCGAGTGGTGATAGTAGTGGTGATGGTGGGTGGGAAGGTACAATGTTTAGTATCGATCCTACCAAATTATATAGATACAGCGTCTGGATAAGACGTTCATCAGCCACATCTGGTGGTAATTTCTATTTTGGCCTTCATACAAATGGTACAGGAGATGTTTATAATCTTCCGGATGGTCTAAGTCAGACTAATCCATACTGGAGTTATGGTGGTACAGGTTCATTAACTCAGAATCAATGGTATCTATTTGTTGGACATATATTTCCAAGTTCATGGACAGGTACCACTGCTAATGCAGATAGTGGTATGTATTCTGCAGGTAGCCCTGTTAAGAGTGCTATACTCGGCGGCAACATAGTTGATTGTAAATTTCCATCAAATGCAACAACCGCTATGCAACGAGTATATCATTACTATTGTGGTGATACAACTACACATTTACAATTTGCATATCCTAGGGTTGATCTAGTAGATGGCAATCAACCAACCATTGCTGAATTGGTAAGTGACAGTCCCGGTATGCTCAGAGATACAAGTGGATACGGTAATCATCATACATTAGGTGGATATTATATCCCATATAGCAGCAGTCCTACTAAATTTACACTTGATGGTTCTACACAGGGTTTTGTTAGAAATACAACTCTAAATGGAGCAACAGCAGCCTGCTCTATAGTTGTATGGTATTCAACAACTGATATTCAGGAATTGTGGGTAGAGGGACAAACCACCTCATATTACATTAGTGCCAGCAACAATAATAATTATTATATTGGCCCAGTCAATTCAGGATTTACAAATTATGTTGATTTAAATGTAGTAACAAATCCGTATGCAGCAGGTCTTAAGAATGGTGCTTATCATATGTGGGAAGTCAAAGGTATAGACTTTACTGGTTGGACAGCATTTAATTGGTTTTTATATCCCGGTGGCTGGCAAATGGCAGGCAATATCAGTAAGATACAAGTTTATAATCGAATATTATCTTCTGCTGAATCAGCACAGATCTATAATGAATTTAGAGGGAGGTATGGAATATGAGCACACTTTATAATCCTACCACAATTCTCAGTGGAATGGTACTATCTTTAGATGCTGCTAATCCTAAAAGTAAATTGGGACCAAATCTAATAGTGAATCCCACACTCGCTGCCACATATACTGCAAATCAGAATGTAACAATTACACAAAATGGTATATATGTGCAGGTAGTTACAAATCAGACAACATCGAGTCCGGGTGCATACCCAATCGGTGGAGCAATTACCTGTACACCAAATACTCAATATACATTTAGGGTTAAGGGATTTGTATCTTATGGTAGTGGATTAAATCTTTATGCCACTGGTAATGTTGCAGGACAATTAGCATATACCGGCTCAATAACAACTACAAATCAGTGGACTGAAATTACCTTTACAACAGGTGCAAGTGATACCCAGTTAAGAGTGGGTATATTGTGGTCCGGTCCAATAATGAGTTCGACAGTGCAGGTAGAATATGCAGGTGTCTATCAAGTTAGTGCATTCTATGATATCAGTGGAAATTCTAATACAGCAACAATGTTTGGAACAGCACCATTCTCAAGTGATGGTGGTGGCTGTTTTGATTTTGCAACTGTTACAGGTATCAATGCATCGAATGCATCAATGGGATTTAGTTTTGCATCGAATATGATTCCTACAACAGGAAGTTTTACATTTAATTGTTGGGTCAAGAATCCACCTACCAATGTGGGACAATGCGGAATGTTTAGTAATTCGGGTAGTGGCGATGGATATAGATTTGGTGTGGGGTTAGATGGAATTTATTACTTAATTGGGCCATCATATAATGAGAGTGCAGTCTCTTTTTTATCTACATTGAATGCTACACTTTGGTATAATGTAGTAGCGGTATTTGATCGTTCTGGGACATTTAATAGTGGTACACCACAGATGAGAATGTATTGCAATGGTATATTACAAGGTACAGGAGTAATGTATGCAACACAGACAGCATCAGCAAATGTTCCACCTGGCTTAGTTAAATCTGCCTGCTGTGCATTGTATACAGGAAAGGTAGCTACTTTTTCGGCCTACAATCGTGCCCTATCAGCGGCAGAAATTCTACAGAATTTCACCGCATTACGTGGGAGATTTGGGGTATGAGCGAAAAGACTGCTTGGGAAGTTATACATTCGTTTCCTGCTGATTTTCTTATAGATTCTACACAGAGGAACGAAAGAATAGAGATATGTAATAATTGCAATCAATTATCTGCAATTAAATTATGTAAGATGTGTGGGTGTATGATGCCTGTAAAGACTTGGTTAAGGGCTGCAAAGTGCCCTGCAGGAAGATGGTAAGATTATTATTTGATATCAATAAGAAAGAAACAATTTTGATAAATATACGAAAGACTTAGGGGAAACATAAATGGCTGGCAAAATTCTAATTACTCCATATAAAGGCTCGACTACCGCTGGCCAAGATCCAACGATCAAGTTCCAGGGAACGGGAAATTCGACCGATATAACACAACGAGTTACATCAACAGGATCACTTTCGTTTGAAGGTGTATCGGGTCAATTATTTAGTATTACTGATTCATTGACGGGTACTATATTTTCGGTTAACGATGTTTCGGGTATCCCGAGTATCGAAGTATTGGATACAGGTTTAGTAAAACTTGCACAATACTCCGGTGATGTCTTAATTGGTACAGGTACAGACAATGGTACGGATAGATTGCAGGTTAATGGCACTGTAAGTGCAACAACCTTTAATGCTACATCTACCAAGCGTGTAAAGAAAGAAATTAAAGATCTAAGTAAAGCATATGTAGCTAAATTCAGTAAATTGAAACCACGTGAATATGATCGTAAGGATTATGTTGCACACGAATTTGGATTTGTTGCTGAAGAAATGGCATTGATATATCCAGAAATTGTTGGAAGAGATAAAGCAGGTAATGCAACAGGTATTGACTACGGTAAACTCTCAACCATCCTAACAGCCAAGATCCAGGAACAACAAGCATTGATTGAAACTTTGCAGGATCAGATGTCATCTGTTATGGAAAAACTGAAAGATTTGAAGTAAATGACTGCCAATATTAAATCAAGTGGAACAGACTTAGATAGTCTGTTTGCAGCTCACGTAACAAATAATGCTGCGAATCCGACAGGTTATCAAGTCGCAGGTGTTGATATTCAAACTAGGTACGATCCATTGGCGAGTCCAGCACAAGCTAACGTCGGTGCTAGAATTCCGGCCACTAATATAACAACTAGTGCGACAGGGTGGTCAGCTAATACCGACTTGGCCACTATTTTTGCTGGTAATGCAGCATTATACTCTTTAACTACACCGGCAGGCGGCACAGGTACTCATGCTACCTTTACTTCACCGATAACAATGACTCACTCTATAACAGTTACGTTTGCCAGTGCAGCAGCATTGACAAACTATTTCTTTTATGGTGGACGTATTCAACTTTCGTCAAGTCAGTCAGCAGGTAATATATCTGATACAGACTTAGCAGCAATGCTTTCGGCAATAGGTACGATTGTTATCTATGATGCAGGACATTTTCAATCTGGTGGATCTACAGGAACCATAACAAATAGTGCGGTAGGCGGTGGCAACATAGGTACAAGTTCGACTGCATTATTTAATGCAACCGAAACTACTCTGTATACAGGCAACACATATGCTATAAATATGGTAGCCAATGCAGCAGCAGGATCTGCTACTGTTTTGACTATTAATATAGTATTAACTATTGTTACAAGTGGTACTATAACTGATAGCTATGCAGGAACCTATACATCTACTGTTCAGCAACGAAACTATTCGACGCAGACAGTTCCGACATTTGCACATACCGGACCATAAGATAGGTTGACATCTATCTTATCTAGTGTTACATTAGCGGCTTAGCAATACTTTATGGTGATGTGCGGTAGGACGCGAAACACTCAGAAAGCAACCCGATATCCGAGGGTTGACACCTATCTAAAGTAGTGTTATAATGACAGATGAGAGAATTTAAACCAACTTGGCTTTATGTGAAGAAACACAGTATTACTGGGTTGCTATATTTTGGTAAGTCGACTCTTAAAGATCCTACGAATTATATGGGCTCCGGCAAGTATTGGAGAAACCATTTGAATGTACACGGAAAATATGTAAACACTGTTTGGTGTGAACTATTTACAGACTATGATAATCTGGTAGATTTCGCTGAATTATTTTCATCTTTCTTTGATATTGTAAAATCAGATAAATGGGCAAACCTTATAGTAGAGAATGGTTTAGATGGTGGGAGCGATAAAGGTCGCCCCGGCCACGTATTTTCGGAAGAATCTCGTAGAAAGATAAGTCTAGCAAATACAGGTCGGGTAAAGACATCAGAAACTTGTCTAAAACTAAGTAAATCTCTATCTGGGCGAATCATACCAGAAGAAGTGAGAGCTAAAATGCGTAAGAGTAACCGTAGTTCTTCAGAGGAAGTTCGTAAGAAGATAAGTGAGTCTAGTTCAGGGAAAACATTTTCAGAAGAATCCTGTCAGAAAATGAGTGAAGCAAAGCGTGGCCTTAAAAGAGGCCCGTATAAGAAAGCAGGAAAGTAAGTTTAGGATAGATTGACATCTGTTTAGCATATAGTTATAATTAACGATGATAAATAAAAATAGCAGTAAGTAAATATGTTTTGTCTTAAGAAGATTACTTGAATAACTTGACAGACCAGCTATAATATCATATACTTGCGGCATAGATAGTAAAGAATGTTTTATAGTGGTTTTAGCACAACAAAACCTGCTAAATTGAAGAATAGCATACGGCTAACACTTATCTAACACATTTTTTACACAGATGATAAATAACTTTGTAGACGAAAGTCTACGTATATAACTTTAACGGAATTTTTGGATTTAAAATGATTGCAACTAACTTGAAACACGTGAACGAGCAGCATATGGCGAATTTAGCCACAGCACGTCTCTGCGCGGGCACAAGCTATTGGGCAACGATCGGATTTACATCACCTAGTAATGAACAAGATCCGATGCAAACGGCTTCCTTCTATAAGGACTCTGGAAACTAAAAAGTAACCAGAACATTTATAAAAGGAAGCCGCTAGGAAACTAAGCGGCTTTTTTGTTGATCGCTGTGAAGCGTGACGATAGTTAGTGTGAAGAACTCCGGTAACG
>Ga0214167_1001032_pt1 | contig 11963 bp, 7 predicted proteins | sample TroBogypolimnion_45_FD_153006 | JGI IMG/M metagenome (GOLD analysis project Ga0214167, IMG submission 153006) | Freshwater microbial communities from Trout Bog Lake, WI - Practice 18AUG2009 hypolimnion v3 | ecosystem: Environmental > Aquatic > Freshwater > Lake > Hypolimnion/Profundal zone ... | reverse complement strand
TATTATTCTATTACCTTCATTAACTTGTTTTATAAATGCCGCCATTTTAAGCGAGTCTTTAATGCCTTTTTTTACTTCTACTCCGCTACTGACATCCAGTGCGTAAGGTTTTACCATTTGTATAGCCTGCATGGCATTCGAGGCTTCCAGCCCACCCGCGAGGATAATCGGCAAGGTACATGATGATGGAATTAATGCCCAATCAAACTGACTGCCAGTACCGCCTTTTTCATTGGCATGATAAGCATCTAGCAATAAACCCGATGCATCATGATACTGCTCCGCTAATGCTGCAATATCTGTACCCTTTTTCATGCTGACCGCCTTAATATAACGCTTGCCATAAATTCTGCAAGCCTCAGGAGACTCATCACCATGAAATTGAAGACAATCTATATCAACCCGCGCTAATACTTCTAGTATGCGTGCCTCTTGCTCATCTACAAATAAGGCGACCACCGAAGTAAACGCAGGCAGTGCAGCAACAATTTTGATGGCCTGCTCAATTTCAACATTTCTTGAACTAGGTGCGTAAAAGACTAAGCCTATAGCATCTACACCTAAATGAGCGGCATCAACAGCTTCTTCAACACGGGTAAAGCCGCAAATTTTAACGCGAGTTCGCATAAAGTAATATGAGAAATGATTGAACAAAATTTAGCCGCGTAGGATAACACAAATTAGCCGTTAAATTAGTCTGAAAATAAGCGGCTATGATAATTTTTTGTGCATTAACCTAGCACAGCGTAAAATCATTAACTGCTTGGCATCCCTCATTAGTATTTAATGACTTGTACTCCTAGGAAATCTGGAGATGTAGGCGTAAATACCCACCATCCAGATTGACTTATGACCACAACAAATACAAAAAAAACCAAAACAGCAGAACTAGCACCGCCTAAAATGCCTGGAGCATTACCCGTATTAGGTCATATGCTTGCTTTCGGCAAAAATCCCTTCGAATATATGATGCAACTTAGAAATACGCTGGGAGAAATTGGTGAGTTTCGCATGTTCCATCAAAAAATGGTGTTAATGACAGGACCGGAGGCCAATGAAGCCTTTTTTCGCGCACCAGATGCACAACTGGATCAGAGCCAGGCCTATAAAATCATGACGCCTATATTCGGCAAAGGCGTAGTCTTCGATGCGCCTCCGCATAAAAAAGACCAGCAATTAAAAATGCTGATGCCGGTGTTACGCGACAAACCTATGCGCGGTTATGCACAAGTTATCGTTCAGGAAGTTGAGCAAATGATTGCTAACTGGGGAGAGTCCGGCGAAATTGATTTGCTTGAATTCATGAAGGAACTCACCATCTATACGTCCAGTCATTGCCTGCTGGGCGATGAATTCCGTTACGAACTAAATGATGAGTTTGCCAAAATTTATCACGATCTCGAAAAAGGCGTCAATCCACTCGCTTTTGTATTTCCTTATCTGCCCTTACCTGTATTTCGTAGACGTGATAAAGCCAGAGTTAAGCTGCAAGCATTAGTCACCGAGATTATTGCTAAAAGAGCGAAAAAATCAGAAAAAAGTGAAGATGCCTTTCAATTACTCATCGACGCTAGTTATGACGATGGCAGTCGTTTATCCGCTCATGAAATAACCGGCATGTTAATAGGCACTATATTCGCCGGCCATCATACGACTGCCGGCACGGCGGCTTGGACTTTACTAGAATTAGCTAAACGCCCTAAGCATCTAAATCGCGTATTAAAAGAACTAGACCAACACTTTGGCGTGGATGGCGAAGTCACGTTTCAATCGTTACGTGAAATCCCCATCCTAGAAAATGTCATCAAAGAAGTATTACGCTTACATCCGCCTTTAATCTTCTTAATCCGCAAAGTCATGAAGGATTTTCATTTTAAAGGCTACACCGTCAAAGCCGGAAAATATGTGTGCGCCTCACCGCGCGTATCGCATCGGATTGCAGAGATTTTTCCTGAACCGGAAAAATTTGATCCTGATCGTTACTTAGAAGATCGCCAGGAAGATGCACAGCCTTTTAGCTGGATCGCATTTGGCGGCGGCAAACACAAATGCACCGGCAATGCCTTTGCTATGTTGCAACTAAAAGCCATTTTTAGCATATTATTACGTCGCTATACTTTTGAATTGATTGATAAGAAAGATCACTATCAAGATGATTTTACACAAATGGTTGTACAGCCTCTGTCACCTTGCCGAGTTCGGTATATTAAACGTACCGATATCAAAAGCACGATTACCGAAGTTACAAAAGATACAGTAAAGACCAGTCAGCCATCTGCACCTAGCTTTCAAATACACCTAGACAAAGGACTATGCCAAGGCCATGCAACCTGCATGACTGAAGCGCCTGAACTTTTTCACGTAGACGAAACAGGCCATGTAACCTTATTGCAAGAACATCCCTCGCTAGACTTACTGACTAAAGCCCTGCAAGCTGAAAAATACTGCCCTAGCAAAGCACTTAAAATCGAACTGAATTAAACAGAGATAACCTATGGCCGCATATCCCCGAGCAGAATTAGAAGAAATGGTTGAGCGCTGGTTACAAGCGAATCGCGATGCTGAAAAAGAAGGTAATTGGCCTAAATATCTAGGCGCGATGTATACCGATAATGCAGAATATCGCTGGAATATTGGCCCTAATGAAGAGTTTGTTGCCCGTAGCCGTAAAGAAATAGAAGAATGGGCCTTAGGTGTGCAAATGGAAGGCTTTGAAGCTTGGCGCTACCCTTATCACCGTATATTAATAGATGAAAAACAAGGAGAAGTGATAGGCCTGTGGACGCAAATATCGCCGGCATTACGAGAAGACGGCAGTCACTATGAAGTTGCGGGCATCGGTGGCTCTTGGTTTCGCTATGGCGGTGATTACAAGTGGGAATGGCAACGGGACTTCTTTGACTTAGGTAATGTAAAAGCATTATTTTTTGAATTGGCCGCCGATGGCAAACTCGATGCTGCGGTAAAAACAAAAATAGGCAAGCTCGCTAAAGGGCAATTATTACCCGGTCATGAACACCTTCGTAAACCACCTAGTTTATTGAAAAAACTTAAAGGCTTTATAGCTATGGTAAGTATCGCGATATTTAGCTGAGCATTTACACATCGTTGCCACGCTCTGCGTCACTGCCCACAGTAGGTCGGGTTAGCGATAGCGTAACCCGACAAAATCACCTACGAAATTTCGGGTTACGCTACGCTAACCCGACCTACGTAACTGGGGCTCAGCGCTCCCAGACAGCTATCTTATCCGACCACCACTAACTCGACCACAACACTCTATGCTCCCTATAAAAGCTTCTTGGAAAAACTGGCAATTATTCACCGACAAAGGTCGGCACATCTGGTCATTTAAAGCCGATTCAAATCGCATAGATGAACACCTAAAAAATGCCAACACCATCTCTGATGAAGAAATAGCGCAGCTAGCACTAGACTTTCAATTTAATAAAACTGACAACCCCAATTCTGGCGACCAAGTTTACAGACATGCCGCTGTTAATAAGAAACTCAAAGAATTTACCGGGACTATCCCGCAATCAGAAAACCCTGATGAGCAAAACATAACCGATGCGCTGATCAAAGCCATAAATTACTATAGCTGCTTACAAAGTGATGACGGTCATTGGCCAGGCGATTACGGCGGCCCATTATTTTTATTACCCGGTTTACTAATAGCGTCCTATATTTCCGACACGCCCTTTCCTAAGGCGCATAGTGAAATGATGAAACTGTATTTATTCAATCATCAAAATCCAGATGCCGGCTGGGGTATGCACATTGAAGGCCACTCGACTATGTTCGGCACCGTCATGCAATATGTGTCCTTACGTTTATTGGGCGTTAATCAAGATGATGAGCGTATGGTCAAAGCCAGAGCATGGATCAAAGAAAACGGCGGCGCTACCGGCATACCTTCTTGGGGTAAGTTCTATCTAGCAATTTTAAATTGCTATGATTGGCAAGGCTTTAACAGCTTGTTTCCTGAAATGTGGTTATTTCCGAAATGGCTGCCGATACATCCATCACGTTACTGGTGTCACAGTCGCATGGTTTATTTGCCGATGGCTTATTGTTATGCACATAGAATTAAAGCCCCCGAAAATGACTTAATCTTATCGTTAAGGGAAGAACTTTATAACGAGGATTTCGCAAGCATAAATTGGCCTGAACACCGTAATACGGTTTGCGAAAAAGATTGCTATACCACGCTCTCTCCTGTATTAAAGTGGATGAACTTCTTCACTAATCATTATGAGAGCTTTGCAAATAGCTGGTTAAGAAATAAAGCCACGGACTATATCTTAAAATATCTTAATGCCGAAGATGCGCAAACCGATTACATCAACATAGGTCCCGTCAATAAAGCCATTAATTCTATTTGTATCTGGCATGCCTACGGCAAAGACTCTACGCAGTTCAAAAAGCACGTTGCCCGTTGGTATGATTATTTATGGGTAGCTGAAGACGGCATGAAAATGAACGGTTATAACGGCTCCCAACTTTGGGATACCGCTTTTGCAAGTCGCGCCATGCTTGAAAGCAACTTGGGCAACCTATTTCCTGAGACGCTTACAAGAAGCTATCAGTTTATTGATCTGTCACAAATCAAAACAGAACATGTAAGTCATGCCGAATTTTTTCGGCATCCCATGATCGGCACTTGGCCCTTTTCCACCGCAGAAAATGGTTGGCCAGTGGCCGACTGTACCGCAGAAGGTCTCAGTGCAACTTTAGCCATACATCACTCTGGCCTAGTAAATCCTGCAATATCAGAATCTCGCTTACAACTCGCTATCGAGTCATTGCTGTCTTATCAAAACTCTGATGGCGGCTGGGCTACCTATGAATTAACACGCGCCCCAAAATGGTTAGAAAAACTTAATCCATCTGAAGTCTTTGCTGACATTATGATTGATTATTCTTGGACTGAATGCACCGCCGCTTGTGTCATTTCTTTAATTGAATTCCAAGAAACCTACCCACACTTTAAAAGCGCTGAAATCCATAAGGCTATTAGTACTGGCTTACAGTTTATTCTAAAACAACAAAAACCAGATGGCTCTTGGTATGGCGGCTGGGCAGTATGCTTTACTTATGCCAGTTGGTTTGCCATAGAAGCGCTCAGCAAGGCCAAAAATAAGAATTATTATGACGAGTTATTAATCACAACCAGCATCAATAAAGCCTGTGCTTTTCTAGTCACTAAGCAAAAAATTGATGGCGGCTGGGGCGAGACTTTCGAATCTTGCTCCAAAATGGTTTATACTGAGTCCCAAACTTCTCAAGTAGTCAATACAGGTTGGGCACTATTAGCCCTAATGGCTGCTGATTTTAAAGACAAAAAGCTGATTGAGTCCGGCATAAATCTATTATTAAATAGACAAACAGACATCGGCGACTGGGCACAGGAAAATATTTCCGGTGTTTTTAATTATAACTGTATGATAACTTACGCTAATTATAGAAATATCTTTCCTATTTGGGCTTTAAGTAGATACTATAAGAAACATATAAACTGATGATAAAGTATCAAATTGGTAATAAGTGGGAATCAAAGCTTGCCTAATATGAAATCAAAATTCGATATTTGCATTATCGGTGCAGGCATGGCTGGCGCGACTATCGCCGCCTATCTCGCACCAAAAGGCATTAAAATCGCGTTAATTGATCAATGCTTTAAAGAAAAAAAACGTATCGTCGGTGAATTATTACAGCCCGGTGCGGTTTTATCACTAGAGCAAATGGGTTTACTAGATTTACTACAGGGCTTTGACGCACAAGCCGTTGATGGCTATGCACTCATACATGGCGATCAAAAAACCACTATTCCTTACCCCAACCACTATATGGGCATGGGCTTACATAATGGTGAGTTTTTACAGAAAATCAGAGCCTCTGCATTAGCCAATGAATCAGTCACAAAAATTCACGGCAAAGCCTTACAACTACTAGAAAATGATCGCCAAGAAATTATTGGCGTTAGTTACCGAGAAGAACTCAGCTCAGAAATAAAAACCATACATGCCCCTTTAACGATCACTAGCGATGGTTTCTTCTCAAACTTTAGAGATGACCTCAGCAATAATGAAAAAACAGTCACTTCCTATTTTATAGGCTTAATCTTAAATGACTGCGACATGCCTTTTCCTAGACATGGTCATGTGTTTTTATCGGGACCCACGCCTTTTATTTGCTACCCTATTTCTAGTCATGAAGTCAGATTACTGATCGACTTCCCGGGCGAACTACTACCTAGAAAAGCATTGCTACAGGCACATTTAGACGCCAATGTAACACCGTATATTCCGGAAATCATGCGCAGCAGCTATGATCAGGCCATAAAAGCAGGCGGATTTAAAGTTATGCCTAACCATTATATGGCTGCAAACCCGATCATCCGCAAAGGTGCCGTCATGTTAGGCGATGCACTTAATATGCGCCACCCCTTAACAGGGGGAGGCTTAACAGCTGTATTTTCAGATATACAAATATTAAGCACGCATTTATTGGCGATGCCCGACTTTTACAATACTGATTTAATTCATAATAAGATAGAAGCTTATTATCGAGATAGGCAAAATGCTAACGCCAATCTTAATGTACTGGCCAATGCGCTTTATGGCGTGATGTCTAATGAACTCCTCAAAACCGCTGTATTTAAATACTTACAATGTGGTGGCCGCAACGCACTAGAATCTATTGCTATTCTGGCCGGATTAAACAGAAATCATTATTCTTTAATCAAACAATTCTTCACTCTAGCGATATTTGGCGCTTACGACTTAATCCGCCAAGGTATTACCAAGCTACCCCAAGCTGTAAAAATATTATTCGATGCTTTCAGCATTATCAAACCTTTAGCTAAAAACGAACTATCTGTATCCGCAGTCATCAGCGATTACTTTAAAAAATAATCACACCCCTTTTTTACCCTTTGCTTAATAATGAATAATTTCAGCTATTATTTCTTAATATGGTAAAATTTCCCAACGTTTTAGCCCTAAGTCTAAGTTAATACACAGTAATTCGTCTGTGTTATTTTATTTTGGCGTGAAACGATAAATCTAATGGCGAGCTCTTGTCGCTCTCTACTATTACTTGTCCAACCTCATACCTTATGATACTTATGAACAAACCTAAAAAAGTCGCTATTCTTACTGCAGGCGGCTTGGCTCCTTGCCTAAACTCAGCTATCGGTAGCCTTATCGAACGTTACACTGAAATCGACCCTTCCATTGAAATCATCTGCTACCGCAGTGGTTACAAAGGTTTGCTATTGGGTGACTTTTATACAGTTACACCAGCGATACGTGAAAAAGCAGGGCTCTTACATCGCTTTGGCGGCTCTTTAATTGGCAACAGTCGCGTTAAACTGACCAATGTAAAAGACTGCCTAAAACGCGGCCTCGTTCAAGAAGGCCAAGATCCTCAAAAAGTAGCTGCTGACCAACTCGTTAAAGATGGCGTTGATATATTGCACACCATAGGTGGCGATGACACCAATACAGCTGCTGCAGATTTAGCGGCATTTCTTGCCAATAACAACTACGGCCTTACCGTTATCGGCTTACCTAAAACCGTTGATAACGATGTCTTTCCTATCAAACAATCACTCGGTGCTTGGACGGCAGCAGAACAAGGCGCACTGTATTTTGCAAACGTGGTGGCTGAAAACAATGCTAACCCGCGCATGCTTATTATCCATGAAGTCATGGGACGTAGTTGTGGCTGGTTAACGGCGGCGACTGCTCAAGAATATCGCAAATTACTGGATAAGGCAGAATGGTTACCCGAACTAGGTCTAGATCGCAACGCCTTCGAAGTTCATGCCATATTTATACCTGAAATGACTATCGACATCGCTGCGGAAGCGACGCGCTTACGTGCAGTTATGGATCAATATGATTGCGTTAACATCTTCGTTTCTGAAGGTGCGGGTGTTGAGTCTATTGTTGCCGAGATGCAAGCCAAAGGACAAGAAGTGCCTCGTGATGCTTTCGGACATGTCAAACTAGATGCCGTCAACCCAGGAAAATGGTTCGGCGAACAGTTTGCCGAAATGCTAGGTGCCGAAAAAACCCTGATCCAAAAATCGGGTTACTTCGCTAGAGCCTCTGCTTCTAATGTAGAAGACATTCGTTTAATCAAGTCTTGTGCTGATTTAGCGGTCGAATGCGCTTTCCGTCGCGAATCAGGCGTTATTGGCCATGATGAAGATCGTGGTGGTGTTTTACGCGCCATTGAATTTCCACGCATCAAAGGCGGCAAACCTTTTGATCTTGATAGCCCTTGGTTTAACCAAACGCTGACTGAAATTGGTCAAACTAAAGGCGCTAAAGTTGACGTAAGTCATTAATCAATACACATAAGTCACTTTGTAGCTTAGCCTAAGACAGGCTAAGCTACCATCTGCTCAAAGCATCTAACAACCCTGGAATATCTATGGCTACTTGGCTAGAAACGTGTCAACAACAACTTGCACGCTTGGAAATAACCTCTGTTCTGGCTGATAAATTAGTCACCTTATGTAACAAAACCAACGAAGATATTGCCCCAGAGTTGGTGCAAAAGCTCAATGCCGAACATACTCGATTAAATCGACAACTAGAACGCTTACATGCTAACCGTTTTGAAGTCGCTGTCATTGGCCTTGAGAAAGCAGGAAAAAGTGCCTTACTCAATGCCTGGTTAGGTCAAGAAATTCTGCCATCTGCACGCGAAAGATGCACCTTTACCAGCACCGAAATTTGGTCAGCCCAGACCGAACAAGATCAACTGTTATTTATTCAATATTACAGTAAAGAAGAAATAGCTCAGCTACAGCAACAAAGAAAAGCTGCGCTAGATAACACGCTGGGTGACAAAGAAAGAAAAGAGATACAAGAAGATTTCGACGATACCGAAAAGCATCTGCAAGCCATCCATGAATTTACCAAACAAAAAAATGGCTATACGCAAACCTTTATCGACATTAATGAAATAAACGAACAACTACAATCGGCTATTTTTAAAAACCGAGCACAGTCACTCGCCATCAAACGCATACAACTTAAAACTGTACGCTTACGCAGTGACAGAGATATTATTTTTCATGATGTACCCGGCTTTAACTCCGGCATACAAATGCATTCAGAACAGGCCATAGACCGACTCAAAGGTTGCGACGCCATTATTTATGCCAAAGAAATGAAACAGCCTTCTATTACTGGACCAGAAAAAGAAATACTACTGATTGCTGACACTGAAGACCCCAATATCAAAGTGTCCGACAAAATTTTTGTGGTGCTCACCCAAGCTGATGCCTTAGATGATGCCATTGATTTCAAAGAAACTTTAATCAAACATAGAAACTACTGGCCTAGCGTACCCGAGCGCCGCATGATCCCCGTTTGCGCCCGCTCTCATTTGGTTGAATCAGGTATACCCTCTGAAGATACGCTGCGACGCTCAAAAGCTGCCGACGACAAAAATAAGCTAAAAAAACTCGGCATCACCGATGGCGTCATCATCTTAAAAGATACCGTTAATTATTACATTGATCACGAACGCTCTGAAGTACTACAAAAACGTTGTGACGCCCTGGTTAATAATATTCGCTACTATGCCGCTGAAATTTTAGGCAAATTAGAACCCCTCTATGAAGATATCACCGAAGGTGAAGCGGAAGAAGATGATCTACTAGGCAAAGAATTTAATCAATGGTGGGGCCGTGAATGGCAACGCATCAAAAAAGATTTTGATGTCTGGTATGCAGAGAGTATTCAAGGTCGTAAAGAAGCTGACGCCATAGGTGCAGAACATCAAGAACTAGCAACCTTACACGCCGCTTATGACGAAAAAATCGACGGACTGCTATCCAACCTGACCACTGGACAAATGGATGAGCTAAAGCGTATTTATACAGCAGGCCGTACTATTTCTATGCCCGATCCACGCGAAGGCAATTATAAAATTCGCGAGGAATTGTTTAGAGAAATTCAACAAAAGTTTGAAACCGAACTCACCGATCAATTAGCACAATCCTTACAAGTTTTAATCGATCAAATTGCCCATAAAACACAATCCTTGTTGTGGGAAACTCATGACGTACGCAAAACGCTACTCAATGCCGACGAAAGCATAGAGCAAGCGCGCATACGCCATGGCTTTCAAGTGTTGTTTTTACGTTTTGGTCGAGTCGCTGTTGAAGCCTTTATCGCCAAACCTTTACAAGCACGTGAACGCTTATTAAATGAACGATCAGCGGAAATTAAAACCCTAGAAGCATTTTATCAAGGCGAAGACATGAGCAAGCAAGATGTCACGCATTATTTACGTTACGGCTTATGGGCCAACAAAACAACAGCCACGACTCCCGTAGTAGGCAGAACCGTTAAAACTGCCATTAAAGCGGCGATGAATTCAGAATCTAACCTTCCCCTTGCTAATGAAGCGGTTAACTCCCTTAAAAAACAGACAGAAGAACTAGAAAAACAACCAGAACCTAGTAATTTTGAGCAAGTGGTTGCTGAAATCAATAGTGATTTAGCCGCCTTAAATGACTACCTAAAGAACAGTGTCTTTTATGCCGCAGGTTTTGTGACCTATTGTAATCAAGAGTTAGAACGCATTCGAAATCGTTTTAAAGAAATGGAAGATAATGATCGTCAATGGATAGGGCTGATCCGCACTGCCGTTAAGTACGAGAAAAACCCCAACATACCTTACAACATTGCCCACACTCGCCGTGATTTCCGTCTACAACGCGAAATAGCCATCGAGCTCAAAGAAGCTAGGAATAGTTACACGAAAGTGTATTAAGCCTAAATTTAGGGCTCTATGTGATTTATAGTGGGTAAATTAAAATAAGACTGATAAATACACACACTAAGTACCTGAAAAACGCCACACGTCATCCCGGCATGGACTGCCGGGATCCAGAGTACATGAATGTACGTATCGAAGGTCAGAGTCCATATTATGAAGCTTATAGTGATGCGACATCAACCATCCATGGCAACTGGATTCCGGCACAAATCTGTCGGGAACAGACAGACATTTACCCGAAGGGCGGCAGGCAGGATAGCCTGACGTGAGTCCATGCCGGAATGACGGTTTACCCACTACAATTCACATAGAGCCGTTTTTTTACAACCAGCACAGCTCATTTTGTTTGATAGAATCTTTGACCTTCTATAAAAATACGTTACGCGATATACCGATACGCTACGTAACTTGCTAATACGCTACGCAACATACCAATAAGCTATGAAAAAATACGGATACCCTAGGGTATCTGCATATCGCTTAGCGAATAAAATGATAGCGTACGTGATACACGGATTACTTATAGAATATTCAGATAGGCTGCTCAATAAGCATATTCCCTATCGAATTCGCCTATAGCATAAAAAAGTTGCGAGTTACTTTTGAATTTAGTGGATTATTTACGCGAAACGCAGCTTTCTCGTGCTATTCGCATCTTTTAGATCTAATTTTGGCTTTGCTTAAGGTACTCACCAAAACCACAACGTTTTCGCGATTTGCGTAAGCTAGCTGCACTTTAATTTAGCTATCAGCCAAATCCATCGCCTACCCGCTTATTTCATGGCCTATCTAAGGACAGCTTAGTTTACTTAAAAATGTTCTAAGCCACAGCTCTATGGCGTTTGCCAACTATTTTTTTTGCGTCACTTAAGCATATGCGATATCGCACGGGCCTTATTCATACTAGGTTAGGGTTTTTTATACGGTATTTTTAGAAAACCATCTGCATAATTGCTCTTATTTCTGCCCTGCCAATAAGCCAAGGCCAATTCATGTGCTTGTTGCTGACTCTCAGCTTTGCCTAAGAGCTTAAGCGCTACCGCTGCTGTGCCGATGATAGAGCTTTCGGCAAACTCGTCTTCAACTAGGCCTTGCCAGATGAGCGCGAGTTGCTTAGGATTTAGTTCTTCGTCTTTTACATGGCGACGAGTAAA
>Ga0214167_1001020_pt1 | contig 12093 bp, 11 predicted proteins | sample TroBogypolimnion_45_FD_153006 | JGI IMG/M metagenome (GOLD analysis project Ga0214167, IMG submission 153006) | Freshwater microbial communities from Trout Bog Lake, WI - Practice 18AUG2009 hypolimnion v3 | ecosystem: Environmental > Aquatic > Freshwater > Lake > Hypolimnion/Profundal zone ... | reverse complement strand
AATGGATGTTTGGGGCAAAGACTTTGGTGGTGGCGCAGCTGCGGCAGGATGGGTAGCTAATACGACTGGTCGCGGTCAGACTTATCAGTTACCTAATGCCGTGGCCTTTGGGGGTGACTGGAGTGTTGGGGTGTACGCAGGTTCGCGTTTCTCGTACTGGATCTTCTCGCCGACGTCCTCGAACGCCGACATCGGTTCTCGCGGTGTCGTTGACCACCTGTTGCTTGATTAAAGTGGCGAAAGCCACGAGCCTTTAGAATGCAGCCAGTACAGCAAGCGGTTGTTAATTATAATCAAATGGCGATCATCGAGAAGTACGAAGCGGTGATCCATTATTTATACCCCATTATTCAGTCTTTACCGAGGAAGCATGGGGTAGTTAGAGATATGTTTTTACAGTCTTTGTTTACTCAAGCTGAGTTATTTTATATAGCTGGTAAGAGCAATCAAGTCAGTAAAATATATGACGCAGATGCAGGCTTAGCGCAACTGCGGTTTTGGTTACGTTTCTTAGTAATACCGAGTACACGCGGCATAACACCTCACCAGCACCAAGTAGTCTTGATGATGCTTGCGGAGGTGGGGGCTATGCTAGGGTCATGGATTACTAAGCGTAAAGGGCATAATGGGTAAAACACCGTGAACTTTGGAGGTAACTGGAGTAATGGAGTGAACGCAGGTTCGCGTTACTCGAACTGGAACAACTCGCCGACGAACTCGAACAACAACATCGGTTCTCGCGGTGTCGTGACGGCATTATTTCCTACGCTTTGCAATCGCTACGGCATTGCAAGCCGATCACTATGTATGTGGTCAGCCATTGTGTCCTGCTTCGGCAAATACTTTTCACGGTTCAGGATGCCCTTAGTAATATCGTTTGAACAGGGCTACTGGCTTGAAAGCGCATAGAAACTTAATCGAGCGTATCGCTAGTCCAGAAAATATGGAGCTAGCCTTTAAGAGGACAGCTTGTGCAAAACGCATGAGCTTTGGTTATCTGGAGTTTAAAGAATATAAGTCACTTAACTTGGCTAGGCTATCTCAAGAATTACTAGAAGGTAGATATCAAGTAGGTAAGTATAAACAGTTCTATGTATTTGAACCTAAGCAGCGCTTGATTTCAGCCTTAGAGTTCAAGGATAGATTAGCACAGCACGCACTTATGGCGGTGGTCGGTGATATTTTTGAGGCTATGTTTTTGCCTAATACGTATGCGTGCAGGGTTGGTAGAGGCACTCACGCTGGGGTTCGGTATATTCAATCAGAGCTTAGAAAAGCGCCTATCCCTACCTATTACTTAAAGACAGATTACAGTAAGTTCTTTCCTAGTGTGGATCATACGTTATTACTGGCTATGATAAAGAGAAAGATTGGTTGTGCTAGAACGCTAAGCATTATTAAACAGCTAGTGATACCGGGTAATGTTGGTATTCCAATTGGCAGCCTAACCAGTCAGTTGTTTGCTAATGTCTACGGCTCACAACTAGATAACTTTATTCACCATGAGCTAAAGCACAGGCGCTGGGCTAGATACATGGATGATGTGGTCATACTAGGTAATGACCCTGATAAGTTACGTGATGACTTTAAAAGGATTGAGGTGTTCTCAAAAGATAACCTGAATCTATCCATTAGTAAGTGGGAATGTGCCAGTGTCAATAGAGGCATTAACTTCCTTGGGTATCGCGTGTGGCCAACCCATAAATTGATTAGAAAAGACTCAGCATTACGTGCAAAGCAAAAGATTAAGCGATTTATTGAATATAACGAAACAGAAAATTTAACCAAATTCTTAGCCTCATGGCGTGGTCATGCGGGCTGGGCTGATACTCACAACTTATTTAACTGGCTGGATAAAAAATATGACTATGCAAATCATTAATACAAGAGAAGATTTAGACTCATTAGCGGGCACACCAGCTCATGATGAATTTATTTCTCTACTAAAAGGTTCAATGACTTATAGAGCAGACAGTCAATCTTATCCTGATGACTACAATAAACCTGAATATGCGGGTGAAGTATTAGAGTCTATCTGGATTGACGTCGAGGATTTAGTCACTATCGAACGCTTTGGCTTTACCAAAGAAGAATTATTAGCGCTTTAAAAAGGATAATTAGATGAGTTCAGACGTCGATATTTGCAACCTTGCTCTATCTAGGCTTGGCGATGAGGCTAATGTAGTAAGCATCAATCCTCCCGATCAATCGGCTCAGGCTGGTTATTGTGCTAGATTCTATCCGATGGCTTTATCATCAGTCCTTGATGACCATAACTGGGGCTTCAACAGCAAGATCGTAACACTGGCATTGGCTAACAATCCTACTAGCCTATGGAATTACTGCTACGAACTGCCTAGTGACATGATTAACGTCATCGCGCTTTATGATTCAACGGCGGTGGGCGACGTCAACTACGGCGGCTTCCCGAGTAATGCGACCACGTCTAGTATTTATGGTGACGGCAGCAAAGCTAGTTATATGAATAGGCTGGCGACGCACGGCAATCAGCAGGATTACTCGATGGAGTCTGATAACGATGGCAATAGCGTACTCTATGCGAATCAAGAAAATGCTATGCTGAAATATGCAGCTTACACAACGAATACCGCCGTGTTCCCTCCCTCCTTTATAGATGCGCTCGCTTGGAAGTTGGCTGCTAATCTTGCTGGTATCATACTAAAAGGTGATGTGGGTGTATCGGCTAGCATGAAATGTATGCAGGCTTATGCGATAGCACTTAAGGGCGCTAAAGATTCAGATACTCAGAATAGAAAAGTATTCCCAATTCCAGCACCAGCGGGGATAGCAGCCCGTGCCTAATGTCAGAGTCTTAAAGAGTAGTTTTAGCGGCGGTGAAATATCCCGTGAATTGTTTGGGCGTCTTGATATATCAAAAGTACAGTCTGGGCTAGATACGTGCCGAAACTTTATCGTCATGCCTCATGGCGTCGCCTCTAATCGCCCTGGCTTTCAGTACGTTAATGAGGTCAAGACGTCTGCTAACTTTACTCGGCTGATTCAGTTCTCATTCTCGAATAGTCAGACTTTTGTCATTGAGATGGGTGCAGGCTACTTCAGATTCCACTCGGCAGGCGCTACCTTGATGAATGGTGGCGTACCTTATGAGATTGCTCATTCCTACGCGCAGGGTGATTTATCAACCATAAAATATGTACAGTCTGGTGATGTCATTACCATTGTCCATCCCAGTTATCCACCCAAGGAACTGAAGCGCTTATCAAATCTAAATTGGACGCTGACAACAATTTCTTTTGCGTCACAAACCATAGCGCCAACGGGCGCAGCTGTAGGGGCGAATTATGCTACAGCGGGGGTTGATCAGAACTTCAAATATGTAATTACGGCCTTGAACAGCTTGGGCTATGAGGAATCACCGGCTTCCGCAGTGACGAATACCGTCAGTAACGATTTAACGATATCAGGTAACTACAATACGATTAGCTGGGGCACAGTCACTGGCTCAATCCGCTATAACGTCTATAAGTACGCCTCGGGTACTTTTGCTTATATCGGCCAGACCTCAGGCTTAACTTTGACTGATGACAATATCCTAGCTGATCTAACCAAGACCTTACCGATTACTGATGCTATCTTTGCTTCGGCTGGCAATTATCCTTCGTCAGTCTGTTATTTTCAGCAGCGCCGCTGGTTTGCCGGTACGATTAATCAGCCGCAAAATATTTGGTCCACGCAGTCATCGTCTGATTACAATATTGCTTATTCTATCCCTAGCCAAAGTAGTGATGCCTTACGCTTTAAGATAGCGGCACAGAAAGCGAACGCGATCCGTCACCTATTACCAAGTCAGGCTGATTTATTAGTCTTGACCGCCTCGACTGAATGGAGTGTTAGTGCTGACTCAGGCAGTGCTTTAACTGCGGCATCCTTAAATATCCAGACTCAAACCCAGAATGGCACGTCGTTAGTTGCGCCTATTATGGTCAATAAATACATCCTTTACCCACAGGCCCAAGGTGGCCATATTGGTGAGATGGTGTATTCATGGCAAAGCTCAGGCTATACCTCTAATGACTTGTGCCTGCTAGCACCACATTTATTCGACACCACCACCATTACTGACTTCATCTTATCCAGAGCGCCCACACCTATCATTTGGGCAATTAATAGCTCAGGCGCATTATTAGGCCTGACCTACGTGCCTGAGCAACAAGTCTCAGCTTGGCATAAACATGATACGGTGGGCGGTACCTTTGAATCCTGCGTTACGGTCACTGAAAATAATGCTGATGTGCTTTATGTCATCGTCAATCGCACCATCAATGGCGTCACTAAGCGCTACATTGAAATGCTACATACGCGTTTCTTCACTGATCCTAAAGACGCTTTCTTTGTCGATTGCGGCTTAACCTACAGCGGCGCAGCAACCACCACTATTACTGGCTTAGCTTATTTAGAAGGCCAAACAGTGGCTATCTTAGGGGATGGTGCGGTCATGCCCCAGCAAGTCGTGACTAGCGGGGCGATTACCCTACCCTTTGCTGTCAGTAAGGCACAGATAGGCTTACCGATTACCGCTGACTTAACCACCACACCTGCGGCTATTGTCGGTGATGTCACCTTAGGCCAGTCGCGTATCAAAAACATTAATAAGATCTGGGTGCGCGTCTATAACTCAGGCGGCTTTAGTGCTGGCCCTGATATCTCACGTTTAACACCCGTTAAGACTCGGCATTATGAATCACCCGGTACAGCGCCGGACTTAATCACCGATGAGATTCCCTTGTTTGTGACCTCAAGCTATAACCCGTCAGGTCGCGTTACTATTAGACAGTCTGATCCTCTGCCCTTAACGGTTGTTGATATTACTATCGAGGTGTCCGTTGGCGGTTAAGGTCACTAAGCGCTTTCCTACTTACGAGGATATGGTTGAGCTGACCGATAACATGCGTCAGATTGATGTCGATGAGATCGAGGCTGTCACTAATTTATGGACTTTAGATTGTGTGATAGCGTCGGTGCATAACTCTGAAAAGGCCTGCTGCTTTGCCGTCTTTGCTGATGGCGTGCTGGTCTGTATCTATGGCTGCTCTATTACCGGTAACCCATGGCTTTTATGTACCAATGCAATGAACAGCCATGTGCTTAACCTAACGCGCAGAACAAAGCACATCGTGTGGATGATGTCGAAACGATGGCCTATATTGTCTAACGTAGTTGATGTCAGAAACAAAATGACTATCCGCTGGCTAAAGACCATAGGCTTCACCTTCACCGAAACCTTTGAGATCAAGCCCGGATTCCCAGTAATACGCTTTGAAATGGTGAGTAATGAAGTATTTCCAACGAGTCGCTTATGGAATTGATGTCAATCCAATAACGCTTGCTCTAGCAAGACAGCCAGAACTTTGGAACACTGTCACCGATAGGCGCTCAGTGAAGGGCACAGCCCATTTAGACACCTCAGATATTTGGTTGCGCTTTAACAGTCAAGACAATCGTCACGATGACCCTACTGATGAAATCGGCTCACTGGAATGGCGAAAAAAATATGATAACTTTGTCGGCGAGCATCATGCTACTTGGTATGCCTCTTACTATAAGCTCCCTCAAGTAAGAAAGCTCATCTTTCAAATGATGGCGCTTTGCGAAGGCGTCGAATTAGGTGGGGTACTTATCACTAAAATACCTCCCGGCAAGTCTGTATTGCCTCATGCCGATCATGGCTGGCATCCGCATCACTACAACACTAAGATCTATATCCCCCTTGAAACCAATAGTGAAGTCTACAATCGTTGCGAAGATGAAACGGTCGTTATGAATCTAGGTGATGCGTGGTATTTCAACAATGAAGTCGAACACGAGGTGATTAACAATGGCACGACTGACCGAATCACTCTCATCATTTGCATACGGTGCGAAGGATGATTGAGTTTAATTTAAAAATACAACATCACTTCTCTGATGGCATTTATGCTAAAAAAATGGAGATACCGAAAGATCATTACGTCGTCAGCCATAAGCATATTTATAGCCATCTGAGCGTCTTGGCATCAGGAAGGGTTCGCGTTGAAGTTGGGGATGTCAGTACAGAATACGAAGCCCCAGCCTGCATCAATATCTTGGCTGGGGTGCATCACTCAATTTTTGCGTTAGAAGATTCTTATTGGTATTGCATTCACGCGACCTCAGAAACGGATATTGCTATGATTGATACCGTCTTAATAGAGGATCAGCCATGCCGATGATAGCGGCGGCGGCAGCCATTGTCGTAGGAATATCAGCATCATTAGCTGGGGTACAAGCAGCCCAACAAGCCGATGCAGCTAAAAAAGCCGCGGCCTTTAATGCTCAGGTTGCTAGCAATAACGCGACTATAGATGCACAGAATAGATCATCGACACTGCAACAAGGCGAAATGGATGCGCAGACCGCTATGCGCAAGCAAGCCCAAGTGATAGGTGATCAACGCGCCCAAATGTCAGCCAATGGTATCGATATTACCCAAGGCTCGGCACAAGACATGTTAGCCAGCACCAAGTTTTTGGGCGGTATCGACGTTAATACCATTCAATCGAATGCCGCCCGTCAAGCATGGGGCTACAGTGTCCAAGGCATGAATGATCAAAATGCAGCGACGATGGAGACTTGGAAGTCTAACAGTATTAACCCAACAACCACAGGGGTAATGACGGGAGCAGGATCCTTCCTTGGCGCGGCTGGGTCGGCTTTGACAGCCGCTGCTGGCGCTAAGTATGCAGCGAAAGGTAAATAAAAAAACAAAACCCCCGACAGCTGGCCGGCCGCCGAGGGTTTCTGATTCACAACCTTAACCACATAAGGAAAGAATATGTATGCAGTTTAACGTAAATGAGGGCGTAGTCAAGATGCTTGAGTTGATTGATAAATCAAAGAGTTTGGTATGGAAAATAAGCACATCTGTTGTTTTGGTGATTATTGCGTGGAAGTTACCCGACATTATTGCAGCGATAAAATTATGAAAGATTTACTTTCAATTAGATTTTTTGCTATGCGGCTGATTCTCGTAGCGGAAATTTTCCGCTTCCAGAATAACCGCTATCCGCTAGTGGTAACTTAATCACACAAAAAACAAAACCCCCGACAGCTGGCAGGCCGACGAGGGTTTTTAACAAACAAACCTGAACAGAGGCTTGAATAATTAACGAAAAGTTTAACAGATTAAAATTACATGTGCATTCAGAAAAAGGCTTAAAAATGAATATTCCCTACAATGAATTTGTTATTAGATGCGCGGGTGTGGCTATTATCTTATGGTCATTAGCCCCCGTAATCGTCGCTATTCGCTGGTGGTAATCCTGCTAGAACATAAGGAATAGATAATGAGAGTCCCAGAATACCAGCAATCAGTCCAACAACAAGGACTACCTAACGCTAGGCTAACCACTCACTATACAGCCGATGACTTCATGGGCGGTACTCAGCAAGCAGCGCTGCAAGTTGGCACTGAGCTAGCCAAAAGCCTAGCGCATGATGCTACGAATTTAGCGGTCGATCATTATAAGGATCATCTGGACCAGAATAACAAGACGCGCATCTTGGCTAGCGCAACCGATATGGGCACCCATATTGATACCGCCATGTATGGCCCTGATGGCGCACTGAATAAAAAAGGTGCAGACGCCTTTCTGGGCTCTGATGGCAAGTCAGCTATGGATACAGTCTATGACGATGCCGTCAAAAAGCAGTCAGCGATAGCCGACACCCTAAACACCGACTCGCAAAAGTCCGGCTTTATGCAGCAATCAACCGCCATGCTTAATGCTATGCGCGGCACCTTGATGAGCCATGAAGCTCAAGAGCATCGGGTTTATGCTCAAAGTTCATTAGAAGCTAGCACCACCTATCATGTTAATAACATGAACTATAACAACAACAATGATGACGGCCTCGCTAAGTCCATCGCGCAAATAAAAGCCAATAGCCTACAGCTAGCCACCCTCAATGGTAAGCCGCCCTTGTGGGGTGAAGTTAATGCCCAGACCCATATCTCTGGCGCACTGAACAAAATAACCAGCGACATGATTGATAACGGCAACCACGCCGGCGCTAGCAACATCCTTCAGCACTTCTCTCAAGACATGAACCAGAATGACCTAGCGGGTAATTATTCTAAGATGCAGAAAGCTCAGGGTGATGCTACGGCGTTGTACACAGCCTCATCAACTATCGACCGCATGAAATCACAACTAATGCCTGGTGATGGTGACCGCATGAGCAATATTACCATTGCCAGCGAATCATCGAATAATCAGTGGGACGATAAGGGGCAGGTGGTCACCAGTCCAGACGGCGCTAAAGGTCGCTGGCAAGTCCTAGAATCAACAGGTCCAGAGGCGGCAAAGTTAGCCGGCTTACCCTGGGATAAAGATTTATTTAATCAAGCAAAAACAGGAAATACTGAGCTTGATAGCAAAGCAGAGCGCTATAACGAAGCCTTAGGCAAAGCTTACCTTCAGAACCTGATGCAAACCAATCAGGGTGATATGCAAAAAGCGTGGGCCGGCTATCATGCTGGCCCGTCTACACTAGCCAAAGCCATTAAAGAGGGCGGTGATAACTGGCTGGCGTCGCTAGGCCCTAAGACTCAAGCCTATGTTGCTAAGAATATGGCCGCTTATAATGCCGGTGGCGGAAAACCCAAGGTCCCCACCAAAGAAGATGCGGTGTATGCGGCCATTAACGCACTACCCGCTGGCACATCAGCTGATGTCGTTAAAGCCACGATGCAAAACACCGAACACTTATTTGACCTGCATACGCAAGCGACTAAGCAGCATGAAGACTCGACTATCGATCAAGTCACTACCGCCTTAAGTCAGAATGGTGGTGATATGAATAAAATCTCACAATCCTTAAAAGATCAAATCCCTGGGGACAGGCGCGTCACTATCAATAACTTTGCTAAACAGATTTCAGACCAAACCCATAGCAACAACCCCGAAGCGTGGGCCGCATTCCTAAGCTTGCCCGCGCAAGCTATTAAAAACATGACACCGACTAGCTTCAACTCCCAATACCGAACGCAGTTAGATGGTGATCATCTTGAAAAAGGCATGGCTATCATCAAGGCTCAACAGGACAAGAACCCAGAGCAAGCCCATTTAGAGGTATTCAGCACGACCGAACGCATTAAACGCGCGGCACAAGCAGCCACTATCTTACCCAATACTGGCGAAAAACCCGATAGTGCTCAGGCTGAACGCTTTGCTAAATTTGAAACCAGCATAGATCAACAAGTGCGTGACTTTGAAAGCCGAACACCTGGCAATCGCAAAGCCAGCTCCGAAGAACTACAAAAGATTATTGACACGACCTTGCTTAATACGGCGCTGGTGCCTCATTGGTTTACTTCGGACACAAATAAAGCCACCTTAGCAATGAGTGATAGTGAACGTAGCGATGCCTATGTCATGGTCAACGATAACAAGATTAAGTTGTCTAGCATCCCAGATACCCAGCGCACACTGATCACTAACGAACTACAAAGCCGCAACCTCCCAGTCACCGAACAAGCCATTGCTCAGCTATGGGTTTCTGCTAACAAACCAAAATAATCATCATGAACATTTACGCCCAGCTTTTAGATCAGCAGCAAGCCGAAGACGACCAAGACTTGGCCTCGACACAAACTAGCCCTAATGGTTCAGGAACAACTCCGCTTTATAGTGATGGCTTAGCGCAGCAGCGCTCAGAAACTAATCAGCCCTTAGCGACCAATCTAGCACCGACTAACCCTGTCAATACTAAACAACCTAATATTTACGGTCAACTCTTAGACCAGCAGCAAGCCGAAGACGACCAACGCCTACACACCATCTTAGACCTGGCTAGCCAAGTCGACCCAGAACAAGCCGCACAAGCGGCAGAACTGGCTAAGCGCCTATCCTTACCAGTAGAGGCGATAGCCAACAACCTACCCGAAGCCCAGCGCCGCACGCAAATGGCCGACGTAGTTAGTTTAGCTAACTCAAGTCCGGCACTGAAAAGACAATTATCAAATCCTGAGTTTGCAAAAAAAGCCCATGATGATACTGAAAACCTAAGCGCGATAGAACAAGCACTTAAGTTCGCTAAGGATCTGGGTAGTGATGTGCTAGCCGGTCAAGCGGGTATGGGTTCAGCGGTAGCCGGTTATGGTCGTGCGGCTGGGGACATCATAACCAGTTCCGTTGATACCCTCAATAAGGCTAAGTTCTTTGATAATCCGCTTCCCAATGAACTAGGCCCCATCATTTCCAAAGGCTTTACCGACTTGCAGCACAACCAAGACGCGTTGCAACAGTACCTTACCCCTCAAGCTGATGGCAACATCATGAAAGGCGTGCATTCAGGCATACAGTCTTTAAGTCAGAATATACCCATGCTAGCCGGTGCCGTTATGACGGGCAACCCCACCATGGCTTTGAATGCTATGTCAGCAATGACTGCGGGGCAATCGTATGGCCGAGCGAGAGACAAGGGCGCGGATGTTGTTCCTGCCTTAGTATACTCAGCCGCCGATGGCGTGATTGAATATGGCACAGAAAAGTTTGCCGTTAATCAGTTATTTAGTGATCTTAAGATCGGCGCACCCATATTTAAAACGATCATGCACCAGGCCGCTACTGAAGTGCCAGGCGAAGAAACAGCAACCGTCTTACAAGATTTTAATGAATGGGCCGTCTTACACCCAGAACAAAGCTTACAGCACTATCTGGATGAAAGGCCAGGTGCAGCTGCGCAAACATTAGTAGCCACCTTAGTGGGTATGGGTGGCAATGTCGCCTTATTAAAAGCCGTAGATACCGCGCAAAAATATAGTTATCTTGAAGTAGGAAAGGCCAAGTCAGCCGAAAAAACCGCCCTAAAAATAGAACAGCTCAATAAGCTAGCCGCTGCCAGCAAGGTACTCGCTCGCAGTCCCGACACTATAAAGTCCTTTGCTGAGGATGCCTTGACCGGTAGTCCGGTTCAAGATCTATACATCGATGCCCAAACCTTCTTACAGTCTGGCGTTGCCGAACACGTCGCCGCACTATTGCCCGACGTAGCCGAACAACTGAAAGAGGCCTTACCGGGCACAGAGATCCGCATTCCCATCAGCGACTACCTAACCCATATCGCCGCCACTGACTATGCAGCCACTTTAAAAGATCATCTACGCCTTGAGGGCGACGACTATAGTCCCGCACAAGCGCAAAGCTATATGCAAACTCATGCACAAGAAATGCAGCACGAGATTGACAGCATATTAACCAGCCATCAACAAGCCGATACCTTTAGAACCAGCCAAGACACTGTTAAAGCCACGGTGCTAGAGCAGCTCAATAAGCTGAATCGCTTTAGCAGCACCAAGAACGAACTCGACGCCACCTTGATCTCGGCACGCATGGCCGTTAGAGCCGCACAGCTGGGCATTACTCCTGAGCAAATGCATGAAAAACAGACGCCAAACTTTGCGGCTGAGAGCGTGGGCGGGGGCATGGTCTATGGGCAGACCGAAAAAACAGCAGAGACGGTCACTGCTAGATGGCAAAAAGCTTTATCCCGAATTAAAGATCCAAACTTTGAGCCTAATTTTGATACACCTTTAGCGATTAAGCACATGGGTGTGGTTGAAAAGTTTTTACCATTTCCTGTTAAGGTTATGAAACAGGTGCTTTCTAAACACAAAGACTTGCCTGTTGGGGTTGTTGCTAATTTACCTACTTTACTGGCAGATCCTTTGTTTATTTTTCCTCATAAAGACGGTGGAATTAGAGTTGTAATAAATGCGAAAACAGACAAAGGCGAACCTATTGTTGTTGGTATTGGCAATGGAAGGATTAAAACGATTACACCCATTCATCATGGGGAAGACATTAATGGAACAGAAAGATTAAATAATCAATTTAGATCAGCTTTACAAGCGGGTGAAAAGGTTTACGCTAGAAATAAAAACGCCTTAACCGAAGCTAAGGCGTTTGACCTGGCACCAGTTGGTCACAATTACCAGGGGCGCTATAACAAGTCGAAGAAAAGAATAACAACTAATGAGGATCTTGTCAAAAAATATGGTGATAGTTTTTATCAATCCGCAGACGAAACCCC
>Ga0214167_1001019_pt1 | contig 12100 bp, 16 predicted proteins | sample TroBogypolimnion_45_FD_153006 | JGI IMG/M metagenome (GOLD analysis project Ga0214167, IMG submission 153006) | Freshwater microbial communities from Trout Bog Lake, WI - Practice 18AUG2009 hypolimnion v3 | ecosystem: Environmental > Aquatic > Freshwater > Lake > Hypolimnion/Profundal zone ... | reverse complement strand
GGAGTTAGATTTTAGGTGAGGCAACGGTGCTAACCAACCGGCAACCGTAATTGTCGCCAACCGGCAAAGATAATTGACGCGGGACACTCTATCACCAATCGGCAAAATCCATATTGATTTTAATTCTGATGCTCAAGAACAATTGCCCTGCGATATTGCTAAAGCAATACAGCAACAATTATCGTTGCTGATGGCGCATTAGAAACATTAATTAGTCTTGATGCTAAACAAAAAACATTTGCCGATGATGATTTATCAAATATTTTTGGTATTGATATAGATACAGGTAGCACAGATGATAGCCTAAAAAAGGCTCTACCTATAAATATAATAACTGAGAATGATATGGAAAAAACTGAAAAACTTAGCAAAATAAGCAAACCCAAATCAACTAAAAAAATAAACAGGCCGCAAAAAATAAAGAAAGTGAAGAAAAAAGATAAAGCAAAGAAAACAAATAAAGCGAAGGAAATAAAAAACCCGAAAAAAAGAGTAAAGAAAGTAGCTGGTATAGGCAAAACAAAAAAGTAGGAAAACTTAAAGAAGCGGTAAAATCAGGTAAGTGCATCAAAATCTTAGCAACAAAATCAAAGCGGTAGTACGTCTCCAACGGGTCTTATGGATGAGTAGACCCGTAACTGTTATACTTCCAGAAGCAGAACCGTTAAAAACTATTATGATAAGGAATTTAAAATGATTAACAGTAATAAAATATCATTAGGCAAGTTATGTATTTTAGGATTGCAACATGTTTTGGCTATGTATGCTGGTGCCGTTATTGTCCCAATAATTTTAGGTAATGCTCTAAGTTTAAACCAGGAACAAATAACTTATTTAGTTTCTGCTGATCTACTTACTTGTGGTATTGCTACTTTGCTTCAAGCACAAGGATGGAAAAATTTCATTGGGGTTAAATTACCTGTAATTATGGGATGTACCATTATTGCATTAGCTCCCATGATAGCGATTGGCAAAGCCTATGGTTTAGTAGCAATTTATGGTGCTATTATAGTATCAGGAACTTTAACCTTCTTCTTAGCGCCTTTAGTCGGCAAAATCATGAAACTTTTTCCACCAGTGGTTATTGGCTCTGTGATAACAACTATCGGTTTGTCACTAGTGCCATTAGGAATAAAAAACATCCATGAAGGAGCAACAAATTTTGGCTTATATAATAGTACTATGCTTGGGTTATTTGTTTTTTGTATGGTTATCATGATAAATAAATATAGCAAAAATTTTATTCGTAGTATTGCAATTTTACTAGGGATTATCGTTGGTACAAGCCTTGCTTATTCTTTGGAAATGGTGAATTTCTTGCCTATAAAACAAGCGACATGGTTTAGAGCAATACAGCCTTTTCATTTTGGTCTACCGAAATTCACTTTAAGTGGTTGTATAGTAATGTGCTTAGTAACTATGATTACTACCATAGAATCAATAGGGATCTTTGCAGCTTTAGGTAAAATATGTAACCAAGATATAACTAAGAAAGGAATTATTAGCGGCATTCGCGCAGAAGGTTTAGCGCAAATTATTGGAGCTATCTTAAATGCTCCGCCCCATAATACTTTTGCGCAAAATGTAGGTTTAGTCGTATTATCTAAAATAAATACTCGTCTTGTTGCAGTAAGTTCTGGAATCATTCTTATATTACTAGGATTAATCCCTAAATTTTCCGCTCTTGCTCTTATTATTCCTACACCGGTTTTGGGAGCGGTAATGTTAATTATGTTTGGTATGGTAGCAGCCTCCGGTATAAAGATGTTACTCGATGTCGATTTGGAAAATACCAACAATCTTATTGTTATTGCATGTTCAATCGGGATTGGTGTTGGGATCTCTTCTGTGCCAACTTTATTCAATGGTGCTCCAGAATTAATACAAATTGTTTTTAATAATGGCATTTTTGTTGGTGCGCTTTTTGCTATAATTTTAAATGTAGTTTTGAATCTTACAGGTAAGCAAGATTCCAAAATTTAAGTACTTATGCTGCAATCATAAGTTCCCTTTTTAAAATTGTACTTGTAACTGGTTGAAAAAAATATGGGTGGGCGGGGAATAAACAAACTATTATAGAAGGAAGCATAACACTTAATCAGAAACCAAGGGAACCGACAACTCTTTATTCATTAAAGCCCCAAAAGAGATATCCAAGTGCTTACCCCAATGAATAGAGGTGGAATAGGTAGTGTTGCATTAAATAGTGTTCTCCAGAAAAAATTAAATCCTTGCGCTGAGCCGCGAATTAACAGATTCGGGACGACCTTTGCGCCAGGAGACAAAATAATCCAAAAAGTTAATAATTATAATAAAGATGTTTTTAACGGTGATATTGGTATTATTACCGGAATCAATTTTGAGGAAAACGAAGTGCGAGCAAACTTTGATGGGCACCTAGTTACCTATGATTTTGATGAGCTAGATGAAGTGGCGCTTGCCTATGCTACTAGTATTCATAAAAGCCAAGGCTCAGGAATATCCTGTGGTAGTGATTCCTGTTTCAACTCAGCATTATAGCTGCTGGATATGCTGCTGGCGCGTAATTCGCTTTATACATATATGGACTCAACCGTAATTGTCAAAGGAATTTTTACAAGTTTTAATGACATAAGAAAAGGTTTCAGTCATATATTCGGCATCTTTATTTGAGAAGTAAATTGCTCGTGCCTAAATGAAAATCCGCACTTCGTCTCCTAATCAATTTTTCGGTATTTATAATTTATATACCATTGACCGCCTATAGGTTTTTACGAAGTTGGTTTTACCTTTTTTGTCATTTATTTGTTTTATTCCTCGAACTCTTCTGGTTTTGCCATTCTTTTATATACAATCTTATATCTTACTAATTTGTGATACTATTTGTTATATTGCTATGCTAGAGAATCAGCTTTTAAAATTAGGCTTTTGCATTTTTTACAACTCTATAATTTGCATTATATTCTGCATTTTCATGAACAACCGCCCAAGCTATTCTTGCTATTTTATTTGCCAATGCTACGGCTGTTTTATTCTTAACGTTTGTTCGTGATCTTAAATTATTAAGCCAAATACGAAGCTTGTCATTTTTAAGATCTGCTTTTTTATCCAGCCATTGTAGAACTGATCTCGCCCCGTGTATTAATAATGTTCTTATGTAAGTATCTCCTCCTTTACTAATACCTAAGAGCATTTCTTTACCGCCACTACTATGTTGTTTTGGAACCAAGCCTAAAAATGCTGCAAAATGCCTTCCGTTTTTAAATGAGGATCCATTTCCAAGAACTGATGCTAAAATAGTTGCTCCTAATATTCCAATTCCAGGAATTTTTTCTATACGCTTGCATGCGTCATTGCTTTTAAATAATGCTTCTATTTTTTCATCACAAGCAATAATTTTTTTATCAAAGCTTTCTAAGTTTGTTTTTAATTCAGTAATGCACGTTAGAATTAATGCGCTCATATTATTAGGGTTGCTTCCTAAAACATCAGGTAATGCTTTGCGTATGCTTGTAATTCCTTTTGCAGTTATAATTCCATATTCTGATAACAAACCTCTTGTCTGATTTACCAACGCGGTTCTTTGCTGAATCAACATACTTCTAATTCGATGAACACTTTGTATGTCTTGCTGGCTTTCAGTTTTTACATTACAAAATCTCATGTCTGGATCTCTTGCTGCAGCAGCTATTCCAGCAGCGTCATTTGCATCATTTTTATTTCTTTTAACATATGGTTTTACATATTTCGGATGAATCAGTTTTACTTTATGTCCAAAGCTTTCAAATTTTCTACCCCAATAATTTGATGAACCACATGCTTCCATGTAAATATTACACGATGGTAAATTTGCAATAAACTCTGTTAATTTAGATCTAACAATTTTCCTTTTTAATATTGCATTTCCTTTAACATCTGTGCCATGCAATTGAAAAATATTTTTTGCAAGATCTATTGCCAATGATGTAACATTACTCATGATGGACTCCTCCTTCAATTAATTTTAAATGGATGAAATTTCCATTTTGGCACTTTAGATGCCGGTTTTCTACACTATGTTAGAAAAGAACGGTTGAGTCCATCACATTAATTTTCGATGCAACTTTGGGCTCTAAGTGGGTCAATTTTACATGGAAATTAACAGTAATTTGTAGCATTATGACTCCAGGAACCATTGCATTGTTTGATGTAGCGTAGTGGTGTCAGGATAATAACAATTAAGTATTGCTCCGTCTTTCCTAATTAATTTTAAGTGCAATATAGCGGATTGAGTTGCTAAAGGATTTTTAACTTTTACAAAAGCAGTCGATACTGTTGGTGCTATTTGGGGTGCGATAGGTTGTAGGCCTGGATGTATATAACGATGATATTGCGTTGCACTGATTCGTAGTATTCGTGTAATCTGGCTTATTCGATAACGACTTGATAGTTTTTTAGCTTGCTGCCATAGCACAGAAGTAACATGGTCGCCAGGTTTTTTAAGCCTGCGCCAATTATCAAATTCGCTAGCAACACCTTCAAGCGTTAAATGTCGCGTTAAACTCATGCTGTTTCCTCCTACAAAAAATTGTTAGGGGTTCAGCATAAAAAAATCATTTTTGCTTGTCACGCAAGCTTACTGGAAGGACACGATGATTATTAGGGGATGGATAAATTATCATGCCATCTCGGATAACAAAAGGCGGGTAAGCTCGTTCATATATTTAAGTGAGCGAACGTTATTTAGCTGGATAAATCGCAAAGGTGGAAAGCGTAAGATGAACTGGGAAAAGTTTGGAAAATTATTGAGAAGGATAAACTACCCGAGAAGTTTTAGAACTACATCGATGTTTACAGCTTGCTGAACACTAAACATAGCATTATCGGGAGCCGGATACTGGAAATCGGTACGTCCGGTTCTGAGGAGGGTTCAGCTGGAGCAATCCAGCTGTTCTACTCACCCCGGTTGAGTCCATATATGAGCTATTACGCGGAGGAAGCATCAGTTCGGTAACATTTTAAATGAGTCAACGCGGGTGTTATGCTTCCAGCTGCATTTACACCCGCTAATTTTTACAGTGTAGCCTTGCTAAGGATCATAAACAGTGACCGTCACCATGATTATTGCGATAACAAAAGTCCCGACAGATAGCTAACTGTCCGGAATCTCCTAAATGATATCCGTCGTCACAAGTACAATAACAAGTTCCTCCAGTCACTTCATCTTTTTCACCATCACTCAATTCCATAATAAGTTCTCTTTCTTTATTCATTTTATCTTTCTCCAGTTTTAATATATTGAAACCTTAAACCTCTAGTATTGCTTTGTAAGCATTCCAATTTTCTAGAAACTAAATAAATTTCGTAGATGATTTGAAATGCAATCCTGGGCTAGAAAATCAATCACTAGCACCGTTGCCACTGTAATACCAAGCAAGATAGCAGTCAAAAAAAATTGTTAAAATCAGCCAAAAAATATTAATTGGATCTTAAGCATCTTTTTGGTAATATGATCGGTTGTGTAATGTAGATTTAAGTTCTAGCACTAAAGCGTGATTAGCAAAATAAGCACGCTTATCGAAAATCGCGCTTCGCGGATTTAATGACGGTAGGTCAGTTAAACTTATTTTATTAAACACATCTACCAGCCGGATTATGAACTGGTCTAAGACATAAGCTATACCCTAATGCATTTACAACTAAAGCAAAAGTATTCAAGCGGGGATTACCATGTTCAGATAATGCTCTATATAGACTTTCTCTTTTTACGCCTGTTTTATCTGCAAGCTCACGAAACCCTCCCTTTGCTTTTGCAATTTGCCTTAATGCAATAAGTAAAGCTTTTTCGTTACCATCATTCAAAAATTCCTCAAAAGATGTTTCCATATATTTGTCTATGCCATTAGGTTCTTGCTGAATTAAATCAGCAACCCAATCGTCAAAATTTTCGTAATTACTAATTCGCTTTAGTCTTTCTTTCATTGTGTTGTCTCCAATACTGTTTTGCTTTTTCAATGTCTTTTCTTTGCGTGCCTTTATTTCCTCCACAAAGCAGGATAATGATTGTTTTTGCTCCATCATCTTTCCCAAAATAGATTCTATAACCGCTACCAAAACAAAGCTTTAATTCAAAGATTCCTTCGTCTAGAAATTTATAATCTCCAAAATATCCTGTTTGCACTCTTAATATTCTTGCTAATACTCTATTCCTTATAACTCCATCAAGTCTTAACATCCATTCTGTAAAAGGCTCTTTCCCACTATCTGTTTTAAATGTTATTAAATGAAATTCATCCATATGTTTTTCTGTATTTGTGTTATCTAATATTTTATTTCAATATACAAAACTATCATCAAGTTCATTGTAACTTATAAGTTACCAATAGACAAGCGCTTTTTCTATCTGATTCAGATCAGATGAGCCGTTTATGCTTTATTATAATTAGCTCAACTAAATATCTAGAACATATCTGGTGGTTTTTAGGAAAAATAGATGGTAGTAGTAATCACTGTTACTACCATTATGAGGTGTTTTTAGGCCGCGAATTCAATTTGCACCACCATCCTTGTTATTCCGAGAACTGTTCCGAAACCAATGACAAACCAATACCCTTTTTTAAATCTTTAAATAATTTCATAATCCTAAGAATTAACAATGCGTTCTATTTCTTTTGGCTGTTTAGCTATACACTTTAGATAAGCCCTACTAATAGAATCTGGATTACGTCTATGCTGTTCCCATTTTTTTAATGTTTCTGGATTAATACAATAAGTTTTTGCAAATTGATGTTGTGAAAGCTGCAATTTTTTACGTAAAATAATTATATCAGGAGTAGCCTCTAATGTTACTAATCCCTTCTTCTTGACCTCATCAAGAGCTTTAATCATTTTTTTACCTATTTTACTCATGTGTATATTCTCTCAACAATTCAGGCAATATCTTTTTTAAATATGTTTTTTCGCCTGCATCTATATTTTCTTGGTCTGATTTTCGATACAAAGTTATAAGCAAAATTACAAAACTATTCTTAGCATAATAATACAATACTCTAGCCCCACCACTTTTTCCTTTGTTGTCTTTTCCTGTTTGCCAACGTAATTTACGAATTCCACCAGTTCTAGAAATTATAACACCAGCGTTTGGGTTTCTAACAAGCCAATCAATAAGCTCTTGTAATTTTTCATCGCTCATTGCTTTTTGTGCCAACCGCATAAATTGAGGCGTTGCTTTTACTTTAATCACTTATTATCCATATAATTTACTATGGTACATAGTACTATTAAATATCTATTTATGCAAACAATAATTTTGGTTTGTTTGTTAATTTCCATAAGTTGCTAGCATTTTTGGTGTAATTAAAAAGCACCGAAAAACTTATAGCTTTTTTTCTTTTTGGCTAATAACTCTTCTAAATAAAGAAAGCAATTTTCCACCTTCAATTTTCTCAGCTCTAGCTTCGACCATAATGTCTCTTACCGAATCAAATAATAGTTGCAATTCCTTTTCGCTCATGTTTTTTTCTTTTAACCAAACAGCCTGTCTAATTAAATAAACACAATGCTTCTCTTTAAATTCCAAAAGAAAATTAAGCACCCGTGTAACAATAAGAAATACCGTAAGTACAATTATAATCCACAACCCAATTGACGATAATGAGTAAGTTTGCGGTCTGTTGTAATAAAGAATTATAGCAGCAGTAAAAGCAAATACAGCTAATGGAAGAACGCCAATACAACGCAATGAAGTTAAAATAGTTTTTTTAGTGCTGAAGCGAGTAGGATTATAGCTACACTCGATTTCATTTGCCGTAAAAGCAAGAACTGAATTATCATATCTCTTTAGTTTATTCATCAGCCTAAATTCTTCTTCAATAATTTTCTGTTTCGGCACTATACCAACAGTAAAAAAAATGTCGAAAAACTTTAATTTATTTTTAAATTCATCAAGCACAACATGAATTTCTTTAAACTTATTTTCAATATCTAGGCACGTTTCCTTATTCATTATTTTATTATCTCTGCAATATTTTTTTCACTAAAAACTGTTTTGTTACATGCGCAAATTCAATTTGCTTATGCAAGCAATTCAAATCCTCAGGTATTTAGAATATCCAATAAATCATCTTCAGGTACACCAATAGGTTTAATTGAAAATTTATCAACCAATACTCTTAGTACATTTGGGGAAACAAATGCTGGCATAGTTGGGCCCAAACGAATATTTTTTATTCCCAGAAATAATAGTGTTAATAATATAGCCACCGCTTTTTGTTCATACCAAGAAAGTATCATTGATAACGGTAATTCATTAACTGAACAGCCAAAGGCTTCTGACAATGCAATCGCAACTTTTATTGCAGAGTAAGCATCATTGCACTGGCCTACATCAAGAATTCTTGGAATGCCATCAATGTCACCCAAATCAAGGTCATTGAAACGATATTTGCCGCAAGCAAGCGTTAGTATAATTGTATCTTTGGGAGCTTGTTTTACAAAGTTTGTGTAATAATTCCTACCAGTTTTTGCTCCATCACAACCACCAACTAGAAAAAAATGTTTAATTTTCTCATTTTTTACCGCACCAACCACTTTATCAGCAATTGATAAAATGGCATTATGTCCAAAACCCGTGGTTAAGCTATCACCACCATTTATACCTGTCATTTTTTTATCTTCTGAATACCCGCCAAGTTCAAGCGCTTTATTAATAACTAAAGTAAAATCTTTATTGTCATCAATATGTATCATTTTAGGATAGCCAACAACTGATGTAGTAAATACTCTATCATTGTAACTTTGCTTTACCGGCATAATACAATTTGTAGTAAACAAAATTGCAGAAGGTACATTATCAAACTCCTCCTGTTGATTCTGCCACGCTGTTCCAAAATTTCCCTTTAAATGAGAATATTTTTTTAGTTCAGGATAAGCATGACAAGGTAGCATTTCGCCATGTGTATAAATTTTAACGCCCTTGCCTTTAGTTTGTTCTAAAAGAATATGCAAGTCTTTCAAATCGTGCCCGGTAACTATTATAAACGGACCCTTTTCAATATTTGTTGTAACCTTTGTAGGAATAGGATTACCATAGCTTTGAGTATTTGCTTTATCAAGCATCTCCATGCATTTTAAATTAATTTGCCCTGTTTTTAAAACCATAGACAATAAATCGCTCACTTCTAAATCTTTGGTAACTGTCTGCAATGCTTCATAAAAGAAATTATTTACTTCTGTGTCTTTATAACCAAGCGCCCAAGCATGATGAGCATAAGCAGCAATACCTTTTAATCCAAATAAAATAAGCGATTTTAGGCTTCTTATATCTTCATCGCAGTTCCAAACATGTGCAATATCAAACGAGGATGGTTGTGTTATTGATTCTGAAATCTTTTGAGTTAGATTTTTTATAGAAGCATTGTCAAAATTTACATTTGTAATAGTAGTAAACAATCCGTCAATAATAACTTTTGTAAGTTCTTCAGTTGGTGCAGTTGTATTTGCCAGCTCAATTAACTTACTTGTCAGTTCATCTTGCAGATTGGCTGTATCAGCTTCTTTACCGCAAATTCCTTTGATCAAACATACCTTGCTTTGAGCCGTTTGCTCGCATTGGAAACAAAACATAGACATATTTCTTCTCCTTTATTTATATCAAACTACCGTTATTAGATATCGTGTAATCTTTTATTAAAATATATATTTTAGCTTCACTATTCTATTCGACTTTACCACAACATGGAACTCAATCGTAACAGATTGAACTTATCGATTTGCAAAAATAGCGCTAGGCCTATCGAAATAATAGCCAATATCTATACCAAGCATAGGACATAGCATAATTAGTATTTTATTTTTCAAAAATCTCGTTTGAAAAAAAAGAGCCCAGCTGCTTTTCTTTTTTCTCCGATATAGATTTACATTCAATACACTGCAACGCAGTAGGATAAACCTCAAGGCGTTTTATGCCTATTTCGTCCCCACAATCAACACAATAACCGTAATCATGCTTATTAATACGATCTAAGCTCGCGTCTATTTCTTTAAGCAAGTTAGTATTTCGGCTACGGGCAGCCAATTCCATATTAAACTTTTCTTCTTGCCCAGCTTGGTCAAGGGGATCAGCTGACTTACCCGCATTATTTTTTACAACGTTTTCGGCGGCTGTAATGTTTGCTTTTATATCTTGTTTCAATTTAAGTAAAAGATCTTTAAAATGCATCAATTGTTTTTCATTCATAGAGGAGGTTCTTTTTTTTAATATCCCTTGGTGATTTCTTAACTAATTTATGTCTTGCTCGTAAAAATAAAGCAAGAAGACTTTAAAACGATATTTGTCGCCCATCCTATGATATAGCATAAGAATCATATGGCACCATTAATAACATCTTCCAGTTGTGACTTAGTTAAAACTCCCGTTTTAGTTGTTACAATTACCCCGTCCTTGATTATAACGATAGCTGGTATACTTTGTAACTTATAATTATTTGTAGTTTCTAGGTTTTGATCCACATTTACTTTGACAATCTTTATCCTGCCAGCAAACTCTTTTGCAATTATCTCTAATGTGGGAGCTATCGTTTTACACGCGCCGCACCAGTCTGCCCAAAACTCCACTAATACCGGAATAGAAGATTGAAGTACATCAACAGCAAATGAATTATCAGTTACTTCTGCTATATGTATAGTCAAGTCATTTTCCTCTTAAATATTTGAGTTAGGAATTAAAAAGGAATGTCATCATCATATGCCGGAACTGCTTCTTTGATCGGTTCCATAATAATTTTTGGATTCGGCGTCATTGAGCTACCAAAAGAAGAGGTAGCTAACGAATTAGTAGCATTTGTTGGTGTTTGTGTTTTTAGTACGCCATGCTCGCTAGAACCAGGCTTATCAAGCATGTGCATTTCATTGGCAACAATTTCTGTGGTGTAGCGTTCTATTCCATTAGCGTCTTGCCATTTTCTCGTACGTAATGACCCCTCAACATAGATCTTGGAACCCTTGTGTAGATACTGCCCAACAATCTCTGCCAGCCGATTAAATAAAACTAATCTATGCCACTCCGTAGCAGTTTTCATTTCACCGCTATCTTTATCTTTCCAGCTTCTATTAGTTGCCAGCGATGTTGTTAACATTGCAGTTCCATTGGCGGTCATTTTGACCGCTGGCTCAGCACCAAGATTACCAATTAAAATTACTTTATTTACACCATTGCTCATATTGTTCCAATTATTATGTTATTAAAATTACTCAGTTACATGCTGTGTGTGGCGCTCTAATTTTTTGTGCACTGAAGTCAAAAATATTTTAAAAAATATTGGTTAAATTTAAATCATTCTGGTTGACAACTAGTAACCATGCTCAGTACGCATTAATCTCACAACAATATCCACAGGTTTATCCACAAATATTGTGGATATTTTTTAAATTCTTATGAAAACCTTAATAGCACAAAGAGCAACCAAAACGCTTTAGATATAGCTTTAAACACACATGAAATAATCACTAGGAATTACAACAACAACATCCAGTTTCTAGGAGATTTTCCCAGACCAAAGTTTCATAGCCTTTATCACCTTCTAATGTTACTTCTATTCTATAAGGCGCTATTTTTATTACTCCAAAATTGGGATTATCCATATTCTGAAAAATCTTTTCTGTTGAGCTATGCCAAACCAGCGCTCGCTCATCAGCTTCGGTCGAAAAAGATGCCTTCCCCTTTATTTGTAAATAAATTTTCTGAGACGATTCAGGATCGGTGCCGCAGCAGGTTAAAGATACCTCTGGTTGATTTGCTATCTGAACAACCTTTGGAGAATTAACAAATGTAGAAAAGCGCATACTCATGTCTTTTCGATCTATGTTAATCATTACATAGCGTACACAAGGTTTTCCATCTTTGGATACAGTGGCAAAGCTTGCTTGAACTGGTTCTTCAATAAAAACCTTTAAAATCTCTTGTTTTGCATAATTCATAATATGCTCCAATATATTTAATGAGTTGAGCTACTTTTTAATTGCTCTATTTCCCGAACAGATAGTCCGGTAAGAGAGGCAATCTGGGTAATCGTCATGCCTTGGCCAAAAAGTTTCATGGCCACGGATTTTAGAGCTTCAGCTTTGCCTTTTTCCATACCTTTTT
>Ga0214167_1001017_pt1 | contig 12112 bp, 7 predicted proteins | sample TroBogypolimnion_45_FD_153006 | JGI IMG/M metagenome (GOLD analysis project Ga0214167, IMG submission 153006) | Freshwater microbial communities from Trout Bog Lake, WI - Practice 18AUG2009 hypolimnion v3 | ecosystem: Environmental > Aquatic > Freshwater > Lake > Hypolimnion/Profundal zone ... | reverse complement strand
GGCTGACCGGACTCGAACCGGCGACACCTGGAATCACAATCCAGTACTCTAACCAACTGAGCTACAGCCGCCGTTGGACCTCTTAGAATAGCCTCGGCGGTCTTGAAAGGCCAGCGGGAACCTTCGGGGGACTGCGGTCATCGAAAGAGTTGCCGGTCATCCGGCTTGCGAGGAGTTCCATGAATCGTCAGGTGAAGCAGGTTCTAGGGTTGTCGGCGTTTGCTGCCGGGTGCATGGCCCTTGGGATGGGCCTCAGCCATGGGTGGGTGGCCACGGCTCAGGAGGAGAAGCCGGTGGTGGTGGATGCCAAGGGGTTCGACAGGCTGCCACCCATCGCGGAGGTGGCGGAGAAGCTGAACCCCACGGTGGTGGCCATCACGAACACCAGCTTCGTAAAGAACCGCCAGGGGTTTCAGCACCCCTCGGTCGGCGGCCAAGATTTCTTCGATTTCTTCTTCGGCCCCGGCGGGCAGCCGCAGCGGCGGGCACCCCGCGGGGGCAATGAGGAGGAGCAGCGGGCGGTGTCTGGCGGCTCGGGCGTGATCATCTCGGCCAATGGCGAGATCCTCACCAACTACCACGTCATCGCCAGCATGGGCGGTTCCGAGAACAATGCCCTGGAAGTGAAGACCACGGACGGCAAGACCTTCAAGGCCACGGTACTAGGCAAGGACAAGGAACTGGACGTCGCCCTCATCAAGATCGACGCGGTGCACCTGCCCTTCGCCAAATTGGGCGAATCGGATTCCCTGCGCATCGGCGAGTGGGTGGTGGCCATCGGCAATCCCCTGGGGCTGGAGCACACGGTCACCCATGGCATCATCAGTGCCAAGGGGCGGAAGCTGGATACGGGTGTGAGCTCCTTCCTGCAGACAGATGCCGCCATCAACCACGGCAACTCCGGGGGCCCCCTGCTCAACCTGCGGGGCGAGGTGGTGGGCATCAATACGGCCATCAATCCGGCCGGCCAGAACATCGGTTTCGCGGTGCCCATCAGCATGGTGAGCCGGGTTCTAAAGGACCTCCGCAGTGGCAAGCCCGTGAGCCGGGGCTACCTGGGTGTGCGTCCCCAGGAGCTGGACCAGGCCTTCCAGGACGCCCTGGGCATCAAGCAGGGCGTGGTGGTGAACACTGTGGAGAAGGACCAGGCCGCCGCCAAGGCCGGGGTCCAGCGCCTGGATGTCATCACCGCCGTGGATGGCCAGGCCGTCAACAGCCAGGATGAGCTGGTGGCCGCCGTGGCCAGCCGCCGGGCTGGGGACACCGTCAAGCTCAGCGTCTTCAGGGACGGCAAGACCCTCAGCATCCCGGTGACCTTGGGAGACCGAGCGGAGATCGAGAAACAACGGAGCCGGGAAGCCGGTGAGCAGTCCGAGGAGCAGCCTGGTCAGAAAGCCCCCGGGGACGCCAAGAGTGTCAACCTTGAGAAAATCTATGGATTCTCCGTGGAGTCCGCTGATCCAAGGCATCGGATCAAGGGCGTGGTGGTCACTTCGGTGGACCAGCGCTCCCCTGCCGCCGATCGGGGTCTGGTCGAGGGCATGATCATCACCGAGGTCGGGCGCCAGCCCGTGAACAGCCTCGGGGAATTCAACAGCCAGGTAAAAAAGGCCGGTGGGCGGGCCCTCCTGCTCTTCATCCAAACCCCAGATGGCAGCCAGAAGGTCACCCTGGCCATTCCGCCGCGCTGACCTCAGCAAGCGATGAAGGGAGCCTCGGCCTGCCGGGGCTCCCTTCATTCAGGTAGACTTGCAGGTTCAACCCGGGCAAAGGATCGAACATGGGCCAGCGCCTTCTCCTCGTGGATAGCGACCGCAGCTTTCTCAAGGAGCATCAGGTCAGTCTCGAAGCGGCGTTCGACCTGGAAGTGACCGGGACCACCGACGGCGTCATCCAGCGCCTGGAATCCGGCGCCTTCGCGGCCGTCTTCATCTGCGTGGAAGTGGCGGATCACAAGGGCTATGCGCTCTGCTCCACCATCCGGAAGAACGCCCAGCTGGATGGGGTGAAGATCGCCCTCATCAGTGCCAAGGCCACCGAGGAGGAGTACCGCCGCCACCAGAGTCTGAAGGGGAAGGCGGACCTCTACCTCCACAAGCCCATCGCCCCCAGCGCCCTGGTGGCGGCCCTCCTGCCCCTGGTACCGGGGCGGTTGCTGGATCCAGACAATCCGTTGGGGGACCTGGTCGATACGGAGCTGGGCGACGACTGGCTGGACAGTCTGAAGTCTTCCCTGGACGAGATCCCAGCGGCGATGGCCCCCATCGCTCCTCCGGCCGCGCAAGCGCCCCCAGCACCCCCCGCCCTGCCGCAAGCTCCGCAGGACTCGGGCCACGTGGGCGAGCTGGAAGCCCTGGTTCGGACTCTGCAGGATCAGCTGTACGCGAAGGACCAGCAGATCCTCGCCACCGAGGCGGACCTCCGGGGCGCCCAGGCCGAGGCCCAGCAGACCCAGCGGCAGCTCAGCTCCGTCACCATGAACCTGGATGAGCTGGAGCAGAGCCAGAAATCCGCTGAGACCCTGAAGACACGACTGGCGGAAACCGAAGCGGCGCTGCACCAGCTGGAAGAGCGGCAGGGGCGCGACGAGGAAAGTTCCGAGGCCCTCAAAGCTCAGCTGAGGGAGGGCCTCACAGAGCGGGCCGAGCTGATCCAGCAGGTGGAGACCCTCAACCATCAGGTGGGCGAGAAGGCCCAGCGGGCCGTGGAACTGTTGCGGGAGCGGGACCGCCTGCTCCACGACAACATGGATCTGGAGTCCCACCGGACCCGGGCCCAGGAGCTGGAACAGGCTCTGACCTCCAAGGAGGAGGCCCACGCCGCTCTCGGTAAGGAACTGGAGGCCGCCAAGGTGGCCCACGAGCAGCTCAACGCCACCATTGAAGGTCTGGTGGAGCAGCATGCCCGCCTGGACGGCCTGCATCAGTCAGCCGTCATGGAAGTCGCGGGTTACAAGGAACGGGCCCACAGCCTGCAGCTGGAGATGGCGGGCCTGGAGGCGACCCTCCGGGGTCAAGGGCGGGATCTGGCGGAACTGGCCGATCAGCTGCACCAGCGCGAAGCGGAACTGGCTGCCAGCCAGGCCTCCCTCGCCGCCAGCCAGGCCAGCCTGGCGGAGCGGGAGCAGGAGCTGCTCGCGAAAGAGGAGATCCTCCAGCAGCACGTGGGCGAGGTGGCCCGTCTCACCACAGAGCTGACAAACCTGCATCAGGACTTCAGTGCCGCCACCATCCAGCATGAGGGCGAGCGCTTGGAGCTCATGAACGGCCTGGACCAGAAGGAGGCTGAACTGGTCCGCCTGAACCAGGCCCTGGCTGAGCAGGCCCAGGCACACGGGGAACTGGAGCGGGAGAAGCAGGCCATCCATGGCCAGTTGGCCGAGCACCGGGATCGCCTCCAGAACCTGGATGGGCTGCTGAAGGACATCCAGGACCAGCTGCGCCGCGGTTCAGACCTCGTGCGGGGCTGAGCTCCGTGAGCCTCCTCGCGGCGATCTTCTGCGCCGTCCTCATCCTAGTGAGCGCCTTCTTCGTCATGGCCGAATTTTCGGCCGTGCGCGTGCGGGAGACCCAGCTGGAGGGACTGCTGGAAGAGGATCCGCGCGCCCGACGGGCCCTGGAGGTCCATCACAGCCTTTCCCACCATCTATCGGCCATCCAGGCGGGCATCGTGCTGTGCGCCCTGGCCCTGGGCGCCGTGGGCGAGGGCCTCTTCAGCTCTGTCTTCCGGGGCTTCTTTGGCCACCTGCCCTGGCCGGCCCTGGTGCTGCCCCTCAGTTCGGGCTCGGCCCTCCTGGTCATGACCACCCTGCACGTGGTGCTGGCAGAGCTGGTGCCTCGAAGTCTGGCCATTCACGCCGCGCCCACCTGGGCTCTGCGCACGGCCGTGCCCCTGCTGGCCTGGTCGCGGCTGGTACGCCCGCTCACCTGGTGTCTCACCCGGCTGAGTCGCCTGGTGCTGCTCCTGCTGGGCGTGCGCCCCGAAGCGGACGCTGAGGACATGCTTCCCAGCGAGGCCGAGTTCCGCCGGATGTTGGAGCGTAGCCAAGCCGAGGGCAGCCTTGAGCTGGACCGCAAGGAGCTCATCGAGAACCTCTTCGACTTCAGCCGACGCATGGTCAAGGAGATCTCCGTGCCCCGGGCCCGCGTGGTTTGTTTCGATCTGACGGAGAGCCTGGAGACCAACCTCGCCTTGGCTCGCAGCACGCCCCACACGCGCATCCCGCTGGTGGAGGGGGATCTGGATCGGGTCGTGGGGGTGATTCATCTCAAGGAGCTGCTCTGGGCCATTCAGGACAGCAGCGGGCCCGTAGACCTCCGGTCCCTGGCCCGGCCCGCCTTCTTTGTGCCCGAGATGAAGCCCATTCAGGGGCTCCTCCTGGAATTCCAGCAGCGCAAACAGCACCTGGCCCTGGTGGTGAACGAACACGGCGGCGTGGATGGCCTGGTGACCCTGGAGGACGTCCTCGAGGAACTGGTGGGGGAGATCCAGGACGAGTTCGACCGCGAGGCCATCCAGCTGCGGAAGACCCGCAGCGGGGGCTGGCTGGCCCAGGGCAACGTGATGCTGGAGCAGCTGGTGGACCACCTGCAACTGGACCTTCAAGCCGAGGCGGGCTCTGTGAGCCTGGGTGGCTTCTTCCAGGAGCGCCTGGGCCGGGTCCTGAAGCCCGGCGACGAACTGCGCCTCCAGGGCTGGCGCATCCGCGTGCTGTCCATGCGCGGCCTGGCCCCGGGGCAGTTCCTGCTGAAGCCCCTGCGGGAAACGCCCGACGAAGGCTGAGGCTAGTGGCCAACCTTCCCGCCCGGAGTACCCTGGAGGGATGGATCCGCGCCTCTCCCGTGCCGAGCAACGCTGGAAGCTCACGAACCCCCGACCTGTGGCTGGGGAACCCACGACCCGCCAGTACTTCCGAGTGGACCATCCCCAACTGGGCACCGCCCTGGTGGTGCTGCACCCCCTGGATCAGGAGGGCGAAGCAAGCTACTTCGAGTTCCGCGCCCTCCAGGCCTATCTGGACCCCCTGCTGCGGGTGCCCACCATCCTGCACAGCGACGACGAGGACCGCTGCCTCCTGGTGGAGGACCTGGGCTCCACCTCGCTGGAGCAACGCTTGGTGGCCTGCCCCGAAGAGGAGCAAACCTGGGGGCACTTCGCGGGCCTGATGCTGGCCACTCTGGCGGGGCCCCTGAGTCTGGGCGCCCCGGGACACGCCTTCTTCATGGAGCGGTCCTTCGATCAGCCTGCCCTGGCCAACGAGTGGCAGGCCTGTCGGCAGCACTTCTTCCAGGAATTCCTGCAGAGGGATCCGCCCCGCTGGCTGGATCGGATGATGGAGGACGTGAACGCCAGCTTGGAAACCCGGGCCCACTTCTTCACCCACTGCGGCTTCCATGTCCGCAACCTCATGGTGCACGGGGATCGCCTGGTGGTGATCGCCTTCCAGGATGCCCGCCGGGGGCCGGCCACGTACGACTTGGCGAGCCTCCTTTTCGACGCGCATTGGGACTGGTCCAAGGAGGCCGGCAAGACCCTGATGGAGCCGCTGCGCCAGGAACTGGGCTGGAGCCAGGAGGCTCTTGTGGAGGAGCTGAACCTCAGCGCCCTGCAGCGGACCCTCAAGTCCCTGGGCGTCTTCGGCCATCACCTGGTCCATCTGAATCAGCCCCAGATGGCCTCGGCCCTGCTGCGGACCCTGCGCCACCTGCGGGGTCACTTCCAGCGCCTGCACCACCAGGATGGTGTCCTGGCCTGCGAGCACATGCTGCGTTTGGCTGAAGAGCGCTTCCTTAAAGGCTAGGTGGACCTCGCCTATGGCTCTGTAAAAAACGGCTGAATCCGGGCCAGAACCTGGGGCATGCTTGGGGATCCAATCCCGAGCCAGAGTCCAAGGAGTCACGATGACCCTCTGCCAATCCCTGTTCGCCACCGCGCTGAGTCTGGTGGTGGGAGTCGCCTTGGGGGCCCAGGAGGCGGTGCCCTCGAACGAGATGCCCGCTGTCTTCCAGCCGGTCCAGGACACCTGGGACTACACCCGGCGGGTGGAGCTGATTCCCATGCGCGATGGCGTGAAACTCCGCACCGTCATCTTCGTTCCAAAGGGCGCGAAGGGCGCTCCCATCCTCCTCACCCGCACGCCCTACAACGCCGCTGAGCGTACGGCCCACATGGCCAGCTCACACCTGGGTCCCGTGCTCCAGGGCTCCGACAACGTCACAGACCTCATCCTCGAGGGTGGCTACATCCGCGTGGTGCAGGACATTCGCGGGAAGTATGGCTCCCAGGGTGAGTACGTGATGACGCGGCCTCTGCAGGGGCCCTGGAATGCCAGCGCTGTCGACCACAGCACGGATACCTACGACACCATCGACTGGCTGGTGAAGCACCTGCCGGAGAGCAATGGCCGCGTGGGCATCCTGGGCGTCTCCTACAACGGCTTCTTGTCCCTCATGGGCCTGGTGAATCCCCATCCGGCCCTGAAGGTGGCTGTGCCCATGAACCCCATGGTGGACGGCTGGCGCGGGGACGACTGGTTCCACCACGGCGCCTTCCGGGCGCAGAACCTCTCCTACATCTACGAGCAGGAGGCCACCCGCGCCAACGAGGAGCGCTGGTGGTCCAACCATCTCGACGACTACGACACCTTCCTGCGGGCGGGTTCCACCGGCGAGCTGGCCCGTCAGCGCGGCATGGAGCAGTTGGGCTTCTGGCGGAAGATCCTCGAGCACCCGGCCTATGACAAGTTCTGGCAGGACCAGGCCATGGATCGCGTGCTGGCGGCCCAGCCTCTCAAGGTTCCGACCTTGCTGGTGCACAGCCTCTATGACGCCGAGGACATCTACGCGGCCGTGGCGGTGTGGAAGGCCCTGAAACCCAAAGATAAGACCGGAACCATGCTGTTCATGGCCATGGGCCCCTGGAATCACGGTGGTCACGTCCACGAGGGCAGCGGCCTCGGACCGCTGAAGTTCGGTCAGGATACGGCCCTGCAGTTCCGGCGGGACGTGCTGGGGCCCTTCCTGGCCCAGTATCTGAAAGATGCGCCCAAGGCGGATCTGCCCCCCGTGAGCGCCTTCGAGACCGGCACCAATGCCTGGCGCCGCCTCCCGGGCTGGCCCATGGCGGGCGAGGGCGCGGCGCGGCCCGCCACGCCCTTCTACCTGGGCGCGGGCCTGAAGGTCCAGACCACCGCACCGAAGGCCGGTGAGGTGGCCTATGACGAGTACGTCTCCGACCCGGCCAAACCCATCCCCTTCCGGGCCCGGCCAATCCAGCAGGTGGGCTACGAAGGCGGCCTCACCTGGCCCCAGTGGCTCACGGATGACCAGCGGGAGGCCTCTGGCCGCACGGACGTGGTGGCCTATCTCTCCGAGCCGCTGGCCGCGCCCCTGAAAATCAGCGGCGACCCTGTGGCCAACCTGGTGGCCTCCACCAGTGGCACCGACAGCGACTGGGTGGTGAAGGTCATCGACGTCTATCCCGATGAGGTGCCCAGCCAGCCCGCCCTGGGCGGCTACCAGCTCATGGTCTCCGCAGACATCTTCCGGGGCCGCTACCGCGAGAGCTGGTCCACGGCCAAGGCCCTGAAACCCAACGAACCCCTGGTCTACCGCTTCTCCCTGCCCGCGGCCAACCACGTCTTCCTGCCGGGCCACCGGGTCATGGTGCAGGTGCAATCCACCTGGTTCCCCCTCTATGACCGCAACCCCCAGACCTTCGTGCCCAACATCTTCCTGGCGAAGCCCGAGGACTACCGCCCGGCCACCCAGCGCATCTACCACGCGCCCGGTAAGGCCAGCTACGTGGAGCTGCCGGTGGTTCCCTAAGGCCGGAAGTCCACCCGCTGTGCGCCAGGCCGCAGGTGGAGGCTGAAGCGCTGGAACAACGGATCTGCGCCAGCGGGTGTCAACACCTTTGAATCCACCCGCAAGGCCTTGGGCAGCAGCAGCACCAGATTCCGGGTCCGGCTGGCGCCGGAAAGGTTCAGCCCACGTGCATCCAGGCTCACCAGGAGCCGCTCGCCGGTACCCTGGCGGTAGGCCTCAGTCTCGCCATCATCGCTGAAGACCGTGAAGGTGGTGGGGCTGGGCCCGGGCAGCAGGATCAGACCCTCTTGGCCAGCGCCCAGGTCCACCGGGAGGATGGCGCCTTCGCGATAGAACAAGGGGAAACGGTCCAGGCTGAGGGGCACCTGGAGCTCCCGTCCCCCCTCGAGGCGCTCCAGGGTGAAGGCGTCGTACCACCCGCCTTTGGGCAGCCGCAGCGTCTGGATGGCGCCTTGACTCAGAGGGCGGGTGACCGGGGCCACCAGGATGCTGTCGCCAAAGAGGAAGGCTGAGGCGTACCCGCGCAGGGACGGATCCGCAGGGTCCAGGAAGAACAGGGGTCGCATCATGGGCCGACCCTCGGACCAGACTTGGAAGGCGGACGAGTAGATGTAGGGCAGTAGCAGTTGCCGCCGCTCCAGCACGGCCTTCACCTGGGCCTGCACCGCATCGCCGTGGATCCAGGGCTCCCGGGCCCCGGCGCCGTGGGCGCGGTAGACCGGTGTGAAGGCGCCGAACTGATGCCAGCGGAGGAAGAGCTCCGGATCCGGCAGGGCACCGCCCCGGGTGATGAAGCCGCCCACATCCGAGCCCCAGAAGGGCAGGCCTGACAGCGAGGCCGAGAGCCCCAGGGGGAGCTGCTCCTGCAGTCCTTTCCAGCTGGAGGGCACGTCGCCGGACCAGGTGGAGACCCCCAGTCCCGCGATTCCCACGGTGCCCGAGCGGCTGAGCAGGAAGGGGCGCTGACCTGGCCGGCCCGCCTCGAAGCCCTTCCGGACGAGCCGTGCCCACTCCAGGTTGAAGCTGTTGTGGAAGGCCCGCTCGCTGTAGGGCCCGAAGCGGGCCTCGGCGGGCACCCGCTCGGGCTCGCCCAGGTCGATCCAGAAGCCGTCCACGCCCTCGGCAGCCAGCTTGGCGTAACGGTCCTGGAGGATGCGCGCGGCTCCGGGGACCAGGGGGTCCACCACGCTTCCGCCCAGGCCTTTGTTGAAGTCCCACCAGTCCTGCCAGAGCACCGGCTCGCCCTGGTCATTGCGGGCCAGCCCCTTGGCCTCCTTCAGGGGGCCGAAGGTCTGGGAGTCCCGGGTGAAGAAGGGTTCGGAGATGGTGACGAGGTGCACGCCCTGGCCACGGAGCCAGGCGGCCAGGCCGGCGGGATCCGGGAAGGCCTCCCGATCCCAGGCCAGATCCCCCATGCGCTTGAACCAGTAGAGGTCCAGCACCAGGCCCGAGAGGGGCAGACCCTCACGGCGAAAGCGCCCTACGGTGGCGCGAACCTCGGCATCGTTCCGGTACCCGTACCGGGACTGGAGGAAGCCGTAGGCCCAGCGGGGCAGCAGGCTCTGCGCGCCACTGAGGCGGTACCAGCGGGCCACAAGGGCCGCCGGATCCGGCTCGCTCCAGACATAGAGGTCTAGCAGCCCCGTGGTAGTACTGAGCCGGGCTTCCCGGCCCTTGCTGATGTCCACCTGGTCCCGTCCGGCGGCGTTGAACGCCACGGCCAGACCCTGGTCCGAGAAGAAGAAGGGCAGGTGGAGGTAGGTCTGATCGCCATAGCGGGGCTCGTGATAGAGCTCCAGGCTTTCCTCCCGGGCGTCCAGGGTCTTCAGCACCTGCCCAAAGCCGTGGAAGGCGGTGGCGGGCGAGGTGATGCGAAGGGCCAGGACGTCGCCGCTTTGTTCGAGGCTGAGCTGGAAGGGCTTCCCCTGGGGCGGGTTCACGGTGAATTCGGTGGGTCCGGTGGGGTGGATGCGGTAACCGCCTCCCTCCAGATCAGGGAAGCCGGGCACCGCAAGAAGGGGTTCCCCGGCGGCGAGGTCGAGTCGGGTGGGCGGCGGGGCGGACAGGGTGCCATCCACCCGGGCCCGGAGGCGCAGGAGTCCCTCCTTGGTAAGGGAGAAGGAGGCTGTGGCCTGGGCGGTGCGCAGGGCCAGGGCGCTTGGCCGCACCCCTACGGCGGGGGCTCCACCAAGGCTCAGGGCCAGACTGAGGAGCAGGAGGCGGGAGAGGAGCGGGACGCGCATGCCTAGACTGTACGCCTAGGCTTCCAGAAGGTCCTTCACGAAGGCCGGCACCAGCTCGGTGGCGGGGCCCTGGCGGATCTCCTGGAAGGCACTGGCGACGAGGCTGGGTTCCAGGTTCAGCTCGAGGGTGCGAGCCCGGGGCGGCACGGCCTGCACGAAGCCCGCGGCCGGGTAGACGTGGCCGCTGGTGCCGATGGCCACGAAGAGGTCGCAGCGCTCCAGGGCGTCGTAGATGCGGTCCATGTCCAGGGGCACCTCATGGAACCACACGATGTGCGGCCGTACGCGGCCCTGGGCGCAGACGGGGCAGCGGCTTGCGCGGTCCATGTCCGCCTCCCAGACGAGGATGGTCTCGCAGCCCAGGCAGCGCCCCTTCTTCAGCTCGCCGTGCATGTGTAGCAGGTTCCGGGAGCCGGCACGGTCGTGCAGGTCGTCCACGTTTTGCGTGACCAGCAGCAACTCGCCGGGCCAGGTCACCTCCAATTGGGCCAGGGCTCGATGGGCGGCATTGGGTTCGACACTGGCGAGGCTACGCCGCCGCTCGTTGTAGAAGCGGTAGACCAGCTCTGGATCGCGACGGAAGGCCTCCGGCGTCGCCACATCCTCGACGCGATGCTCTTCCCAGAGGCCATCAGCCGCACGGAAGGTGCGCAGGCCGCTCTCGGCGGAGATGCCAGCGCCGGTCAGGATGACGAGGCGAGCGGAGGCCATCTAGCGCGCAGGTCCGAGGTCCAGCGCCTGGCCATCCACGGTGCCGGGTCGCAGTCCCAGTTCATGGGCCAGGGTGGGGGCCAGGTCGATGGTGCGCACAGGCTCCCGCCGTTCGCCGCCCTTCCAGGGCCCCCAGAAGATGAGGGGCACCCGGCGGTCATAGGCGTGGGGCGTGCCGTGGCCGGTGATGTATTCGTGGGGCGGAGCGCCGAAGACCACGAAGGGCTTCACGGCCACCAGCAGGTCGCCACTGCGCTCAGCCCGGAAACTGCGGCGCAGCAGCACGCGGAGGCTGCTGTCCCTGGGGCTGCCGGTGGCGGCGGGATCCGTCGCCTGGAGTTCCTCGGCAGTGAAGGCCTCGGCCACCTCGGGCTGGGCCCGGAGCCAGGTCTGGGCCGCCTTCAGGACCTCGGCACGGTTGAGTCTGGCGGCTTTCAGTGCGGCCTCATCCAGGTACAGCTCATTGGGTTCCACGGTGGGTCGTACCAGGTTCTGCTCTACCTTGAAGGCTGCGCGCAGGTGCTTCTGCAGGGCGGTCATGAAGGGCTCCGGCAGTAGGCGGCGGCCGGGGAACCCCTGTTCCGCTAGAGCCTCCACCACGTCGAGGCCGCCATGATCCGCGCTGAGCACCACCCAGGCATCCGGGTATTCGCGTTTCAGGCGGTCCAGTAAGCGGCCCAGCAGGGTGTCCAGTCGGTGGATCTGGTCCCGCATCTCTGTGCCCATGGTGCCGTAGTTGTGGCCGATGTAGTCCGTGGCCGAAAAACTGAGAGCCAGCAGATCTGTGCCGGGGCCGCGGCCGAGTTTTTCGCCGTCGAGCAGGGCCTCTGCGGCCTCCAGGGTCACAGCGTCCAGAAAGGGCGATTTACGGAAGCGTCCGTCAAAGCCCTTGTCCAGAGGCATGCCCAGGCCCTGGATGGTGCGGGGCAGGGCGCCGTTGCGCACGGTCGCCGAGCCAAAGGTCCAGGAGGCCACGCGGCCTTCGGGGGTGGCGGGATCCTTCATCCAGATCCAGCTGTCCGTGGCGATGCGGTCCGCGAGGCCCCGGTCATAGCGCAGCAGCCACTCGGGCAGGCGCTCCTGATAGGGCGTGGAGGTGGTGAAACCCGCCGGGCCCGAGAACCAGTACACGCCGGTGGGCTTCCGGCCCGCCATGAGAATGGCCGCGCGATCCTTGCCGGAGACCGTGAAGACCCGGCTGCCGGGAACCTGGGCCTGGAGCCAGTCGCCGAGGCCATCGCCCAGGAAGAGCTGGTTGGAGGCGCTGGGTTGGGTGGGGCCGCTGAGGGACCGGGCGGCGGGGGGAGGCCTTCCTCGCCACCAAGACCCACG
>Ga0214167_1001014_pt1 | contig 12123 bp, 8 predicted proteins | sample TroBogypolimnion_45_FD_153006 | JGI IMG/M metagenome (GOLD analysis project Ga0214167, IMG submission 153006) | Freshwater microbial communities from Trout Bog Lake, WI - Practice 18AUG2009 hypolimnion v3 | ecosystem: Environmental > Aquatic > Freshwater > Lake > Hypolimnion/Profundal zone ... | reverse complement strand
AAGCCAGCCTCCCAACGCCGCCAGGATTATGACAAAGAAGTTACCGAGCACGCCGGTGAGCGGCATGAGCAGCATGCTGTAGTTGTTGGCATAGACTCCGGCCCGAAATACCTGCTCATTGTGTTCTCTGAAGGCGGCCAGCACCGATTCGTTGCGGCCAAAGGCCGTTACTACTTTCTGCCCGCCGATGGCCTCTTCGGTAACCGCATTGAGCCCCCCAAGTTGCTCCTGGAGATCGCGGTATCCTTTGCGCGTATAGCGGGCCACGAAACGGGTAAACCCAAAAATCACCGGCACGACCAGGATCGCGGACAGGGCTAGCCAGACGTCGAGCACGAACATTGCGGCAAGAATCCCTGCCAGCGAGAGCACTCCAGCCAGCAGGGTGGTCACGTTCTGGGAAACAGCCTGATTGATGGCATCAATATCGTTGGTCAACCGGCTCATCAGTTCGCCTGTTGATCGGTGGTCGAAAAAACTGAGCGGCAACTGTTGGACATGCGAGAAAAGGTCGCGACGCAGTTGTTGCAGGGCCTCCTGGGAAATACCTGACATCAACCAGGCGGCGACGATCTGAAACCCGTTATACAACAGATAAACGATCAGCATCCAAAGGGCCATCCGCGTCAAGCCCTCAGCCTGACCGGGACCGATAAACCGGTCAATGGCCACGCCCATGAGGTAGGGGCCGATCAGGCCAAACAGTGTATAGACGATTACACTGGCAAAGACCAGGGCCAGAGTCAGGCGATAGGGACGCAGATAGGGGAGCAGACGCAGCAGGGCATGCTTCGGGTTATTCGCCTTTTCAATCCTGCCGACCGCTCCGGGCCGGCGTGGTTGCAACGTCTCGCGCAGCCCTGCATTGGTTCGTTCCGGGGCGGCGCTCATAGCTGTTGTTCCCCCCTACCCTTTTCCAGGTCGTCTTCAAGGCCATTGCCCAGCTGAGAGGCGTAAATTTCCTGGTAGATCGGACAACCAACCAGCAGTTGGTCGTGCGTTCCCTGGCTGACGATGCGTCCCTTCTCCAAGATGACGATCGAATCAGCGTTCAACACCGTACTGACCCGCTGGGCGACTACCAGGCGTGTGTGCTTGAACGGTAGTTGCTCTAAGGCCTCCTGAATGCGGGTCTCAGTCTCGACGTCAACAGCGCTGGTACTGTCATCAAGAATCAGGATGCGTGGCCGAGTCAGGAGAGCACGAGCGATGGCCAGACGTTGTTTCTGTCCGCCGGAGAGATTTATGCCACGCTCTTCAATTCGGGTCTCGTATCCCTGCGGCAGCTTACAGATAAAGTCATGGGCTTGAGCCGCTTGAGCAGCGGCCATGATCTCGGTCTCATTCGCTGTCGGTGCACCGTATCGAATATTATCAGCGACGCTGCCAGAGAAAAGTATGGTCTCCTGCGGCACCACGGCAATCAGCGAACGCAGTGCCTTCTGTTGCAGTTGTCGGATATCGATACCGTTGCAGAGAATCCGGCCGCTAGTCACTTCGTAAAACCGGGGCACTAGATTAACCAAGGTCGATTTACCCGCACCCGTGGCGCCGAGAATGGCAAGCGTCTTGCCTGGTTCAGCTACCAGATCAATATCCTGCAAAATCCACTCGCACCCTACCTCACTGCCACCTTCCGCCCCATCATATCGAAAAGCAACTCGTTCAAACTTGATTTGTACCGGCGCATCGGCGAGTCCGGCTTGGGTCAGTGACAGGGCATCGCTATGATCAACTACCTCTGCAGGCATCGTCAAGAGATCGTTCAGTCGTTTCGCTGAAGCGATTCCACTTGCCCAGGCATTGGAGAGCATGGTCATCATGGCCAGTGGCGTTAGGGTCGTAAGCAAATAATTTGTAAAGGCGACAATCTGGCCGACGGTCATAGCATCCTTGGATACTTCCATTCCTCCGGACCAGATTACTACCACCATGCCGGTATTGACACAGAGAGTAAGGAGCGGCGACATTCCAGACATAAACCGCAATATTTTGACCGAATGGCGGGTAAAATCAGTATTGGAGGCCGCAAAACGCTCGCCCTCGTGATCCGCACGGACAAAGGCCTTTATCAGACGGACCCCAGCCACGTTCTCCTGGAGCACGGTGTTCAAACGGTCAAACTTTTGTTGCACCAGGAGAAACAGCGGCTCCATTTTAGCAATGAAAAAGGAAATAACTCCAAGGGTGAGTAGGATCAGCGGTAAGAGAATGAGGGCCAGGGAGGTGCTGGTCTTAACCATCAGTATAAGGCTACCGAGCATGAGCAAAGGGGCTCGCGTGCCAATACGCAGCGAGATATTGACAATCCGTTGGATGGCTGCGGTATCGCTGGAGAGGCGAACCATGAGGCCGCCGGTTTTCATCCGGTCAAGGTTACCAAAGGAAAGGCTTTGGATTTTGAGAAAGACACTTTCGCGCAGGTCTCTGGCCACGCTTTCGCCTACCCTGACCGATAGAATATTGTTTATGACCGCCATCCCCATGCTGAGCAAGGAAATCAGGAGCATCAGAAGGCCAGTATGGAGCACGACATCCTGATTTTTAGCCCTGATTCCTTGGTCTATGATCCGCTGGATCAGACGAGGAATGGAAAGGTCTAGAATCACCAGAATGAGCAAGCAGACCAGAGCTAGGAGTGCCGGTTTCCAGTAGGGTTTGAGAAAGGGGATAAACTGTTGCAATGGGTGAACAGGACGTGTCATTCTTTGACTGCTCTGAAAATAGGAGGGGAAAGTTACGAGTACTATCTATACCTGTTTCGGTAGGATGGCTTGGGCAGGGTAGAGGTAACTTTGATAAGCACCAGTAAAAAATTGGCAACTGTCAGATCAAATCATAACTACTACAAATAATATATAGTAGTTATGTATTTAAAAGCTATTTTTCACGGGCTCAGCATGTTCAAATTGACCTTTATGGACAGTTGGATTTTCAGCTTCGCGACTTTCGAATTCATGATAAAGTTCAATTGAAATCTTTTGAGCCAAATTTAACTCTTCCCACGACAGGACCAAGAGTAATTCATTCCGATTCTCTGCGGCAAGGGCGTTTCCTTGGTTTGCTGCGAATGTGTACCATGCGTATGCACGTGCCTTGTCAATCGCAGTTCCGGTTCCTGTTGCATACATTGTTCCGAGATTAGCTTGAGCGAGCACGTCGCCATGCTTCGAAATCTGCTGATATAATTCAAAGGCTTTTACGTAATCCTTGTCGCCTCCAAGTCCATTATACAACATGTATGCAAGATCATTTTTGGCAGTATAGTTGTCTTGGTCAGCCGATAAACTTAACCATTTTTTGGCTTCAAAATAATCTTTCCCAATGTCGATTCCATTAAAATAAGCCCGACCAAGAATATTCAATGATTCTGGCGAAAACTTTCCCTTTTCGGCGGCTTTCAGAATCCAAGCGAAACCCTTTCTACGATCTTGAAGCGCACCTTTCCCTTGATATAACTTCATGCCGACATGAAGTTGCGCCTCCGAATCGCCAAGTTCAGCTAGATTCATTTCGGAAGTGAACGACGCTATCTCGTCAACGGGTGGCGGCTTTGGTTTTGCTATCTGTGGGTTTCCTTGTGGTTTCAATCCGCGAAGAGCTGAATTTACAGGAGGCTTTGGAGGGTGTGATGTCTTTGCATCGATTTCTGGTGAACGATATACGTAGAATGATTGCTTTTTTACTTTAGTGACCTTAGGTGCATTTGTGGTGGCTGCCTCAATTCGCTGGTGTACTTCATCGGCAGAAATTTCCTCAGGTTTTCGCTTGTCACTTAACAGCGAAGACTCCGTAGAATGCTTTTGACTCCCCTTGTCTGCTTCACCAGATTTTTGTTGAATCAAGTTCCTCGATGGAGAAGGTGTAAATGCCGCATCTGCTGGTAGATGCTTGTGCTTCAATTTTTTCTTTTTAGACCGTTTCTTCTTAGCCTGAAACTCTTTTGATGGTTCATCTACATTTTGTTGACTCTGTACAGAAAGGCCATTTTTCTTATCAATAGACGGCCCTGGCTCCCGAGGGGGCTCAAGCGACACTTCCCTATCATTCTGTGCCTTATATGCTGGAGGCGCACTAGCGCCTTGCACCGCAGAGAGCACATCGGCAGCTTGAGCGGTCGCAGTCGTTATTGATAATAATATACTGAATATTAATAAATAAATGGCATAACCCATTATGGCTCTTTGCTATTACCGTTGCGAATTCCCATTCGCCGTTATAATTCCCGTAGACCGTACTCCCTGAATTCCTGGCTATATTTCTTCCTCTTTTTTGTCATGGGGCACCTACTCTTGCGGTCTAACCCGCTCTTAAGAAAGTGTCCACCTTTTCAATACCACCTCAAATCGTCATTGCCCCCTTTCAACGCACGGCATCCTTTCAGCTATTAGCGCGATAGACGGGATAAGGAACCCAACTTCAACCGGACAACCTGGATGTGCTCTTTCAATATGAACAGCTCATCATAAAAAGCAACGGATGTGCGGATTCGGCTGACCGCGTCTTCTATATGATCAAGCCTGGCTTCATATGTTCCGATATTTTCCATCAGCGGATTTTCCAGTATCTCCATCTCCAATTTCTTCAACTCGTGATACCAAGGATAATATTTTGATCTATTCCTCCAGGTATATATCCATGGCACGACCCCAACCAGAGGCACAATGATCATCCCTATGGGGATAAGCATCAGGGTGATGCGCTCAACAAAAGTTGCGGCCCAAAACGGCAAATAAGCATACAGCCACGATCCCCCTGTTTTGTAAAATCGCTGTGCTTGTTCGCTGATGGGGTCATCCTGCTTGACAAGGGAAGGGAATTCACCAGCTTTATTGACCCAACTGGTGCCGCTATATATCTCTACCGAGGCCTTTAATAGTAGATACACCAGGGCTGGATGGAGATCTTTGCGTACAATGAGATTTGTCGTCGGAGACAAAAGGTGGATGTCGGACGATGGATTCTGTTTTCCAGGATCGATGATGCCTCTCGGCAACACAACATTTGAAAGATCAGGAAAACGGCGAGAATAGGCTTCCGCCTGATTCAGGTTCATCAGCTTGATGTCTTTCGCGTTAAGCAATTCCCAGATCAATTGGTTGTCTGGTGAACCGAAGATCATGATCGCATCCAACTTGCCATCAAGGAGGGTTTGTTTTGCCTCGGCATACGGGAGTTCCAGCAATTCGGTTGCAGGACCGGTCACACCTGAGACCTTCAGCAATTCGAAGGAAAATTTCCTTACACCGCTCCCATCTGGTCCAATAGCGATCCTTTTTCCCTGCAAATGCATCAGATCGTCATAGGTTTCCTTTCCCCTATAAAAGATCCATAATGGCGTATAAGCCAAACCACCAAGTGAGACAACATTTGATGTTTCTTCTATACCGCCGACGGTGCTTTGAACAAACCCTACCTCCACGGCCTGGGATCTATCCTTGACGAGGCTCAGATTTTCTATAGCCCCTGAAGTCGGCTGAAGTACAACGTGAACCCCGTCGCGGGCCAGCAATTGCCTGTAACGTTCACCAAAGGCCGCATATGATCCTCCCTCCGTACCAGTGGCCATAATCAAGGTCTTAGGCGGGAAGGGTTTGAGAAAACGATAGCTCTTCCATGAGAAAAATATAACGATCAACAAAATAATAAAAATCGTAACTGACCAAGTGCGTAACGTCAATATTTTGACTTTCCGGCGGCCCATAGTGTATCTCTTTGATCTAGCGTTTATATACGAACAGCTCAGTTATGTCGTCTTTCACCCCGACGGTCTTGCTCCCAGTGATGTTCATGTTCCAATCTTTTCCAGTTGTTCAATACTTCTTCATGACGTAGACGAGGATAATTACGATATGAATACGAAAACCAGAGCGAAAATCGAATAAGAATCTTGGACCCTTCTCACGTGGGGTTTACTGCCAAGGCCCTGCGTAGAAATAGGACTTATACCACTGTCCTTCATATAACCACCACCAGGCACCGTTCGTAAATAAAATGTCGCTCCCTACTTCAGCGGCGATATAGATATTGGATTTATGGACAACCACCAATGCAGGAGGGGAGGGATGATGATAATGGGTGGCGGCAATGGAACTCCAACCACGATCTCGGTCATCAATCGTCTAGGATGGGTAAATCCGAAATTCGCGGGCCGATTGTCGCTAATATGATTCCCCCAAATACTACCACGCCCGAATGGTGAAAATTCATATTGTTCGCATTAGTTATATGTTTATAATCAATATTCTTTTTGACTAAATTGCCATCCTCGATGGTGTTTGCTCCCCCCTTCATGAAAATGCTTTGGTACCCCCGCTTCAGTTGCTTTTTCTTGCAAGGTGGTCTTTAGGTCAAACAACTCACCTGTAATTTTTGTAATAGCTTCTGCATCGGGAGTTCTACTGTGTAGTAGTGCTTTTTTTTCAGCCCGTTTTACAAACATTTGTTTCCTGAGATCTTTAGTATCGGTAAAAAATTTCCCCATTTTGGCACGCTGCTCAGCGTTGTTTCCGTCTTTATCATCACGTTTAGCGAACATGAAGATTTCAGCAGTTTTAGCCCTCTCCATCATGGCCATTCTCAGATCAAAAAGCTCGCCTGATGCCTTTCTTACGGCCTCTATATTCGAACCATCACTCCTTATAAGTGCAATTAGTTCTGCTCGTTTTACTGTTATCTGTTTACGAAGGTCTTTGGTGTCAACACGGAATTTCTCCATCTTTGCCTTAGTCGCATCGTCCAATTCCTGGGAATGACGAGGGGAACGGCCTGAGTCTTGTTCGTCAACACGTGCGTTGGCTTGTTGTAAACCAATAAGCCCAACTGACGTTGCCAGCAGCACAACCATAAAGACCTGTTTCGCTCTCATTTCATGCCTCTTGTTTTTTTTAATGTCTAGATCCGTTTGTTTAAACGCATCATCTTTATTGAGCAACAAACTGAATGATTAAAATAAGAACTTTACCCCTGCCTTTTTTTGAAGAAGCTGCTGCGACTCAACCTGTTATGGCCAAAGAGTTATTTCCGTAAATTAAACTGAAAGCTATCATCAGTGATGCCTAAATCCACCATGATACATCGGCTGGTGCCAATAACCATGACGCCAGCCCCAACTCCCTCCAAGCCAGACCCACTCACCACCTACCCAGAAATAGTCTGGACCTGGAGCCACTATCACCGGTTCAACCAGCGGTTGTGGTGGACGACTTGTTGTAACCGATACGACAGGATTGATTGTGGACGGTGTATTGATCATGAAATCAATGACCTTTTCACTGACCCGAGCTTTCTTTAGGTCAAGAATATCAGCTGTTGTTAGGTGAAAGATAGTATGGGAATTTAGAATTTGACTTACGATAACGTCGTTACTGACTTTGGCTTTCGCCATTGATTTAATATCGGCAATTGTCAGTGTTTGAACTTTTTCTATCTGCCAAGGAGATGGTGCCGGCTTTGTTTGAACTTGTTGCACATCTTTTGCTTGGTCCATCCCGTGTCCTACGATTCCACCTGCTACCGCTCCGACTGACGCACCCACAAGAGCACCCTCTCCAGGATGCCGTGCAACCGCACTGCCGATGATTGCGCCTGTGGCTCCACCCGCCAACGCCCCGGAGGCCGTATAATCCGGCTGCCCATGAGGTGTTGCGCAACCTGAAACCGATAGCCCTACAATCACTGTCGCAAGATAATAACCGAAATATTTCATAGTATTTCCTTTTTGCTGTAGAGAGAGGCAAAGGCCATGATTGGCCAGTTACATTCATTTTGTATAAATAAACTGCGATGGTAGAATTTGGGATAGTACCAATCGCAAATCATCGCTCTGTGTTCTTTGTCTAGGTTCAAATTAGTTAGTCAATAAGGACTACAGCCTTTTTAAAGGTAGACTTGATATCTGTCCTACAGCTGCAAACTAAGCTCCACCACTTGGACAAATCGCACAACAACCTGAAATGACATTTGTAAAATTAAAAATACTGTGTCCCGGCTTGGGTTTTCGTATCGTTCTGAGTAATAAATACCCAGTTAAAATATATTGGTGTGTAGTATTTCCCGTGTTGAACAGTCTCAATCGAATTTTTCTAATCGTAAAATCGAACACAAGCCTCGACGCGACTCTTTTTGCGTTGATGATTCTACGTGAATGAGCTGTTAAATTACCGAACGTAGCAAGCAAGGTTTAACGGTTCGACTACCCCAACAACTTGATATCATACATCAATACACTTAAATTTAATTTATGCTTGGAAATAACCAAGCATAACAACGTCAAGACCCCCTCCCTTCCTTCCATTTTTTCTCAAAAAGTAACCGGCCTATTCAGTACCAACAATAATGATGCAAGGGAGCATAGAGCTGGGCTTTACAGTAACTTAACAATTCTTAATTTAAGGACTGCGGAAGAATGGCCGATAAGATGAAATATAGAGCTGTTAATTTGTGTCAATAAGCACGGCACATATTTTCAGGATGGAATACTCTCATGGGGGGCGGTAATATGTCAATTAGCAGCGTATCGAGCAACAACTGGTACCAGCAGGTCAGCCAACTCAATAGCAGCAACCAATCGCAGAATACAAGTCAAACAGCAGTCTCCCAGGCTCCCCCACCTCCCCCACCAGGGGGAGATTTCCTCAGTGCTATTTTTCAATCGCTCTCTGACCTTAGCGGTGGAAGTAATTCAAGTTCTACCTCAAGCAGCAGTTCTTCCACGTCGAGTTCTTCATCCTCCACATCCGCTCAGGGAGCTGCCCAGGCGATGGGAAGTTTCATGCAAAATTTGATGGCAGCCCTTCACTCTCAAAATAGCTCAACTGCCAGTTCAGGGAGCAATAGTGAGAACAATGTAAGCGTATCAAGCGTTAGCGGCACCGGCTCACATCGCCGTCATCATGGGAATATACAATCTGATTTACAAAGTTTGATTTCATCATTGAATTCTTCGAATTCCAGCTCTTCCTCAACTTCTTCGACAACCCCTTCGACAACCTCCACAGGCACTAATCTCGAAAATAGTTTTCAGAACCTGTTAAGTTCGCTTGGAAAATCAAATAGCAACATTACCCTTTCAAGTTTTTTAAAGGATTTTTCTAGCAAGATGTCTGGAGGGTCGTTGTCTGGAAATGCTGTGAATATAGTAGCTTAAAAAGAAAAACTCTCCCCGTCACAGGGTTTCCCCGTAATCATACGCTTTTCCGGGAACCGATGTGCTGGGAGGATTTTCCAATAAATTGTAATCACAAGGAAATGCCTAACGGCTTTCCCTTTTCTGTCTCCCTCCTTCCACCCTTCATCCTTACAGACAAGGTGTTCTTTGGTTTGGACTATCCCGATAAAAGTATTGATTCAAAATCGGTTGCAGGATGAAACACGCAAAGGGTGCATCAAGACTTCACTTATATTTTCCTGAGGACACAGCAGGTGAGTGAATACCTGGAAAACGCGGAGGCCCTCTTTTATGAGGGCAATCGCCATATGGCTAACAACGATATTTCTCAAGCGGAGTTATGCTTTCGGAAGGCACTCAAGATCGAGCCTGACTTTGCGGAAGCCCATGCCAATCTCGGATTACTGCTTGATCAAACAAACACACAGTTCGAGGCAGAAAATCATTATCGGCACTCCATCAAGTGCAATCCCAATTACCTGCAAACCTATTTGAATCTTGGGGCGTTACTCGCCGACCAGAAACGATTCGTAGAGGCCGAAGCCGCTTATCGACAGGCGCTTGTTTTAAACCCGAACTCTCCTGCAGCCTGGTCAAATCTAGGAGTGCTACAGGCTTGCCAGAAACAGGAAACAGCGGCGGAATTGAGTTACCTAACGGCCATAAAACTCGATGCTGATTACCATTTGGCCTATTTCAATTTCAGCTATTTGTTACTGCGTCAGGGCCGATTCGAAGAAGGTTGGCGCTGTCTCGAGGCGCGCGACTGGTACACTCTTCTCGAGAAACGCATGAACTGCCCTCGCTGGAAAGGAGAACTGTGGGATGGCAAATCATTGTTGATCGGCTTTGAAGCCGGGCACGGTGACGTAGTGCAGTTCTGTCGGTATGCTGCAGTCATAAAATCCAAAAGTACTCTTAGGATTGGGATAGTTTGCCATCCCGCTTTAAAAAAGCTACTCAACAACTTGGACGATGTGGATTCTGTTTTTTCCTTTGATGAACCGCTTCAGACTTCCGGTTGGGATTATTGGACTCCCCCTTTCAGCATTCCGTTCTATTGCCAAACACGTCTGCAATCGATACCGGCAAATTTACCCTACTTGAGGGCCGACCGCGAGAAAGCCGAATACTGGTCATTTAGGTTAGCTAAGGAAACCCTCCCCGCCGAGATGCGTATCGGATTGGCATGGAAAGGCAATCCAAACTTTGAGAACGATAAAGATCGATCTCTCCCCAATCTGGGGACACTCGCTCCTCTGGGTGCAATCGCAGGAGTACGATTTTTCAGTTTACAAAAGGGAGCAGGTGAAGAGGAGGCCGCAAATCCTCCAATTGGCCTGCCATTAGTGAATCTGGGGCCGCAAATATCTGACTTTGCAGACACAGCAGCTATAATAGAAAATCTTGATCTGGTTATCTGTGTAGACACCGCCGTTGCACACGTTGCGGGCGCAATGAACAAGGAGTGCTGGGTCCTCCTACCTGACTACAAAACTGATTGGCGCTGGCTGTCTGGACGCAGTGATTCTCCTTGGTATCCCGGTGTGATGCGTCTTTTCCGTCAGACGTGCATGAACGACTGGGAAACGGTTATCGCGGAAGTATACACAGCATTACAGGTTTTTAGGCAACGCATACGCTGAGGTTGCATGCTAGCCAGCAACGACTACACTTGCAGATTGTTTATTATTCTTGCAAGTCTGATTTCTTCAATAGTAGCACCAAATAAAAAAAATAGGTTGGGTGAAAATACTTCGGGAGAATGACGCTTGCTCATCGTCAGTAACTATATATGTTTTAGACTTGAATTGAATATACATTGCAAGGCGCCATGATGCCAGAATGCCGAGGCTCTTTCTTCCCATATTTCGTCAGGTGTTGGGTCTTCGCCTGTTCACTTTGTTGCCTCTTGTTATCGGTCGTACCATTTGAATCAAATCAGGCTTGGGGGGCTGTACTCCTTGATGAGCACTTTGCATCGCTTGCTCGTTGGCACGTTCAACTATTCGGGGATAAACCCCCTTCATCCTACTCTGCAACTCTGCATGAAGGACAATCCTGCCTTCTGATGGAAAGCAACAATTCTGCTTCGCTTTTAGTCCTGAATAAAGAGTTCAACGTCTATGAATACCCTAAACTTTCATGGCGTTGGAAGGTGAATAATGTCTATCGCAATGGCGACAGTAGCAAAACGGATGGTGATGACTATCCAGCTCGCCTCTATATCATGTTTCCCTATGACCCGGATCGTATATCGTTTGTGGAGTCGTTCAAGTATCAGGTGGCTTTAACTATCTATGGGCCACCTGTCCCTGGCAGTTCCATCAATTACATTTGGGATAATAGGGTCACCATGCTGGGGGAAAAGTACTACAAACCAGTTCCTCGAACCACGGTTAAGGACATTGCCGGTAGGGTAATCCCGGACTCAAACCCATTAACCACTTTAAAACGCTCTGGAGGCTCGCTCCGTGTTGGTTGCCCGTCATTACCATTAGCTCGCCAGTTATATTGTCGGGGTGAATACTGGATTACATCGAGTGGGCCATTCCAATTGGCCTCGTGGATGCTCGGTCCGTCGAAAAGGGCTTGCCCTAATTCGATACTGACTGCACTTTTATTTAATACCATTATAGCCCAATGGTTATCCGGTCTCCGAACTACATAGGCAGTCACATTGTCAATGATTTCAGCGCCATTCCAAACAACAGCAGGGAACAACTGGTGCGGTGCATTAGTAGGTTCAGCCCATTCCTCCATTAGCATCTTGCCGCCATAATAAGCTGGGAGTCGCCACTTAGCTTTACCGTTTGGCCCTTTCTGGAACATCATGAGGTTGCCCCACAACCTGTCTGGATGTGAGCATGAATTGAGTTCCCGAATGGGCTCATTAGGTTCGAGACCGTAGTAGTAGGCCGCTTTACCGCCGAGTGTCAGGAATTGCGCAACGA
>Ga0214167_1001012_pt1 | contig 12129 bp, 13 predicted proteins | sample TroBogypolimnion_45_FD_153006 | JGI IMG/M metagenome (GOLD analysis project Ga0214167, IMG submission 153006) | Freshwater microbial communities from Trout Bog Lake, WI - Practice 18AUG2009 hypolimnion v3 | ecosystem: Environmental > Aquatic > Freshwater > Lake > Hypolimnion/Profundal zone ... | reverse complement strand
TGTATAGCTAACAGCTCCTTTAAGATTTTGTGCTCCATCTGAAATTGCTTTATTAAAAGCTTTTTGGCGTTTTTCTGCTTCTTCTAAAGTTTTATTGACCTCTTTCCATTTTTTGGATTGGTCATCAACAGATTTTTTGTATTTTTCAAAAGCGGCTTGAAACGCTTTAAACTTTTCGTCTAAGACATCTATTTCAATTACCGATTTTACTGTCATGATTTATTCCTAGTAATTAAAACAAAGTCTTAGATTTAATAGCCCTAATTAAATATCTTTGGCGATATTCTGAAGCATCTTCCCATTTAAAACCTATTTCTTTCATAAACTCGCCAAAATTTATGTAAGTAATATAGTCTAAGACACTATGGATGATGCCTTTTCCTTCTTGCCAGTAGATTCTTTCTTGGTCAATATCGGCAAACCATTCGTGTACTCCGTACAATCCAAGGATGTAAGTTCCCAGTTTCGCAACGCACCTGCCATCTCCAAGAAAGAATTTTTCAGATCCTTCGGTGCAACCTTGGAGATTGCTGTAAAAAAAACTAAGGAGCTTATTGCTTCAGCTTCTTCATCCTCATTTAATACTTCATTTTTTACTGCTACATCAAAAGGAAGTGTTTCCCATCCTTTTTCTGTACTTACTAATACATTAGTTAACCTGATAATTTCATTAACTAATCCAAACTTAACACCGCCTGCACCATCCCAGTTGCCCGCTTTCTGCGCTATTGACTTCAAAGCAGGGTAGGCTAACTGGGGTGCAGATAAAGCTAAATGTGCTTGGTTAATACTATCAAAACATTGACTAAACACTTTTCCTAGTTCTAGATAAAATTGTTCAAATACAGATCGACTGATAGAAGTGGAATGAATGTGAACTAAACCATTTTTCTCAGTCTGCACCTGCATCACAAGGGACAGATTACGATCAATTTTCAATTTTTACCCTTTCTTAGGCATATAAAGTTGAGTTAATGTTGTATACACCACGCAAGCGAACTACTAAACCAGCTTGTGTACCATCAAAAGCAGTTTCTTGAACACTCATCAAAACACAATTATTTAGCTGAAATGGTGACAAAACTTGAGTATCTGGATAAATAGTTACAGAACCCATAGTTGTGTTAGTTTCAATTTGTGTTTTATAAGCATTACCAAGAGCCTGAGTTCTTAGCAAGTGCATAGTGACAGTTCCATAAATATATGGCTCTGGACTTGTTACAGCACCAGTTAAAGTGCCAATAAGAAGGGAAGTATCACCATCAAAAGCCAAGCTAATTGCTTCTCTAGCCAGATAACCTGATGTCACATTCAGTTGAGGGAATGTTGCATAGACTACGCTGGCTAGTAGTCGGTTTAATGTGCCTTGTTGAATTTGCGGATTTGCCATTATTTATTCTCCTTAAACTGGAATGTTAGATGCAGTTAAGTAAATAGTAATGGAAGTAAATCCACGCAATGGAACAAATGTTAGGCTTAAACCGTTATAAGTACCAGTTGAGTAATCTCCGGGATGCTGTGCTACATAAGTAGTAAATGGAACAGCAGCTACAGTTGCTGGAGATAGGATCAATCCAAACGAAATACCATTATTAACTGTTGCTTGGGCTACTTTTTGTAAAGTATTAATACCAGCTTGGTTATAGTACAAAGGATTTGTTGGCAGATTAGAACCATTAATAATTGCGGCAGATAAAGCTTGAGCCACATTGATTGCAAGCCAATCTACGCAATACCAGTAATTAAATGGATTTAAATCCATGAAAGTACCGCCCATAATCAAAGTATTACTAATACCACCTTGTGCGCCTGTGCCGATCCAGTTAACACCCGCTGCCAACAAAGTAGTTTGTTGAGCATTGGTTAAAGCACTATAAGCGGTTACTGCATAAACATAAGTGTATTCAAATGGGTGAGCCAAATTGCTTACGCTTGGGTTATACGCTAATGCAGACCAGAAAAGAGCAGCAGCGCTAAACTCTGTAGTTGGAGCACTAGGACTTGGCAATGTAACTAAAGCAGATTTAATTCCAGCCCATCCAGTATATGTTGCAAGAGTAGACGAAACATAGAAATAAACTTGTGCAGTTGTTCCAGTATATTGATGCGCCATTGTTTGAGCAGCAGAAACATCCCATGCTTTAGGCAACAAATAGTTATAAAACTGAATTGTTGGATTAGCAATATAGGCTTCTAAAGCTGTTACACCATTGGCTACAGTATCTACACCTAACTCAAGCACATAAACTGGAACAGTTGCTCCTTGTGCAAAGAATGTAGTAGTCATTGCTACTAATTCTGATACATCTTCAATAGTGAAGAAAGCTGAAGTTGTTACAGCACTACCGGGATTGCTTGCAACAGCGTATGTAAAGGTATTTGTACCAGTAGAAGTGATAACAAAAGTACCGTTATATCCGTTAGAAGTGCTTCCGCTAACAGTAATTCCAGCAACAATACCTTGAATAGTATCGCCAGAAGGAACGCCATGAGCTGCGGATGTAGTAACTGTTACTGTTCCGCCTGTCCAAGAAGCTGAAGCAATAGCAGTTGAACTTCTAAGAATAGAAGTTAAATCTGAAAGCTGGGTCAATAGTTGAGTTGTTCCAGCAGCTAAAGTTGTTCCCCCTTGGGATACAAACGCACCTGTTTGCTGTAGCTTACTTGGTGCGCTTGCCACCTGTTGGGTGACAACGACATTTACAATATTTGGCATTTTTGCCCCCTAATTAGATGTAGCTAACAGCGATAGTATTGCCTGTACCAGCTTTAATGACGATGCCATTAGAAACAGGGAAGTCAATGTTATAAATGCCAACAGTATTTGGAATTACTGCAATTTCATTTGCAGTAGCAGCACCGCCAATAGTTGCAGTATCGTTTACAGAGCCAGCAACAGAGCCAGCAACTAAAACGCTAACTTTAGCTATACGACCAGCAGTAGCTTTTACTAAAGTATCAGCAGTAATGTTGAAAAAAGTTTTTTGACCTTGGGCTGTTAGTAAAGCACCATTTTGAACGGTTGGGTTGGTAACGATTGCCATTTGTAACTCCTTTTATACACTTAGGTTGAGATAAACACATCTTACTACTTAATTTTAACTTGGAATAGTACCCGGTGTAAGGGTAATTAATGCGTGTTGAATTAATTCTCTTGCAATATTATTTACTGTAGTTTGAAAATAACTAACCTCAAAAGTAATTGTTTTCTTTTGAGCAATAATGGTTAATTCAGGCTGAGTAACTTTATCATCCTGCATTACTGGCATATTCATTAAGCCAATATTTCCTGTATTTCTGCTGTAATCCAGTATGTAATTGACAAAATTTAAAGCATCATGGTTTCTAACGCCAAAAAGCTCTATTTTTACTGTGTCTTTTACCAATTGATATGGATTTGATTCTGGATCAAGCAAAGGAAAGTCCTGCAAAGCTGTAGTTTGCCTAGGATCTATATCCACAGAAGCATACACAGGTGGCAAGTTTTGTTCAACTAAATAGGATGGATACATTGGGAAAAATTGATTTAATCCAAGCCAAATAGGAAGGCTATTGGACACAATCACGCTAGTAGTATCAAACCCTGTCATTGAATCAATAACTTGGGTATTCATTATTGAATAGAGCGTATCTCCACGATAATGATATAAATCAGCCTGTTTATAGTAGTTTTCTCTACGACTAAAACCATATTTATAGCCTTGATAATTGGCTATATATAAAAACTGTGGATTTACAAGGTTAAAGTCTTGTATTGGTTGTAAAGAAGTAAAGATTACATGGTTGTAAACAGTAGTTCTTTCAGCCAATTGGTGCATTTCTTGATGCACATGGAATGAACCTTTAGCAGTAATTTGTTTTGGTGGCACTCCAGTTGGATAATTGTTGTAGAGCAGTTTGTTATATTGCGATGCGTTATAAAGTGCTGAATCAGTCAAAAGACTAGCATTTACCCAAAAAACATACCCATCCAAAGGCAATACAAGCTTCACATAGAGCGTAAAAGTAACTTCCTCATAGTTGGATATAGTTTCTACGCCTTGAGCCAGCCCTGAAGCTAACTGGGGCTTTGCGCCTATGGTTTCTTCAATACTAGCCATTATTCAATCCAAACCTTGGTAGAAGCTTCAAAAATGCCTGTATCAATGAAAGAAGGTCTACGAACACCGGTTCTAACCTTTTTAAATTTCTGACCGCCACGAACCTTTTTAGGCACTTTGCCATTCATAGTTCTAGTAGAAATACCCTCTAAAGCAGCTTGAGTAGGAACTCCAGATACTTTTCCAGCTAATTCTTCTTCGTAAATAAACTTTTTAAGCCCAAGGCTAAGTTCTTGACCAGCGGCATCAAACGGTTGCTTTGCAATATGACCTGTTGCTTGATAAGTTTCAAACGCTCCAACAAGAGCTTCACATAGTTCATGTTCAATATCCTTTTTGTGCATATCAACATAAGAAGAAAATAAAGTATATTTTTCTTCCAAAATCTTACCTAATCCGTAGGAAGTAATTCCTCCCGGTTCTGGAACTTCAACAACGCCCAGTTTAAGCTTCAAGTCAATCCCCAAAGTGTTCCAAGGGTTTGCATAAAGGCTACAGCTTGTCTACCATAGGGATCTTTAATCCTTTGTAGATCAAGCAATCCAAGGTCTTGCAAACCATGTCCTACTGCTAAAGTTTCGCTTGTGGAAACATCTGATGCTGAAGTAACTACGCCAGCAATAAAATTGTTAATTCCATAAGCTTTTCTTGTATCAGCAAAAAAAGTTTGACCAGCATAATCTTGCTGAAACTGTAACAGTTGACTGCCTGCATAGTTATAAACTGTTAAAGTGTAAATATCAGCTAAAGTGTTAGCAAAGTCAGTAGGCACTAAGTCTACAGATACCGTAAATGCGTAGTTCCAGCCCGTATCATCTGGTGACATAGCTGTGGTTGGGATACCCATGACTGCATAAGCCCAAGCAATAAAACCTGAAAGTGTTGGTGGGGAAACTATGGGGTCTGCCATAAAACCATCCCTGTAAATTGTTTTCTGTATTCTAAAACAAAAAAGCCCCCGAAGGGGCTATTTTTATGCAGACTTTCTTGGTCTACCTTTTCTTGGTGCATCACCTTCACGCAATACCTCAATAGTTTGGTCAAACTTAGGAGAAACATCGGCTGCATTTTTCTTTTCTTCCACTACCTCTACTTCAATACCTGATTTTTGCTTCAAGCCCATTTCTTGAGCTTTTTGGCTAATAATCTGATCTTGAGCAACAGCCGTAATCTTACGGGCTTGATCTGCTCTTTCAATATTTTCTTGATCTGATTGACTAATACCAGATTCAATAGCTTCAACATTGATAGGCTTATTAAAACGGTAGCAAAGACCACCAAAACCCTTTTTAACTGCTGTAACTTCCATCATTCCATAAAGCTGATGCTGTTTAACGATTGCATCTACTTCTGGTTGACTTTGCACTAATTTAATTTGCGCTCCAGCCCTAATCTTATGAGAAAACGGTCTTGGATTCTCAGGAAGCATATAGGTAAATAAAAAGTCTTGCTTAGAGCAATTTGCGATATAAAGTTCCATCATATTTCCCCTAATGGGTGAGGGACTGATGATGCGGAAGCCTTTTGAGCTTCCCAGCCCCTCATAAAGAAAGTTCCCAGCATCACTTGGGTTCTCAAAACAGTTAAAAAACCACCCCGAAGGGTGGTTAAAATCCTCACGAGATTTTAGTAAGCGGCTGACAAAATTGTCAAACCTTCTGGGCGGATACCCCAACCAGAGGTGCTACGCATTGTGTAGAGGGTAGTAATACCACCATCAGGCAATGGAGTAGGAATCTCAGTAGGAGCAGACACATCACAAAGCATCAATGAAGTTGCAGTTGTGTTAGGTGTCAATGTTGCAAAAATGTTGGTGTTAACACGATCATTTGCACGAGGAATCTTGAGTTCTGGAGCAATCAATAAGATTGCATCAGTACCACCAGCACCTTGTCCAATCAATGTGTCATCAGCAGCGAATGAAACATCATCGCCACCTGCCCATTGAGCAACAGTTTCTACCAATCCAGCGGCAGTTTCAACACCAGCACCAATACGCTGGAACTGTGTCAAGGACACGATACCACCGTAAGAGATTTGTTGAATGAAACGCTGTGGAGCTAGGAATACCAAACGCAAAGGTTGACCAATTTGGAGAGTGGTAGTTTTTAGGTTACCAATCATGTTCAACAAGAACTGAGCCAATTGACCAGAATCCCAAGTGCTGTAGCCAGTATTACCATTGGTATCTGCACCTAAGTTAACACGAGTTGCACCAGAAGTATTGATTAAGCCTTCACCATTGGCTGGGTTGTAGCCATAGAGAAGTGCATTACGCAACTGTTGGGCAATACCTTGACGGGCAGCTAGACGGAGAGCTTCAGGCAATGGATAGCCCCAAGCACCAGTAGCAGCTTCATCGAAGTTGTCATATTGAGCACGAGTTTGCAAACGGTAAGTAGCAGTACTAATCATGCTAGGAATAACAGATGCTGAAGGCAAATTGTTAGAAGTAGATTGATTAGCTGACACTTGAGTTGTCAATTGAACTTTTTTAGCGTAAACATATAAATCTGCTTCGCCAAGGCGTGGCATTGGATTCTCTGTTGCCAGAGTTGTAAATGCGCCTGAAGCCAAGCTGTACTGCATGATGAGTTCAGGCATCATGAAGTGTGGATTTACGGTTACATATGAGGGAGCGAAACCTGACATGATCTATTCCTTTCTTAAATTAGAACAACTGCTACAGGAGCAGCAGATGATCCACCAACAATGGTATTAGACCAGTTAGCGTTGCCAGTACCAGAGCTATAACTTACGATCTTGTTACCAGATGTGCTGATACTCAAGATTTTGCAAGGAACAGCAAAGTTACTTGTGGCGGTTGTTGTTAAACGGTAATTAACTACATCCCAATATACAGTTTCAGTAATGGAGCTACCAGCCAAAGCTACGATTGAAGAATCGCAAGGCAATGGAATACGAGCACCGCTACCAAAACGATAGAAGTTTACAGACATACCGGGTGAATACAAAGGTGCTGTGCTTTGTGGGGTAGTGATACCTTGGAAAGCTTGATTAAACACAGAAATACCTGTTGGAGCAATTGAAGCAGTAGCTTGAACAATTGTTCCGCCTAATGTGTTAGTACCGGGTTGATAATCACCAGAGTAAAAACCTTGTTGTGCTGTTGGAATTGTTTCAGCAATTGGAACTCCGCCCCATAAAGGCACAGTTGCAGCAGTTGAAAAAACGCCACCAGCTAACCAGAATTTAACTGCTGGATCGTCTAGTGCATCACCTTGTGTGAAACCTGCGCTGTTTACATTAAATAAGCCAGCGGCATTGGTTGTCACCATTGGTTGGAGAGAAATTTGTGCGGTCATGGCTTATCCTTAACGCTTAAAGTTTTCAGTATGAAATTTAACTACCCGTGAAGCTGGGAGTTTAAATTCGCCCAACCATGCTTCCATATCACCACGGAACTCTGTAATGGTACGACCAGCACGGTCTTTCTTATGAATCTCGATCAATTGACCTTTAGCAATTGCTCCAGTTCCACGAGAAGCTGCTACAGCATCAGCATATACACGCTTTTCAACTACAGAAAGCATAGCTTCGTCTTTGATTGCGTTGATGTTGACATTCTTCATCTCATCGCTATGAGCTTGTAAGCCACGAACCATACGCTTACGGTAAGCCATCAAGCTTTCGCCTTGTAATGGGCGTGATGCAGATTTGCCAAATGCTGAATAGACAGAATCAGCTTTAGCTTGACAATCAGCATAAGCTGCTTCTTCGTCATCGCATTTTTTAGCTTCTTCTTCATCATCATCATCTTTTTTGAACTCCATGTGACCCGGATGTTCAACTTCGCCTTCATCATCAGGCTTAATTTCACCTTCTTTATGCTCTTTAGGATCAGATCCCTCTGCATCCTTCTTAGCTTTACGCATCATGAATTTCTTAGCCTTGGCTTCAGACATATCGTCATCATCCTTTTTCATGGCTTCTTCTTCTTCATCATCGTCATCACAAGCTTCCATGTCATCGTCTTTTTTGGCTTTCTTTTTGTCAGCCGCTGTGACTAATGGTGGAGCAGGTAAATTGTTTTTGGTTTCCATTTCATCTAAACGGGAAATTGTTTTTCCCAATAAAGACATAATGGCATCTAATTTATCGCCTTGGGCATCTGCCTTTGGCTCAATCTTATTTTCAGTCATTTTCAGACACCTCATTGTTAGTTAATAAAACTCCAGCGGCATCACCGCCTTTGTCCCATACTCCCTTTGAACCCCTAGCTTTCGTAACGATTGCTATGTGATCCAGTAGGAATGGCACACCCTCAATCAAGAGTGGCTCGCCATTCTCGGTTGTAAGTGTAATGTTACCAGCAGTTTCATCAAATACAACTGCTGGGGAAGTCGAAACTTCGCCTTCCAAAATTTCATTGATTGCATTTTGGTCGTAAATTTTTGCAATACCCCAAACTTCATCACCTTTGATATAGGGGAGCATAACTGAACCAACTGCACGATTTTTAAATTCTTCAGGTGTTAATACTTGGGTTTCAGGATGATCCATAATGACCATCAAACCATTACAACGCTCTAAGAATTTTTCATTGAGATAAAGTGATGGATCACGCCATACATTTTCACCAATAGATGATCTATAAGCCAAACCTGTACCAGTAATACGGATTGCTAATAAAGCAACATTGGCATACATTTGCGGACTTGCTAAAAGCCCTTCACAAATCAATTTGGCTACATCGGTTTCAGTCTTGGCTAATGCAATTTTGAACGCATTTTCCAATTTAGGATGTAATGGCAATGGTGGAACAGTCGGACTGCACCAATCAGACCCTGTAGATTCATAGTTGAGCGTTACAGGCTCTTTAGGGAAGTTTCTAGCCACATAGTAGGCAAACTGTCCATCATCATACAAAAGCTCTAAATCGCCCTTGTAATCAATTCCTGTTTCTTCTGCTGTTTCTCTACGGGCTGTTTCTTCAAGAGTTTCATTACCCTTTTGATGACCGCCCGGTATGCACCAAGTGCCGGGATAATCACCGCCACCCATGCCCCTACGAATCATCAAGACTTCTTCATCAGGGGTAATGAACATAATTCCTGCGGCTCTACCTTGCGCTCCGCCCATATTATCTTCAGGCTTTACCTCTTTAGGTGGCTCTGGAACTAAATCAATGTTTTCCTCGATAGCTTGCTCATCTGACTTAGGAACGCAATTAGGCACTTCTTTGCCATTCTTTTCCTTCATGCCATATTGCTCGTAGCCTTCCCAGCAAGGATCATCATCTGGAATAGCTTCTGCGTACTCAATTAAAGCATCACACATTTCTTCTAAATGGCTTTGCGCTTCATCATCATCACATTTCCATTTACGCAATGACTTGTTAATTCTGGAATTAGGATCGTGGGCTGTCTTTTCTGAAGTCAATTTAGCCTTCATGCCCTTCATACGAGCACAAAATGACTTTTTCCTTGATCCGCCTTCAGGTTGTGGAGCTTTTAAATGACCGCCATGCGCTTTATTGTAGGATTCCCTACCTTTGTCATTTAGACCGCCATTCTTGTTTTTTCCTTCTTTGGTTTGCCAAGCTTCGGAATCATCTGTACCAAATCTAGGCACAACTTCATCGCAATCATCATCTTGCTTCATTTCAGCAATATGTTTAGCCGCTTCACGCAATTTTTCGCCAATATCAGCAATTTGAAGCTTTTTGAGTTCTTGACTTAATTCGCCCTTACGGACAGTTATGTTGTCATCTGTTTCAAACTGTGTAGGCTCAAGCAGAACAGGAGCAGAAACTAAACCGCTATCTTCTTTGGTCATTTCTTTGAGTAACAGTTCATTGAGCCAATTGAGGTTTTCCTCGCAATCATCATCTTTATGCTTAATAAACTTTTCGCCTACTGATTTCGGAATACCAATATTAGAATGACCTGATGCCGCAGCATACATGGCTTTTCTTTGTTGTTCCGATTTAAATGGCATACGCAAATACCCTAAGTATTTTTTGGTGATTGTAACGCCAATAAACCTTTTTTGGTTAATAAATCTTTAACCTGACGCAAGTGATACAAATACACATAATTACATCTGCAATAAACTTCTTCACCGGGAGAAGTAATGTCATCAGTATATCCGTTTACTGGATCAATGTAACCTTCTTTAACAGCCCACGAATCTCTAATAGCGTAAATCTTTTCATCACGCTCTTTATGATCTTTTCGGTAGTCATAATTCATCTGTTTCCAATGACTATGCCACCGAGCCGCAATAGCTCCATTATCTACAGCCACAATATCGTTAATATTACTGATTAACTTATGAGTTTGGTCAATAATCACCCGTCTTTGTCTAAAGGCAATATCACTCATACCTTTTTTAATCCGAGCTTTTTCTTTTGGAGTAGGTTTAATCTTAGTTCCGCCAGCAGGAATAGCAGTAGCCCATCCCTCAAATCTACGGAGCACCATTCTAATAGATTGTTCCCTATCATCTTTAATCAAATTGGCTGAAGCAATAATCCGTCTGTCTAATTCTGCTCTAAGCTTTCCTGACAGTTTGGTCACATCGTATTTGCTGACATCTTTGCTAACCAATCCATTTTTGGTAACAAGCCTATTAAATGCAGTATGCAAAGCCTTTTCCATCTTCTGTTGCATTTCACGCTCACTCATTAAATGAGCATGAGCCGAAAGTTTAATTTGTAAAAGCCACCTGTCTAGACGGTTTACATCATCAAACCCATGTTTGAGAAAGTCGGCAATAGCCGAGTTGATTACCTCAAAAAAGGTCATCTTGTGCTCGGTTTAGGTGTCTTTTCTTCTTCGGGCTGAACTACTGGGGGTTCATAATCTGCGATTTCTTCGTAGTCTAAATCTAGGTTAGATACATAAGCATCAGGCATCTCGTTCAGGTTATCCGCTATCCATTGGATAATCTTAGCTTTATTGGCTTGATCCACATTTGGCATAATGGTTCGAGCAATCTCAGTCAAACCTTTAAGACGGACATCATTAGCCGCTGCTTTCTCAGAATCAGGCTCATCGAGCAAAGTTTCCCATTGTGGATCAAATTCATCTTTCCACTTGTAAAACGCTTGTTCGTAGCTCATATCCTTGTAAATCTCAGGATAGGCATTTTGAACCGATTCATAAAACTGTTGATTCCAAGCTCTGTGCATCACGATATTGTCGAAGAACTCAAATAGGGTTCTCATATCTTCCCTGATACCGTCTACATACTGCATGATGGCTTTGGTATCTTCTGTTCCTTCCCCGAATCCGCTAGTCAAAGCTTCATCCTTGAGCAACATCGCAGGCACATCTGAAGCCGCAGCGATATTGGCGATAATGTTATCTCTGGCTGTGGTCATAGCCGTTGAAGTGTTATTCATGTCAATAGCCGAAATATCTTCCTCGGTATCAATGGATAGTACATTATTGGTAGCACCGTTTTGCAATGCAGTCCGTTTCACGCCTGCCGCAATCTGCATAGCTCTATTGACGATACTGTTTGATTGCTTCATTTTGGCAACCAAAAGACCAGCTTTCACAGTTACCATGTCATCCGTAATCATAGATTGGATATAGGACTTCATTGGATAGAAAGCCCGTTGGAAGATAGAACGACCAGTAAAACCGAAGGCTGATGACTGGAATCTTAGATAAATCGGTGTGTTGTTGAACAATACGCAACTACGGCTAGGATGATAGGGCTGTCCAGCAGCCGTGATGTAATCCCTAGGCTTTTGGAAATCGGGAGCATTAGGGTTCTGATTGGTAACAATCGAGCCAGCCAAGTTCAACGGATCAAGCTGATTAAAGTATAGGTTTAAGTCAGGTAGCTTCCAAGGATCAATGGGTTCGGTGGTTGGTATGTTTTCTGCACCAAAGACAATCGCACCTGCGCCATATACTCTGGTGATATACATCACATCTCTGATATGGTTTGTTGCGCCTAAACTGTCCCATTCCTTTTGAAATGCCTTAATGAGCATATCTTTCGGATGAATATCCACATTGATAACCCTAGGCTTACTTAACGCTAACCTTAC
>Ga0214167_1001011_pt1 | contig 12131 bp, 6 predicted proteins | sample TroBogypolimnion_45_FD_153006 | JGI IMG/M metagenome (GOLD analysis project Ga0214167, IMG submission 153006) | Freshwater microbial communities from Trout Bog Lake, WI - Practice 18AUG2009 hypolimnion v3 | ecosystem: Environmental > Aquatic > Freshwater > Lake > Hypolimnion/Profundal zone ... | reverse complement strand
TTGGCGACGTGCTTTCGAACAATACCGCCAACTCGCACCAGAAACGTTACTCAATGCTGCTCTGGGAAATTTTCAACATTTAACGGTGACATAGCCTTACTTTTTTACCAGACTTCAATTTATGTATTGAGATTAAATGAAACTCATTATTTAATCCTTTCACACGATCCAACTTAGAATTATAGTCCGATTGATATACTATCAAATCAAATCAAGATATTTTACAGTCGCAGTGTGGTTTCGTCATCGGTCGGAGGGGCATAATACGCTTTGTTCACGCACCACCTATTTAAGCTCTCATCAATACTGTACCCGCTCATTCAATCATGCGTAGTGTTGAACCCGCTGATTCAATCATGTGCTAGATGTACGCAATGTTGAACTCACTGATTCAATCATGTGCTTGATGTACGCAGTGTTGAATCCGCTGATTCAATCGTGCGCTAGATTTACGCAATCTTGAACCCGCTGATTCAATCATGTGCTTGATGTACGCAGTGTTGAACCCGCTGATTCAATCATGTGATTGATGTACGCAGTGTTGAACCCGCTGATTCAATCATGTGCTAGATTTACGCAGTGTTGAACCCGCTGATACAATCATGTGCTAGATGTACGCAGTGTTGAACCCGCTGATACAATCATGTGCTAGATGTACGCAATCTTGAACTCGCCGATTCAATCGTGCGCTAGATGTACGCAGTGTTGAACCCACTGATTCAATCATGCGCTAGATGTACGCAATCTTGAACTCGCTCATTCAATCGTGTGGACTACTTGTACAGAGGTGAAATTAAAAAAACACCATCATAATGTCAGGTTTTAAAAACAATACCAGAACTAGACACCGCTTTGCCAGCCGCCACCTAAGGCTTTATATAAGGCAGCCAAAGCGGTTGCTGTGGCTGTTTCACTTTGGGCTAAACGATCTTGATCTTGTAACAATCTTAATTCAGTATCTAGCACGGTCAGAAAATCGCTAATACCTTCATTAAAGCGTAACTGAGCTAATTCTTCTGCTCTGGCGCTAGCATTAGCAGCAGACAGCAATAAGCCTTGACGTACCCTTACCCGATTATAATTGACTAGCGCATTTTCAGTTTCTTCTAAGGCGTTGAGTACTGTTTGCTCATACTGTGCCAAGCTGGCTTCAGCACTGGCATTAGCGGCTTTAATACGCGCATAGACGTGAGCCATATCTAAGAAAGCCCAACTAATTCGTGGTCCTATCGAATAAGCATCTGAGCCTCCAGCACCTACTGCTGACAACATACTGGCTTCTAAGGATAATGTACCCACAATGGTAACGCGTGGAAAAAGGTCAGCCGTAGCAATACCTATACTGGCGGTAGCTGCCGCCAACATCCGCTCAGCCATTTTTATATCGGGCCTGCGACGTAATAATTCAGCGGGATTTCCAATATTGATTATTTCTGGAATTTTAGGCATAGGCGCAACGGGTGTCAGTCTCCCCGCTAATGCATTAGGTAACTGCCCTGTTAACACACTTAAACGATGCATGGCCCTATATATGCCAGACTCTAAAACCGGGATAATCGCCCGCGTAGTATCAAGCTGAGCGGTCGCCCTAGAGGTATCTAATTCAGTGCCTCGCCCACCTTCAAGCCTAATACGGGTAATCTCTTGAGTTTTGATTTGGTTTTCCGTGTTCTTTCTTGCGACTGCCAATTGATTTTGCAAGCCACGCAACTCAAAATAATTTCTAGCCACTTCGGCAACCAAACTAACACTCAGATCGCGTAACGTCGCTACTTGGGCATCAACCTCATCATTGCTGGCTTCTACACTGCGGCGTACTCGACCAAAGATATCGACTTCCCACAGCGCATCAAAGCCTACGTTGTAAAGTTTTAAGCCGCGTGGTGCATAAGATAAATTATTTAAAGCCCCAAGACTGCGTTTTTGATCAGTGTAATTTGCATGTGAGCTAACAATAGGCGCTAAATTTAACGCCGATTGTAAATAAAGTGCACGCGCTTCACGAATATTGGCATTAGCAGCCTGTAAATCATAGTTGTGTGCAATGGTCTGCTCAATAAGAGCATTCAGTTCCTTATCTTGAAACAAGGCCCACCACTTAAGCTCTAGGCCTTGCGCTGTAAACTCAGAGGTTTCAGCTCGTGCAAAAGTTTTGGGTACATCGGTAATGGGTGCTTTATAGTCTGGACCTACTGCGCACGCGCTTAATAGCCCTGCGCCTAGGACGATGATATTTAATCGAAATAACCTTAAAGACTGATTCATAACTCTGCCTCTGATGGCAGAGCGGTATTGGTCTTTGCTAAGCGCAGACGTTGCGATAAAGTTTGCACGGCCACATAAAAAACGGGTGTTAATAGTAAACCAAAAAAAGTCACCCCTAACATACCGCTAAACACTGCTGTACCTAATATTTGCCGAGATTCAGCACCTGCGCCAGTTGCTATCACCAAAGGGAATACCCCCATAATGAAGGCGAATGAGGTCATCAAAATAGGGCGTAAACGGATGCGAGAGGCTTCCACAGCCGCATCAAAAAAGCTCAAGCCACTTTCTTGCCGTCGCTTGGCAAATTCTACAATTAAGATGGCATTCTTACTGGCTAGACCCACCAAGACGATAAAGCCTATTTGCGTAAAGATGTTGTTATCCATGTGATTAAGCCAAACCCCAACCATTGAAGACAGTATGCACATGGGTACAATCAAGATCACCGCAAACGGTAACGACCAGCTTTCATATTGAGCAGCCAGCGCCAGAAATACAAAAATAACACTCAATGGAAAAACTAATAACGCTACATTTCCAGCCAGCACTTGTTGCAGACTCAGCTCAGTCCATTCAAAATCGAAACCAGGTGGTAACTCTCTTGCCATCAGGTTATTCATAATATCAATGGCTTGACTAGAACTAATGCCCGGCAAAGTCCCGCCATTGATTTCGGCTGTGGGATACATGTTGTAACGCGTAATCTTGTCCGGTCCATTAATTTGCTGCACATTCACTAAGGAAGCTAGCGGCACCATGTCACCTTTAAGGTTACGCGTTTTCAGTTGCGTAATATCTTCAGGCGTCATACGGAATTCAGAATCCGCCTGCGCGACCACTTGATAAGTCCTTCCAAAGCGATTGAAATCATTGACATACAAAGAACCTAAATAGATCTGTAGTGTATCAAATACGTCTTTTAACGGCACGTCCATAGACTTTACTCGGGTACGATCTACATTCAAAAACAGCTGAGGAACGCTGGCTCTAAAGGTGGTAAATAAGCCTACTAATCCTGGTTGCTGAGAACCTAAAGCGATCATGTCGGTACTCACCTTTTTTAAGGCTTCAATACCGGCATTACTACGATCCTGAATTTGTAATTTGAAACCACCGACCGAACTCATGCCTCGGATGGGCGGCGGAGCAAACACCGCGATGTATGCATCATCAACGGCACCGAGTCGTTTCTTAAGATCTTCAATCACGACATTGGCATGTAAGTTCGCATGACCTGCACGGTCATCAAAACTATCTAAAGTCGCAAACATCGTAGCCACGTTGGACTGACTAGCACCGCTGAGAATAGAAAATCCTGAATACGCGTTAACATGATTAACACCTTCAGTCTCCAGAATAATCTTGGTCGCTTGTTCTACCACGGCTTGTGTTCTAGCTAAAGAGGCTGCGTCAGGTAATTGTGCAAACAAAATCAAATAGCCTTGATCTTGCTGTGGAATAAAACCTGTAGGTACTTTTTCAAAAGCCAAGAAATTAAGCCCGCATAAGCCGGCATAAAGCACTAGCACTAAAGTGGTCATTCTAATCAACCTACCTACTAGACGCGAATAACCATGACTAAAGCGATCAAAAAAGCGATTAAATCGCATAAAAAACCAGCCAAACAAGGTGTCTATTAAACGTGTAAATTTATCTTTATCGCCATGCGCCCTGTCCAACAATAAGGCGCACAAAGCAGGACTCAAGGTTAATGAATTAAAGGCAGAAATGACGGTTGAAACGGCAATGGTCAAGGCGAATTGTTTGTAAAAAGCGCCAGAAACACCGCTAATAAAAGCTGTAGGCACAAACACAGCAACCAACACTAAGGCCGTTGCAATAATAGGACCTACCACTTCACTCATCGCTTTTCGAGTGGCCTCCCTAGCTGACAGCCCTAAGCCAATATGACGCTCCACATTCTCGACCACCACAATGGCATCATCAACAACAATCCCTATTGCCAACACCAGTCCAAATAATGACAACGTATTTAAAGATAAACCCATTGCTGACATCACGGCAAAAGTACCAATTAGAGAAACGGGTACGGCAAGCAAGGGAATTAAAGTGGCACGCCAGTTTTGCAAGAACACCACGACGACAATAACTACCAGCAACAGTGCTTCAAATAGCGTTTTTATTACCGCGCTAATTGATTGCTGAATAAACACCACCGTGTCATAGACCATTTTGTAATCCAGACCTTCTGGAAAATGAGTCTTCAACTTTTGCATGGCCTCAACTACGGCTTTTTTGGTATCTAAGGCGTTAGAACCCGGTAACTGAAAGATAGCCAAACCGACAGTCGGCTCGCCATCTAATAACAAGCCTGAATTGTAATCCTTAGCGCCCAACTCGATTCTAGCCACGTCTTTAAGTTTAGTGACCTGACCATTAGCCCCTTTTTTGATGACGATATCCGCAAACTGCTCTGCTTCCATCAAGCGCCCCAAGGTACTAATCGTATATTGAAAATCAGTGCTTTCCCCGGGTTGTTGACCGACCACACCGGCCGCAACCTGTACATTCTGATCTCGAATAGCATTAACCACATCACTTGCAGTCATATTACGGGCAGCAATCTGTTCAGGATTCAACCACAAGCGCATGCTGTAATCCCTAGCCCCAAACACCACAATATCGCCCACACCGGGCAAACGCGCCAAAGTATCTTTAATTTGTAAGAGTGCATAATTACTTAAATACACACTATCGTAGCGTTTATCAGGTGAAACCAGATTCACCACCACGCTCAAATCTGGACTACGCTTTTTAACGCTAATGCCCTGCCTTCTAACATCTTCAGGCAACCTAGGCTCAGCCAGCGACACCCTGTTTTGCACTAATACCTGAGCTTTGTCTAAGTTGGTGCCAGGTTTGAAAGCAATCGTTAAAGCCATGCTGCCACTGTTAGTCGATTGCGAAGACATATACAACATATCTTCAACACCGTTAACTTCTTGCTCGATAGGCGTGGCGACTGTTTCTGCCACCACTTGAGCATTCGCTCCGGCATAACTGGTGGTAATCAATACTGTGGGCGGCGCAATCTCAGGATATTGGGTAATCGGTAAAGTGATGAGTGCAAGACTACCCACCAGAACAATTAGGATAGATAATACGGCAGCAAAAATAGGACGATCGATAAAAAAATCAGCAAATCGATTCATGATCTATTTCTCACCTTTAGGCTCAACTAACGATATACGTTCGGGATTAACCTGAAGATTAGGCATGAGTTTTTGTATGCCCTCAATAACCACCCAATCATCCGCTTTTAAGCCTTGAGTAACCACTCGTAACTGTCCAACATGAGAGCCCAGCACCACCTGTCGATATTCAACTTTTTGCTCCTGATTAACCACCCAAACAAAGCGTTGCGCTTGATCGGTGGCAATAGCCCTATCTGGTATTAAAAGTGCCGAATAAGGTGCACTGCCGCGTACACGCAAGCGAGCAAAAAAACCGGGACTGAGTAAACCATCAGCATTAGCTAATACACCACGTAAAGAAACCGTTCCTGTCGTGATATCGGCTTTAGGTGAAATATAATCGACATGTCCTAAGTGAGGGAAAGCAGTCTCATCAGCAACGGCCAACTGCACAGGGACTAGACGTAGACGGTTGCCGTCATGAATGGCTAGTCGTCGATATTTAAGTGCCGAACGCTCATCGACATCCACATAAACATAAATAGGATCTACTGAAACGATAAACGTTAATAATGTTGCATCTGCACCACCGCCACTGACCAAATTACCTTCGGTAATGAGTTCACGACCTATACGTCCATCTATCGGAGCACGTATTTTAGTGAATTCCAGATTTAATTTAGCCGTTGCCATATTAGCAGCTGCTGACTGAACTGCAGCTAGAGTCTCTTGTGAGCCTTTAGTTCTAGCATCATGCTCTTCTTCTGAAATGGCTTTACCACTGAATAAACGCTTAGCTCGCTCCAGATCATTTTTGGCTAATTCATGCTTAGCTTTAGCTCGCTCAAGTTCTGCCTCTGCAAAACTAAGTTGAGCTACAAAAGGTTTAGGGTCAATCTGAAATAAAAGATCTCCTTTTTTTACCTGCTCTCCTGCTTTAAAATTAACCTTTTCTAAATAACCGCTAACCCGTGCACGTATATCGACTGAACTAACCGCTTCTATGCGACCAGTATAATCATCCCACTCAGTAACGTCTTGCGTTAAAGGTTGAGCTATTTTAATGTTAGGGACTGGCATCTGAACTTTATTGGCAGTTGTATCGTCCTTGCTGCCACAGCCCATCAAAATTAACGTAAAAAAGATGAGCAGTCCTTGATTTCTATGAGAAATTGCTGCTGGCCTATGTGTGTATTTATTCATTCCTTGGATACCTTGATGCTTACAACGGGGGAAGCTAAGTCATTAGAACTATAACTTTAATCCTTAGCATTATAACAACTTAGCTCAACTCTAATGTATGAATATAAAGGGATTTTATTACGAGACCACTACTGCTAGAGAAATTCGTCCGTGAACCGTCAGAGGTTTAGCACTTTAAACAGCATTACCAACAATCGGTCACGCTCATACCTAGCCCACTAAAACCTCTTACACCTGCTTGATCTAATGTCAGTGTGCCGCATTGATCAGATGCTTGTGCACCTGTTGGCACTGCCTGCAATTCGTAACTTACATTAGTAGAAGTAGAAATCGATAACTGGTAATAAACTATAGTTCCGCCGACTGGACTGGTAGCCGCATAAATACCAGAAACTCCAGCACTGGGATAAACATTATTGACGGTACTAAAACGCTCCATCGCATTAGCAAAACCCATTAATGCAGCCTGAGCATCTACTCGTCGTGATTTCATAATACTACTTTGAAAGTTAGGATAGGCAATACCCACTAAAATACCAATGATGGCCACCGTAATCATCAACTCAATTAACGTAAAACCTAAACTCAAAGGTTCCGATCTCATATTCTTTTTGTATAGCGTCATAAACTTAAAATATTCCCATTATTTCAATTGATGCCAAGAACGTTTGGTCGCGCCACTAGAACCAGCACTAACACCCGCACCTGTAACAATGGCCGTTGCACTCATTGAACCACTGATATAGTTATAATTAACGGCCGTTGATGTCATTATTGTTGGCGTATTAATAATCCCTATTGCTAAATTTATGCCTGATACAAATTGTGACACACCATTAACCAACACTTGATCTTGACTATTAACAATCCCATCACCATTAATATCGAAAGGTGCGATGCCTGATTGCCCACCATTGAATGTACCTAACTCAATTAAATTTGATGTACCACCCGCTGCACATGGATTAGCACTCGGTATTAATGTTGAGAAAACGACTAAACCATTACTAACCAAAGGTGCACTAACGATTCGCTCTCCTTGGGCGCTGGAATAATACAGATCTAATACCCAGCCTTTTTTTAACGGACTCGTTGCCGTACAACCGGCACTACTTTGTGCATAACACACTGCATTCTTAGAAACCACAGCAATTGACTGAGAGGTTGTAGTTGGCGTGCCTGTTGGACAAGTATTGGAAGATGAACAAGCCAGTGTACCTAGCCCTTCGTAAGTAATAGTTTGCGTTTGCAACAGAGCACGATCTGTAATCAGAGTCCCCTGATCCCATAAACCATAAAGACTTTGGACTTGTGTGTTACTCCCGATCATATTGTCGCTAGGCTCAAAATATTGCCCCGTACCAAAATACAACATCCACCCCACTCCGTTTTGATCCGTGCCTACTCCACCTGCAGGCCCTACATTAGGTTTGGCAGTAATAGCTTGGCGGTTAGCGGATGCACAAGTGCCAGAGGTCGTGCAAGCCACAAAAAATGGCGCAGTAGGAATGAGGTAACTACCAGCGCTACCCGACACATCAAACTTCCAAAAATTACCATGTAAATCTCCCGCATAAACAGTATCAACACTAAGATCATTATTGGTATCAATTGCTATGGGCGATGACAAGCCATTAACAGTAGCTAATCCACTAATATCAGCATTAATGGTATCTAATTTTTGAATAACACAACCACTTTTAGCATCCAGTATAAATAATACGGCATGACCATTAGCACTGTTATATCCATTAGCAGCAAGTATCACCCAATGACCATCTTGCAGCCTTACTACTGAAGATTGCCCTAAGGTGTAACCTAAATCATTAATATCGTAATTGGCACTAGTCGCTCCCCAAGCACTACAATCAGTCGCCAATGATGGGGCAATACTAGTGAGCTCCCATAACACCTGACTTGCACTAAAGTTATTAGGCGTCGTAACATCCAATGCAAATAGTGCTTTACCACCTGCGCCGCTAGCCCCTGCCAATAAAGTATGCCAAGCCGAACCATCATAAACATCACCCACACCAGATAGACCATCGACATAAAATTCATGTACATAATTAGGTGACGTGAGATGACTCAATTTAGGGTAAAGCGCATTAGGAACATAAGCAAAAAGCTCCTGCCCACCCGTGTTGTTGCTGCTAGCATCAAAGCCATGCAGCATTCCGTCATTCGCGCCCACATAAAGCATGGCTGTTCGATTAATATAAGCGCTAGAATTTATATAAGTAGTGTAGCTACTACCCTCAGCCCCTAGTAACACACCATAACCATAATCCTTACTGCCTACGTAGACTGAATTGGAATTAACAATATCACCCAACACATTTGTTCTGTTTCTAAACACGCCACCCTGTAATTGCTCTTGACTCTGATCACCACTTAACCAAGCCAACCTATCTGCCCCCTTACCATCATTAAAACCTGAAAAAGTGTTTAGATAGGTCTGTTGTGTAATTGTTAGGTTACTCCAAAGAAAAGAAATGCCTCCCGAGGTCATACTCGGATTATAGCTATAAATGTGCCTTCCAATAATTGGAAGTAGAGACGAAGCTTCCCATAACGGAGGGATTGTTAACGCCCCAGTATTGGCATTAACATTCGAGGCAAACAGTTGCCCGCTCCAATCAACAGCATTATATTTAGCTTGATAAAACAAAGTGCCTGCATTTAATTGAGTTTCATTAGACGCTGATGCAGCCAAGGTAGTGACAGAATTAGGCGTGCTTAAAATATCATGAAAGATACTATCCAAAGCATTAGCTAAAGTCGGATAATCCGATGCAAAATATGAACTCACAGTCCCTGCTGCATTTGCAATCGCATTTAACGGCGGGGCTTTAATGCCTGAACCAAAACCCACTACATAGGTTTTTACCCCTGAGTTCAATAAATTCGATGCAGAGATTGCAGCAGCAGTGGTTGCAGTGGTACCCGTTGGCACGCCAATTGGATCAATCACAATATTGCCATTCATATCAGTGTCGGGTAAACCATCAGTCACCAAAATAACGACATTGTTGCCACAAGAAACAGGCAGTGGATAAGTGGACATTAAATAACCTTGAAAAGGGTCACTTAAAATACCCGAAAAATAATCATTGGCAGTTTGTAATGTACCCTGAGTCGGAGTATTTCCAGCATTTTTAATACCCACATTGGTACATTGAGCATTCTGAGTACAAGCAGCAGGCGTAGTCTGGGGTACATTGCAAGCTAACAAGTTACCAATAGCATTACTTTGAGTCAGGGTTAATGCTGCTATAGGGGTTTGTAAATAACCGTGACCTGGTGAAGTCGAAGAATAATATGCTGAACCTACAAAACGCCAACTCTGTTGTTTTCCAAAGTCTAGGATGCCATCTGCAACATTACTGGCTGATGGCAAAAAGATATTTTGATAATTAAATAAAGAATATCCCTGAGTCGTTTCACTAACCAAATTCTGCCATATAGGAAGTTGATCAGAATTACCAACCTTCTTTTTAAAGCAACGATAGCTATCCCATGGCCCCGTCAGTAAATTTTCGCCATTATTAAACCCATTTGGATAATTTATACTTGCCGCAGCATTTGCAGTAGGCGAATAGCAAAAACCCACATCTTGATTCTGAGCATCATAATAAGGCGAGTTATAGTTATAATAGATATAGTCGACACTTAGCAGACCTGTTGGATTTTGTATGCGGTAACTTTTTAGGAGTGAGGCTCTTAAATTTATTGTTAGTGGACTGTAATTGGCTGGATTATAACTAACATCATATTCTGAATTATGAATAAACATGTTTGATACACTCGATAGTTGATAGGTCATTAAACCCATATTAATATCGCCCGCATAGCTGCTAGTCATGTTTTTAATAACGGCCCTAGCAATTTCTGACTTACTGGCAGGGCAATTACTGCCCTGAGCTACCCCATTAGAGTCTTCATCCATTGTGTTGGAGTTGTCCAATATAACCAATATATTGGGTAGCCCAGCAGGGTTTATTGATAATGGTATCTGAGAGGGGGCGGCGCAAACGCAGGGGCTCAAAAAAAGCATCATAATATAACTACTAAACTCAACACGTACTTTATGCCATAAATATCCTAATTTCGTTTCAATGATCCCATAAACACTGGTCATTAATTTTTGGCAAATAAGCTTACTCATAATAAATCTCCAACAAAGACAATGTGTAACAAGTTGCATTATAGGCAAGTGATCTCAAAACTTGCTTTATCAGCAAGTTAAGATAAATAGATGATGGATTGTAAAATAACAACAGCGTTAGTTGTGCCACCGACCGCTCTAACGGTAATCTTATACGGTTGTTGCATAGTACTTCCTGGAACACAAGGTACTGGGCAAAACGCACTTAATTTTTGTATAAAATAGAGGGGTGTCGCGTTGTTACCTAAGTTTGTCATTGATGAAAGCGCTACCGGATTAGTCGTCCAAAAACTATCCAATGAAATAAAAGTATCTGCTAATGAGATAGTTGGCGTAATCGTATAAAAACCTCCAGTTCCCATATTAGTAAATGTCGGCAATAACATAGGAGGCTTCAAACTGCTTTCCGCCATTCTAAGTGCTGATTCAGCCGTTTGAAAGGCCAAGCTTTTATCACGTAAATTACCAGCCATTCTCTCTTCTAATACCGTAGTTTGCATCGCTGACAAGCCAATCAAGGTCAACAATAATAAGATAATTAAACTAATAACCAGCACGACACCTGTTTGTAACTCCCTCTTCGACAATAGTAATAAACGACGGCGACTTTTTGTGTCAGGGACTATTTCCTGTAGATGGCTTAGAAAGCCAGAATGGATAACTTTCATGACAAATGATTACGTAAAGTAACGGTAGTATTAAATATGCGCCTTATTTTGTAATCTGTCGGCAGGGTCGTGACTCCATTGTAAATGTAAGCCATCGGTTGAATGCTTAAATGATCATCCAAAGTTGCAACTAACAAGCTGATACGAACACTAACCACTTGTTGCATATTAGAATATGCAGGCACATAGTAATCAGCGACCTCATCAACATTAGTATCTATACCATATAAAATTTGCATATCTTGAATACCTTCAATTAAAGGATTAGATACATTATTAGTATTTCGATACAAAGTGATATTGGGATTAGGTGAGCTAGTTGTTGCAGCGGGTATTGCAATCTTGTAAGTAATAGTAGATTTAAGATCTGTATAGCAATTTACTGTTCCGCAACTATTGGCTGAATTAACAGGGCTACCACATAATCCAGTGGGTGTTAAATCAAAAGAACCCTGTATGGTAATGCTGTCATGCGTACCATCTGTACCCGAAATATCACTAGTCGAAGACGTCATACATCCCCAATAACCAACCATACGAATATCATGTGCTAAAAAATCCAGCGCAAAGCGACCATTTTCCTGCAATCTTGCTAAGTTGCTTTGCATTCGGTAAGTTTGCTGACTAACTAAAAAAATCTGTAACATACCTTCCAATAAGAACACGCCT
>Ga0214167_1001001_pt1 | contig 12212 bp, 9 predicted proteins | sample TroBogypolimnion_45_FD_153006 | JGI IMG/M metagenome (GOLD analysis project Ga0214167, IMG submission 153006) | Freshwater microbial communities from Trout Bog Lake, WI - Practice 18AUG2009 hypolimnion v3 | ecosystem: Environmental > Aquatic > Freshwater > Lake > Hypolimnion/Profundal zone ... | reverse complement strand
CCCTGGCCTTCGGCTGGAAATCGCTGTGCGATTCCCACATCGCCCCCTCAAACGCCATCAGCAGCAATTGGGGTTACCCACACGATTCAGCGAGGAGGCGAAAAACCTCAAGGGCAAGGTGCAGGAGGTGCTGCTGCAACTTGGGGTGGACACGAGTGAGCTCGAGACTCACCTCACGGAGGAACCCGATGGCAGCCTGCGACTTCGGCTCGGCCTCCATGCGCTTCAGATTCAGGGTGGAGGACCGCTGGCTGGTATTCAGCAACGATCCCAGCCTGCCACCCAGCCTGGTGGCTGGCACCGAGGCTGGAGAGCCCTTCGCGGCCAGCCTGCGGCTGCATCCGGAGGCCCTCCACTTCGGCCTTTCGGATGCCTTCCATGCGGCCATGGCCTGGCTGGGCCCCTGGCTGCAGCTGAACCAGGATGTGCGGGCGGCCCAGGCGGAAAGCCGCAGGCTCCTCGGCGTTGCGCCCCTGCTGGCTCCCGATGCGCTCCGCTTCGGCCCCGGCAGGACCGAGCACCGCGACTTCGGCCGGCCTAGCTCGCCCCGCACTCCACTCCAGGATCCCGCGAAGGACTTCGGCCTCCTGGAAGGGGTGCGGGAGCCCGTGGTGGACATGCGCTTCGAGGACACCGGCCTGCGGGCCCGGGTCAGCTGGCGCCGCTGAGTACGGCCAGAAACCTCCAGGAAAGGAGGATTGCGAAGGAAAAGCGAAATAGCCCCTTCCGGTCCTGCAGTCCTCGTGGTTCCCTGGTCTTTCCATGGCCAAGCCGATCCCCTTCAAGCTCGTCGCGCCCTATTCCCCTGCCGGGGACCAGCCGGAGGCAATCGCCCAGTTGGTGGAGGGCCTGGAGCGGGGAGAGGCCTGCCAGACCCTGCTGGGTGTGACGGGTTCGGGGAAGACCTTCACCATGGCCAGCACCATCGCCCGTTCCGGGCGACCTGCCCTGATCTTCGCGCCCAACAAGACCTTGGCGGCCCAGCTCTTCAGCGAGTTCAAACAGTTCTTCCCGGAAAACGCCGTCGAGTACTTCGTCAGCTACTACGACTACTACCAGCCCGAGGCCTATGTGCCCGAGCGGGATCTCTTCATCGACAAGGACGCCAAGGTCAACGAGGAGCTGGAGAAGCTGCGGCTCAGCGCCACCCGCTGCCTGCTGGAGCGCCGGGACACCATCGTCATCGCCTCCGTGAGCTGCATCTACGGTCTGGGCGATCCCTCGTCCTATCTGAATCTCTCGGTGCTGCTCAAGGTGGGGCAGACCATCGACCGCACGCTGCTGCTCCGCAATCTGGTGGCCATCCAGTACCAGCGCAACCACCTGAGCTTCGAGCCGGGCATCTTCCGGGTGCGGGGCGACGTGGTGGAGGTCTACCCGGCCTACGAAGACGTGGCCTATCGCATCGAGCTCTGGGGCGACGAAGTGGAGCGCCTCTCGAAGATCGATCCCCTGCGGGGCATCGTGGTGGAGAAGCTGGAGGAGCTGACGATCTGGCCCAAGACCCACTACGTGACACCGGAGGACAAGCTCAAGGCCGCCATCCATGACATCAAGGCGGAGCTGGAAGCCCGGGAGATCGAGTTCCGCGAGCAGGGCAAGATCGTGGAGTTGCAGCGCCTGCACCAGCGTGTCATCTACGACGTGGAGATGATGAAGGAGATGGGCCACTGCAGCGGCATCGAGAACTACAGCCGCTTCCTGGACGGGCGTCAGCCCGGGCAGCCCCCCCACACGCTGCTGGACTACTTCCCCGAGGACTTCATCGTCTTCATGGACGAGAGCCACGTGGCCACGGGCCAGCTCCACGGCATGTACAACGGCGACCGCTCCCGTAAAACGACCCTGGTGGACTACGGCTTCCGCCTACCTTCAGCCCTCGACAATCGCCCTCTCAAATTCGAAGAATTTGAGAGCCGGGTCAAACAGGTGGTCTATGTTTCGGCGACCCCCGGCGACTACGAGCTGAAGCAGTGTGGCGGCTCTTTCGTAGAGCAGGTGGTGCGGCCCACGGGCCTGGTGGATCCCCAGGTGGAGGTGCGCCCCGTGGGCACCCAGGTGGACGACCTACTGGAGGAGATCCGCAAGACCGTGGCCAGGGACGAGCGGGTGCTGGTGACGGTGCTCACCAAGAAACTGGCGGAGCAGCTCACGGCGTACTACCAGGAATTGGGCGTCAAGGCCGAGTACCTGCACAGCGAGATTGACACCCTGGAACGGGTGGAACTGCTGAAGAACCTGCGTCGGGGCGTCTTCGACGTGCTGGTGGGCATCAACCTCCTCCGCGAGGGCCTGGACCTGCCGGAGGTGAGCCTGGTCGCTATCCTGGACGCGGACAAGGAGGGTTTCCTCCGCAACAACCGCAGCCTCATCCAGACCATCGGCCGCGCCGCCCGCCACATCCATGGCCGGGCGATCCTGTATGCCGACGTCATGACCGGCTCCATGAAACAAGCCATCGGCGAGACCGAGCGTCGCCGCAACAAGCAGCTGGCCCACAACCTCAAGCACGGCATCACGCCCGAGACCGTGAAGCGGAACCTGGATGATGTCATGGGCGAGGCCCTGGCCCGGGAGTTCATCAATGTCACCAAAGAGGAGCACGCGGCGGAGGAGCCCCTGCTCTACCTGGAGGACAAGGCCTTCGAACGGGAGGTGGCCAAGCTCGAGAAGCACATGAAGGAGCTGGCCGCGGCGACGAAGTTTGAGGAAGCGGCGGAATTACGCGACCGCATCCAGCATGCCCGGCGGGAGCGCCTGCTGGACGTTTCGGGTGTGCCAGCCACGGGGCCCATCGCATAGACTGGGTGGGTCAACCCCTCAGGAGTCATGATGCTCGTTCCCAAGGCTCTGCTCGCGCTGTGCATCACCGCCTACGCCCTGGCGGGCACGCCAGTGGGGCGTTGGAAGACCTATGACGACAAAACTGGCGCCGTCCACGGCCTGGTGGAGATCACGGAGGAGCAGGGGGTGCTCAAGGGCCGCATCCTGAAGTCCTACGATCCCCTCAAGCCCAATCCGGCCTGCGACCTCTGCGAGGGCGAGAACCGCGGCAAGCCCGTGCTGGGCATGGTTTTCCTCTGGGGCCTCACGCAGCAGGGTGAAGAATTCAATGGGGGCTTCATCCTCGATCCGGACAACGGCAAGGTCTACAAGGCCAAGCTGCGCCTGGAAGAGGGCGGTCGCAGGCTGCTGGTGCGCGGTTTCATCGGCATCTCGCTGCTCGGTCGCACGCAGACCTGGGTTCGAGAGGAGTAGGCTTCGCGGCAGACAGGCCTATCTGGCGTACTGGGCGATGACCCGCTCGATGGCGGCGCGGCAGGCGGCGCAGAAGCCCACGTCGTTCCGCGTGAACATGAGGCAGTCCTCCTGGCTGCGGAAGTAGCCCTTGGCCTCGTAGTTGGCGCCCTCAAATGCGCCCACCTTTTGGGAGTGGGTGTCCGTGCCCAGCATTCGCGTTTCGACGACCTTCTCCTTGGCGAAGAGGGCGTCCATCTCCGCTTCGGGCCTGCGGGCGGCCCGGAGGGCCCGGCGCTCTTTCTGGATGCCCAGGTTGTAGGCCTCGAAGGGATCCTTCTGCCAGGGGGTGGGCAGGGGCACGCCGGGGCTCAGCTGGGTGTGCCACTTGGGGTGCTTGGGATCCACGGTGACGTTGGGCTCCCATGGCTCAGGCCGGGTGGCGTTGTTGGTGACAGCCACATCGGAGGTGTAGTACTCGTCGGCCAGGCCCGCGAAGTGGTGACCAAACTCGTGTACGAAGAGATAGCCGATGGTGCTGTTGCCGGCGGCGGCGGTGCTGAAGAGGTTGTGGATGCCGCCTCCACCATAGGTCTCGGCGTTCACGAGGATCTCCACGAACTCGTAGGGGGCCTGGGCTGCGATGTCCCGGAAGGCGCGGTTGTCGAAGGTCAGCACGTAGCGTTCGCTGCCGAAGGCGTCGTAGGTGGTGCCTAGGGGGGTCCTCTTGTGGGTGCCCGTGGAGGGCCGGGAGATGCCGCTCTGGGGCGAAGCGGGGCAGAGGGCCCAGACATTGAAGTCGCCGCGGTGCTCCTTGAAGGGGCTCTGGGCGAAGAGCAGTTCCATGACCTCACGGGCCTGGGCCTCGAACTTGCCGCGTTCGGCCAACGTGTAGCCGTCGCCCAGGATGAGCAGGTCAACCTTGTCTGTGGAGTCGCCGCTCACCTGCAGAGCCAGACGGGCGCCGGGTTCCGGGGCCGGAGCCTGCTCGATGAGGGGGTTCTTGGGGTCCAGGTCGAAGCTCCAGACGGTCTTGAAGGCGTTGGTCGAGTCCCGCTTTCTGAGCTGGATCTGCACGGGGGCTTCGGGCTGTGGGAACCGCAGGGACTCCGAGAAGGTCCGGCTGAGGGCCTGGGCCTCGTCCGTGGTCTCCCATTCCCCGAAGATGCTGGCGAAGCCGCGGGAGTAAACCAGCTTGCCCGTGGCCTTGTCCCGCACTTCGAAGGCGTACTTGCCCAGGTTGCTACTATCCACGGCCTTGGCCAGGTTCCCGGGCCAGGGCAGAGGCTCCAGGACCACCCGGTCCAGGCCGAAGCGCTCCGTCTTGGCGTCGCCGGTGTGGCCGTAGTCCACCCGCAGGGTGCGGGGCGGGGCGGCCAGGCAGGCCAGGGCGCTCAGGGCGAGTAGCAGGGGACGGAATTGAATACGAAGCATGGGTGCACCTCGGCTTCCACGATAAACTGGTCGACCGGAGATCCGATGCTCAACTCCAAGCAGCGCCAGTTCCTCAAGGCCCAGGCCCATAAACTCAAGCCCGTCATGCACGTGGGGAAGGGGGGCGTCACCCCCGCCCAGGCAGCGGAGCTGGACATCATGACCGACAGCCTGGAACTGCTGAAGGTGAAGATCAACCCCAACAGCTTTGAGGACGAGGACACGGCGGCCAAGGCCCTCTGCGCAGCGGTGCCGGGGCTCCAACATGTCTGGACCATCGGCCACACCATGCTCTTCTTCCGCCCCAGCCGTACCCACGACACTCGGTATTCCTTGCCTGGATGATTTAGGTCAAGCCGCTTTCCTCCCGAAGGCATAAGGGTGGAGGAGTGATGCCCTATCTGTCCTGGCTGGAGGGGAACCAGCTCGTACGGCACGCGGTCCAGGGGGCCTGCCTGGTGGGGCGGGATCCTATGTCATGCGCGGTGGCGCAGCCGGGCTTGGCCACGCTCTCCAGGACTCACGCCTCCATCGATCAGGTGGGCTCCATCTGGTGGGTCCGGGATCTGGACTCCCCCAATGGCACCTTACTGAACGGCCTGCCCCTGCCGCACCCTGAGGGCAGCGCCCTCCAGGATGGTGACGAGCTGGTCCTGGGCGGCTGGACCCTCACCTTTACGGATGGCTTTCCAGGCCTGGATAGCAGCCTCTACGCCGAGCGCGTGGGGGACATCTTCCACGAAGTGCGGCCGGAACCCGCTCAGGCCCTGGTGCTGATCCGGGGCATCGAGCTGCTGCACAAGTCCACAGAGACCCTGCTGCGGCAGACGGATTCCGATGTCATGGTGAAGGGGCTCCTGGAGGAATCCCTGCGCCTGCTGGGTGGGGACCGGGGCTTCCTGGTAATGCGCCAGGGCGAGGTAGGCTGGCGCACGGCCCACCGTGTAGGCGACGTCCAGGAAGGGGTGGGCCTCTCCCGCTCCGTACTGGACTACGTCACCCGAGAGCACACCGCCGTGCTTTCCAACCGTCCCTTCATGGACCCCCGCTTCGGCGGCCTGAGCCTGGTGGAGCTGCATCGGGGCTCCCTCCTCTGCGCACCCATGGAGGACGAGGGCGAGATCCAAGGCGTGCTCTACCTGGACCGGGAGTCCGAGGGCCGGCCCTTCACCCGCTTTGATCTGGCCATCTTCCAGGCCTTCGTGCGGCAGGGCTCCATGGCCCTGCGTCTCTCCATGCTGAACCGGCGGGCCCTGGGCCAGGCGGAGCAGCAAGGAGAGCTGCTGCGACTGCGGAATGAACGCGAGCGCGAGATGGACCGCCACGGCCACCTGCTGTCCGCCCTGGCCGTGCCCTTCCGCCGCATCCAGAGCTGGGCGGAGGATCTGGGGGACGGCGAGGCCATCCGCGCCCAACTGGAGCAGCTGGGCTCCCTGCTGGAGGCCGGGGTCCGAGGTGAATCCCCAGGCGAACTGACCCTTTCGGCTCATCCGGTGCACACGCACCTCCTGCAGGAGGATTTCCTCCGTCGCTGGGACTCCCTGCTGCGCCTGAAAAAGAGCCGCATGTGTGTGGACGAGGCCCCCGCTGCCTCCGTGTGGGTGCCCGGCGGTCCCTTCATGGCGGCCCTAGTGGGGCTGGTGGAATTGCTCCTGGTGCAGCTGAAGCCCGAGGCCCGGGTCTTCCTCCGCTGGGACCAGGAGCGGGGCTTCCGCGTCCTGCGGCTCAACCTGCCGCCCGGGCTGAATGCCCCCCAGCCGGATCCCTGGACCCTGCATGTGCTGGAGGACGCAGGCGTCAAGTGGCGCTGGGCGGATCAGTCCCTGGACCTCCTGTTGCCAGAGGGGCCGGACACCATACCCGAGGAACCCGCGCGGCCCCTCCTGGGTCTGGTGAGCGAGGACTTCAATCTCTTCGGCCTTTTCTCCACAGTGGCCGAAGCCGGGGACCTCCTCCTCGAGACCCTGGAATCCGAGCCACCCAGGGCGGCCATGCCCAAGTTCCGGTTCCTGGTCATCGACGCCAAGGGCGCTCCGAGCCTGGAGGACTGCATCCGGGCCTATCGCCACCACCCCTCCTTCATCACCACGCCCATCCTGGTGGTGCGCTGCACCGAGGACGACACCTCGCGCATCATCGAGGCCGGGGCTACCGACTGGCTGGCCGACGGCTTCCGCTGGGAGGCGCTCCACCACCGGCTTCAGGTGCTGCGGGGCCACACCGAACTGCAGCAGCGGGCCCTGGCTGCCGAGCGTCTGGAGTCCTTCCGCCAGATGGCCGGCACGCTCAAGCACGAGATCAACAATCCCCTGGCCATCATCTCCATGCAGGTGGAGATGCTGCAGCGGAAATACCCCGAAGAGGTCAAGCTCGGCAAGATCGCCGAAATGGTGGACCGCATCCGCGCCCTGGTGCAGGTGCTCCAGAAGATGCGCGAGACGCCCACGGAGGATTACGCCGATGGGTCGAGCATTCTGAAGCTGGGCTGAGAGACTCCCAACGCAAAGCCCGTCCATGTTCTAGCCTCGTTTCTTGAGGCTATTCTTGGGGGTGGAGTCTCCCATGCACCTGCGCACCCTGCTGCTTACCATCGTCACCGGTCTCACCCTCCTGGCTCAGGCGCCCCTCACGCGGCTGGTGCAGTCCGTGCCTGCGGAAACGGACCTGGCGGACCCGGACCTGCCCTTCGCCAAGGATGTCTGGGTGGCCATGCTGCGCGGCGCCAGGACCAGCGTGGATGCGGGCGAGTTCTACATCAGCCATGAGCGGGGCCGCGCCCTGGAACCCGTGCTGGAGGAGCTGGAGCAGGCCGGGGCCCGGGGTGTGAAGATCCGCTTTCTCCTGTCCTCCCGGATGCTGGACCAGGATCCGGCCGCCCTGGCACGGCTGAAGGCCATTCCCGGCATCCAGGTGCGGAGCTTCGATCTGGCCCCGGTCTCCAGGGGCATCCTGCACGCCAAGTATTTCGTGGTGGACGGCCGGGAGGCGGCCCTGGGCAGCCAGAACTTCGACTGGCGTTCTCTGGAGCAGATCCACGAGCTGGGCGTGCAGACCAGCGACCCGCGCATCGTGGGACCCCTGCTGCGCCTCTTCAACCTGGACTGGGCCTTTGCGGTGGAGCACAAGCTGCCCGATTTCCCGGCCCAAGTACCCATTAGCGCCCGGCCAGCCGTGGAGCTGGTGGCCAGCCCGCCCTTCCTCACGCCCAAGGATATTCGCCCGGGCATCGAGGCCCTGGTGGAACTCATCGGTCAGGCCAAGAGCAGCGTGCGGGTGCAGCTCCTCACCTACTCGCCGGTGTCGGGGCAGGACCGCTACTGGCCCTTGCTGGATCAGGCCCTGCGGGCAGCGGCAGTGCGGGGCGTGAAGGTGCGCCTGCTGGTGTCGGACTGGACGCTGGGCACCCGGGCCACGGCCCACCTGAAGTCCTTGGCGCTCCTCCCGAATCTGGAAGTGAAGGTGGTTTCCATCCCAGAAGCCAAGGCCGGCCACATCCCCTTCGCCCGCGTCATCCACAGCAAATACCTGGTGGTGGACGGCACGCACCTGGCGCTGGGCACCAGCAACTGGGAAGAGAACTACTTCCAGGACTCCCGCAATGTCGAGCTGATCTTCCGCGACTCGCCCCTGGCCGCGCAGGCCACCCGCATCCACGAGCACCTCTGGACTAGTGCCTACACCTTCGCGTTGGATCCTTCGAAGGCTTACGAGCGCCGCAAAGTCGATTAGGCGGGCTCGTACACGTTGTAGAGGTTGTCCCGCTCAAGCGCCTCGAAACCGGCCTCCTGGATGAGGCGCACCAGCTCGCTCTGCTGGAGGCCCTGGGGACTCTTGGCGCCCGCCAGATGGGCGATCTCCTCGGCGATGACGGTGCCGTCCAGGTCGTCGGCGCCATAGCTGAGACCCGCCTGGGCCAGGCCAGGGGAGATCATCACCCAGTAGGCCTTGATGTGCGGGATGTTGTCGAGCAGCAGCCGGGCCACGGCGATCTCGCGCAGGTCCTGAGTTCCTGTGGTCTCGTGGATCACGTGGGTGGCGCTCAGTTCGTTGTCTTCGTTCTGGTAGGCGAGCGGAATGTAGGCCAGGAAGCCTGTATAGCCCGCAGCCAGGGACTCATCCTGCAGGGCCCGAAGACGCAGCAGGTGATCCACGCGATGGCGGGCTTCCTCGATGTGCCCGTAGAGCATTGTGCAGTTGGTGGGGAGGCCCTTGCGGTGGCAGATCGCGGCAGTGTCCAACCAGACCTGGGCGTCCTTCTTCCCGATACAGATCTGCTCGCGGAGGGCCTCGTCGAAGATCTCCGCGCCGCCGCCTGGACAGCTCTCCAGGCCTGCGGCCATGCAGCGGTCGAGGAAGGCCTCGGTGCTCAGGCTGCTGATTCGGGCGTAGTAGTCCATCTCGATCATGGTGAAGACCTTGAGGTGGATGGACGGAAAGCGGGCCTTGATCTTGCCGAAGAGGTCCTCGAAATAGTCGACCTTCAGCTTGGGATTGTGGCCAGAGGTCATGTGCAGCTCGCGCACGCCCAGGTTCTCGGGCTTCTCCAACTCGCGGATGATGTCCTCGGCCGAGAGCGAGTAGGCCCGGGGATCGCCGGGCTTGGCCTGGAAGGCGCAGAACTGGCAGTGGGTGTAGCAGACGTTGGTGTAGGAGAGGCGGCGGCTCACCACGTAGTAGGCGGCGCGACCGTGCTTCGAGAGGCGCACATGGTGGGCCAGGGCCCCCACGCCATTCAGGTCCGCGGTCTCGTAGAGCAGGAGGCCGTCTTCAAAGCTGAGCCGCTCCCCGTGCAGCACCTTGTCCGCCAGGGGCAGTAGGTGTGGGTCCCGGATCCTCGATTGCAGTGCCAACATCGATACCTCGCAGCTCCAGTGTAACGCCGCGGCAGGCTTAGGGGACGCGCGGCAGCCGGATCTGGAAGAGGGTTCCCTGGCCTGGCGCCGGGCTGAAGCGGATGGAGCCGCCTGCTTCCTCCAACATGGTCTTGACACAGACCAGGCCCAGGCCGGTGCCTGTGCCTTCGGACTTGGTGGTGAAGAAGGGCTGGAAGAGTTGGGCGTGTAGGTGCTCGGGGATGCCGCTGCCCATGTCCTGGATGTCCAGGAGGGGGCCTCCGGGGCCCTCCTCAGGCCGGGCCGCCCGGGCTCGGATGGTGATGGTGCCACCCGTGGGCATGGCGTCCCGGGCATTGCTCACGAGATTGACCAGGATCTGCTCCACCATGCCCCGGGTCCCCAGGAAGGGCATGGAGGCTGGCTGGGCCTCCACGGTGAGGTTCTGGGACTTGGGGAGCAGCACCCGCAAGAGGGGGCTGATGGCCTGCAACTCCTCACCGAGGTCCATGATCTGCGGGGGCTCATCTTTTTGGCGACCCAGGGACATGAGGCGGCGGCTGAGGGTCGCCGCGTGTTGAGTTGCTTCCTGGACCCGCATCATATCGGTACGCTCAGGAAGCTTGCCATCGTCCAAGTCCATGATCACCAGCTCTGCCCGGGCCTGGATGGCGTTCAACAAGTTGTTCATGTCGTGGGCCAAGCCTGCGCCCAAGGTGGCCATGGTGTTCATGCGCTCGGTGCGCAAGAGGATGCCCTGGGCCTTCTCGAGGGTCTCCGTGCGCTCTGCGACCCGAGCCTCCAGATGCTGGGAGAGGGTGGCGAAGTCCTTGAGGGCGAGATACTGCCGCGTGAGCAGCAGCACCACCAAGCCGAGGGCGATCCAGACCAGAACGAGCTGGTGGCCAGAGCCGGAGCGCGTCACCAGAAGCCAGATGCCCAGAACTGTAGCGCCCAGCACGGGCAGGTAGGGCAGCAGGTGGACCACGGGGGCTTGCTGATCGGAATCATGGCTGGCGGCCACCGGGCGAGTGGAGAGGGCCGCGCCCAGGTAGGCCAGGGGGATGAGGAAGACGAAGCCCCCGGCGGGAAAGTGGAAGACTGGCCTGCCCAGGAGTACATCCATCAGCCACTTGAAGTTGTGGAGGCTGGCCAGCAGGAAGGCAGAGGCCAGCCAGCCCAGGGGACCCCGGAAGCGGGCCGGTTCCGTGATGCCGTAAAAGACACTAAGGCCCAGGAGCAGGTCGTAGACCAGGAAGGCGCCCAGCCAGATGAAGCGGTCCGTGATGGGGAAGCGATCGCTGGCGAACACCGGGCCGAGGGCCAGACCCCAGAGGATGAAGAACACAGCCAGGGCGAAGAGGAGCCCATCCAGGCCATGGCGGATGCGATCCAGGCGGGCCTTGGGAGCCAAGTGCCAGGACAGCAGGGTGCCCGCCGGAAGCAGGGAGCTGAGGATCTGGAGCGCGATGGAGATGGGCACCAGGGCCTTGGGGGGATGCAGGTTCAGGAAGATGGGGATGCGGGTGATCTGGATCAGGACGTTGATGAGCAGGGAACAGGCCAGGAGCTTCCAGCCAAGGGCTTCTGGGCCCGACCGGCGGGCCCTCTGGGCGCAGGCTCCCAGGGCCAGCAGAATGAGGCAGACCAGGCACAGCTGCAGCGTTGCGTTCGCCGTGTCGCCTACCAGGACAAAGCGGGCTGTCAGCCCCACCAGCAAAGCGCCACCTCCTGCTGTCGTCAGCAGGAGGCGGCGCCTAGAGGGGGGGAAAGTCCGAGCCACGTCTGTGGTCATACATTTCAGTATATGGACGGGAGCCGCTGTTTATATCGTTGGGCTTTCCAAAGAAGCAAGAATCCCCCCGAATTTATTTTTGCTCAAGGCCTTGGTGGATGCGGCCCACCAGGCTCGGTCCTTCAAAAATGAGGGCGCTGTAGATCTGGGTCAGGGCTGCGCCATCCGCCAGGGCACCCTGCACATCCTCGGCGTTGCCCAGGCCCCCACAGGCTACGAGGGGCAGGCGGCCCCGAAGCGCGGTCAGGATCTGCCGCCGCACTTCCCGGGCCTTGGCCTTGAGCGGCGTGCCGCTGAGGCCGCCGGCGCCCTTGGCCTCCACGCGGGAGCGCAGCGGTTCCTCGACGATGCCCCGGTCCAGGGTGGTGTTGGTGGCAATGAGACCCGAGATACCTGAGGCCACTGCCACTTCCACGATGGCGTCGAGATCCTCCGGGGCCAGGTCCGGCGCGAGCTTGAGCAGCAGAGGCTGGCGGTCCATCCCCAGCTCGGAGCGTAGCTTGAGCATGCCCTCCAGCAGGGGCTTGAGGGCCTCAGGCGCCTGGAGGTTGCGGAGGCCGGGGGTATTGGGACTGCTCACGTTCAGGGCCACGTAGTCCACCCCGGGCGCGATGAGCCGGTAGGCGGCCCGGTAGTCGTCCAGGGCCTGAGCTTCCGGGGTCTCCTTGTTCTTCCCGAGGTTGCCACCCACCACGAGGCCCGCCGGGCGGTGGCGCAGACGGCCTGCAACGACGGCGGCGCCCTCGCTGTTGAAGCCCATGCGGTTGAGGATCAGCCCCGCGTCCGGGAAGCGGAAGAGGCGCGGCCTGGGGTTCCCAGGCTGGGGCCGGGGCGTGACTGTGCCGATCTCCACATGGCCAAAGCCCAGGGCTTTCCAGAGGGGAAGCAGGGTGGCGCCTTTGTCCAGGCCCGCC
>Ga0214167_1000995_pt1 | contig 12242 bp, 11 predicted proteins | sample TroBogypolimnion_45_FD_153006 | JGI IMG/M metagenome (GOLD analysis project Ga0214167, IMG submission 153006) | Freshwater microbial communities from Trout Bog Lake, WI - Practice 18AUG2009 hypolimnion v3 | ecosystem: Environmental > Aquatic > Freshwater > Lake > Hypolimnion/Profundal zone ... | reverse complement strand
ATGAACTAACTAAGAGGGTACATATTTTCATTACTATAAATTCTCAACGACTAAATAAAGCTAACACTAAACAAAAAAATGGCAGGCCACTTTCAAATACATGCATTTTATCATGTGCCCGTGTTTTACACTATTTTGTACCTCACTATCTAATATCTCAGTCTACTGAGCATGCTAACAAGACTATAAATCTGTGCAAACCTTATCTACTTAGGCCTTGTTATTTATTAGTCACGTTATTACAGATTAAAACGGTAATGTCTTTATGCCGAAAAGCCACCTATAATCAACGGCAAGCACTTTCACTGACTACTCAAGAGTAACCATTCATGTCACTGCAAATTTTTCGTACTAAGCAAGTCGCCACTCATGATATCCATAGCAAAGGCCTTAATCGTTGTTTGTCAGCATGGGATCTGGCGTTTCTTGGCGTAGGCGCTATTATTGGTACCGGAATTTTTGTGTTAACAGGTATTGCCGCTGCCACACAATCAGGCCCCGCTGTTATTCTGTCATTTGTGATTGCAGGTTTAGCCTGCGCCTTTGCAGCGCTGTCCTATGCAGAGCTAGCCTCTTCTGTAGGGGGGTGTGGTAGTGCGTATGGTTATAGTTATGCAGCCTTTGGTGAATTGATTGCTTTTATAATAGGTTGGGATTTGCTATTGGAATATGGCATATCTGTGGCAGCCGTAGCCAATGGCTGGTCTGGGTATTTTAATAATGCGCTTACAGCAATAGGTTTTGGTTTACCTGAGGTACTAACCAAGGCTCCTAAATTGGGCGGTTATATTAACTTACCGGCTTTTGCTATTATCTTAATACTCATGGGTGTCTTAATCATGGGCGTAACACATAGCGCCAAAGCTAATAATGCCATGGTTGTGGTTAAATTGATTACTATTAGTATCTTTATAGGTATTGCCGTATTTAATGTGCATCCAGACAATTGGCATCCCTTTATGCCCTTTGGTTGGTTTCAAACTTTACCTGATGGTAAAACCACTGGCGTTCTAGCGGGGGCTTCATTAGTGTTTTTTGCTTATGTCGGTTTTGATGCCGTCTCTACTGCTGCCGAAGAAGCCAAAAACCCTCAGCGCGACCTGCCTTTTGGTATAGTCACTTCATTGGCTTTTTGCACCATCATCTACATAATCGTTGCTGGATTATTAACCGGTGTCGTACCTTACACTGAGCTCAATGTTTCTTCACCGGTTGCCCATGCCTTAACATTATTAGGTTATAACTGGGCATCGGCTCTAATATCGACTGGCGTCATAGCGGGACTTACGACCGTGATGTTGGTGCTGTATTACGGACTAACACGTATTATCTTTGCTATGTCCCGAGATGGACTACTGTCTCCTTTCTTTAGTAAATTAAACCCTGATACCCAAACACCCATCCGCGTTATCGTGCTTTGTGGTTTGATTATTGCGCTTATCGCAGGTTTTATGCCTTTAGGCGACTTAGCCGAACTGGTTAATATTGGCACCTTGGCTGCTTTTGTTTTGGTTTGCTTAGGTGTTGTTGTCTTACGTATTACACAACCGTCTATGCCCCGCCCCTTTACTACGCCCTTTAGTCCATTGTTTCCGGTGCTGGGTATGTTATCTTGTGGGGCGTTAATGGCTTTTCTGCCGGCTCTTACTTGGTTGCGATTCTTGATTTGGTTAGTCATAGGCTTGATTGTATATTTTAGTTATTCTATGGCACACAGCAAGTTAGCCAAGGTTACTAAATAAAATTTTCTAACCTTAAAAGCTAGCTTTAAAATACCTGCAACTCACTCATTAATATTTAACTTAATATATCTACTCATGAAAAAAAAATATTTATCCATCGTTATTAGCTTGTCACTTACCACTCTCTTAAGCGGCTGTTCAACACTAGAAGAAAAACCAGAAGCTATAGTAACCACAGAACCCGCGACAGTGGTCAATGACTATCCCACCCGTGATAGGGTTGAATATGTGCTTAACTGTGTTGCTCAACATGGTGGCCTCACCTATATCACACAATATGCTTGCGGCTGTAAAATTGATAAGATCGCTGAGCAAATGACTTTTGCTGAGTTTGAAGCAGCAAAAACTTTTACTTATTTAAGTAAAGGACAAACCGGAGATGCTGGGGCTGTTTTCAGAGATCCTGCTCAGTCTAAAGACTTAAGAAAACGCATTAAAGAGGTAGAAGCTTCTGCTGAGAAAAGTTGTTTTGTGAAATAAAACCGTTTCCCTTAAAACAAATAAGCCTCGTATAACGAGGCTTATTTACAATACTGATACTAACCGAGATTAACTAGGGCGTTAAACCTTGGCCAACCACTATCACTTTCAAGCCATTAGTGCCGCCTTCAACACCATTTAAATCGCCTTTAGTAATAATGTATTTATCGCCGTCTTTGGCTTTATTCCATTTTCTAAGCTCTGCGACTACATTGCGATTAACTTCAGCATGATCCTGACTAGAGTCAATATTAAAATACACAGGAAAAACGCCTCGGTATAAAGTTACTTTACCCAAGGTACTTTCATGCGAACTCATCGCAAAAATAGGAATTGCCGAACTAATTCTGGACATCCACAAGGCTGTTGAACCCGACTCTGTTAAAGATACGATACCTTTAATTTTAGTATGGTTAGCCATATACATCGCAGACATAGCAATCGCTTCATCATCACGCTCAAACTGAATATTGATACGATGATCCGATTCACGAACGCTACGTTGTTTTTCAGCTTCTACACAAACACGGTGCATGGCTTCAACGGCTCTAATAGGATGCTTTCCTGAAGCTGTTTCAGCTGACAACATAATAACGTCAGTACCATCATAAACTGCATTGGCAACATCAAATACTTCGGCACGTGTAGGAATCGGGTTTTCGATCATCGATTCCATCATTTGCGTTGCAGTAATTGCCACACGATTAAGTTCACGGGTACGCTTAATTAACAGCTTTTGTACTGCAGGTAAATTAGCATCACCAATTTCAACGCCTAAATCTCCACGCGCCACCATCACAGCATCAGATGCCAAGATGATTTCATCCATTATTTCTGGCACGATCGCTTCTGCACGCTCAACCTTAGAAACAATACCCGCATAGCAACCTTCAGCAACTAATAAACGACGGGCTTCATTCAAATCTTCAGCGCAACGTGGGAAAGATATAGCGACATAATCACATTTCATGATGCCAATCGTTTTAATATCTTCTTTATCTTTATCAGTTAATGCAGCCGCTGATAATCCACCACCTAACAGGTTAATACCTTTGTTGTTAGATAAATCACCACCAACCGTTACCGTACAATTAACGCGCATGTTTTCAACATTAACGACGTCTAATACGATACGACCATCATCCAGCAATAATCGACTGCCTGGCTTAACTTCTAAAGCCAATGGTTCGTAAGTAATACCCACTTGAGTATTATCACCAGCCATAGGATCAAAGTTAATGTCTAAAGCAAAATCTTGACCTTCATTTAAATAGACTTTAGTGTCTTTAAATCTAGCAATACGGATTTTAGGGCCTTGTAAATCAGCCAAGATACCAACGCGTCTGCCCGTTTTTTTGCTAAGTGCACGTACAGCCTCAGCTCTATCAAGATGATCTTGAGCTGAACCGTGAGAAAAGTTCATTCGAACAACGTCAATACCCGCTTTGAATAAGCCTTCAAGTACACCAGGCTTATCTGTTGCAGGGCCCAAGGTGGCTAAAATTTTGGTTCTTCTTAACATTAGATAGGGGATCCGTTATTTAGCATTAACTAGAGCAATGGTGGTATCTAACATACGATTTGAGAAACCCCATTCGTTGTCATACCAAGAAAGTACTTTTACCAAACGTCCACCTAATACTTTAGTTAATGACTTTTCGTAAATAGATGAAGCTGGATTGTGATTGAAATCGATTGAAACCAGTGGTCTTTCATTGATATCTAAGATACCTTTTAAAGCGCCATTAGAAGCAGCTGTTAAGATTTCGTTGATTTCAGCAACCGTAGTATCTCTTGCAGCAGTAAACGTTAAGTCAACCACTGAAACATTGATAGTGGGTACGCGCATAGCGAAACCATCTAATTTGCCGGCTAATTCAGGCAATACTAAACCTACAGCCGCAGCTGCACCAGTGTTAGCTGGGATCATTGATTGTGTAGCTGAACGCGCACGACGTAAGTCAGCATGATAAACGTCAGTTAATACTTGATCATTGGTATAAGAGTGAATAGTGGTCATTAAACCACTTTCAATACCGATAGCATCATTTAAAGGCTTAACAATAGGTGCCAAGCAGTTAGTGGTGCATGAAGCATTTGAGATAACAGTATCAGACGCTTTTAAGGTGTTGTGGTTTACGCCAAATACGATAGTACCATCAACATCATTGCCGCCTGGTGCAGAAATAATGACTTTTTTCGCGCCGGCTGTAATATGAGCGGATGCTTTAGCTTTGCTGGTAAAAAATCCAGTACATTCATGAACTACATCAATATCTAATTCAGCCCATGGTAGTTTTGAAGGATCTCTTTCTGAGAAAACACGGATTCTATCACCGTTGATCACAATGTAATCACCGTCAACAGTCACTTCAAAAGGGAATTTGCCATGTACAGAATCATACTGTGTCAGATGAGCATTAGTATTGCTGTCACCTAAATCATTGATTGCAACGATTTGAATTTCATTGGTACGGCCTGATTCGTATAAAGCGCGGACGATATTGCGTCCAATACGACCATAACCATTGATTGCAACTTTAATTGGCATTGAGTAACTCCAGTGTGATGATGTGATAATTAATTAAAAGGGTGGGCCAAATCTTTCATAAACGCGCTAATCATACCAAAATATAGAGGGTTTAGTCTATTTGATGTTGAAGAACACTCATAAGCTTATGTTTTAATTACACTGATTAATTTGATCTTATCAAATTTAATCAACAAAAATGATTTATCCATTAATGATCAATAGGTATTTATACCGTCGCTGCTAATTCTTGTAAATACCACTCAATAGTCTTAACGATGCCCGTCTCAAAATTTTCATCGGCTTTCCAGCCTAAATGAGTTTCAATTTTAGTAGCATCAATGGCGTAACGTAAATCATGTCCGGCACGATCTTCAACGAAACGTATCTGGTCTTTATAGCTACCAGTAATTTTAGGCTGTAAATCATCAAGAATTTCACAGACTTTATCAGCAATATAATTATTGTTACGCTCATTACAGCCACCAATATTATAAACTTCACCCACTGATCCCGTTTCGTATACCAAAGCAATACCTTTACAATGATCCAATACATACAGCCAATCACGTATATTGCTACCATCCCCATAAATAGGAATATCTTCGCCCTTAATCGCTTTACGTATGATAGTCGGAATCAACTTTTCGTTATGTTGTTTGGGACCATAATTATTAGAGCAGTTGGTAATCAATGTATTCATGCCATAGGTATGAAAATAACTGCGGACTATCATGTCGCTACCGGCCTTACTGGCAGAGTAAGGTGAGTTAGGCGCATACGGCGTTTCTTCGGTAAATAATCCCGTTTCACCTAAGGTGCCATACACCTCATCGGTAGAAATATGATGGAAGCGACAGTCGTCATAACCCAACTTAAATACAAAAGGCTTGTCCATCCAGTATTTATAAGCCACATCAATCAAGGTAAAAGTGCCGTTGACATTCGTCTGTACAAATACACCTGGATTTTTAATTGAGTTATCAACATGGCTTTCAGCAGCAAAATGAATAACACCACGAATATCATGCTCAGCAAATAACTGCTCCAGCAAAATACGATCACAAATATCACCTTCGATGAAAGTATAACGATCAGCGCACTCTACCTCTTTAAGATTAGCTAAATTACCCGCATAAGTGAGTAAATCAAGATTAATAATTTTCGTTTCAGGATATTCTTCCAAGAAATAAGGTACAAAATTACTACCAATAAAACCGGCGCATCCAGTCACTAAGACTGCTTTCATAAGTCATCTCCTTTTAAGTATTTTATGTGCTGTAGGCATTCAGGCAGACTGTCTCTCCAATAAGGAATAGTCAGATGAAAGGTATTTTTAATTTTAGCTTTATTCAATAAGCTATAATGTGGTCGTTTTGCAGGCGTAGGATAATCCTTAGTTTCTATAGGTTTCACTTTACATCTTATAGGTGCTGACTTAAAAATCGCTATTGCAAAGTCATACCAACTACAGACACCTTCATTACTGTAATGGTAAATTTCAGTCCCCCTTTGACTTTGCAATTGAGGGCTATCAATAATCATAAGTAGCACCAAGGCTAAATCTTTGGCCGACGTTGGCGACCCAACTTGATCATAAATAACACTCAATTCCCTTCGTTCTTTACCTAAACGCACCATCGTTTTAACGAAATTATTACCAAAACGAGAATAGACCCAAGACGTTCGAATAATCACTGAGCGATCTGGGTTAATAGCTTGCATGGCTAATTCGCCCTCTAATTTAGACTGGCCATAAACCCCTTGTGGACAGGTCGCATCAGTTTCTTGATACGGCTTGCAACTATCGCCTGCAAAGACATAATCGGTAGAAATATGTAGCAAGGATATACCCTGCTGCTTAGCAATTTTCGCTAAGCTTTGCACCGCAGTGGCATTAATAGCAAAGGCTAAATCAGCCTCGATTTCTGCTTTATCGACGGCCGTATACGCTGCGCAATTAATAATCACATCAAAGGTTTTATTTTCAAACCAGATATTGATGGCGGAGGCATCACTTAAATCTAAGTCATGCCGAGTTATAAATGTAAAGTCATAAACAGAAAAATAACGACTTAATTCACGTAATTCACGACCCAACTGTCCATTGGCACCTGTAACCAAGATATGCTTAGCCATAAAGAGCTTGCCCATACGCAAATAACTCGGCATCATCCAAACTAGGTTGCTGAGTATCTTTAATTGAAAGCTTCAACTGCTCTGGCTCTACCTGCCAATCAATAGCCAAGACCTTATCATCAAAAGCCAAGCCTCTATCATGCTCAGGCGAATAATAATGATCAACCTTATAAGCAAATACGCTGTCATCTTCTAGCACTACAAAACCATGAGCAAAACCTCTAGGCACCAACATTTGACGTTTGTTCTGCTCAGACAGCTCAACACTCACATGTCGCCCAAAGGTAGGACTGCCGACTCTAATATCGACCGCCACATCGAGCACCTTACCTTTAATAACACGCACTAACTTGGTTTGGGCGGCCGGTGCTAATTGATAATGCAAGCCTCTTAATACACCATAACTAGACTTGGATTCATTATCCTGAATAAAATCAACTTTAAAACCTAGGAAGGCATCCAGCTTATCTTGGCGAAAGGTTTCCACAAAATAACCGCGTTCATCACCAAATACCTTAGGTTCAATAATGATGACTTCAGGTATCGCTGTTTGTATGAATTGCATTAGACTTCTGCTCCTTCCTGAGCTCTGCGCATTAAATACTGGCCATATTGATTTTTTAACAAGGGTTTCGTTAATTCAACTAATTGAGCATTAGAAATATAACCCATCTCATAAGCGATCTCTTCTATACAGGCAACCTTCAAACCCTGTCTATTTTCTATGGTCTGAATAAAGTTAGAAGCCTCTAGTAATGATTCATGGGTACCTGTATCTAACCAAGCAAAGCCACGTCCCATAAGCTCGACTTTTAAATCACCTTGCTGCAGATAGGTTTGATTAACAGTGGTAATTTCTAACTCACCACGGTGTGACGGCTTGATGCTTTTGGCTATCTCAATCACGTTATTGGGATAAAAATATAAACCCACTACTGCATAATTACTTTTAGGCGAAGCTGGCTTTTCTTCAATACTCAATACATTACCCAGACTATCAAACTCTGCCACACCATACTGGTCAGGATCTTTAACATGATAGCCAAACACCGTGGCTTTTTTATGCTCAGTCACATTAAGCACCGATTGAGCCAACATCTCAACCAAGCCATGACCATAAAAGATATTATCACCTAGCACCATGCAGACATCATCAGTGCCAATAAAATCTTCGCCTAAGATAAAAGCCTGAGCTAGACCATCAGGCGATGGTTGCTCTTTATAACTAAATGACAAGCCTATATCAGAACCATCACCCAATAACTCTTCAAAGCGAGGCAGATCTTTAGGCGTTGAGATTATTAATATCTCGGTAATACCTGCCAGCATTAATACTGATAGCGGATAATAGATCATAGGTTTGTCATATATAGGTGTTAACTGCTTACTGACACCTTTAGTAATCGGATACAGTCTAGTCCCACTACCACCTGCTAAAATTATACCTTTCATACACTGCTCCGTTTAAAATGCTGATCATTGTGGTTAATTTAACACATAATCACTGGCTATGACTAACGGCAGCGTTTATGATTATGTCTATGCTTCCTCAAGGTCATGCTGACCTAACTCTAAAACCTGCTCCTTAACTATGCATAGCCAAGCCTTTATCTTTGAACAAATACATATAGAAGTCGCGCGTAATGCGTCCGATGATTTTAATTTATTTCACGATAAGCACAAATGGTTACAGATTACCCATAACCCCTTTAAAGGCCCAATTGTTCTCGGCTATCAACTCAATACTTTGCTTGAATATCAAATGCGCTTATACCGAGAAGTGCATCATGAAGATAAAGTCATAGCCGAAAACAACTTACGCTTTAGTAATTACCAAATCACTTTTGTCAATGCTGTCCGCCCTAGAATGCCGGTCTACCTTGAGATCAAAAAAACCCTCATCAACACCATTCCCAATCTAACCATCGGCAATCGTATTGCCTTAAAATCCGAAGGTAAAGTCGTATTACTAGGCTTTAAAAAAGAAACTCAACAACCTTTATTTTTAGCAGATACCCCGCTGCATAATTTACCAGATCTTAATGAGATACCTGACCGTAGCATGGTTCCTGGTACAGACTACTTTTTAAAACGTAAATACATGAACAATGGTTCGGTAAAAAACTTTTTATCAGGCTCTTTAGCAGAACAATCAGATTATTTTGATGAACTGACTCATATCGCCCATTATCCTGAAATATTCCCTTGCAGCTTAACTTCTGGGGCTTTATTGGAGAAAGCTCAACTAGAAAACCATGATTTTAAACTCAACCCCATGGTTTATACCTCACATGAAATATCAGTAGACCGACATCATTTAAGTAGCCTTAAAAATAATGATTGTCTGCATATACTTGTTAAACAACTACCAGAGTCTTCAGATAACACTTTAAACCAAACAAATATTAAACTCAGAACCTATCAATGTTATGGCTTGTTACAAAATAACGAAGTATTGTTCAGAATATCCATGAATCTTGTGCCTTTAGAAGAGATCCTTAAAAACATACGTCAAGAGACTCAATAAATGGGCTAGGCATTCAGCATATCTGATGTCAGTTACAGTAGGTTGGGCTAACGGCTCTATCGTTAACCCAACATTGATGCCGATAATAAGTTGGGTTGCGAAAAGCATGCAACCCAACCTACGGTAATAGCCTCCTAAGCTTAACCTTTCGCCCTGAGCCTTTCATCTGCGCTCAAATTGACCCGCTTTAAGTGGGTAGCCTTAATATTAGGCGCTTATTTTATCCAACTCAAACGCTGCATGTAAAGCTCTAACGGCTAACTCTAGGTATTTTTCATCAACGACGACAGAAATCTTTATTTCTGAGGTGGCAATCATACGTATATTGATACCTTCTTCCGCCAAAGTTTTAAACATCGTACTAGCAATACCCGCATGAGAACGCATACCGACGCCGACTATAGACACTTTGACAATAGTATTATCGCCAGTGACTTTTCTGGCACCCAAATCCGCACAAGTTTGTTCCAGCAAAGCCAGTGCACGCTGATAATCTTTACGGTCTACCGTAAAAGTAAAGTCAGTAGTAGCATCATCAGCAATATTTTGGACTATCATATCCACTTCAATATTAGCATCAGCAATAGGACCTAATATTTTAAAAGCAACACCGGGTAAATCAGGCACACCAGTAATGGTTAACTTTGCCTCATCGCGATTAAAGGCAATACCTGATATTAAAGCGCTTTCCATTTGTGTATCCTCGTAAGTAATAAGTGTGCCATTGCCTTCTTTAAATGATGATAAAACGCGTAAAGCCACGTTATATTTGCCAGCAAACTCTACCGATCTAATTTGCAGAACTTTAGAACCTAAACTGGCCATTTCCAGCATTTCTTCAAAAGTAATATGATCTAAGCGCCGGGCTTTAGGCTCAACCCTAGGATCCGTCGTATAAACACCGTCCACATCGGTATAAATGTGGCATTCATCCGCTTTTAAGGCTGCGGCTATAGCCACCGCTGTCGTGTCAGAGCCGCCACGACCTAAGGTGGTGATATTACCTAACTCATCGACACCTTGAAAACCTGCGACGACAACCACTTTACCGGCACACAATTCAGCACGTAGCTTAGCATCATCAATTTTGCGTATACGTGCTTTAGTAAAGCTGCTGTCGGTTAAGATCTTAACCTGTGCCCCCGTATATGATCTGGCTTCACAACCTAAGTCATGTAAAGCCATCGTTAATAAAGCCACCGTAACTTGCTCACCAGTGGAAATCAACACATCCATTTCCCTTTCCGTAGGCTGAGCTTGCATTTGGTTGGCCAAGGCAATTAAGCGATTGGTTTCGCCGCTCATAGCGGACAAAACCACCACTATTTGATCGCCCAAATCATGGGCTTTTTTGACTTTATCAGCGACTGCTTTAATGCGTTCAGCAGAGCCTACTGAGGTACCGCCAAATTTATAAACTAAAAGGGCCATCTTAAACCTGTGTTTTGTTAATTCTTAAGCTAGAAGTCGAAATTAAGCTGCTAGCCCGCTATGGTAAAAGGTTTTTGTATTTATTTAAACTAATATCAATACAAATTGCTTCGATTAGTTAACGACTTACGCTTATATAGCCACACCTAAGCCACCCAAACCACAATAACCATTGGGTTCTTTGGCAAGATATTGCTGATGATAAGTTTCAGCATAATAAAACACTGGGGCTGGCATTATCTCTGTCGTGATCAAATCAAAGCCGGCTGCTGTTATCGCTTGTTGATAGTGTGTTTTAGAAGCTTGTGCCTCCAACAACTGTTGATCTGTGTAAGTGTAAATACCTGAACGATATTGCGTCCCTCTATCATTACCCTGCCCCATACCCTGAGTCGGATTATGAACTGTCCAAAACAAGGTTAATAGTTCATGGTAACTACAGATAGTAGGATCAAAAATAACCAGCACCACTTCATTGTGACCCGTCAGTCCGGTACAAACTTCCTCATAACTAGGATTGGGTGTAATGCCGCCACAATAACCAACTGCAGTGCTGACTACGCCCAGATGCTTCCAAAACTTTCGCTCAGCTCCCCAAAAACAACCTAAACCAAAAACAGCTTGCTGTAGATGCTCAGCAAACGGCGGTGCTATCGGCTGTCCGGTTACAAAATGTTGATTGTAAATGGGCATAGCAATTTGCCGCCCCGGCAAAGCTTGTTCTGCTGTTGGTAAAGTGAGCTTTTTTGATGACAATATCATGACTTATGGTATTTTGTTGATAACAAGAGAATTTTAAGTCTTAGCTTACTAGAATTCTTACCTTACACAAAGCAACCGTTTTAATAGGAACAACATGATAGAACAAGATGTATTGCGTCGATTTATATTTGAAGACATTGGCGTTAGAGGCACCTGGGTTAATTTAACGCAAAGCTGGCAAGCTGCAAAACTGCATCAAAAAGGCCCTGAAATTGCACAACTGCAATTAGGTCAGGCCTTGGCTGCTGTCGTCATGCTATCGTCCACCATCAAATTTAAAGGTTCCATGATCTTGCAAGCCCAAGGTGATGGTGATCTTAAAGCTTTGGTCGCTCAATCTACCGATGATCAAAAAATACGCGGGTTATTGCGTAGTGAACAGCAAGTCCCCACAGGTACTTTAGAAGATCAGTTTGGACTAGGTCGATTGGTATTAACCATAGAACCCGATGAGGGCAACCCTTATCAGGGCGTCGTACCCTTACAAGGACAAAACTTGGCCGCTGCCGTACAAACTTATTTTGAACAATCCGAACAACTAAATACCCGGCTGTGGTTATTTGCCAATGAAACGTCTGCTGCTGGCTTGTTAATTCAAGAACTACCCGCACAAAACGGTGAGTTTGACGAT
>Ga0214167_1000991_pt1 | contig 12274 bp, 12 predicted proteins | sample TroBogypolimnion_45_FD_153006 | JGI IMG/M metagenome (GOLD analysis project Ga0214167, IMG submission 153006) | Freshwater microbial communities from Trout Bog Lake, WI - Practice 18AUG2009 hypolimnion v3 | ecosystem: Environmental > Aquatic > Freshwater > Lake > Hypolimnion/Profundal zone ... | reverse complement strand
GGCATCTTTGACGCCCAAACAAAAGACATCAATAACAAAGGCACTAAAGGCAATATCGCCGCTGGGAGTGCGCCTTGATACTACTAGCTCACCAAGACCGGAACTAAATAGATCCTCAGGGATTAAGCATTCATGAATTGGATACTTAGCATAAGGTTTGGCTTTTGTCATAGAGGGCGTTACTTTTTTAACGGTCATGCCTCTTTTTTGCTTTTTCTTGGCTAATTTTTTTTGTCGTTGTTGTTCTGAGATGGCCATAGTTTTTATCCTCAAGTAGTTTAGATTGATAGACTTCGATTGGTTATAGTTGCTTTTGTAGGAGTGGCTTTAGCCACTCCTAGGTTTTTACTTTTTAGCTTTTTTTTTACGGCTTGAGTTTGTTCACGTTCAGCTTTGATTCGGGCTAATAACGCTGCTGCGCTTTTCACAAATTATAAGCCCAGAATTTTAAGCGCGCCAGTCGGCATTGAGTTCACCGCTAAAGGTTTTGGCTAGCGTTAAATGCTTAACGCTAGCTTGTGCATCATTAACACGTTGCTCGATTTGATTCATTTATCAGCAATATAAATTTAAATAACAGTATGTAAGTAACTTATGTGACTATAATGTGTACACCTAAGTACATAAAATAAAGGCGACATTATGGAAACCAAAGTTGGAGTTAAAGAATTTCGGGCACATTTGCCTTCTTATTTGGACTCTATGTCCCCGATCGCAATTACCCGTCACGGAGAAACCATCGGTTATTACATCCCTACGCGACCCAGTCGTAACCAAGAAGAACTTAATACGCTAAAGCAAGCGGCAATGAAATTGGAGGCAATGATGTTAGCTTTAAGTGTATCGGAAGATGATATTGTTGCAGAATTCAATGCACTCCGTACAACCGAACAAGAATGAGTCACCAAGCATTGGTGCTTGACGCTAATATCCTTGTTAGAGCAGTGTTAGGTCAGCGTGTATTTAAACTATTAAACCAATATTACAATACGACAACATTTTTTGCGCCCGAAGAAGCTTTCGACGATGCTCATAAATATCTTCCTCAAATCTTTGAATCACGCAATCTTGACTGGCATTTAGGCGCTGCAGTACTAAATCAATTACCCTCATTGGTGCAGTGCATGAATATTGATGTGTATAGCGAATTTGAAAGCACTGCAAAAAAACGCATCCGAGATATTCGTGATTGGCCCGTACTAGCACTTGCCCTCACCTTGGACTGTCCGGTATGGACAGAGGATCAAGATTTCTTCGGTAGCGGCGTAGCCACATGGACAACGAACACAGTGGAAATGTATTTAATCGGATCTTAGCTACCAACATGTTAAAAACTCCACAATTTTTCCACTTGTCGCGGTATTTTAAGGGTGAAGGTGTAAGGCGGTTGATAGTAATCAAATATCTATTAAATACATGTAAATTATTTACTGATTTGAGTTTTGATCAAAGAGCTTTCCCACATTTACAGTACTCTCATTGTTTCTAACTGTTACAGGGACTGAGCGAAAAGCAAACTTATTAAACCTACCCTCATTTGGCTGATAAACACTATTTTTCTGTATGCGAGTAGTCACAATAGTACGTTGATAAATAACATGTGAAATATCCTGATCATAATGGTATTTCAGCAACGACAATAAATATTGCACATACAGTTCAGAGTTGAGTAACTGAGTTTCTGTTTCTTTAAGCCTTGGCTTGTCAGACTTTAAATCTAAAATTAATACCTTCCATGTATTTTTAACGGCCATAACAATGACAAGATCACAACTTTTATTGATTTTCTCACTGGCAGGATTTAAATAACAAGACAATTGTTTAAAACAATTAGAATTTTTATGTGTCCCATGATCCAATGTGAACGCCAGACTTTGTTCTGGTAGACCTGTGATATGTAATTTTTTAACTCTACTATCTGGCGCACTCTCTTTTAAAATCAATTCGCCTTCGCTTGGATTGCCTGCACTGAAACTGATATTGATTAAAATCTCTGGCAAAATTACATCTTGCAATTTTATCAACATAACTACTCCCCAATACGATAATAAATGTCATCGGCAGCTTGATTCGAATCGGCAATAAGCTCATCAAAGATAGTCATATTAATACCAAACTTATCGACGTTAACACGGGTTATTGCATGACCTGAACCAATGTTGTAAGCAGAAATTTGCTCCGGCTTAAGAATATCTTGTTCAATAAATCCTTGCTTCTTCATTAATTCATGCTTGTTTTTTATTTCATTACTAAACATGATGCAGTTATTGAGTTCTCGAATTAAATAATCACTATGCGTTGTCACTATGATCTTTATCCCTGAATTAACTAAACGCGCCAAGAAACGCGCCATAATTCTCTGGTTATCAGGGTGTAAATTTAACTCTGGTTCATCAATAATAAGTAATCCATTTTTTTCAGCTAAACAATTTACATAATAATCAAAAAGAAATATAGATTTAGTTGATGATGAAGCTATATAAACCGGAACAACTATCTTTTCTCTTCCCCGTTCTTTTATAGGTTGGAAAAACACTTGTTTATCAATACTCTTAAAAGCTCCACCTAATAACTCCTGTAAAACATCAAACACGCCTTGATACTTTTCCTTATCTTCTTTTAGAAAGCTTTTCCTTTTACTGACATTTTCATAATCTCTAATAACATCAATATTATCTTTGATGGGCTCAGCATATCGAGATCTCATACTATTCAGTAATTCGATTGGATTCACTTTATCATTATCAGATAAATGTTCAAAAATTGCGTTCTTACTAATATCGAGCTCTTTATAAAACAGTGCAATTCCTGTTCGCTCAGAAGTAATTACAAAAGGCAACGGTAATCGCCCAGAAAAAAGACAGGTGGCAACTTGCTCTGCAATAATGTCACTTAATATGCCAAGAGGAATTTGAGCTCCACCGCTAGTTTGTAGGGCAATATCAAGTTTGTCAGTGTTTTCTGCCTTATCAAATCTTAATATCCCATGCTTTCCAAAATTGATTGTTTTCTTAAATAAACTTGAAAAATCTGGCTTAAAATCATCATAAACAAATTCGATTTTAGTGTTCTGAAAGTAATCATCAGGCGCATTAAAGAAACCTTCAAGACCATTAGTGAAATTGTCGCTAGCACTTTTAAAACAAGACTGAATTCGCTCAGACAAACCTAAAAGATCAATCTGAATAGCTCCATTTTCTTCAAGCTCATCCATTTGATGCTTTTCAATGTGAAACTCTGCCAAGCGCTGAAGTTTTTTAAAAAAACCATAAGTTGCGTAACTGATGTAGGTCTTGCCGACATTATTTTTTCCACAAAGAATGGTAAGGTCAGCAAGCTCAACCTCCCCCTTATCGATATAACCAAATTGAGTGAATTTAAATTTCATTATTTTATCTCTTTATCTTTACAAAACCACATCAGGCCATAATCCATTTCATTTTACTAAAATAAAAACCTAACAGTCATTATTAATACGCAACACACCGCATTAATAATGCAATACAATCGGCAACTTGTTGCAATATTTTAAGAGTGAAGGTGTAAGGCAGTTGATAGCTCATGCTTTTGTTTTTTTGCCGGTTTTCTTAGGTTTCACAACCATTTCACGTTCAGCTTTGATTCTGGCTAATAACGCTTCTGCACTGTTTTCACCGCTGATGTGTTCAGGGTTTTGCGCACGCCATTCGGCAGTGAGTTCACCTCGAAAGGCTTTGGCTAGGATAGATTGGGTTAGATGATTAACGCGAGATTGAGCATCTTTAACACGTTGCTCGATTTGATCAGCGTAGGCGAAGAGCTCTTCGACTCGGGCAACGATTTCGGTTTGTTCTTCGATGGGGGGAAGAGCCAAAGGATACTGACCTAAACTTTTAGCTGATAGATTAGGTTGGGCTGAACCATTGTCGTAACGAAGAATTAAGTCTTTGCCTTGAGGGCTTATGAGAAAAGTATATGTAAACGAAGTCGTTATTGACTCTTTAGGTCTGACTATGACAAGAGATGAAGCGATAGCCCCTTCCATAAGAGGATTGACTATCGCTGCTTTTCCCATAGTCGCACCACGTAAACAGTAGACCAAATCATTAGCTTGGATTTTTCCACCTCCAAGCGAATCAAATTTTGCACGAGTTATGTAATTCATTCTATCATTTGACAAAGTGCCATTAGGTTCAATATGACCAGTATTTATAAATGGCAAACCTATAGGTACGTATTCCGCTATATTTGGATAATTTTTACCTCTATCTCCATTGATTAACTTAACTTGACTGCTAAGTCTCACCCATGTCCAATGAATGGGCGAGTTAAAATATTTCTCTTTATCTTCGACACCCACAAATGCATTCTCGAAATGATCTTTTGTAGCATGTCGACTTGACTGAGGATTGCCCACTCGCCAATCCTCAGTCAATTTCCCACTAACCGCAGCGGAGAGGACTGATTGACGGAAGCGTTTGAGGATTTTGGGGATATTGTCGAGGCGAGTTTTAAGGTTATCGACCTGCGCCAATAGCTCATCCAACTTAGCAGCAATTTGTTGTTGTTCGGCGAGTGGAGCAACTTTAAATAAAGTTTCATTTAAATATCGAAAATGACGTGCATAGCCTTTATCGGGTAATTCAAGTGATCTTAATTGGTAATAAAAATATTTAGGCTCTAAGAAATTAGCCGCCTCAATAACTTTTGTACCATCAGCACCAGGAACAAAGTCTTTAATTATCCATTTGATTGCACGAGTATGGTCACCAAAAATGACCAAAGGTTTTACCACATTAATTACTTTACTTTCATCATCGACAAAACCAGCAATGTCAGCTTGGCCTTGATCGATTACCGGAAACTTACCAACAGATTTACAGTCTTTAGTTTTTACTTTCTTTGTGCCAGTAGAAATTTGGCTAAAAGTATCCGCTGTTAAAACGTCAAGCCATCCGTTCGGTAACAAGTTACTATTTATTTCCAAAATGTATCCTTTTGCCAATTGTCTGGTAGTCCCATAAATAGAAGAGGAATTTCTGGGAACTCATTAAATAGATCGATAATTCTTTGGTGCCATAGGGTATTAGGGCTAACTTGTTGCATCAGATGATGCAGCATAGCGAGTACTACAGAAACACGAGTATGAGGGTTGTTACGATGTAAATAATGCGGCCAAGTTAAATCAGTATTTTTAGGTTGTTCGGGTTTAATCCCCAATTCACGGTTCCACAATCTACCATGATGGGCACAAATATTTCTGATGGTTGTTAAAGTATGTAACCAAGATTCCAGTAATGGTGCAGAAAGCCCCATGGTCTTTGCAATGGCTTTTTTATCAACATCCTTAGCTAGGCCTTTATACAAGTGCGATAACTCGCCTAAGGTAAGTTCTTCAATTATTGCCCAGCCCGGCATAAAAAGCGGCTGATCATAATTTAGAGAGTAATGCCTAGCATAACTTTCCTGAGCACGGCGCTGTTTTTGTATAGTTTTTCGTGTAATGTCTGTATTTTTTACACTATCAATTCGCGCACATTCTTTTTGATAATCACGCTGTGCGCTTTGTTGTTTTTCTTTGAGGGTATCTAATAATCGGTCATGATCATAGCGATTTTTAAACTGGCTTTTCTCAAGATACCAATGTGCACCATATTTTGGCCCCAGATGATTGCTAATGCGAGCACGACTAGCAACTTCGACCCGTTCTATGGCATCCATAATCAACAAACGTAATCGGCGGTCAAAATCATAAAGTCGACTAATTTGACGAAAACCTATATTCGCTTTGAAATTGTGCTGACTATCACCAACGACTTGAAACGGCCTCATGTAGGGAGTTAACCGAAAAAAACTGACGGTTTCAAGAAACAAGGTTGCCCTAGATTCTTCGAGAATGACTAACCCTCTATTTTTGAGTAATTGGATTTGTTGGTTGACTTCGATAGCGGGCTTGGTAAATGTATTCATAACCGCTTCGTTAAATTTCAGGCATAAAAAACCCGCACGATTTGAGCGTAACAACCGAAGTTATCATAGGCTTGGCGGGTATGTTGGTGTGCATTGTATAGAAAGCTACTCTTAATGGCAATGTATCTTTGATATGACTTGATGAGCTCACGCTTACTCACCCAAGCCCAAACCCAACACCTCTACCAATAAATCAGTCTGCACTTGTGCCTGATCCCCTGCCCCCAAAGCTTGCATCAAAGCATTGAGTTCTCGCAGGGCTTCGGTGAGTTCGCTCATGGCTTCGGCAGCCAAGACTTCGGGTTCTGGCAGGCTTGCGGCATCGACGCTGTCTTGATCTTTTAGCCAAGCGATATCTAAAGAATCGGCTTTTTGGCTTTTAATCCAATCACGGGAGAAACTACGCCAGCGGCTTTCACTTTGCTCACCGTCAACCGTGCTGGTGATAGCGCCATCATGTTCATTACGCTCGACCGCATGAAAGCAGTCTTCAAAGGGTTTTAAATATTGATCCGTAAACGGTGTGCGTTTACCGAAGCTGGGCATGTTGGTGCGTAGATCATAAACCCAAACGTGTTGAGTGCAGTTTTCATCCTGCTCTGGGTTTTCCACCGTGCCTTTAGTAAAAAACAGCACATTGGTTTTAACACCTGGGGCATAAAAGATACCGGTCGGTAATCTGAGGATGGTATGCAGATTACATTTGTGCATTAAATCACGACGAATATCGGTGCCGACGCCGGCCTCAAATAATACATTATCGGGCAACACCACGGCAGCACGACCACCGGCTTTAAGGCTGCGGTAAATGTGTTGCAAAAATGCCAGTTGCTTGTTGCCGGTTTTATAAGTGAAATCATCGCGGGTCGGGCCGCCACCGCCTTTAGCCGTGCCAAAGGGAGGATTGGTTAAAATAACATCGGCTTTAGGCAGTTGCGTGCCGGGCAAGCCTAAGGTATTGCCCAAATGCACTACACCTTCAGCATCACCTTCCATGCCGTGTAATAAGCAGTTCATTAAGGCTAAACGGCGAGTACCCGGTACCAATTCCATGCCGACAAAGGCTTTATTGCGTTGAAAGCTTTGCGCTTTGGCATCCAGATCATAAAGATCATCGTTATGGCTTTTAATATACGCATCGGCGGCGATTAAAAACCCCGCCGTTCCAGCGGCAGGGTCTTGTATTAGTTCACCCGCTTGCGGTTTGATGCAGCGGATAATGCTGTCTATCAACGGACGCGGGGTAAAGTATTGGCCGGCACCGGATTTGGTTTCACTGGCATTCTTTTCTAGCAAGCCTTCGTATAAATCGCCTAAACCGTCACGTCGGGCACTGAACCAGTCGATAGTGTCTAAGGATTTAATCAGTTGCTCTAAATGACGTGGTTCACGTAAGCGCGTTTGAGCATCGACATAAATGGCCAGTATTAAATGATCACTAACCACGGTGTTGCCATCGGCATCTTTGCCGGTGGACAGGGCTAGCAGTATGTGACGATAATCGTTAAGCAGGTTAAGTCCGCTTTTACTGCTTAAATCCGGCCAGCGGCAGCCCTCGGGTAATTTGTGTTCATTGAGCAAACCGGCTTCGGTGTTTTCATATTCCATTTTAATAAACAACAGCAATACTAACTCGGTGACGTAATCGCTGTAGTTAATGCCATCGTCACGCAATACGTCACAGAGGTTCCAGAGTTTTTGTACGATGTCGTTGTTGGTCATAATCCGTTTATTGATAAAGGTAGGGATTGATCAGGCCAACTAGAGTTGGCTCAAAATGGCGAGTATTACGAGTGGCAACGATCAGATTATGCTCCAAAGCAGTCGCTGCAATCATTAAGTCGGCACTATTATGCCCTAACTCTGCACTCAAACGTCCCCAGCGTTGTGCAATGCTAATGGATAACGGCAATATGCGTTGTTGATATCGTTGTAATAATGGTATCCAGCCAGCGTTGTAAATCTTCTGCAAATGCTGGATTATTGCGCTGTTGCTGGGTTATGCCACGTTCGACTTCACCTATAGTTACGACGCTGATGTAAACGTCTAACGAATTGATGCTGAGCAGCCATTTTTCCAGATTCTGATCACGCTGTTTGCGGCGGATGGCTGACAGAATATCGGTATCCAACAAAAATGACATTATTCAAAGTCTCTAAGTCGAACATCTACTCGCTCAAACTCCCCATCATCTGTAGGCATGCTAAGTAAATGGTCGATAAAAGAAGGGGCTTTTGAGGCTTCATAGCGTTGGAATTTTTCAAACTCTTCCATTGATAGCACCACTGCCGAAGGTATGCCTCGACGAGTGATTACCTGAGCCTTACCCTGTTTTGCCGCATCGACCACGGCACTGAATTTATTTTTAGCATCGTGTAACGACCATTGCTTGGTTTGCATAAATACCTCTTGAGCGGGCTAATTGATCTAGCTAGATTATATCAGGGTTTAGTTTAAGCGCTTGCTAACCAGAGATTGTCATTTAAGGTCTCCAAGACTTTATCTAAATCACCGCCGAGTAATGAATTTAGGCGCTTGGCGCCACCATCTTGGGCAAAAGCTCGATTGACGACTTGTTGATCAATCACCACTTCATGAGTCAGTTGCTTGGCGAGCCTATCTAGCCATTTACGTTGTATCGGCGTCCAAGTATGCAGCGCATAAATTTTTTGCATAGCGTTAGCGACGCGCTGCTCGAACGATAATAAGGCTTCACCTAAGGCGGCTTGGCGTATGTAGCCGACTATACTGGCGGCCATTTCTTGCTGGGTTTGATTGCGCCAAGCACTTTGCAATCTAGCTTCACTGTAGCCATGTTCATCCAATAATAAACGCACTTCTTTAAGTTGTGCGCGAGTGAGGTCTTTGGGCTTATTGACGATGACAGCCAGTGCCACCGATAGGTTAATCTGCTCATTAATAAAACGATTAAAGCTCTCTAAATAATCCGCTGGCTTTTCGTTGACACCGTAAGTTTGGCTGCGGCTTTTAAATTCATCTATACCTTCATAAATGATCGGTAAGCGATCTGAACCCAGTAAGTCGCTGACTTCGCCTAATTGCTTAAGCAAACCACTATGACTTTGTACAAACTCGGCGGCTTGTTTAGGGCCCAGTTGTTGCAAATGTTGATGCAAGTGGCTGGGTTCTATGCCCCACAGACTTTCCAGCTCAGCCAGTTTTTGTTTAAGCTCAGGCTTTTTCTCGGCTTTATTAACGGCTTTACGTAAGATGCGCATGACCTTTTGACTGATGTCATTTAAGACATCATGGGCATGACTGGTTTCTGCCGTGCTGCCTGCTGCGCTTAAACTGTTAGGATCAGTCAGTTCTTGTAGTAATTGTTCAAGGCTGATATTGGGATCTTTAACCAAGGGTTTCATGGCACTAACTTCTTGCAGTGCCGTGTAAATATCGACCGGATCAAAGATTTTGAAGACGACTTTACCGATCTCATCACAGCGCCGGGTCGCGCGGCCTAACATTTGCTCAAAGAGAATACGCGAACGTACTCTGCGTAAAAACACCAGATTGCAGATTTTCGGCACATCAATGCCGGTGGTGAGTAAATCAACAGTAATGGCAATGCTAGGGTATTTTTCGTTTTTATAACGCCGGATAAGTTGTGGTACTTTATCACTTTGTCCGGTGATTTTACTGACCGCGGCCTCGTTATAGTCCTCCCCGTAAAGGTCTTTAAAAGCCTGATCTAGCAGACGCTTAACCATGTCGGCGTGTAAGTCGGTGGCGCAGAAGATCATAGTTTTTTCTTCACCGAAAGGATCGAGTTCTTGTGCTAACTGGGCGCAGATGACTTGGTTGAAGCTTTCGGTAATCACACGGCGGTTAAAGGCATCGACTTCAAAATTTAATTCATCATCTAACTCAGCCAGTTCTACCTCGCCAGTTTGAGTATTGACGACACTAACCTGCAGGCCTTTATCAAAATGAATGCCATTTTGACTGAGCAAGGTTTCATAACGGATTGGCGGTTCGTGATCAATCAGCCAATCGTCGGCTACGGCTTCACGGTAGCTATAGGTATAAACCGGTTTGCCGAATACTTCAGTGGTATGTTTGGCCGGCGTTGCCGTTAAGCCAATTTTAACGGCATCAAAATAATCAAGTACTCGGCGATAGCTGGACAGATATTGCGCGACATCGCGCATGGCCAATTCGCCCTCGGTCATGTCTTGATCTAAGGTATATCCGCGATGAGCTTCGTCGATGATGATGCAATCATAAGCATCAATAGTCGGTGGCTGATCTGATTGAAAAATCCGTTTAACCATCGCTTGTACGGTAGCGACTTGAATGCGGGTTTCAGCTTCGGCGCTCATATCGCCTAGTAAGGCGATATTGTAGATTTTAGACAGCGGTTGATTTTGTTCTAGCGGTGCATCGTTAAAAAAATCTATGGCTTGTTCACCCAGTGCGGTGCGATCGACTAAAAATAGAATACGCTTGAATCGCTCGGTTTTTAAAAACCGATACATCAAACCGATGATGGTTCGTGTTTTTCCAGTACCCGTCGCCATCGCCAGTAAGCAGTTACTTTGCTTATTTGCCAAAGCCTGCTCTACCGCCTGTATCGCCTGTTGCTGATAGTCGCGTAGTTTAAGATAAACAAAGCTTTCTTCTTTAAGAGCCTGTTGCGCTGCTAAATGACTGCGTTTAAGGATGTCCAACAAGCCTTCGGGACTATGAAAATCATGTAGTGGTTTAGCTAAGTTAGCAAGCTCGCGTACATCACGAAACCAAGTGCCGGATTGTTCAGCTAATTGCTTAACATAGGGTCTGGCATTACAAGAATAGACGAAGGGAATTTGATAATGGCCTTCTTGGCTATCTGGCCAAGCTATGCTGCGGCCATGGAGTTGCCAAGCTGATTGCATGATAGCACTGGGTTTAAAACCACGCGCATAGCGTTCGGCTTGGGGGATTTTACCGGCAACATTGGTGTTTTCTCGTTTGGCTTCTACGACGGCAATAGGCGTTAAACCAGCAAATAATACATAGTCGGCGGCTTGTTGGCCTTGAGTCGGCCATTCGGCTATGGCTTTGTTTTTACCCTTTTCAGGGCGTGCGCCTTTTTGATAGGTGAGTAATTCGGTGTCGGCATCCCAACCCGCAGCAATAAGTTGCTGATCAATCAGGATGCGCGTTAATTCTTCGTTAAGCGTCAGTTGAGCGCTGGCTTTTTTAATAACCGCGCTGATTTTATCAGGCAGTTGTTGCTGGCTTTCAAGTTGCTCTTGCAAGACTTTCAGGCGTGCGTCAAAAGCTTTACGTTCTGCCTTTAACTGGCTTTCATGCGCTAAGGCCAAGGTCTGAAAGTCGCGCGCCTCTGTATCCATGTGTTCAGCCAACTGCACATATTCATCTTTTTCGCGGGCGACTAAGGCTATTAGTTGCTGATTGCTTTCGACCTGTACATTAGAATCTTGCAGCTTTGCTTTAAGTTGCTCAATCTGCGTATTTAATTCCCGCAGCTGTAAGCTAGGGTCTATCGGTGCGATAAAAGGGCCGGGTTTAAAGGCCGTGCCTTGTTTACCAAAAGCATGGTGATACCAAATAGCTAAGGTTCGCGCTAAACGCAAACCATCCATAGCTTCTTTGTGTTGAGTTCTGAATTGATGGGTGGCTTTGTTACCCTCGATACGCAAAGTATGAAAGAGCTCACGGATACTAGGATCGAGGCGAATATCACGGTTCAATTTAAACAGCAAATCGGCTTGTGAGGTTTTTTCGTCGAAGTCAATGCAGCTATGTGCTGCTATATCTTGGGCTAAGGCTTCGCCCAGTTGACGTAGTTTGATGAGTGTTGTGTTGGGGTCGGCGGAAAACAGTTGTTCCGCAGCAAAGGCTAGCTGAAAAAATACGGGGTCATGTTCTTTTAAGAAATCAAAATTGCTCTTGTCGTCCATAAATCCCTCAGGGCTTAATGTTACAGCTTCATTGCTTACAAATGAGATCAATCTGGGTCTAGTATAGCTGAGTTAAGGATTATGTTGATTACTAACTTAAAGCGGGACAGTTTCAGCGCAGACGAAAGGCTCAGGGCGAAAGATTAAGCCTAGGAGGCTAGCTACTTAGTGCGTGACAGATACTAGGTTTAACCCTTCGCCTTTTGCCCTTTGTCTGCGCTTAGGAGAACCCTGTCTAAAAGCATAGGTATCTACACAAGTAAAAGTTGCGTATAGACTAAGCCCCAGTGATGTAAATCCTGAAACTGAAGTTATAACCCCCCGATCGGGTCGGGGTAACGGGATTGCGCCCGCTACCTCTCCCACACCACCGGTAATGCGGTTTTCCGCAACGGCG
>Ga0214167_1000984_pt1 | contig 12361 bp, 12 predicted proteins | sample TroBogypolimnion_45_FD_153006 | JGI IMG/M metagenome (GOLD analysis project Ga0214167, IMG submission 153006) | Freshwater microbial communities from Trout Bog Lake, WI - Practice 18AUG2009 hypolimnion v3 | ecosystem: Environmental > Aquatic > Freshwater > Lake > Hypolimnion/Profundal zone ... | reverse complement strand
TAGGGTCTGCAACGACTGTAGGTATTCCAGAGTCAGAACTTAAACGGATAGCAATATCCAAAGGTAGTGAACCTAAAAAATCCACCTTATTTTTCTCTGACATAGCCATACCACCACCCGTTCCAAATATGGCTTCTTCATGACCGCAAGCGCTACATATATGTAAACTCATATTTTCAACAACGCCCAACACAGGTACATTTACTTTAGCAAACATGCCTAAGCCACGCTGTGCATCCAGCAAAGCAATATCTTGTGGTGTAGTGACGATAATCGCACCACTCACCGGAATCTGTTGCGCCAAGGTTAACTGTATGTCACCGGTACCGGGTGGTAAATCAATAATCAGATAATCAATATCGTGCCAATTAGTATCTCTGAGCAATTGTTGCAAGGTATTAGTCGCTATGGGCCCACGCCAAATCATAGCTTGATCAGGCTCGACTAAATAGCCTATAGACATGGTTTGTATGTCAAAAGCTATTTTAGGCATTAAAGTTTTATTATCTACACTATCAGGACGGCCAGATAGGCCCAACATAGTCGGAATACTGGGGCCATAAATATCAGCATCCATAATACCGACTTTTGCGCCTTCTGCTGATAAAGCCAAGGCTATATTAACGGCAGTTGTTGATTTACCAACACCACCTTTTCCCGAAGCTACTGCAATAATATTTTTGACATTAGCTTGTGGTTTTAAACCTTGTTGTACGGCATGAGAAATGATTTTTACCGTAACCTCAACCGTTACCGAACCGACTCCAGCCAATGTTTTTAAGAGTTGCTCAACATCCGTTTTTAAAACCTCAACAATGCTTTTCGCAGGATAACCCAATTCTAATTTAACGGAGACATTGTTGCCATCAAACGTAATTTCTTTAACCTCTTTTGCGGTAACCAGATCAACACCATGATTAGGATCAATAAAAGTTGCTAATAATTGCTCTACATCCGTCTTTTCTATGTGCGCCATAATTATTTTGAGTTAAGTAATTCCAGTAAATTCGGCGATAAAACCAAACTTTATTAGTAGGGTATTCTACAGCCTTTTTAATAAAACTCATCGGTTAACGATGCACTATACGTTAGCACAGCCTATTTTATGAGATAATCAGTCAATTATTTATTATTGTATTCCTTACCTTTACGCCATGTCAGATAGAAAAATTCTTGTTACTAGCGCTTTACCTTACGCAAATGGCCCTATACATTTAGGCCATTTGGTTGAATATATTCAAACCGATATCTGGGTTCGCTTCCAAAAACAACGTGGCAATAGTTGTTATTTCGTTTGCGCAGATGACACCCACGGCACACCGATTATGCTTAAAGCTGATCGAGAAGGTATTACTCCAGAACAACTGATCGCGCAAGTTGGCAAAGAGCATTTAGCTGATTTTACTGAATTTGGTGTGGCTTTTGATAATTATCACAGCACCCATTCCGAAGAAAACCGCAACTATTCATCGCTGATCTATAAGCGCTTACGGGATGCTGGGCACATTAGTTCACGAACGATTACTCAAGCGTTCGATCCCGTTAAGAATATGTTTTTGTCTGACCGCTTTATCAAAGGTGATTGCCCGAAATGTGGTGCAATCGATCAATATGGCGATGGTTGTGAAGCCTGTGGTACCACTTACTCACCTAGCGAACTGAAAAATGCTGTATCTGCTATTTCAGGGGCCAAGCCTATTTCAAAAGACTCGGTTCATTATTTTTTCGATTTAGCTAACTTTACCGAAATGCTTAATGCTTGGACTAAAGCTGGTCACTTACAGTCTGAAGTACGCAATAAATTAGCTGAATGGTTAGAAGGCGGTTTACAGCAATGGGATATTTCTCGCGACGCACCTTACTTTGGCTTTGAAATTCCTGACGCCCCTGGAAAATATTTTTATGTTTGGTTGGATGCACCTATTGGCTATATGGCCAGCTTTAAAAATCTATGTGGCAAGCAAGGTTTAGATTTTGATGAGTTTTGGGCTAAAGACAGCACCGCAGAGCTATATCATTTTATCGGTAAAGATATTATCTATTTCCATGCCTTATTCTGGCCAGCGATGTTGAGTGGCGCTGACTTTAGAACGCCGAGTGCGATTTACGCTCACGGTTTTCTAACCGTCAATGGTGAAAAAATGTCTAAATCTCGCGGAACCTTTATTACCGCAAGAACCTATCTGGATCATCTCAATCCCGAATATTTACGTTATTACTTTGCAGCTAAACTTAGCGCTGGAGTTGATGATATTGATCTTAATTTTGACGACTTTAGTCAACGCGTTAATTCTGACTTAGTAGGAAAGGTCGTTAATATCGCTAGCCGTTGTAGTGGTTTTATAGCTAAACGCTTCGAAAATCGCTTATCAGAACAATGTTCTGAGCCACTTTTATTTCAAGAGTTTATTGACGCTAACGAACAAATTGCTGCCTTTTATGAAGCACGAGAGTTTGGTAAAGCTATGCGTGAGATCATGGCGCTGGCTGATAAAGCGAATCAATATATTGATGAAAAAAAGCCTTGGTTGATTGCCAAGCAAGAAGGTAATGAAGCTGAATTACACGAAGTTTGCTCTATGGGACTTAATTTGTTTGGCTTATTGGCTACTTTTTTAAAACCTGTCATTCCTGTCTTAGCGCAGCAAGCTGAGCAGTTTTTAAGCATTCCTACTCAAGCGTGGCCCGTCGCTATAAAACCTTTGCTAAACCATAGCATTAATGACTTCAAACCTTTAATGACCCGTGTCGAAGCAGACAAAATTGCAGCCATTGTTGAGGCATCTAAAGAAAATCTTGAAAAAACAGTTGCACCTTTAAAGACCCTAGCATTTGAACCTATCGCTGATACTATCGAGTTTGATGATTTTGCCAAATTGGATTTACGTATCGCTAAAATTATCAAAGCTGAACATATCGAAGGTTCGGACAAACTATTACAGTTGACCGTGGATATTGGCGATGAAACCCGCAACATATTAGCAGGTATTAAATCCGCATATGCACCTGAAGACTTAGAAGGCAAATTAACCTTAGTGATTGCGAATCTTGCACCTAGAAAAATGCGCTTTGGCTGTTCTGAAGGTATGGTCTTAGCCGCAGGACCAGGGGGAAAAGACATTTGGATATTAAGCCCTGAAGCAGGTGCTGTTGCAGGATTGCGGGTAAAATAAACACATAACTTTTTCAATGCATTGAATACTCAGGGCAAACTGACTTTATGAATTAACAAAAAAGCCATTCGCACCCTGAGCTTTTAAAAAAAATTTTGAGCATAACGATAAAAGGGTTTCAAGCAAAGAAGCTTAAGCCTTTATTTCGATTATCTCATCGCCCAACGAGGTTTAATCTTATCAGCTTTTATAATGGCTAATTCATCTATTACAATTTTCTTAAGCAAAACAGAAATGAAAATTAAATGGTACAGTAAATCCCAGTAGGAAAGTCCCAAAAAAGCGGTTCCTACCATATAACAAATCAAAGAAGCTCTTAACATAAAACAATAATTGCTTACCCACTCCATACCCGAAACATTAAGAGTTTTTTTGGGCATGTTAGTAAGGCTTATCAATGTACCTAAAATCAATGACAGCCATAGCCCAAAAGCAATGAAGCCATGCTCAGAGAACATTTCCACGTAAGAACTATGCCAATCGCGTTGGGTCACGAACATCCAACCCTCAAAACCTGCTCCAGTAAACGGATGTTCTAGCGTATGATTCCAGCCATCTGTCCAGGCTTCAATCCGACTCATCGCTGAACTATCTTGTTGATAAGTCTCGATAGTATTCATTCGTCCAAACCACTCTTGGGGCAAATAATCTTTAGCAAAGATAGCTCCTATAAGCACTAAAGGAATAATAAGGTATTTACGTTTACTTTTAACAATAAGCATAAAAGTTAATACTCCCATAGTCAGTAATGCACCCCTAGACCATGAACACAAAGAAGCCGCATATATAATGGGGATGCTGATCGGTATACCCTTTTTAATCCAAGGATTTATTGTTTCTTTCTGCCAAAGTAATAATAGCGGTATTGATATCAACATAGCGACAGCAAAGGCATTGTTTTCTTCAAATTGGGTATTAGGAGGGCCATAAACCCGAGCTGAGAAACCATGCGAGATAGCGAATATTCCCCCTTTAACAGCTACAACACCTATTGATGCACCTATAGTAACAATCAAGTAATAAAGCTTTTCCCTAGTATTAATCAACACTAAGGTGAAATAAAAAGGCAAATATATTTTTGTAACTACCCAAAATTTCTGCCAGGCAAGATTGGGGAAATAAGCTTGCGTTGAAGTAATCGCAAAACCTATCCAAAGTAATACAAAAACAGGAATACGCCAGTCTTTAGGTAGGGCCTGTTTATCTTTGCAAGTAAATGTCCGGAACGCTACGACTAAGAACAATACATAATAAACCGGCAATGATCTAACAAAGCCCCACGCATAAGCATGAGGATTTAAATAACTAAAAATGGCCAGAGACAATACACCCCACCAAGGTTTTCTCAATGCAGCGATGATGCAAGCAATTAAAAATATGAGTACAACGAAATCACGCATAGCGTTGAATTATAATTAATGTAATGACTGAATATATCCAACTATTTGTCCACAAATACCCGCTGACTTAGTTAAATGAAATCTTATTCGATTAACATTAAAACTAAATAGGATACCTATAATATAGCGCCCCAATTTAATCCATAAATATTTTGGAATCTTAGTTTTTTCTGGAAAATGAGCTAAGGTAATCGATCGGTTTCTTTGAAAGCTTTTCAAAATAAGGTAACTCAACTTTAGATGATTTAATTCAACATAATGATATTGAACAATCATCGGAATATAGACTAGTTTCTGTTTCGCTTTTATAGCTCTTAATACAAAATCACTATCTTCACTTCCCATCAAGTTATGACCAACCGGCCCCAAGACTTCTGAAAAATTCCCAATAATATCAAATACTTTTTTATTAACAATTAGATTTCCACCACCAGGAATAAATAGCTCTTCCAATGTGCTTAGAACTTTATTCCCCAAATTAAAATTAGGTATAGGAAAAGGTGTAATTTTATAATTGCCATCATCATGAACCCAATCTGGCTCCTTCCCAGTCCAGTCTGGAATAATCTTTCCACAAAACAAACGCGCATCTGGATAGCAATTAATCGCCGTAATTACTGAGTTTAAATATTGCTCATCAATTCTGTGATCATCATCTATAAAACCTATCCATCCTTCATCAATTTGTGATAATGCGTTATTAAGTGCGTATGATTTTCCAGCATTAAGCTCTTCTATAAACTGAATGGGTAATAAATGTGTGGCAGTCGATTGATTCTGATACGCTTGTAATTGCTCAACAGTATCATCCGCACAAGCATTAACAATAATTAATATTTTAAAATCTACGTGCGCAGGCTTATCTGCATTATTGATTGATGCCAGTGCTTTCAATAGTAATTGAGATCTATTATAGGTACAAATAACTAGGGTTAATTTCATTTAAACCACTTAAAAACGAAAGAAATTTATTGATGTAATTCGACGAATTTAATTTATTAGCTATATATCACACAGTGGGTCATACCGCAATCATAGACAATTACTGTAATGAAATATCAAAGCAACCTAACAGATTAACTATGGATTCTATTCTACCATTGCAAGACTTAAAGTCTTACATATTTTATCAGTTGCACCTTGGTTTTGAATCAAAAAAGCTTTCGCATTTTCGGCTAGTGTTGCTCTATATGACGGCTCATTATATAAAATCAATAAGTTAAGAATTAAGGCTGCTTCATCTTCGCACTGTATAGCGGCATTGGCAGCTAATACTTTGCGAGCAATCTCTTTGAAGTTTGACATATATGGACCAAACATAACTGGAACACCGACAGCAGCAGCCTCCAATATATTATGTCCACCACTAGACACCATACTACCACCCACAAATGCCACATCAGCACTCGCATAAAGCATCTTTAATTCGCCTAAAGTATCAGCTAAATAAACATCCGTATCTAAACGTAATTTTTCTTTAGACGTGCGTAAAACCACGGCCAATTGCTGTTGTTCGCATTGTTTTTTGACGTCAGAAAATCGCTCAGGATGCCTAGGAACAATAACCAATAATAATTCTGGAATTTTCTTTTTTATCTCTTGATAAAGAGCTAGAAATATCGACTCCTCGTCTTTATGAGTGCTAGCTATAAGCCATACAAACCGGCCTGAAAATAAATCGATTTTTATTTGTATACCTTGCTCTATAATTTCCTGAGGAACTTTAATATCAAATTTTATGTTACCTAATGTTTTAACTTTATCCCTATCTGCACCGATACTTACGAAACGCTTAGCGTCATCTTTGGTTTGTGTCGCCACAAGACTTACCTGTGCTAAAGCAGGCCGTACCAACGAGGGTATTTTTTGATAACCATGTGAGGATTTTTCAGATAATCTTGCATTAATTATATATAAAGGAATTTCTCTTTTTCCACAAGCCATAAACAGATTGGGCCAAATTTCAGTCTCCATAATAACAGCCAGTTTGGGCTTAAAACAGCATATAAAGCGGCAAATAGCATCAGGCATATCATAAGGCAAATATACATGAATAACGCTATCGTGCATTACTGCTTTAACGCGAGCAGATCCGGTCGGCGTTGTAGTAGTAATTAATATATTTACATTTGGGTATTGCTTTTGAATTTGTTTTACTAGGGGAAATACTGCTTCTGATTCACCTACGGAAACGGCATGAAACCAGATTACATCTTGCGGATAACTTTTGTTATAGAAGGCAAATCGTTCGCGCCATCTATAGCGATAAGCGGGGGACTTTATACTGCGCCAGAGCAACCGCAGTAGTATAAAAGGTATAATTAAATAAAATAGACTGGAATAGAAATGACGCATGTCTCAAAGTTCAAGGTAAAAGGTTAAAAAACTAGCGTTTTCACCTCTCACCTTAATCCCTTGACCTTAATAAATTATGCTTCAGCAGCAACTTTTATTGATAAAGTAACGATTACATCAGAATGCAAGTTAATGTCGATGGAATACTCGCCAATATGACGTATAGTTCCATGCGGCAAACGAATTTGATGTTTTTCCACAGCAATACCAGCCGCAGTAATCGCTTCAGCAATATTTAGTGTACCAACTGAACCAAACAATCTACCTTCATCACCCGCTTTATGGGTAATTACAACTTCAAGTTTACTTAGCTCATTGCCCAACTTCTGAGCCACACTCAATTTTTCAGCGGCAGCTTTTTCAAGCTCTGCACGACGAGCTTCAAACTCAACAATTTTTTTAGCTGTTGCAGCAACAGCCTTACCTTGTGGAACGAGATAGTTTCTACCGTATCCTGATTTAATCGTGACACGATCGCCTAGGTTACCTAGGTTTGCTATCTTTTCAAGAAGAATAACTTCCATCTTTTAATCCTCATCTTTCGGTTTTAACCGATTATTTATACGCCATCAGGCGTGTGTTGATTCGATTTTTTTTTTCGTAAATTCAGCCACGGGTCACTTAAGCCAATAAGCACAACAAGCAGCATAGCATGTGGTATCAAAAACAAGGTGATATATAGCATTGCTACCATATAACGAGCTAGTTTTTTAGTTAAAAAAACGGAATGTAATACAGCCGTTCCAATTACTGTGTATAACACAAAAAGCAAAATACTAATATTCCACGCAATTTCAGCAATGGCTCCAGAACTAATACAGGCAGTTGCAACGATAGCTAAACTAGCTATACATAACCTCGGCTTTGCATCTAAAGACAAGAATTCTAACCTAAAACCACCAGGATTATAAAGATTCGACTGCCACCAACGACCTAAAAACAAACCAAATAGCAGGCCAAATACTGAGCCTGCAGCGATAATTCCAGGCATATAATGCGCAAGAGTATCAATAGTTCGTTGAATATCTACAACAGGGGCATCAGTCGGAATCATTTGTGTAAGCACTGCTTTCCACATCTCGACAGGATCTGACACATAAAGATAAAAGCCAAAAACACCTATCACACCAATTAATACCGCGATTTCAACTGCTAGGGATAAATGCCGTCCCTCCCTTAGAACAATTGAAATTAACCAAGCTGGCAACCACAACACCATTACATAAAGCAATGCGAACTGAAAATTACCTAGTATCAAAAAGCCTAATAAGCCAACAGCTACACTAGAACAGCCTAAAATAGTCAGGCCCTCATATGCACCGCGTCTTAATGTGACTAAAGCAATCGTTGCTGAACTTACAACACTGACTGGAGGCATCATTAGCGACAATAAGGCAAGGGTAGAAGCCACTATCATGGCTTGTATTCTACCTCGCATAATATAATTCGCTAAAAAATTCATACCCCCTCCCAGCCTCTATTTATGTGCGTCGCAGAACGGCAACAAAGCAATAAAACGTGCGCGTTTAATAGCAACACAAAGCTGTCTTTGATACTTAGCGCTAGTTCCTGTAATACGACTAGGAACAATTTTTCCAGTCTCAGTGATGTAATCACTTAATAAATCTAAATCTTTGTAATCGATCTCTGTTCCGCCTTCTGCGCTAAATCGGCAGAATTTTTTGCGTCTGATGTTACGTGCCATAATAATTTCCTTAAATCCAATAAGTTATAGTGTTAATCGGCGATGATTTCGTCAGCGTCAAAATCAACATCGTCCAAATCAACTTCGTCATCAACATCGCTTGTTGCTGACACTACAACCGCTTCTCTAGCTGCGGCGTCTTTGGCTCTGGATTCAGCAGCTTTATTTTCTTCTGCAGTTGAAGTAGCAATAATGGATGGTCCAGTTATAGCTACTTTTTGCAATAAAGTCATACTACGCAAAATAGCATCATTAAAACGAAAGCCGCTTTCAAGCTCTTCTAATGTTGCTTGATCACATTCAACATTCATTAGCACATAATGAGCTTTATGTACTTTTTTAATAGGGTAAGCCAAATGTCTACGGCCCCAATCTTCTAAGCGGTGTAACGTACCAGAAGCCGCTTCGATAGTTGATTTATATCGTTCAATCATCGCCGAAACTTGGGCGCTTTGATCAGGATGGACTAAAAAGACAATTTCATAATGTCGCATTATTTTTCCTTTCGGTTAAGCCTCCCTTCTCTGTCTTAAAAAGAAGGTAAAGCAAGGAGGAGCGATATGCCCCATTGAACCGCGCATTATAAAGACTTTTATATTATTTGAAAACACTATTACTAATAATCAACATTTGTTCGTTATAAAACCTGATACTTCAAGCCTCCTAATAATGATGATATTTTTCAATTAAGTTGTATGTTGCAAATAACTACCTACCTGAATAATAATGTAACCTATCTTAAATGAACTTTAACAGGTAACTATAAATGGTAAACTACGCCTTCGACTTAGCAATATGGACAGCTCTTTTCTTCATTACGGGTATGTATAAGCCACAATGGCCATTATTCTTTATGAAAAAACCCGAGAGATTTTTAATTGTTATAATAACCACCGTTTTAGTCATGATTACTTTCACGCTTTATGGTGAAGGGAATCGTCGCTCCAAGATAGAGCTAACTAATCAGCACCCTGCTACCCAAGAATATGCTTCCTCGCCTGTACCTGTACCTGTCCCAAAATCCAATTAATGTCGACTAGGCTTTGCTATTACAGAGATTGATAAATAACAACCTATTTATATTTGCTAATCCTGTGTATTTATAAAGAACTTGAAAAGTTTTTTGTTCGTGGTATGTTTAGTGCCTCGGTATATGCTTATTAACAAACACTTCGTTTAAGTATAAAGAAATAACGAATTAGTGATTCAAAGGCATCTACTTGATACCTGATAAAATTTGCCTGTTCGTTAAAGCAATCATTCATTAAAATAATAAATACAATTACATTATCGTGAGGATGACAAATGAGTAATGAAGAAAATGCAAAACCAGAAGAAACTATTCAAGCACAACCATCAGAAGTCAATAATGAATCGACAACCGACCAAGTAAAAAATACTGTCGGAAACCTACTCTCTTCGTTTCTAAGCTTAAAAGAAACAAATCCAAAAGTGTTTTTTGGCGCTATTGCTGGCGTAGCTGCTCTACTTGTTTTAATGATGTCAACAGGTGGCAATAGCTCAAAACCCGCCCTTTCTGGCCCCAAGCTTGTAAATCTCGCGATTGGCCAACGTTATTCATTAAAAAGTGCCAACGCCTATGACCCCTCGGCTACCGTTCGCTTAGTTTCAACTCCTGGAGCTATAGCTGCCTACGATGATACCGAAGAAGCTGACAGAAGCGGCGCATGCCAACATATACCCCAAGGAACTCAAGTATCTGTATTAGAATTTGCCGATGCTTTTGGCAAACAAAACGCTTATGCCAAAGTCAGAGTTGAAGATGGCGATTGTAAAGGTAATGAATCTTGGGCCTTGGCAATTGATATTCAATAAATTAAAGTTTGACAGATTAAAAAATAAGCTTATAATAGTCAGATAAATTCAGTGCGGGAATAGCTCAGTGGTAGAGCACAACCTTGCCAAGGTTGGGGTCGCGAGTTCGAATCTCGTTTCCCGCTCCAATATTTAATAAAAAAGCCGCGTTTTTTCGCGGCTTTTTTATTTCACATTTTATGGCTGCGTAGCAAAATGGTTATGCAGTGGCCTGCAAAGCCATCTACGGCGGTTCGATTCCGCCCGCAGCCTCCAAATGAAGATTTAACAAGACTCAAAGAAGCACACAAACCCGCAGATTATCTAGTCTAGCGGGTTTTTTTATGCCCGTAAGGTTCAATAGGGTTCATTGACACCCAAATATTTTGGGGGTATAAAACGCTTACAAGTGTAGGTTTTAAGAAAAAAATGTAACGAGACATAGAGTTGCGGTAAATTGATGAGTGTCATCAACATCTATTTATCGGAGGTGCCTCCATGTCTCGCCATCCAGAACTATACCAATGGATCGACACAATTGTCATGCGTTTTCCATCGCTCAGCAAGCCGCAGGCTTTGGGGTTGGCGTTATGGAGTTTCGGTATGGTCATTGCTCGTTCGTGCAGTTTAACGGCAGTGGCGGATGTGTTGGCACCGCTGATCGGGCAGTCGTACAACACGCTACGTGAAAGACTGCGCGATACCTACCGAGAAGCGGGTGCGAAAGCTGGGGAACAACGAACCGAACTTGATGTTACCGAATGCTGGGCGCCTTGGTTGGCGTGGCTATTGGATGGCTGGTCAGGGCAACAGATAGCGATTGCCATGGATGCGACAAGTTTAGGGGATCGTTTTGTGGTACTGGCTATCAGTGTTGTCTATCGCGGCTGTGCCGTACCGGTTGCGTGGAAGATTTTAAAGGCCCAAGAGAAGCACGCTTGGAAGCCGGAGTGGCAGGCGTTGTTGAAACGGTTTCAAGGTCTTTTACCCGAAAGCTGGACAGTCATTGTATTGGCGGATCGTGGCTTATATGCGAAGTGGTTATTTGAAGCCATCGTTGAATTGAAATGGCATCCGTTTTTGCGCGTTAACAGCGGAGGCTGGTTTCGCCCCGACAACTGGTTTCACTGGCAGCCGTTGGCAAGGGCGTGGAACTGCATTTAGGGGCAAAAAAAGCCAATTGCGCTGCACGCTACTGGGCTACTGGGGCGAAGAACATCAAGACCCTTGGCTGGTGCTGACTGATCTAGCGCCCGAATGCGCCGATGCCTGCTGGTATGGTTTGAGAGCTTGGATAGAGCAAGGCTTCAAACATAGCAAAAGGAGTGGTTGGCAGTGGCAACACACGCGTATGGATAACCCTGCGCGAGCAGAGCGACTTTGGATGGCGATTGCTATCGCCACATGGTGGCTGCTGTCTGTCGGTGGCGAAGCGGAAGCTCAAGCCGACACGCCGCTAGACATCAAAGAGCCTTCGGTTCCTGGTGCGGTACGCCGACGCGGAAAACGCTGGCGGATAGTGGGTATTTTCCAGCACGGTTGGGATTTAATTATTGCGGCTTTGCTTAACCATCAACTGCTCCCTGTCAAACCAGGTCGACCGGAGGCATGGCCGAAGTTATCGGGAACCAATCAGGCAGCTTGGGCGGCTGCGGTTGAGTGTGCGGGGTGAAAAAACCTACACTTGCAAGGGTATAAAACGGGGGTACATTCACTTTCGCAAAAAGAGATACCCCCAAATGGCCATTTCAGACACCACCATAAAAGCCGCAAAGCCTCTGCCCGACAAGGCTTATAAACTATCCGATGAAAAAGGGTAACTGCTCGCCCCTTCTCCATTGAAAAATAAATAAAAAATTGCTTGACAGCTTTTTCCGCCTAAAAAAATGCTTTTCTTCCCTCAAGGTAAAATC
>Ga0214167_1000983_pt1 | contig 12366 bp, 22 predicted proteins | sample TroBogypolimnion_45_FD_153006 | JGI IMG/M metagenome (GOLD analysis project Ga0214167, IMG submission 153006) | Freshwater microbial communities from Trout Bog Lake, WI - Practice 18AUG2009 hypolimnion v3 | ecosystem: Environmental > Aquatic > Freshwater > Lake > Hypolimnion/Profundal zone ... | reverse complement strand
AACACTTCGGAGTTGAATGATGAGTGAATGGTCACATCTTCCTAATGCCAAACATGTCGATAGGGTGTTGGAATCACTTAAATTACATCCGGAAACATGGGGTGCGGCATATGATGCGGCATATGATGCGGCATGGGGTGCGGCATGGGGTGCGGCATGGGATGCGGCAAGGGGTGCGGCATGGGGTGCGGCATATGATGCGGCATATGATGCGGCAGGGAGTGCGGCATGGTATGCGGCATGGTATGCGGCAAGGGCTGCGGCAAGGGGTGCGGCATATGATGCGGCATGGGGTGCGGCAAGGGGTGCGGCATGGGGTGCGGCAAGGGGTGCGGCATATGGCGCGGCAGTGGCACTCATTGCATGGGACCATTCCGAGAAGTATCTCGACATGACACCAGATGAACTGCGTATATGGGGTAAGTTATCAGATGACCCGGCATGTATCTTATTGCTGCCGATGATTATTGTTTTACAAGAAATGGAGATAGCATGAACGAACGAATTAGAGAACTTGAAATTGAGGCTATTGCCTATGCTGATAGCAAAGTGCCAGCCAACGACCGCTACAATGACATTTATCACAGCATTGTCCGTGGAAAGTTCGCCGAACTTATTGTGCGGGAATGTGCCGATTTTGTTGATAACGCTATTAGTGATGGCGGCATTGATGGTCACAGTTTGAAAGAACATTTCGGAGTTGAAGCATGAACGAACGAATTAGAGAACTTCGGGCACAGTGTGCAGAAGAATCAATTGATGGACCAGGCTATCCTTATTGGGTAGACCAAGAAAAATTCGCCTTGCTTATTGTGAAGGACTGCCTTGATGCAATTAGAAATGTAGAAGAACAGTTCTTCAATGGGCGTATTGCGACTGATGATTTTGTAGAAAAGAATCGTTACGCCGAGGGGGAGACGGTATGCCGAATGGTAAAGCACAAGATTGAAATGCGTTACGGAGTTAAATAATGAACGAACGAATTAAAGAACTATTGATTGAATCTAAATTTCCTTTATACGAATTGTATGGACGAGAAATGGATAAGTTCGCCGAGTTGATAGTGAAAGAATGTGCTAGAACCGCGTCAATGTTTTCTGTTGAAAATAAGCGTATTCATCCAGACATCGATCCGAAAGATATGCCGCTGGCAAACCAAATGGTATATCACTCCACGTGTCAGTGTGTTGCCCAGGAAATCAAAGAACTTTTTGGAGTGGAATGAAACGACACTCCCTTCGCGGTAAGGTAACATGGTCGCTGAACTGGCGCAACGGTTGGATTCGGATCGTCCAGGTGATGATTCGCTGGAACACTCACTGGACTAAACCGTATACTTATTTTTCAATATCTTACATGAAAGCAAAAAATGTCTAAAGGAACCTGTCCAGTCTGCAACGGAACAACCCGTCGCCCCTGCCCTGATAACCTACGCAAGTATGGACTCTCAAATGGCTGGTATGGCTATGACCAGGCTGATGACACTGTTGAATGCCGGAACTGCGGCGCACAGTATATGATGGGCCGACCAACTGGTGAAGTGAACTGCCGACCCGATGGCACTCCTTGCACTCACGATTATGATGTGGTGACAGTGAGCAACTGCTACCACAAACACACCTGTAAGCATTGCGGGGAAGTGCATCACATTGACAGCGGAGATTGAAATGGAATACAGATTCATTGGACATTGCTATGACGCCAAAGAGAATCACGACAAAGTGTGGGGTGCTATCAATATGGATGAGGGCGCGGACCCGTGGTCATGGAGGTGTAATGTGCTGACGTTCAGGGGGCGGTCAGGCTGCAATGGAGACTATCTCCTTTGACAATCTAACTGCTGCTCAACGGGCATACGAGAACCTGCGCCATAATGGTATGTCGAGTATGACAGTTATCGCGTTATTCTGATTTACCCAAAAACTTGACAGGAAATAGTAAAGATGCTATAATGAAGCATAAATAGATAGTAGGAGATAGACTTCTACTCGTTTCACTTTATATAAGGATTTTATATGAAACTCTCACAAAACATCATTCTCGACACCGACAGCTACAAAGTTAGCATGTGGAAACAGTACCCAGCAGGGACTGAATACGTTTACAGCTACATTTCCTCACGCGGAGGCAAGTACGCAAAAACAGAATTTCTCGGCGTTCAGGCATTTGCCAAACGACTGGCGAACATTCGCATTACCCAATCAGACATTGACATTGCAGACCGAATCTGGACTGCACACGGTGAGCCATTCAATCGCGCCGGCTGGCAATACATTCTTGATGTACACAGCGGCAAGTTGCCCGTTCGTATTCGCGCCCCGAAAGAAGGACTTATCATCCCAACCCAGAATGTGCTTTGCACCATTGAAAACACTGACCCGATGTGTTTCTGGTTGACAACCTGGATTGAAACTCCAGCACTTCGCGCCATCTGGTACGCAACGACTGTTGGTACTACCTCTTGGTATATCAAGCAAGAAATTCTTAACTACCTGGAGAAATCTGGTGATCCTACTACAATTAGTTTTAAGCTGCATGATTTTGGTGCTCGTGGTGTCTCTAGTTTGGATAGTGCCGGCATTGGTGGAGCAGCGCACCTTGTCAACTTTATGGGCACGGATACTATTTCTGGCGTACTGTATGTCATGGATACCTATGGGGATGATGTGGCGGGATTTAGCATCCCTGCCGCAGAACACAGTACCATCACAAGTTGGGGTCGTGAAAACGAAGTAGACGCATATCGCAATATGCTGAAACAATTCGGCAAGAAGGATGCGATTTTTGCGTGTGTCAGTGACAGCTACGATATTTACAAAGCCTGCGAAATGTGGGGAACGGAGTTAAAAGATGCTGTTATCGCAAGTGGTGCTACTGTTGTCATTCGCCCTGATTCTGGCGATCCTGTTGAAGTTGTTCCGAAAATGCTTCGTATTCTTGCTGAAAAGTTTGGATACACCAAGAATATCAAGGGCTACAAAGTTCTTAATAATGTTCGCATTATCTGGGGCGATGGTATCAATAATGTTAGCCTTAGTAGCATTTTGCGGTGCGTTGTTGATGTGGCAGGGTTCTCTGCTGACAACATTGCTTTCGGCATGGGCGGCGGTCTGCTCCAACAATGTGATCGTGACACCCTGAAGTTCGCCATGAAGTGTTCTTCAATTGGTGTACGCGAAGATGTAGATGTCGAATTTATGGGCAACCCAGATACTGAATCTCGTCTGGTATGGCGTGATGTGTTCAAGGACCCGATTACCGATCAAGGTAAGGTGTCGTTGAAAGGTCGCGTCACTCTGTTCAAGACTGAGACAAGCAAAGAATACTTCACCGGTGTTGAAGATTGGCGCAAGGATGAAATGGAAACTTACTACGAAAATGGTGAGCAAGTTTTCACACAGACCTTTGATCAAGTTCGTGCTAACTCAACACTGTAGGAGTCAATATGAAACAATATCACACTCTGGTTCTGATCGGTCGGTTTCAACCGGTACATTCGGCCCACGCTGAGATTATCCGTCGCGCTGCGAAAATGGCAAAGCAAGTTGTTATCATCGTTGGCTCTGCTAATCAACCTCGGACATACAAGAATCCGTGGAGCAGCAAGGATCGTGAATTGATGCTGCAAAATGTAATCAATGAAATAGACGACACCATGGACGAATGTATGATCCGCGTGGAACACAACATTGACACCGTGTATAACGACACAGCATGGGCAAGCCGTGTTCAGGCAATTGTAGCGAAGCACACACAACCCGGCAACAAGATCGGCGTCATTGGTCACAAGAAAGACGGGTCCAGCTTCTATCTTGATATGTTCCCGCAATGGGCATATGAGGAAGTTCCGCTGATCGAACCGCTGAACGCCAGTAGCATCCGTGATCTGTATTTCCGCGCTGATGCCAACATGAACTTCATCAAAGGGGTGGTGCCGATCAGTGTCTATAACATGTTAGTTGCATGGACTGGTCCTGAACGCGAACAGATTATTCGTGAACGCGACTTTGTTGAAATGTACAAAAAGCAATACGCATCATTGCCGTATGCTCCCGTGTTTGTGACAACTGACGCAGTGGTGATCTGTTCAGGTCATGTACTGATGATCAAGCGCCGCAGCGAACCTGGTAGAGGTCTTTGGGCAATGCCCGGCGGCTTCCTCAATGCCTCGGCCGATCGGAGTGTCCAGGACGCAATGATCAGGGAACTGCGCGAGGAAACTGGCATCAAGGTCCCGGCTCCCGTTCTGATCGGAAGCATTGTTCGGAGTAAAGTGTTTGATGCGATTGACCGCAGCGCACGGGGCAGGACGATCACGCATTGCTTCCGCATTGATTTACCGAACGGTGATCTGCCCAAGGTGAAGGGATCCGATGACGCTGAAAAAGCGCAATTCATTCCCCTGGCTGAACTTGATTCAAGTAATATGTTTGAAGATCACTACGAAATTTTGACCACGATGATTGGAGCTTGAAATGAACGATAAACCGGAATCAGCATACGACAACGAACGGTTGGTGTCAATCTTTGACAAGCAACAACTGGCACCTGAACAAGACCTTGTTTATCGGTTGCGGGAACGCGCCCGTATCCGTCGGCAGATTCCAGGTAGGAAGTCTGTAGTAGAGGGAAAGCCAGATCGTATCGCAGACCTGCTGGAGGAAGCGGCAAACGCCCTTGAGGCGCAGACAAGAAGTGATCCATTGGATGGCCCAATGATCAAAATGTTCCGAGACTGATGAAATACATCACTAACAAATATCAGAGTGTTAAGCTGCCATATAGTCCCGAACTATTAGAGTGGCTTCAGGACACCTATCCATATTCACAATACACATTACATGAAACAACCTAAAATAACCGGCGAGTTCCTTAATGACTTCTTTGATGCAGTCGATGAAACCAGAAAGAAAGAAAGTATGCTGAAAACAGTAAAAGGTAATCTGATTGATCTGGCTGAACAGGGCGAGTTCAACATCATTGTTCAAGGCTGCAACTGCTTTGAGACAATGGGCAGCGGTCTGGCGCGAGAGATTAAAGCACGATATCCTGCCGCTTACGAAGCCGATATTAAGTATTCACACGCAGGCGACTACAATAAACTTGGTTGCTATTCGGTGATGCTCAGCAAGCGATTCAACATCATTAATTGTTATTCCCAATTTGGATTTGCCCGTGATAGTGATGTATTTGAATACGATTCATTCAAACTAATCCTTCAAAAACTTGCTTATGCCTATCCAGGTGGAAAGTTTGGCTTCCCGATGATCGGATGCGGTCTGGCCGGTGGTGATAAGGATCGCATCGTCGGCATGTTGGAAGCGTTTGCCCGAATGATGGATAAGACTGCGGCAGGCGGCTCGGTTACACTTGTGGAATTCGCTTGACAATAAATCAGTTTGGGTGTATAATAGACGCATCTAAACTCTCGGGGAACCGAAATGAAATTGGCATACTTGGGTGCTGCAGGAATAGTCCTAGTCCTGGGCGTTCAACAATATCAACTGAATCAGATAACCGAAGCCGTTGCTGACATTCAAACCAATCTAAAATTCGTCACACAGTCTGACCGACCTCTGGCGTCATTCTCTGAAAAAGATGAGGCGTGTCTGGCCAGAAATGTCTATTACGAAGCTGGCAATCAGACCGAGAACGGCAAATATTCTGTGGCTCAGGTTACCCTCAACCGATTGAAGTCGGGCCGATGGGGCAGAACAATATGCGAAGTGGTTTATTCCAAGGCGCAATTCAGTTGGACGCTAAAAAAGAAACTGCCGAAGCCTTCGGGTCAGGCATGGGATGATTCTCGTTGGATTGCCCATCGTGCCTTGCGCGGTGATCAAGTTCCCTCACTGAAAACGGCAATGTTCTACCACGCAGACTATGTTAAACCGGCTTGGCGTGACCCTGTTGCTAAAATACAACAGGTCGGGGCGCACATTTTCTACGCTCGGGCGAAGACCAAAGCCGAAACCAAAAGTTGACAATAAATCGTTTTGGGTATATAATACTAACATCAACTCGCAAAACGGAACAAAAATGATTGCTCAATCTTCTAAAATCATGCGTGAACTTGCTGGCAAGGGTGCTACTATGTTCAACGACAAACTTGTCAACGGTAGCCGCAGCTATAAGGTTTGGGGATGGACTTTGCGTGATTATGACAAAGCCTGGGCACGACTGCTCCAAGCAGGCATCAAGTCGGAAGTTGTTTATGCCCGTGCGTACTACGACATTCGCGGTGCCCGGATGGTGCAAAACATCCGGTTGCATGTGGCTTGACAATAAATCAGTTTGGGTATATAATACTAACATCAACTCGCAAAACGGAACGAAAAATGGAAGCACTTACTGAACGCCAAAAGACTTTGATCGTGAACAATGTGGTCAAAGCTTGCAAGGATATCAATGCTCTGAACAAGACAGGCTACAATTTCCTGTATTTGGCCGCCGGCTTTATCGCTCACTACAACCTCGGTGGGTTCAAGGCTCACTACGAAGATTTTGATCTGGACCGTGACATTCTGCGAAACGCTGCTCCGAACATGTGGCGCAACTTCCGCCCTGGTGAAAAGGACTATGAATACTACGCCAGCAAGGCGGATGTGTATCGCATGATCTGCGGTGCATTGGATACCCGCCCTAACTGAAATTTGACAATAAACCTAAAATCAATTCGAATTGGATTGACACTTTCTTCCCCGGACAAAGTCATTTCCGGGGCATTCCTCTGCTCTGATTACTTTATCCCCGTTATTCCACCATTTAAGTCGCGCTAGACTTTCACTATTTTTACGACGAGCCTCAGGTGACTGCGCTACCCCTTTATTCAATCCTGAGATTTCATTTGTCGCCCAACGCGGATCTGATAGCAGGGCTTTGATACGCTCACCAGTGCTCACCACCTTAGCAGGAATAGCTGTGTATTCAGGGCGCCTGTTTTGCTTCCGACCTTTTTGACTCGGGGGTTGTATTCCTAAGCGAAGATTTTGTTCTCGCATAGCAGCCTTCCGAGCCTCGCTCCAGCCACGAAGACCATCGCCTCCTTTAGTTTGATTAGTGAGTGTGCCGGTGCCCAAATCTCGGCGACCGATCAGTTCAATTAATAGCTCTTCCAGTTCCCCGGCCTCATCTTTTGTCAACTCTGAATCAATCACAGAGATAACTGGTTCTTTGTCAGTGAGCAATATCTCCCGTATAGTATTCAGTTTGTGTTTGCCCTTTTGCGGGGTAGGGTGCAGAATGGCCTCTTTGAGGTGTACCATCTTTCTGTTGCCATGGCCCATTCCTACATAAAACGGAATCATTGATTCAGGAAAGTAGTAAATGTAGGTATAATAAATATTCATACTTCTATTTATCCCAGGTATGCCATTGGGACGGATATTTGACAATAAATGCGAGGTGTGATATAATACTTGTATTGAATCAACAAATGGAGTGAGAAATGTCTACAAACGGAGCAATTGGGGTCGTCATAAATGGCAAGATCAAGTCGGTTTATGTTCACTGGGATTCGTATGTTGACGGCGTCGGCAAAAAGTTGCTTGAAAACTACGATCAGGTCCTGGCCGAAAAGCTTGTCGCTGAGGGCGATATCTCCTCGCTCGGCGCTGATATCGGTCGGAAGCACCCGTTTGACACTTACGATCTGTCTGATGCTGAAAAGTCCATGTATAAGAACATGACGACCTTCTACAAGCGCGACCGTGACGAGGAAGACGTTGACACCAAGACTTTCAACACAGCAGAAGAATTCCTGGAATACTTCAGCGGCGAGTTTTGGTATCTTCTGGGCACTGACGGCGAATGGTATTACTCTGAAGGTGATATGAACTGGAAGCGCGTGGACCAGAATTTGGGCCGTGACGCATGAATAAATTTGAACGCTGGTTCCTGAAACGTGTCATCAAGCGCGAGGTGCAACAGGATTATGATCACGATAAAAAGCATATCGCCCTCTATCAGATGATTCGGGACGCGCATCGCGCCGAATTCACTGAGGACAATGTGATGACCGCTGATGCGTGTTTGCGTGAATGGTTTGAAGCAACTCAATTTAGGAACAAATACTGATGAACGCCGTGCAAGAAACAACGAAATGGGTGGGCGAAGCTCAGCCTAACAATTGCTATCTGATGGACGGCGATCGGATCATGGCTTTCAAGCATGGCAACAAGGCGCCCTACTACTTCAAAAAGCCGATTCAGATCAGCGTCCGTGGTCGTACATTCAAGCCCGTTGTTCCTAGCCCGTTCAATGTGACGAAAGATGCCGACACAATTGAGGTGACTGGATCAAAGGGTCAGGTTTACACTGTGAACACCGTGGAAAAGACCTGCACTTGTCCTGGATTTACCTTCCGGGCGAAGTGCCGTCATGTCGATTCGCTGAAATAACTTGCCACCCCTTGTGTTGCTTCCTGTTTCTAAGAGAAACCTCTGCCATTGTGCCAGCACTCAAGTGGTATCGTGACGAATGTGCCCGACTGAAAGCCTTGACAAAAACATCGTAAGGTGTTAAAATAATCATTTAGGAATAAAGGACGCACCATCCTTTGTAGGTCAACCCTCGGTTTATCATATCTGAGGTTCCGCCTTTATTAATTCCGTTGCAATGAATAAATACCCATCTATTACAATGTAGCATTTCGCCCGTCTCGACATTAAAGAAGCAATATTCTCGGGAATCGAATCTAGGATTGTGCTTATAACTATTGTCTTTGCCGGCGGTGCTCTGTGATCGCCGGCACTTTAACTCAGTTGCTTTCTCCTCACCGTATAAATCTAAGTAAGATTTGCCCTTGAATCGAACCGATGCATTTTGACCCAACTTAGAGCATACTTCAGGAGTGTGGGTTTTACCAAACATGCCGTTAATCTCACCGAAACAACCACCGCCATCTCCCTGTTCTTCTTTCAGGTTAGCCCATTCACTGTTGGACACAACATTCCACAATCGACTATAATGGATTCCCCACTCCCTGACTTCCTCTTTGGATAGGCATTCTCGCAAAATTATTGTATCAATTAAATACCCGTGTATCCGCAGATGATTATTCCATCGGGTCCCGGAACCGTGATACTTTTCTTGATTTTTCTTTTTGGTGTAGCCAAGATACTTCAACCCGGTTATTTTGTGGGTCTTGACATAGAGGTAATAAATACACATGCTGATTGCTCCTAAATAGCGTCAGAGAGGGCAGAGGGTCGAACTCGTGGCTCTCACTTCTATTTATCATAGGTTGACAGATAATCAGTTTTCTGTTATAATGAATCTTCAATTAATTATAAGGAACCATATTATGGATCAGAAAGGTAAAAGGTCGGGAGTATGCGTATAGCAGTAGCTTCCGACCTTTAGTGACTTCACCTTGAATTTGGTGATATCATTTTGAAAAACGACGAGGGCGCTGATGTCCTAATTTTGTCTGGCGACATTGTGATCGCCAATGACCTCCATGACCACCCTGAGCCAGTATACCCGCCGCGTCTATCAGATCGTATCGACCTAGGTCGGCGACAAGAATGTGCTTATCGTTTCAGAGACTTTTTCAAACGTGTGTCGTTTCAGTTCAAGCATGTTGTGGTAGTCGCCGGTAACCATGAGTTTTATCATGGCAAGTGGGTTGCCAGCCTGGCACATCTACGCAACGAATACATCAAGTTCCCGAATATTTACTTTCTGGAGCGCGACACCAAAGTAATTGACGATGTTACCTTTGTGGGTGCAACATTGTGGACCGACTGTAATAAGTTTGACCCACTGACTCTCCATGCTCTCGGTGATATGATGGCAGATTACTCTGTGATTAGGCACGATGGTCTTGGATACACCAAGTTGCGCCCTGCTCATTCGGCCCATCGCCATCGTCAAACTTTGGAATACTTCGGTCATGTTCTTGGTGAGAACAAGGACAAGAAATGTGTCATTGTCAGTCATCATGCCCCGTCTTTTCAGAGTGTAGCGGCTGAGTATAAGAGCAAAGCAACTATGAACGGCGGGTATGCCAGTGATCTGTCAGAGTTCATTCTGGATAATCCACAGATCAAACTGTGGACCGCGGGGCATATGCACCATAGCTATCGCTACCATATGGGTGATACTCTGGTTGCGTGTAATCCCAGAGGTTATATCAACCACGAGTCTTGTGCGGACAACTTCAGGTTGAAGTATATAGACCTGGATAACATGCCATCTCACGACGAGGTTGCCAAAGACTATGACTGGGTTAACCCTTAACTAATCTGCCTCGGATAAACGAAGAATCCGGCGGTAGTTTAGACATACATTCAAAATGAAAATGAAAAAGAAATGGGCAAGTGCCGAAGCAAAGTTCCGCGACACACAGCTTACCGAAAGTTGGAAACAACTGAAGGAGGCTCATGGTGTAGTTGAAGAAGACCGAAAGCGCCGGAGGGCTATGGCTGCAGCGCCGTATGTTCCTCCCGCACCTTCCATCCGTGAAGCCTCATTACCACGCATTCCTAGCAGGGCCACAGCAGGCGGATCCTGTGCGCGTCCTGCTGATAAAGTGTATACAGGAACCGCCGTAATAGGAATCGCCCAGATGGCGAAGTCTAATGCTGTTCCGGTATTCAGCACACAGGAAATAGTTGATATTGGTAGGATGCGACGAGGTTAATACTTACAATTGGCGAAATGCCATTTATACATAACCCCGCCCTTGCCAGTTGCGCCACACTGCGGGCATGTTAGTACCGGTCTCGCTAACGCAGTCTCGCTCATTTTCTTTCTTGTCAAGTCGGAGTGTGGCGCAATAACTTGATTTGCTCTCGCAAGCCGAATCTTGTTTTTAGTTTCTTCGGTTATTACTTTACCAGCTTGGGCCAATCTCATGTTTGCCTTAGCCTGTTCTGACATTTTTTTTCCCATCTTATATTTCCGTTGTTTTTCTTTGGTATGCTCAGAGGTAACCTTCCCCAAATGCGTCTGACGATTTAACTCCTTCATTTCCGGTGTCTGTGGAATTCCTTTATTCCACGGTGCTTTTCCTTTTCGCATTTCACTCATCCGTTCACTGGAGCCCGGTGTTTCGCCTCCATCACCGGTCTCGGGTTTTAAGTTAGCCCAATTATCACACTCTACTATGTTCCACAATGCGCTATAATACTTGCCCCATTCAGCAACTTCACTATTAGTTTGGCATTCTCGTATTATTTCGGTCTCGCAATCATAGCCGTGGATAGATATATGACGCTTCCAGTATTTGCCCGACCCCTTATATTTGTATGGATCATCTTTGGTTTTTCCGAAATATTTCATACCAGTTATCCGATGTGTCTTGATGTATAAGTAAATTGTCATACTATTATTTAGTCCATTGTCGCCCGATTGTATGAATGTGTTTACCCAATTGATTTGCTTTAGTGCCGCGAAGTTGTTATAATAGTCTCATGCTGTAAACAGCTATATTTAAAGGAAATTGAAAATGACAAAAACTGAACGACTTTTAGAAGTTCTCCAAAATGGCGAGTCTTTGACAGCCAAACAAATTACCCAACGCTTCGGCTTGGCTAATCCTACCGCATCCGTGTCGAGCCTGCGCTTGAACGGTGGCTTCGCAATCTACGCCAACAAGCATATTGACAATCGTGGTCGCGAAACAACCAAGTATCGCTTGGGACGCCCTAGCCGCGAAGTCGTGGCTGCAGGATACCGGGCACTCGCGCTAGGACTTTAAGTTTTAATACTTGAAGGATGAGTGAACTGGCTTTCGGGCCAGTTTTCCATATGTGTTTACTTTTAATCCATTGTGTGTTATAATAGAGATATGAACAACCGTATTAAAGAACTTGCCGAACAAGCAACAGAGTATAATGAACAAACTCTTACTGGATGGTTGAATCCTGAAAAGTTCGCCGAGTTGATTGTGCGGGAATGTCTCGGGATTATTAATAAAGAACACGACGAGGGCATTGACCGACACGGTGATTATCAGTTAGCGTTGTATGAGGCATATAGAGAGATTAAAGAACATTTTGGAGTTGAAGAATGATTGACGAAAATAGATATGAGTGGGAAGTATACTATAATGGTGTGTTGCTTGGTAGAACAAATACCGAAGGAAGACACCGACTTGTCAAAGAAAAAGTAGAGAATCCAATTGGCATACGGGAGATTGAATTTAAGTTGGTCTTGAAACAACATTTCGGAGTTGAAGAATGAAGAAACTATGTCCTGATTGTGATCCCAGGGCTACTTGTTGCGATCACTGTGCTTTTTATGAATTTCGTGGTGACACCCAAGGTTGCTACACCGGCGATGGTTGGTGTCGCCTACATAAAGAAAAGAGAGACCCTGGTGGCGATTGCGAGGAGTATGTTTGTTTTCAACTATTAAACC
>Ga0214167_1000969_pt1 | contig 12472 bp, 8 predicted proteins | sample TroBogypolimnion_45_FD_153006 | JGI IMG/M metagenome (GOLD analysis project Ga0214167, IMG submission 153006) | Freshwater microbial communities from Trout Bog Lake, WI - Practice 18AUG2009 hypolimnion v3 | ecosystem: Environmental > Aquatic > Freshwater > Lake > Hypolimnion/Profundal zone ... | reverse complement strand
CCTAGAGGCTATCCCTGCTTCAAGGGCGCTAGATATCCTTTTGACTACATCCTGATCCAGATCGCCCAACGTTGTCATCCGTTCCCCGTTTTTATCGGTTCGAGTTGCAATGACAATATCGAAACCTGATAATTTAACCCGTTCGGGGATGGTTGATTCTGCCAAAGCTATGAGATCCAAAAGCATCAATCGGTATGTCCGCTCAGGATCAGACAGCGAAAACTTTGTCTTGTTACGAGCAACAACTAATTTCCATTTGTATTGGCTGTTATGTAAAGAAGAAAACAATGAATCAGCAACCTCCACAGCGGCAGTGTGTCCTCGTTCCTGCCGCAGTTCCGTGAGGTGCATTTTTTTGAGCGAGGAGATGCCTGATCGTTGAAGTAGGTGACCTAATGTTTTTTTTAGATAATTTTCTGCGGTTCCTTTATCATAAGGACAAAGTATACCACTTACTATCCATTCTTTTGATCGTTGAAAATCTCCGGATTCGTCAATAAATAAGCTGTATCTCAAATTATCCTCTGATTTTTTCATAACTAAATGATGCCGGTTGGCAAAGATGGGCACCATAAATAGGTCAGGCGGCTCTGACGTGGTCAAATATCAAAAAGTAGACGTTTATTAAGCCGCTTTTTTCCCAAAGCCATTGTTTCTCAAATTCCATGGGCGGAAGAAACCTTGACTTTTCACGCCCCGGTTCAGGGGCAGCCCACGTAGCGGGCCGTCCGCTGAAGTCGATCGCTAGGTGTTCATGATTTGTTTCATTCCGTCGCAATCATAAATGCATTCTCCTCTTCGAGGCATCTGTTCTGAGTGTCGCGCTGTCCATCATAAAAATGTCTCACATACAGGGCAAACAACATTCGATACCTGTTCAGCCCGTGTACGATGGTATGTCCATTTGGGGCCATTTTTAAAAAGCTTATGCCCGCAAGCTGCGCAAATCGTCTGAACAGTCACTAAGCCGCAGTCCTTACACTTTATCAACCACCTTTCGTTACCTGCCTTCGTTGGTGCATAAGTTAATTGAAGCGTTCCGGGATTACTATTGCCACAAGATATACAGCTTGTGTTATGCCATAAAAGCTGATTCGAATCGGTATCCCTGACTATGGCACTATTATTTTGCAGGTATAGCCCTAATAAACGCTGCAAGTGTTCTGTTGTTTTGAAGAATTTGAGAGACGGGCTGACAAAAATGCCACCATAGCTGTGCCCGCTCTCATGACTTTGTCCATAATCGCATTGTGTCCCCCATACTAGCGGGGAGGTGCGGTCGTTGATGACGTTCGGACTGGGGTGCATTACAAAAACTTGGTTGGCGCCATTCTCACTATAATTTTTCTCGTTATATAGTTCCGAAACAAGATCGTGAAGTTCGTCATCCTTCATTGCTCCGCGAAACTTGGCATCTATTACAAGACGCCTGTGCTGCTCCGCCCGATCATCAGAGTAAAGATCCAGAACAAAATCCGGCCGTTTTCCTGAATCGAGTACTTTCTCGTAGGTTAGTATAATGACTTGCCTGCATTCTGGATGGCTTAGCCTGAATTGGATATCGAACCGCTTTTCCAGTGCAGCCCGGATCAATTCTCCCTGCCAACCCTCCTCAGCTCTAAAACCGTAGATGTGAGCAAGCACTTTAATGATCTGCAACAGGCACCATTTCTCGTAGAGATTGGAAATATTCACCAACCCAATCTCATCGATTGCCATCAACGAGTTCAGCATGGATTCATCAAGCCCATTGATTGCACAAATCTTTCTGTAATTGCTTTTGGCAGATGCGTAGCACGGGTTTTGGACGAAAGTCATCGAATTGGGACAATCATTCTGCTGCTTCACGCCGTGCTTGACAAAGAACGACTCCACTTTAGATATTCGTTGGGTTAGCGTTGGTAGAGCTGAACTGAATGCAGATATTTTTTCTACAGCTTCGTTCAGATACCTCGTTTTACTGTCGACTACTTTCCGCTCCATTTCCCGCTCTTCCAGTTCCTGGCTGGAATACGGCACAAGCCAATTTTTGCTCTCTAAATGTTGTCTTTGATCCCGTAATCTATAAAGTTCTTTCTGGATAGGGTGACTCATTAGAGAGACAGACGAAATTTCAGGAAACTGAAGTTCTAAATAGTCTGCATGTCCATTATCCTTCTTTTTGAACCAGCCATACGAACCTGTAATTGACAGCTCGCAAAAAGAAAGATCAGCATGAAGCGAAGATAACTTCGAATCAATTGGAAGCTGGACTACTAGATATTTGATATTATATTTTTCACGAATATCATCTTTGTTCAGTTTGTTTACGAAAAAAGCTCTGTCTGATTTTCCGTATCCCTTGCCTAACTGCAATTCATAGGTGCCCTGTTTAAGCTTATCAACTCCGTACAAACTCTGCTTTTTGGCGGAAAATAATTCAGAGACCTTGTGCTCTAGTTTGTATAGATCCTCTTCAAGCTTGAGGATTTCATTGTCATAAACACGGAAATCAACCTGCTTGGTTTCCGTATCTTGTAACTGTACCCGCCAGTCGCGCTCCTGTTTAATTTTTTGTTCGCACGCACGAATCTGCGCACTGGCCAACCTGATGAAGCTTTTCAGGATATAGCGCACACGTTTTACGCAGTAATAAATAAACCGGTTATCCGCCGTGTTATAGCTTTCACGGTAGTCCCGGCTGGCCAACTCCTTGGCGAAAGGTCTGGCAGCGTACTCTCGGAATGTTGCGGGCAGCGGTTTAACGGTTCGTAGCGGACGTCTGCCGCGAAATTCAGTTAGGTACATACCCGGCTTGTCGATGACTTTTTCGATGCTGTCTATAAACCCATGAAACAGATCAAGTACATCATGATTAAAAAAATCCGGAATTTCTTTGCTGACATTATTTTTGAGGACACTGGTGTCCTCCAATATCAACATCCATAGATTATTCTTGAAATCTGACAAGTAGTATTCCAACTCCTCTACAGAGAAATTGAAGGTGTTGTTTTTCAAAAACAGCTGTTGGTTCTGTACTACTAAACGCGCCCGACCAGCCGTGCGATACAACCCGCTATGGTAACGCTTACCCTGCTCGAACCAACCGTTGCTCTGGATCCACCATATTTCTTCCGTCCCCGGAACTTTTACTGGCAGCAACTCTTGCCTGATACCGTCAGCCAATTCGAAATAAGGGGTGTGGCTGGTTATGCCTTCCGTTACACGCAACCCTACATAGTGATAGACGCTTGGGAAGGTCGTGGTCTCTATCGACCAACCGGTCGCCGTCTTCTCCAACTCAATCGGCTCTCGGCTGCATTCCAGCTTCAGAACCCTACCCGGAGCACTCCAAACAATATCAAGGTACCTAACCTGAATAGGAAACATTACCGCGACCAATAATTAACCACCCAGTCATTGCTCTGCGCATTGCGGATCACACGATCAAGTTCATCCACACAGAAAAATGCGGTCTCGTTGCTATCCAGCCCCTTCAGATAATTGTTCAGGTAGTCTCTCAGCGCGATCAGCCTATCCTTTCGAGCCACATTGCCATCGGTGAGCTTCTCACCATCAAACATCAGCTTGGGCAAAATCTTGTGCAACACCACGTTGTTGAGAACAAGTTGCTCACTGGCACCTAACCGTTGCAAGGCTGCACTGTAATGTCTTGCCTGCCTCACGGTGCGCAAACCAAACTCTATGCCCAGTGGGTCCAGGAATTCCCTGACAATATGAATCAGAGTCTGTACTAAGGAGTCGCTATGGTCAAATACAGGATAGCCCTCTCTCTCTCCTATCGCCGCGGCAGTGATGGTTACCGGGAGTTCGATATCCAAATCGAAGCTTTTCAGTTCGCTCTTGACTTGATCCCAATCCATCAGCAACGGACTGCCGAAGCGGATGATATGCGCACGATCCAGCACCTTCGGAGATAAGTAGTGAGTAGTTTCATCGACATTAATGGTACCAATAATGCGAACATTTACTGGCAACCGTATCGAGGATGGAACGTTGGCATAGTTACTCAACATCCGGCGCAGACTGGCGTGATACTTCAACAGCGAGTCACCTTCACGAAAGCCACAAAGTTCGTGCAATTTGACGTTCAACTCCTCATCCCGCAAAAGGTCGAGGAAATTGACGAGATCCTGCTTGGCAAGTTTGGATCGGGCCTCGTCAATCAGTGCGATAAAGTTTCGCACCTCACTCACCAGATGATTTGCCTCAGTTGCAGAATACAGGGGGATTTCTGGGAGCTCATTTTTTTTACGTTCTTCCAATAAGCTCAGGAAATCCGCGAGGTAGTATTCAACTCGCGCCAGATTCATTTCGTCCAGACAGATGAAATACGGCGTATCAGGATTGCGTGAGGCCTCGAACAAAGCGTCCAGAAAGGGAGTTGACAAATACTTATGCTCGATGGGGTTGTAGTATCCCAGCAGATCTTCCGCACTTGTCCAGTTAGGCTTGACCGGTACGATAACCGCTTTACCACCAATAGCGTCGGCAAACGACTTGACCAGATTTGTTTTGCCCGAGCCGGAGTCACCGGCCAGAATAATAAGATCATGGGTGGTAAGGAGGGCAAAGAAGTCTTCCAGCACTTTGCGATGGTAAACTATTCCCTTGTTATACATAAAAGCCTGTATATAGCCGACTGCCTTAACCGCATCACCCCCAAAAATATCGTTGTAGTCATGGCCTGGAGGTCCTATCGTTTGCAATTCCCTACCTAATAGACCATCGACCTCATCCTGTCCTATCAGGTCCAGCTCCAGTAGCATTTTTGATTTTTTTTCAATGAACTGTTTTAATGTATACAACTGGTGCTCCATAATTTTTTTATGGTGTTCGAACTCTCTGGTTTCTTCCAGGTGCTGCCTGCGGGTGACGTCGATCTTTATTTCAAGATCCTGCAACGCCTCCGATTGCTCATTAACCTTTCCATTCAGCGCCTGCATCTCCTCAAGAAGCTGAGCTAACCGCTCACCCTCCTGTGATTTCAGTTGCTCAAACCCCACTTGCGCAGATTCAATTTGCTCTGCTATTTCCCCACGCTGCTGTTCAAGCTGCACTCGGAGCGATTCACTTTCCTTGGCAATACTGTCTATGTGTTTTTGTCGATAGACCTCTACCACCCATTGCTCTATCTGGTGGACGCCATCAATCACTATCTGCGTATCCAACGCGTCTCCAGGCACACCGGAGAGCACCTGCACCCCCCCCTGAACGGCTTTTAAAAAAAACGGATTATTGTGCTTAGCTCGCTGATCCTCAGGTTCTAATTCTACTCGTGCCTTAACCCAGGTGCCGTCGAGGGAGTCCTTGTCCAATTCACGTTTATTGAATTTACCGACAAACACAGTCTGCTTGACATCCGTTCCTTTCAATGGATACAACAGCGCTGAACCGTCATTGATGCTGTGCAGATCTTCCAGCACAAAGAATGAACCTCCCAATTTTGCCGGAATTTCCTTCAAGCTACCAATAACATCAAAAGCCTGCGATGCACTATAAGCCCAACTTTCCTTCAATAGCCCTATTAGTTCTTCATCAGAGAAGCTAGCCAGCTCTGACATCTCAAATGTTTGCGAGACATTAGCTGTAGTCACAGAATCCTCATTATACCGGTGAGGAGTTCCTGAATCATGACCTGTTTGTGTTGGAAGGATTTGGTGTTCATTATTGAATTATTGAATTTATGAAAAATTTACAGACAAAATCTTCTCATTAAACCTGAACCTGGTCAGGTGTGAATTGAAATAGTCTATCCATAGCTCATGCAGTTTTGAATGATAACCAGAACCGGATATCTCCTTTGAGTCGAGCTTCCTTGGCATGAAATATCAGGAGAGAATGGACGATGCTGAAGGTCAACATTTTTTCCAATAAAGGGTAACTTGGGTTCACTTTCTTATTCAATGGCACCATTGCCTTTCACAAGGCACCCCATCGTTATTCCCATCCATCTTCGTGCCGGGGCAGTTCCTCAAAAAAAACGTTGCCTCCTCACATGAAGTCATTTGCGAACAATGGGTTCTTCCGTCACATCTGAACGGCCCTTTATTCATAGGACTCCCACCTCCTGAGGTGTTACTCGGAGTTAGGGCTTTCCCTATTTTCGACAATAAAGATTCGTCAGTAGCAGTGTTCGGTTTCCCCCCTAACTTGATCACTGAAGGTGTGACCTCAGAATGAAGAGCACCTTGCTTATTTTCTCTTTGTGCTGCTCGCCACTCCCAAGGTGGAATAACTACCGGACTGGACCATATTCCTTTCTTCTGTTGCCGGGCAGCTTCCTCAGCTTGAATCCAAGTTGAGCAGAAACTCTCCTTACAATACTGTCGATAAACCCATGCATAACCATTCTTGATGATCAACTCGTTGAGGCTCTGGCCATCAACCGACACCAGCCCAACTGTTCGCCCGTAACGATCGCGATCCTTTTGCTGAACTTCAATATTTCTTCCGGCTACCAAAGTGCTCGTGAGGTCAGTTGCTTTTTGTCCGAAGTCCTGCCCCTTTTCAGGGCAATCGATACCATACAGCCTGATCTTTTCTTCTTTGCCGTCATGCATAACCTTTATTGTGTCACCGTCTGTAACGGAAACCACCTTGCCGGACCAAGCGAAACAGATTGACGGGGCAAGAATAGCGAGAATCAAAAATGAGGAAAGAGCCCTGGATTGTGCAGATGGTTTCATCCGTGAAATCTCATGTAATGGTTGCAATGCTTTGTAGGTAATCCAATCACTTGACCAGCGGGATATCCTGCCACCGTGTTGTGTACGCTGGTGAAAGTCGTTCACGACGCATGGCCCATGCCTGGTTCACTCCCGATGTCGCCAGTTTGATTGTACCTACTGTATTGTTGATCCGGTCAATGGCTGCCATGATCTGGCTGTTGTCTCTGACAGGCTTTTCAAAGAGTGAGATTTGCCTACGGGTAGACTGAGAGAAATCTCCGAGCATGACACCGGCCTTGTTGTATTCGTAACCATCACGCCATATCTGCTCCAAAAGGCGTCGGGCGAGACGGCAAAACTGAAAACTATCGTTGGTGTGATCTGGCAGGTTTCCATGCGCGCAATTGGCATATCCAGGTTGATTCTGAGCGAAAGGGTTGGTCTGGATGAAGACACTGATCGATCGAGCGTACTGCCTTCCTCCCCGTAACTTATTACAAGCCCGTTCCGTAAACTCGCTGATCGCCTGACGCATATCATCGACTTCGGTTATTCGTTGCCCGAACGATCGAGAGGTGACAATCTGCTTTTTAGGTGATGGTACTTGCTCCAGTTCAAGGCAGGAAGTGCCCTGTAGTTCCGATACAGTCCTGGCCAACACAATGCTAAACCGGCGTTTAATGTCCTGAACATCGCTCTGACAGAGATCCATTGCAGTTTGTACACCCAACGCATTCAGCTTACGGGTCAGCTTCCTACCGACTCCCCAAACCTTATCAACCGATGTAAGATTCATCAGTTTACGTTGTCGTTCCACATCCGTCAGAACGACCACTCCTCCCGTGCCTTGGTATTTCTTGGCCCCATTATTGGCAAGCTTGGCCAGTGTTTTCGTCGGGGCAATGCCAACAGCTACGGTGATGCCTGTCCACTGCAGGATCGTCTTCCGAATGGAAAGACCAAAGGCGTGCAAATCATGAATACCGCGGACATCGACAAACGCTTCATCGATGGAATAGATTTCAATCGCTGGGGCAATCTTCTCCAGAATGTTCATCACCCGATGCGACATATCGGCATAGAGTGTGTAGTTGGAAGAAAAAACCTCTATACCGTGCCGGGCAATTTCATCTTTGATTTGGAAGGCAGGGACGCCCATTTTAATGCCAAGGGTCTTGGCTTCAGCTGACCTGGCAACTACACAGCCATCGTTATTGGAAAGCACCACCAGTGGCTTGCCCCGCAGTGATGGCCGAAAGAGGGTCTCGCAGGTAGCGTAGAAATTGTTACAGTCAACCAGGGCAAACATTACTTAAATACCCTGACTAACCCCTTTACTCTGCCGAAGATCTCGAATTCATCATGCTCGTTTAGTTCAATGGGTGGGTATTTCTCGTTGTGGGCAATAAGGCGTAATGTGGGATAGAACGATAATTCTTTGACGGTCATTTCACCGTTGACCATCGCAATGACAATGGCACCATCGACAGCCTCTTCGGAGCGATCAACAGTCAAGATGTCACCAGAGTGAATTCCGGCATCAATCATCGAGTCACCATCCACACGTACAAAAAAGGTGGCAGGTGGGTTCGTGATCAACAATTCGTTCAGATCTAAGGTGCGGTCAATGTAATCATCAGCCGGGGATGGGAAACCGGCTGAAACCGAAGACTCCACGAAAGGGATAGGTTGAGGAATGAACTCGCCCGGGTATCCGACGAATTCAACGTTCGATACGCGTTGGTTCATAGTGTGCTCCTAAAAGGATTGATGGAAATTCTCTACCCCATCCCAATGATGCCGTCAACGACTCCGAATTATTGTCTGAGAAGCGTGCTAGTGTGTAATGCAATCACAAGATTGCGTTAACTTGCCCGACAGAAGAATAAGGAGTTAAGTGCGCAGCCAGAACTTTCTTACTGTTTTTATTGAATAAAACAACAAACCGAACAAGGAAATATTATTCTCGATCTTGATTATTCTGAAACCATGGAATGGAGAGGGGTTATAAACATACACCGTCTCCTAAGATGAAAAATGAAGGTTAACGGAGTATTATGGAATAATCTGGAGTTAAATGGAGATAGCCTGTTGTTAACAACCTGTTAATAACTTTTCAACAACCAACATAACTATATGTTATAAATTGACATTCTATATCATCTACCAAAAAATACGTTGCCAAGGAGAGTTACATATTCGGCCCTAAAATAAACCTCACTGCCACAGGGACTTCAGGGATGTTCACCATCCAAGTGTTTGCATCTAGAAATCAGCTCACAATGCTTTTGACCGGTTCTCGATTTTTCAGTAGATCAGCATCTCAACCGACCGGCACCCCGCATGGTTATGATTGAGAATATTGAATCAAGGGAGAGTGTCTATGTTGTGGAATTCGATCAAAACATCTTTGCACGGAACTTTATCAGAAAGTGAATTCAATCTGTGGATCAAACCGCTTGAATGCCGAAAACAAGATGGACAAGCTCTTGAGCTCGTTGGACCCGATCGGTTTTTCTGTGCCTGGGTTGAAGATCGCTATCTTGGCCTCATCCGTAATACAGCTAAAGAACTGGGGGATGTTGCCAGCATACAACTAAAAGTGGCCGAAAGTCGCCCCGTGCAGGTTGAAAGCAATGGCAGCGGACAATTAAGGCTCCCAGGGATCGCCAGCGGCGGCGCCCGCCTCCGTTCGCTCCATCCCGCCTTTACTTTTGACCAATTCATGGTCGGCGAATCGAATCTGCTGGCTCAATCCGCCTGTCATGCCCTGGCCACCGGTGATTCCACCTATGGGAACTGTCTATTCATGAACAGTACCACTGGACTGGGCAAAAGCCACCTGACCCAGGCAGTCGTTCATCAGGTGCTGCGCTCCGCTCCTTCCACCCGGCTGCATTATCTCACCGCCCAGCAATTCTCAGCGGAGATGGTCAAGGGTATTCGCTCCAACACTATGGAGCAGTTCTCAAATAAATATGTCAATGACTGCGACATGCTGCTGGTCGAGGACATCCATACCCTGACCGGCAAGAACAAGACCCAGGAAGAACTCAATACCGTCCTTGATTATCTGCTCAAATCAGGGCGAAGAGTCATTCTAACCTCAGCTCTTGCCCCAAGCAAAATTGCAGGAATTGATGACGATTTTCGCAGCCGTATGACCTCTGGTCTGGTGACCGGGATTGAATCGCCCGATTATGCAACCAGGGCGCGGATCATCCGTCATAAATTGCAGTTGCACGGATTGGGTGGGAATGATGATCTGGTGGATTTCATGGCTGACAGCCTGAAGGGGGATATCCGTCGGATGGAGAGTGCCATCATCGGCATCAAGGCCAAATCCCGTCTGCACAACGTTCCTCCGGATCTGAATATTGCCAAAGAAGTAATCTATGGACTCATCGGCCGCTCAATAGAAATCACAGGTGAATCGATCCGTGACCTCATCGGCAACCAGTTCAGGGTCAGCATTGATGATCTGCGCTCCCGCTCCCGGAAACGTTCGGTCACCTTTCCCCGTCAGATGGCCATGTACCTCACCCGAAAATATACCTCTCACTCGTTGGCTGACATTGGCAACATGTATAACCGCGATCATTCCACGGTCCTCTATGCCATCAAGACCATCACCAAAGACATGTCCCGCGAGACTTCAATCCGAGAACAGGTGGAGTTGCTCTGTACCAAGCTCAAAAGATAGTCCAATTATTGTGGCTGAGAGCTATTCGTTATGAAATGAGTTTGCTGATGGTAATAACTGTTCCTGCCAATCACTTGACCAGCGGGATATCCTGCCACTCCTCGCTATTCTGGATCAACCGCAACGGGTTTTTTCTTAGTCCGGGCAACTATCGCTTTTTGAAGGTTGACCGGAATACCGCGTTCCTTCCCTGATGCAGACCGTTTTTCTGAAAGCGCTTTCGCACAAAGTGGTTGCCGAGCGGAAAAGCCGTACTTTTTGCGATATTCTTTTGAATCGAGGTTATGAGACTTCAGGTGCTTGGGGGACAGCATCTTGAACTCTTGGCCGCATTCCAGGCAGACGACCTTGTTCTTTTGGATGGATTTTTTAGGATCAACAGCCGGGGAGGCTACCCCTGCTTCTGGCTCTACAGCACCGCCTGCTTCAGTGTCCTGCAGCGATTTCAGCGCTTGGAAGGTTTCATTTAAGGCCGTTTTAATTTCATCGGTGGTCATCTGCTTGCTGCTAATTTGCGACTGGATGATTTCGGCGGTCATTTCTACAAGTGTTTTGCTCATTTATTCCTCTTAAAGTTAGTATAAATAGAAGATATCTTACCTAAATTTCATACCAATACAGATACTGAATACTCAGAGATTTCATGTGTGGGTCACACTCAAAAGTGGCTCTATATTGTTAAGTTCGACATAGCTCCCCTTGATACCTTACAAGTGGTTGCTAGATTTTTTTAGCTATCTCCAGCCCCCCAATCACCTTAAAAACCCAGAATCGCCTGTGAGTAAGCAATTTCTAACTGACTAAGCCCCTCGACCTATTACTTCTGCCCAATTGAGGCGTAGGCTTCGGCGATAACCTGTGTCAAGATCTCTTTATGTTTGTCAATGTCTCCCGGCTGCAGGCGGATACGGTAGTAGCTCCAACGTCCATCGTAGTCCATGACATCAAGACCAGCAGTTTCAAGACGCTCTTGCATTTCAGGAGAGCTTTTAAGACGGAGTTCAAAGCGAAGAAATCCCTTTTTGGGACGAAAAATGACAAAATTGCACGGCTGCCCGTTCTTGGCAAGTCCAATATAAAATTTATTGTACTTGAGTTCAAAGGATGGGTCGTGGATTTTTGCAATCTCAAGAAGTTGGTCAGCCATTGCCACGGTTTTCTTAGAACCTCGTGACTCCCAATAGGCTCGATCTGTAGGCTCTTGTGCCTCTTCATCTTCGTCGATCAAGCCCAAAGAACGTTGATCAAGGACCGTAGTAAATACGAGACCTACCTGTTTACCTGACCTCAGAGCGCGCATCTGGATCGCTATCAGCGGAATCGTTCCATTAAATAGGCTGATGACATTTAAAAAACGACTGGTTATATCTTCGGCAATGATAACCGCTAGGTGGTCATACTGCGGGTAGCGCTTCCGCTCAATATCCCAGTATTCGACAGTGCGGATGATGTGGCTTTCATCTGTACCCCCCAGTTGGATTTCCACTTCGAACCTTCGACTTGCCTCTGCATCTTGCAACAGCAAATCGAGCCGCCCAGCTCTAGGTTGAATTCTTTCTCTGTCTTTAAGGACGATGTCACCCAGGCCGAGAATTGTCGGGTCTTCTGCAATTCTGTCTTGAACCCAAAGCTCATTTAGTTCTGGATGATTACGAATTGAAATAGTCTCGAATTTCGTATATTCCATTACCCTTCCTTCTCCTGTAGGTTATAGGGTTTACATTATTAATGTTCATCAATATAAATTTTTAAACAGAAAAGTAAATCGTTTCAATACGTTCTAATATGTTGCCTTATGGAATCTAATATGTCTTTTTTGACTTCTTTTCGCATCTTATCAATATCGATTTTTTGATCAGTTGAAATCATCCAGAGTGCAAGTTGTTTAGGTATTAAAAAATGCTCTGTTTTAGTACCATCGGCTGAGCATGCTACAACACTTGGATGAGTGGCATATAAATTTGTTTCACAAACCACCAAATCTTCAGGAATTTTTGTTATTAAACGTAGTTTTTTCTGGGATTCTGCGTGTAACCCACCTGGAACGATGCGGTAATCAATATAATCTCTCTTTTTTTCTTCCAACATGGCTTCACAT
>Ga0214167_1000961_pt1 | contig 12608 bp, 6 predicted proteins | sample TroBogypolimnion_45_FD_153006 | JGI IMG/M metagenome (GOLD analysis project Ga0214167, IMG submission 153006) | Freshwater microbial communities from Trout Bog Lake, WI - Practice 18AUG2009 hypolimnion v3 | ecosystem: Environmental > Aquatic > Freshwater > Lake > Hypolimnion/Profundal zone ... | reverse complement strand
TTCGGTCAGCATGGCGTCATAATGAGTTTCGGCTTGATCAGAATCATTCTGCTGTTGGTAAATGCTAGCCAATTTAAAGTGGATTGCTACGTCTTTAGGTGTCTTTGCTAATGCCTCTTTCAATAGCTTAATCGCCTCGTCAGGTTTCTTTTGAGCGATCAATAAATCGCTTATAGTTAATAGAATTCTTTCATTAGGCTGAGTTTTATAGGCAAGTTGATACTGCTCATTGGCTTTTTCATATTGCTTTTGCGCCAGATAAGTATCGCCTGTTAATAGCTTACCTAATACTAGTTTTGGAAACTGCAGATCTATTTTATGAGCCAGTGCCAAGGCTTCTGGGTATTGTTGATGTTTAATTAAATAGGCTGTTTTAAAAACCAAGGCTTCTGGTTTATCAGGTGCGATTAGCGCTGTTTCATCTAATAAGGTTAGGGTTTCTTTATCTTTATCGGGGTGTTCACTCAATAACCTAGCCAATAGTAAACGACTGCCGATATCTTGTTTATCTAAAGCTATGACCTTTTGCAGACTTTGTTCGGCTAATGGTTTTTGATTATTAAACAATTGCGCCTGAGCCAGAAGATCAAGTGCCATAGTATTATTTGGATAGCGGCGAATTAAATCATCACATAAGGGTAAGATTTTTTCGGGTTGTTTTTGTAGGCCATAAAATTTCCCTAGGCCTTTGATGACTTCTATTTCTACTTTAATATCATCGCTGGCTTTGTCTTTTGCGGTTAGCAACATTTTTTCTACTTCGGCGTTGTTTTTTTGCTTATAAGCGATATCCGCTAACATGAGGTAAGCATTGGTGTTTTTATCATTAATGGCGATAGCTTTGTTAGCAAAGTCATGGGCTTTATCTAATTGACCTCCATCTAAAGACAGCTTTGCTGAGCCTAACAGCGCTAGAATATTTTTAGGTTCTAATCTAAGGACTTTGTCATAACTTTTTTGGGCAGCAATGAGATCTTTTTTCAGGGTTTCTAGTAAAGCTTGTAAGTTATAATAATCAGCCTCATCAGGATGCTGCTTTAAATAATCCGCTATTTTGTTGCCAGCTTCTTCAAGTTTGTTTTGTTTCAGTAGATCGAGTATTTCTAAATAATGGGCTCTTTTGTTGTTTAATTCGGATTGTTGAAAAGACTCTAATATTGACTTTGTTTTGCCTTGTTCATCAATATTAGGGTTCAGTTTCTCCAGCGTACTGAAGTTATTTTGTGAATGTTCCATGGGGTTGTAAGTAGAGGCCATCACCAGTGAGTTAGTGCTTAATAGCCCTATAGCGATAGCAGTCAATTGTATTTTTGAAAATTTATTTTTAGGAGTCATGGGCTTTCCTGCTTAAGTGAAAAAAGACATTATCATCGAGTCGTGATAATGACTGGGTTTAGGGTTGTAATAGCTGTTGTTTGATGCTTTTAAGTTGCGTTAGCTTGTTAAGATGCTGGATGGTTCTTCACTAAGTAGTGGCTTTTTAGCTGAGTCGTTATCTAGTTATATAACAGAGTGGCTAAAATATATCATCTTCTTCATGGTTTGTGCTATTTATTTTCGCAAAGCTGTTGGTGTCGATAGGGATATAGCTTAGGAAAATGTATGATGTGCCGCTATGGTAGTTAAAAAAGAGAGTCCATTGTTAAAAACACATTATTTTGAGCCAGTGACATCACCTTTACTTAAAGGGATTAATCTTATAGAAGCCAGTGCCGGAACCGGTAAGACTTATGCCATCGCTATGCTGGTATTGCGTTTTGTGGTTGAGCACGGTTTAACGATAGATCAGCTACTCGTCGTTACCTTTACCAAAGCCGCAACCGAAGAACTTAAAGATCGTGTTCGAGCCAGACTTTCTGAAGCAAAAAGAGCACTTGATGGTCGAGTGGATCAAGACAATGTCGATGTGCAAGCCTGGTTGGGGCAATTGAAGATAGGGCAAGAAGTCATTAAACAGCGTTTGGTTGCGGCTTTGTTGGATTTAGATCGAGCCGGTATTTTTACTATTCATGGTTTTTGTCAGCGTGTTTTACGGGAACATGCTTTAGAAAGCGGGCAGTTATTTGATGCGGAATTGACTGATGATTTAGCCGCCATTAAACAAGCTTGTGCGGATGATTTCTGGCGGCGACAGATTTATACGCGTTCTTTGTGGGAGGTTTCGGTCTTAACCGCGACTTATCAAGCCCCAAAACAATTGCTGGATAGTGTTAACTTTATAGCCGATCAGCATAAGATTTATCCAGAGGGCGATAGCCTAGATAAAGTGTTAAGCGTTCTGCAAGCATCGGCAGATAGCGCTAAAAATCAATTGCAAGCTAGCGCTAAGAGTTTAAGAGCAGAATTTGAGACAAAGAAATTTAAAGCGAGTTTTAGTGATGTCTTCGAGCTGAATCTTGCCTCCTTAAGTGCTTGGTTGACTAAGGATAGTGTTCAGATTCCAAATGAAGAGGCTTTTGCGTTATTTACAGAGCATGGTTTAACTGAGGCTTTAAACGGTCAACAATTTAGAGCCAATAAAGCCCAGAGTAGCGAACAACGTAAAACCGAGTATTTGGCTGAATTAGCTATCGACACGGCGGTATTTGATGCGCTGACTAAAGCCTTTTTACAGGTGACCTTAGTCCTGAGGAGAATGCTTTTAGAAACTCTACGTGTAGAATTGGATAAGCGCTTACAGCAGTTTAATGTCATGTCTTTTGATAATTTGATTAGTCGCTTAGCAGAGGCTTTAGATAGTGATCAATTGAGTGGCGGTGACTTGATCGTTGAGTTACGCCAGCGCTTTGCTGTGGCTTTGATTGATGAGTTTCAAGATACGGATGATAGTCAGTGGTCTATTTTTTCTTCCTTGTTTGCCGTCTCTAGTCATTATTTATATCTCATTGGTGATCCTAAACAGGCCATCTATAAGTTTCGGGGGGCCGATATTTATTCTTATCTGTCCGCACAACAGCAGGCAGAACATAGGTACACGCTGAGTAAAAACTGGCGCTCACATCCTCAGTTAGTGACGGCGGTAAATCGTTTATTTCAACGAGAACAGGCTTTTTTACTGAATGATTTAAGCTTTAATGAAGTGCAGGCGGCTAAAACACCTGCAGATGGCGAGATACAACTTAATGGTCAGACTCTCGCACCTATGATGCTTTGGCAGTTAGCAAAAAGCGAGACTAAATCGGGTTATTGGACTGCTGGTAAGGCGGCAGATCAGATGAGTGTCGCAGTCATAAATGAGGTCGTTGCTCTTTTAACGGATGGATACTACTTACAGCCAGAAAATAGGCGGCTGTTAGCTAAAGATATCGCTATTTTGGTAAGAACCAATGCCCAAGCTCGTGACTATCAAGCCGCGTTGCGTGCCGCTGGCGTGCCTTCGGTATTGAATAACACCGAGTCTGTTTTTGTTTCCCAAGAGGCTACGGATTTATATGCAGTATTACAGGCGGTAGCTCATCCTGGCGATAGCGGTTTACTTAAACAAGCATTGACCTTAAATTGGTTTGCACTTGATGGTGCAGAGTTTTATCACGTCATTAATGATGAGCTAGCCTTAGATGCTTGGCTGTCTCGCTTTGCAGCCTATTATCAGCTTTGGCAGAAAGCTGGGCTTATGGCGATGATGCAGCAGTTGCTAGCACAAGAAGACATTAGGCCTAAACTCGCTACGAGCTCACTGGCTGAAAGACGCTTGACCAATATCCATCAGTTGATTGAATTACTACAGCAAGCGGCTGTTGATGAACATTTAGGCATTAATAAAACCCTAGACTGGTTGCGAACAGCTATGACTCAAGCAAGTAGTTCAGAAGCCCAGCAGTTACGTTTAGAGAGTGATGAAGATGCAGTGAAGATTGTCACCATGCATCGATCTAAGGGCTTGGAGTATTCCGTGGTGTTCTGTCCTTGTTTATGGCAGCGTAGCGATCGCTTAAAGAGCGAAAAAAGCTTAATCCAATGTCATGTTGATGGGCAGATGATCGTCGATTTGGGTTCAGATGATTTTGAACAGCATCGAGCCCTAGCCTTAGAAGAGGAGTTGGCGGAAGATTGCCGCATGTTTTATGTGGCAGTCACACGTGCTAAGTATCGTTGTTATGTGATTTGGGCGGATCAGCGTTCTGAGCTTCGCGCTAATGATTCTGCTATGGCTTGGCTATTGGAACTAGCAGAACAGGATTTCGATGGGCAGCAAGCGCTATTACAAGGTTTGGTTGTCGAGCATCCGTTAAGCTTTGCTTATCAGTGCCTAGAGACAGTTGATGTTCCGATTAGAGTCTGGCAGCATGATTTGGTAGTCTCTATGCCGCTTGCTGCTAGAGAACGTAAACGATCTTTATATACCCGTTGGCAAATGAGCAGTTATACGGCGTTATCGGCCTTAAGTCAGCATGATGCGCCTGAGTGGCCTGAAGACAAGGCTAGAGAGCCTCAAGTGATTGCTACTGAACCTGAAGCTATCTTGGTCGATGCAGCGTTATCCTTGCCTAGAGGGACTGTCACAGGCAATGTGGTTCATGACTTATTAGAAAACTGTAGCTTTAGTGATTTGGCAGAGCTTAAGGATATTTCTGTACTACAGGATAAAGCCTGCCAACGCTATGGCTTAAGTTTAGAGCAACCCGAGATGTTAACTGCTTTGTTACAAGCCGTGGTAACTACACCCTTATCTGAGCAAGATAGTTCCTTTTGTTTGATGAACTTAGATACTAATAAGTGTTTAAAGGAAATGCCCTTTTATTTAGCTATGCAGACTATGGATGCTAGCAAAATCAATGTGATTTTACAAGATACTGCCGTTTATCAAAGCTTAGATAGTAAGGTTATGAGTGGCTATTTAACTGGCTTTATCGATCTTATTTGTGAACATAAAGGGCTGTATTATTTGATGGATTACAAAACCACTAGTTTGCCAGATTATCAGCCTGAACAACTACTTCAGGCTATGTATACACATAATTATGGTTTGCAATATTGGCTATACACGGTAGTTTTGCATAGGTACTTACAGCAACGATTACCCGACTACGACTATGACAGTCATTTCGGCGGTGTACGTTATTTATTTGTGCGAGGTATGTGTCCTGAAATAGCCATGAGCGGGGTTTATCAAGACAGACCTGATATAGCTAAGCTTAGCGCCTTGGCAGCCTTGTTTGCGGACGTGTGAGTTAGTAGGTCGGGTTAGCCTAGCGTAACCCGACAAAATGGCTTACGTAGGTCGGGTTACGCTAGGCTAACCCGACCTACGTAACTTTATGTTTATGACTTAGCTCTCTTTGATTAAATAACAGCACTATGGATTTCCAAGTAATAAAAGACAGTATTAACTCATCTCCGGCCTTTGTCTTGGATGCCGATGCGATCACTGATGCTTTAGCTGGCTTAGCCTCTTTACGTCAGCAATGTGGTGTTAAGGTATTATATGCATTGAAAGCCTTGCCGCTTTCTACTGTTCTGGAATTAGCTAAGCCCTATGTTGATGGCTATTCAGTTAGTTCTTTATTTGAAGCGAAATTGGCTTATGAATATTTATCAGGTACGGGTAGTATTCATTTAACAACGCCGGGTATTAGGCAAGAAGAGTGGCAAGACCTTAAGCATTACATCACTCATATTAGTTTCAATTCTTTAACGCAGCATCAGCGTTTTGCAGATAAAGACACGGATCAGCTTTCTTTAGGCTTAAGAGTCAATCCCAAACAATCTTTTCTTAATGATGAGCGCTTTGATCCTTGTCGTAGCTATTCAAAGCTGGGGGTTTCTATAGATGAATTATGGCAATCAGCTGATTTCGAACTTGTTAAGGGCTTACATATACATAATATTTTTTCAGCCACGGAATACAAGCCTTTGCTTGAAACCATAGCAAAGCTAAGAAAGTATTTTGGCAAAGATCTCGCCAAGCTAGAGTGGTTGAATTTGGGCGGAGGCTATTTGTTTGAGCAAATTAAGGATCATAGTCCTTTTGTGACAGCCATCAATCAACTCAGGGCTGAATATAATCTTGAGGTTTATATTGAACCCGGCAAAGGAGTTACGGGTCATGCTGGGCATTTAGTCACTACGGTTATTGATAGCTTTGTGAGTGATGGTAAAACCATTGCCATATTAGATACTTCAGTCAATCATAATCCCGAAGTCTTTGAGTATCAGCGTCAACCGCTCTTGCATGAACATGATGCTAAGGGCGCTTATGGCGCCATATTGGCAGGCTGTACCTGTTTGGCCGGCGATGTGTTTGGCGAATACCGTTTTAATAAGCCTTTAAAGATAGGGGATCAATTAGTCTTTAAAGAAGTCGGTGCTTATAGTTTGATTAAGGCTAATCGTTTTAATGGCTATCAATTACCCGATATTTATCTATATCAAGATAAGCATCTGAAAGTTATCAAGCAAGATACTTATCAGGATTACCGTAGACAATGGTTAGCTAATTGACGCTATCCCAATCATGAGGACTTTAACGATGAAAGCAATAGTAATGACGGCGGTAGGCGATGCCGAGGTTTTAAAGTTAAAAGAGTTAGCTGAACCTGAAATAACCCTTGCTACACAAATTAAAATCAAAGTGCAGGCGGCAGGTGTAAATCCTGTGGATACTAAAGTAAGACGACACGGACTTCTTTTTGATAAAGCATTGCCAGCTATTTTAGGCTGTGATGGTGCTGGTGTAGTTGTGGAAGCAGGAGCAGATGTTCAGAAATTTAAAGTGGGTGATAAGGTTTGGTTCTGTCATGGTGGCTTAGGTCGTGAGCCAGGCAGTTATGCCGATTACACGGTTATTGATGAGCGTTGGCTTAGTTTAAGTCCTCAAACTTTTTCCTTTATAGAAGCTGCGGCTGCGCCTTTAGTATTAATTACGGCTTGGGGTGCTTTGTTTGATCGTGGTGGTTTACAAGCCGGACAAACTGTTTTGATTCATGCCGGTGCCGGTGGTGTAGGTCATGTAGCCATACAATTAGCTAAGTTAAAAGGCGCTAGGGTTATTACTACGGTCAGTTCTGAGCAAAAAGCCGATTTTGTTAAAAGCTTGGGTGCGGATGAGGTGATCAATTATAAGGATACTGATTTTGTCGCTGCCGTGAATGAGTTGACACAAAATAAGGGTGCGGATTTGGTTTTTGATACTGTGGGGGCTGAAGTCTTTAAAGCCAGTATCTTAGCGACTACGCATTTTGGTCGCTTGATTACTTTGCTAGATCCGGGGCAGCAAGATTTAACTGAGGCAAGATTACGTAATCTATTGATAGGTTTTGAGCTGATGTTAACACCCATGCTCAGAGATTTATCTATAGCTAGAGATCAGCATGTCGATATTTTAGAGCGTTGTGCCTTATGGATAGATCAAGGCTTATTAAAGTTACATGTGAGTAAAGTATTGCCTTTGGAATCAGCTATTGAGGCTCATCAACTCATTGAAGCAGGGCATACGATAGGCAAGATTGTATTAACGCATAACAAGAGTTAAAAATAGGTCGTTGGGTTGCCTATTTTTCGCAACCCAACCTGATTAAGCATCCGATACCTTAGGGACAGGTCGCGACCTGTCCCGATCATTATGTTATTGCACTACTTTCATAACCGGCGCACTAAAGTCTTGTAGGCCATCCGGTGTGACAGTTGCCACGCGAAAATAATAGATATTGGCTATGTCCAGATTATTGATTTCAAAGCTTGTTTGTGTCGTTATCCCAATTTGAACCCAATCACTGTCATTGTCCGGGATCTTACCTTTAAACATTTGCCAAACATAAACCACGCCTCTCTCGACCCTTAGTGTATCTAAGAGTACTGAGCCAGAATGTGAGCCATTCTTAGCGACTAAGATTTCTTTGTTTCTGGGTGTCGGTTGTTTTGAAAAGTGAAAGCCACTACTTATAATACTGGTTTCATCACCTAGGGCGATGCGCTCTACATAAGCGGCTAAAATACGAAACACTGCATCAGCCGCAACTACTGCATCATTCATGGCAGATATGGCGAGATGACCACCATCTGCCGCTGCCAAAATAGCCTTATCTAAAGCATCGACGACTTTTTGAGCATCAATTAGGGTCGCATCGGGAGTAGGGAAGAGTGGGTTATTGGTCATATGATCAATGACCGTATGATAGTGGCTAGCCTTATTGACTGGCGAGTATTTAATAAAATCTACGGTAACTTTCGATTTTTTCATTATAGAGTCTCTAAGTGTCAGGATAAATAAAAAGACTTAGCAAGCTTGCACGGTCTTTTCTTCGGATACAAACGACAAACGTCATCCATGATCTGCCAATAGCGGGCAGCGGTAAAAGTTGATGAGTAGGCCAATCCTATTGGCATCGGCAGGTGTCGGTTACCTAAGTTTTCGCCGGGAATCTTGTGTTTTCAAGTGAGAACAGTTGTTTCCACTGGGAATCATGTGTTTTCAAGTGAGAACAGTTGTTTCCACTGGGAATCATGTGTTTTCAAGTGAGAACAGTTGTTTCCACTGGGCATCTTGTGTTTTCAAGTGAGAACAGTTGTTTCCGCTGGGAATCATGTGTTTTCAAGTGAGAACAGTTGTTTCCACTGGGAATCATGTGTTTTCAAGTGAGAACAGTTGTTTCCACTGGGAATCATGTGTTTTCAAGTGAGAACAGTTGTTTTCGCCGGGAATCATGTGTTTTCAAGTGAGAACAGTTGTTTCCGCTGGGAATCATGTGTTTTCAAGTGAGAACAGTTGTTTCCGCTGGGAATCTTGTGTTGTCACGCGAAAACGTATGTTTCCGCTGAATATCTTCTATTTTTGCGCTAGACTCTACGTGTCGCTTCAGTTTCTTATTTAGTAATAGTAGTGCGACGAAACATGAGGTATAGGGTCAGTATGTTTCGGTAAAGTAGATAGAAAAGGCTTTAAACTGCGCGTTTTATCTAGGCTGTGAATTACGCTGATCAAGAGTATCCCATAGGCAAAAACTGAAAGCAACTAATTAATTCGCTAGAGTTTGAATTATTTTCCAGATGGGTAAGAGGCTTCACTAATTATAGTGCCTATGATGAAAGTGCTGCATCAATCAAGACCCGTAGGCTGGATAAGCAACGCGCATCCGGCATACGCACTGCAAACGTCACCACGCGCTCCGCTAGTGTGGTCTTATTCCTCGTCCTGCAGCTACAAAAATCTTAACTGTGGGCAGTGACTTTTAAGAGAGGTAGGGGTATTTTTTTATCAAAGGTTCTAACTATAATTATTCCGTGCCTCGATAGGGCTATTCTTTGGTATGATGTTGGTAAATTTACTTATTATTCATGCCCTAACCAAGCCTAAATTACACACTATTAATGAATCCAAAAGTCCATAATCAAATAGTCAGTTTCATATGGAGCGTCGCCGATGACGTGTTGCGAGATGTATTTGTAAGAGGTAAATACCGTGACATTATTCTGCCATTTACCGTTTTAAGGCGTTTAGATGCGTTATTAGTACCAAGCAAAGACAAGGTACTGGAAGCCAATGATTTTTTAATCGAGCAAGCTATTGATAACAAGAAAGCCTTAGAGAGCCAATCGGGTTACCCCTTCTGGAATATTTCTAAGTACACCTTTGAGACCTTGCTGAATGATGCTGTCAATATAGACAGTAATCTGGAAGCTTATTTGGACGGTTACAGCCCCAATGTACAAGAAATTATCAGCAAATTTAAACTACGTAATCAGTTAGAAACGCTCAAAGAAGCCGGTTTAACGTATCTGCTGATTGAAAAACTGTGCAACAAAGACATAAATCTTAGCCCTAAAGTAGCCCTTAACAGCAAAGGCGAAGACTTACCGCCACTCACTAATTTAGGTATGGGTTATGTTTTTGAAGAGCTGATTCGCAAGTTTAACGAAGAAAACAACGAAGAAGCCGGAGAGCATTTTACCCCGCGTGAAATCATTAAATTAATGATTCATGTTTTATTTACCCCTGTTAAAGAGCTGATTAAAAAAGGCACTTACCTGATCTATGACCCTGCGTGCGGCAGTGGCGGCATGTTGACCGAAGCCGAATATTTTGCTTTGGAAGTGTTAAACAGCGAAGCGACTTTTATTCTGTATGGGCAAGAAGTTAATCCAGAAACCTATGCCATTTGTACCAGTGACATGCTGATCAAAGGCGAACAATCAGAAAATATAAAATACGGCTCTACACTGGGCAATGACGGTTTCGAGCAGTTACATTTTGATTTTATGCTCTCTAATCCTCCTTATGGTAAGACGTGGAAAATTGATGAAGCCGCTATTGTTGATGATAGGGGCAAAAAAGGCAGTCAAAATATAAAAGATCCTCGCTTTCAAATTGGCTTGCCGTCTATTTCTGATGGACAGTTATTGTTCCTGATGAACATGGTGAGCAAGATGAAACACAACACCGAACTGGGTAGTCGGATTGCCACTGTTCATAATGGCTCGGCCTTGTTTACCGGTGATGCAGGTGGCGGTGAAAGCGAAATACGCAAATACATTATTGAAAACGATTGGCTGGAATGCATTATCGCTTTGCCCAAAAATATTTTCTATAACACCGGCATTCCTACCTATATCTGGATTGTATCGAACAAGAAGGCAGAACACCGCAAAGGCAAGGTGCAATTGATCAATGCCATGGAATTGTATGAGAAATTGCGCAAGAATCTGGGGCAAAAAAATTGTGAAATGAAACCGGCTCATATTGATGCCATTACCCAGTTGTATATGGATTTTAAAGCTTCCGATATTTCTAAAATTTACCCAAACAATTATTTTGGCTATAACAAGATAACCGTTGAAAGACCCTTACGCCTTTCTGCCCAATTTACCCACGAAGCGCTTGCCGGTTTGCGCTTTGACAAAAGTCTACAGGCAGAAATGGAATGGGCTTATAGTCATTTTGGCGAGAATTTATATAACGACCTTGGCAGCTATAAAGACAAAATTGAAGCCTATCTCCACAAGCATGAGCTTAAGTTAAAAGCAGCCGATAAACACAAATTGTTCAGTGCCGAATACTGGGCAAGCAGAGTTGTTCTAATGCAAACGGCTCAGGCTTTAGCAGACACATTAGGTTGTGAGCCTTTTAATGATTACAACAGCTTTGTGCCGTTACTCAACAAAACCATTAAGGATCTGAATTTAGATAGTGATGCCAAGGGCTTAAAAAATATTCTGGATGCGATAACCTGGAAAAATGAAGAGGCCGAAAGGGTTATTAAGAAAACTGAAAAAGATGGCACTCTGATTTACGAAGCGGACAGCGATTTAAGAGACACTGAAAATGTACCGCTAGATCAAGACATTCATGACTATTTTGAACGTGAAGTCTTACAACATATTCCCGACGCCTGGATAGATGAAAGCAAAACCGTAAAGGGTTATGAGATTTCATTTACCCGTTATTTCTACAACTATGTGCCGCCACGCAGCATTGAAGACATCAGCGCAGAAATATTTGCACTGGAAAAAGAAACGGATGGCATCTTGAATGAAATAGTGAATGACTAATGGCACTGCAAACATGAACCAAAACTCTCGGCGCTGCCGAGAGTTTTGATGTCCAATTGCAACAGTAATATAAACCTAGTTTTACATTCCAAATAGAGTTGTCATCATTCACAAATCAATTGAGTTAATAAAAAATGAAAACTGAAGAAATAAAACAGCTCTTTAAAGACTTTGAACTCGCTGCTACAGAGATTGAAGGCATAGAGTGCTGGAGCGCAAGGCAAATGCAAAAGCTATTGGGCTATAGCAAATGGGAAAACTTTGAAAAAGTCATCCAAAAAGCCAAAGATGCCTGTACAAACGCGGGTGAGCAAAATGAGCATCACTTTCCTGACGTCAGGAAGATGATCGGTGCGGGAAAAGGCGCACAGATTGAAATAGATGACATCGCGCTAACCCGCTATGCCTGTTATCTGATTGCTCAGAATGGCGATAGCCGTAAATCAGAAATAGCCTTTGCGCAAAACTATTTTGCAGTACAGACTCGTAGAGCAGAGTTGGTAGAGCAACGACTATTGGAACATGAAAGAATCAAGGCCAGAGAAAAGCTGAGTCAAACCGAAAACCAACTTTCTGGTGTCTTGTATGAGCGAGGCGTTGATAGCAAAGGCTTTGCTATCATTCGCTCTAAAGGTGACCTGGCTTTGTTCAAATTGACTACACAACAACTGAAAAATAAAATGGGCGTACCTGATAACCGTCCAGTTGCTGATTTTTTGCCTACCATTAGTATTAAAGCAAAAGACCTGGCCGCAGAAATGACCAGTCTAAATGTGCAGAACAAAGATTTGATAGGGCTGCCCCCAATAGAAAAAGAACATATAGATAACAGTGATGCCGTTCGTAACATGTTATTACAACGTGGTATACAACCTGAAAATCTGCTTGCTTCCAGCGATATAAAAAAAGTGCAGCGTAAACTTAACAGTGACGAGAAAAATGTCCTGAAAGAAGTCAAAAAAATTAGCAAAAAGAAAGACAAGTAATGGCAACTTTACAACCTTATAAAAATTACCATGCCATTGCTTAGTGCGTGTTTTAAAAGTAGCAAAAAGTAAAAATATGTAAGAATACTCATTTGTAATGCCGAAGAAGAAGCGAAGCACCAAAGTTAAACGTTACCC
>Ga0214167_1000958_pt1 | contig 12639 bp, 27 predicted proteins | sample TroBogypolimnion_45_FD_153006 | JGI IMG/M metagenome (GOLD analysis project Ga0214167, IMG submission 153006) | Freshwater microbial communities from Trout Bog Lake, WI - Practice 18AUG2009 hypolimnion v3 | ecosystem: Environmental > Aquatic > Freshwater > Lake > Hypolimnion/Profundal zone ... | reverse complement strand
GTCCTTTAGTGCTTGCTGGCCGGCTTGCCAGACGAGTTTTGCCTGCCCGACGACGGACTGCCACTCGCGCCCAGGCCTGCTTTGCCAACGAGCCGGATCACTGCCGGCTCTTTCGGCAATCACTGTCCAACCTGCCCCCCGTAAACTTGCTCCGCTTTCGGACTGCAACGTGTAAGTGATAAGGCGTCTCCACCCCATTGCCCGAGCTGCGCGCCATGCCGCGCCATAAAGTATCGACGGTGTATTTTTCGGCGCGGTGTCGATAACGCAGCACCGCACGACTTCTGCTGTAACGCCGTCCTGCATGTGCCGACTTACTGGTCTACCGACAATGGCGACACCGCACAATAATGCTCCGTCGCTCGCGGCGATCGCAAACATCGCACCATGCGGGCGCTTATTATGGCGGTGAAAATTTTGCACAAAATCACCTGCCTCTCGCAATGTGCATGGGATTATTTCTAGCATCGGGCCAGCGCTTTCACGCCGGCTGGGGTGATGTGCCAACGGAAAGTGCCGAAAGATTGGCCGCTTTGCCATTTAGCGAGACGTAATAGTGACAGACCGACCAATTCCTGATGGGTTTCGAGAGAAAAAGTGTCGATCGCACTATCCAGCGGCAGCCATTCCAGCGCGGCCCGTTGTTTGGGAGTTAATCGTGTCTTTGTCATTTGCTGTCCTTCAGTGCCTGTTTGCCGGTTCCAAGCAGATCGGGCGCTGCGGCGATCATGGCGGACCAGTCCGACTGCGCATACAGCATGTTGACCTCGTTGTCCGGCAGGCCAGCGCTGGCTGTGTCAATAGACGCACCTGCCCAGGCTTCGGCCATCGCCTCATCCGCCTCGATCGGTACGATCTTCAACCCGAGGTCCGGCAGGGCGGCCAGGATGGCGTCTAAATGGGTTCGGGCGGTTACACGAAATGCGTTGCGTTCTTCCTCCAAAAGATCATCCCAAAGGAAAAGATCATCCCAGGAAAAACAATCGGTATGCTTGTTAGATGGCATACGAAAGGTGGCGCAGATTGCTTTTGCCGCTGCCTCAATCACTGTTTCGCGTGGGGTCATTTTTCACTTCCTAGCGGATCGGGCGCTGCGGCGAGCATGGCGACAAAACAAGCGTGTGCGCAATCCACATGCGTTTCTGCATTGGGCAATTCAGCACTCCAAGCCAGCGCGCCCGCGATGTTCATGTCAGGCACTCCATCCACCGGCACCACCTTCAGATTCAAAGCCGGCAGGGCGGCTAGGAGGGCGTCTAAGGCGTCTGTAGAATGTTCTAGGGCGATATACCACCAAGTCGGGTTAGTGAGTCTGATGAACGTGAAATGCTCATCGTCGGTTTTTCCCTCTGGCGTTGGATATCCATTCAGCAAAATCACCCTAGCCATCGCCTCGATCACTGTTTCGCGTGGTGTCATTTCGGTGGTTCCGGGAGGGGTTGCCAGTGCGTTGCGTGATGGCCGTTGTTGTTCCACCCTGCGTAGAAAATCGCGCGTTCTTTTCGATATAATCCGCCTTCGAGTTCTACATAGTTTGTTTGGGTAATTTCATACCATTCGGTGATTTCCACACCCATGTCAGGGTGGAAAACCAGTATTTTTGTCCCATCCCTCGGCGCGGTCTCAATCGGCTGCCACGGCGAAACGATCATGGCTGCAAAGCGGCGTTTGGCCTCTTTCTCGGCGGAATCAACCCCCCATTCCTGCTCGCGCAATTCGTCATATATAAATTGCCGCAGCGCATCCCGTCGCACAGTTACAAATTCGGTCATTTCGGCAATTCCGGTATCGGTGCATACAGCGTCGGTGGATAAAACTCCGGCTCCCAGCCTTCCGGTTCGTCTTCCTCGGATGTCCAATATCCATGCTCGGGCCACCAGCGCCCGATCACTACCCAACGGCCCTTTTCCGGGTTATCTTCAACAAAGCCAGAAATCAGCCATAGCTGCCCATTCCTCGCCTCGTCATCAATCTCCCGCCAGGGCGAGACGATCATGACGGCGAGGGCCTTTTCTAGCTTTTGCTTATGCGTATTTTCATCATCCCTCCAAGGTGGGCTAATTGCTGCATCTAGCAGCCCCAACAGCGCATCGCGCCGCACGGTTACAAAATCGGTCATGGCGTGGGCCTCTTTTTTCCCGATGCGGTCTGCCGCAGCCTGCATCGCATGTTCTTTGGTTGGGTGTGCTCCTCCTCCGCCGGCCCCAATAATTTCGGTCATTTCGCACCTCGCGCGGCTTCGACAGCGGCTAGGCCTTCCGCGATGTAGCGGCGGCAGTGGCAAGCCGGGACATTTTTCAAACAATTTCGATGAGATGGATGGAATACGTTGTCGCATAGGTGTTGCCGGTCTACGGCCTCGTAAAACACCTCCACCGGATCAGGTTTCGGCGGTGTCTGTGCGGCGATGAGGACGCTTACGGCGGCTTCTAACTTAGGAAAAAGCATGATATCGAGCATGTATTGTTTAGCAGCCTCAATCACCGCATCCTTCAACGCCTGATGTGGGTCGGGGGTCGAGAGTGGCTGAAGCACTTGCATCAACACCGAGTCTTCACCGCCGAGCGGGCGACGCAACATCGCAAATTGTCCCACAATTCTATCAATTTTCACCGTCGCATAGTCACCAACTTTCCATTCGCTCATTGCTTCGGCTCCTTCATCTTGGCTTCCAGCCGGGCGATGGCGGCAAGGATCGTTTTTGGGTGCGAGTCAGCGCGGACAATCGCTTTTAGTTTTTCAAACGAATCAGGCGGCGCGCGTTCGACTTCGACGGCGACGGTTGCTTCGAACAGTTTGATTTCCGCGTAAGCTTCTTCCTTCGATTCACTTGGGGCGGCGTTGTATTTCAGCGCCGCGTCCACCAACTCAGCTTCAGCGTCAGTCATGGTGCGGGGGATAGGTTCGATCAATTCTTGGTCAAGAATTGCCATACCACCTCTGACGCGCACCTTGGGCCACCCGCTTGTGGTCATATCCACCACCCGCAACCCGATCACATCGTCAACTTTCCATTCCATGTTTTGTCCCCTTATTTCATTGGTGCCAGTTGGCGCAGGTCGCATCGGGCGGTGAGAATTATTGCCCCTGCTTTTTGCAAGTCTTCCATAGTGCCGGTTTTTGCGACCAAGCACATATCAAGGTTGGCAAACACACGCTCCGGTGGTGCAATTTGCACTGATCCCATTAAGGCGATGACCGCCATTGAAAAAACGCCCATAACTTATTCCTCCGTTGGCCATTCCCGTTTTTGAGCCTCAAGGAAAACATCCAACGCAATTGGGTGAAACGGTGGCAGTGGTGAATTGCCGGCCAACAAACGCGCACGTTTGGCGGCGGCAACGGGATCGAATGGAACCTCAATTTGTCGTTTATCTTCAACCCGGCCCACATCTTCGGCGGGCAGTGGGGGAAGCTTTACGCGCGGCGGCAATTTCAGCCGAGTGCGCAAGCTGTCCACGCCTTTTACGGTCAGATGAAACTCATCAGCCAACTGCTGACGAGTGGCACCCGCATTCCAGGCTTCTGTGAACTTCTTGTGCGTCTTTTTGGGAACGCGATCAATTCGCGTCAACAAGGGTGCGGATGCCATTAGTAATTCCTAAAACGGGATGTCGTCATCGAGGTCAGGGGCCTGCGTGGCAGGTGCTGCCTTGTAAGCAGGCCGGTCGTCGCCGGACGCACTGTCCTTTTTGCTATCAAGCAAAATGATCTCGCCCTTGAACTTTTGCAGGACGATTTCAGTCGTGTATTTTTCGTGCCCGTCTTTGTCGGTCCACTTGCGCGTTTGAACCGCGCCTTCAATGTAAAGCTGCGAACCTTTCCGCACATACTTTTCGACCACATCGGCAAGCCGGTCGTTGAAGATCACAATGCGATGCCACTCGGTCTTTTCCTTGCGCTCGCCGCTGTTTTTGTCTTTCCAAACATCGCTTGTGGCGATGGTCATGTTGACGATTTTGCCGCCGTCCTGCGTGGTGCGGACCTCCGGGTCTTTCCCGGCGCGACCAATCAAAGTCACCTTATTCAAGCTACTCACTTATCGTCTCCTGTTGCTGGTTGGTCAAAGGCAGCAAGCGCGCCGGCAACGGCTTCATCAACGCGCTGTGCCAGTTCCGGTCGGCGTTCACTGAGCGCCTTCCGCTGTTTCACCACGTCCGCATCGGCGGTCATGGCTTGCAGTTCTTCAATGGTCGTAACGGCCTTCACGCGCTCCACAAGGGCGTCAGCAAGGGTTACGGCCTTATCCACGTCAGCCACGAGCGGCTTAATGGTGAACCCCTTCTTGCTACCCCTGGTGGCCGTTAAAGCCATGGTCATCGTCGTCGTGATGTGGCTTGCATGGCTGATCCGTATGCCTCCAACAGCGAGACCGCCAAATTGGACCTTTTCATCCCGATAGAGTGTCAGGCTTCGGCCTACGTATGCGCTGCCATCCGGCCCCCAAATGTTAATCAGCGCCCGCCGCATGGACTTGCCCGGCTTGTAAGGTTTGCCGCCGTCACCTTCAAAGCCAATCGCAATCGGTTGGTCCGGGTCTGGCGTCGGGCTGACCTTCGTGATTTTGATGGTCAGCGAACCGCCGCCCAGCAAATCGTCGGCGTTGAGTTGGTCGGACTTGGCGATGACGGTTTTGCGCAGGTCAATCATACAATGATCTCCATTTCATCCTGGCTCATGCGGCGCTGCGTTGGGAATGTGCGCATTTCGCCCGACTCAATCATGGCCGCATAACGCTGATGATGGTCTTGAAGCCGGCCTTCAAACGCAGACGCGGCGGCGATGATGGCGGCTTGGATGCGTTCATCGGGTTCAACGCGAATCACGGCCATGGGCAACCCGCCGCAATAACTAATGAAATCGCACCACTTGCGGCCCGACACCAATAGCCCGGTTTGAACCTGCATCACATAATCGTCGGGCATATTCCCGTCGATGATGGTTTGCACTTGATACTTTTGCCGGCGCGATTTGCATTCAATCAGGCCGTCATCGCCCACAAGGCCATCGGGAGAATACCCAATCGTAAACCCCCATTTGTCGTTGGTCATAAAGCCGACTTCGCGCACCGGGGCCACGTTCTTGTCGTAGACCAAGCGCGCTTCAATCTCGTCCTCACGCCCCCGCAGCATGTCATCACTGACATACATTGGCTCAACGTAGCCGGTGATGCGCTGAGCCAACAACTCGAACAGGTGCGCGCGTTCCTTGTCGTTGCTGGCAGCCTTAAGAGTCGGCGTGATAATCAGCTTCATCTCACTGGCCGTCAGCAACCCACATCTGGCCGCAAGCCATTCGTCGGTGCCCTGTTCCAATTCCTCGTAAACTTTAAGCATCTGCTTCCCCTTGTATTCTGGCCGGTCAAGCCAATCGCTACCCATGAGCGCGCATTGCCAAAACAAAGCCAGCGCAAAATGCCACCGGGATCAGCGCCGACACCGTAAGCACAAACAGGTGATTGGTTCGCTGTTCCTGCATGTGAAAGAATTTGATGTCAGTGGCGCAGCGCCGCATTTCGCGGACGATATCAAACGCAACGCCCCCGTCTTGGTGGACGGCAATTTCTGCCTGTCTTACAAGGGTTAGCAGCCGCGCAATTGCGTCTTTCATTTGGTCCTCCAAATACGCAAGCCCTCGTCCATCAAGCGCGAAACAAGCGTCTTGTTGCGGTTCTTGGCACGATAGCGGTTTAGGTAACTGGCAATCGTCCTATGTGTTGCGCCGGGCACAAAGAATGAATCCCCAACATTCAGCGCATCAAACGGATAGGGGTAGGGGGTGGGGGACTTGTGGGGTGTTGGCACGGGAATGCCTCTTACCACTTCATATTCTTGCGATTTAACGTTTGCTTTGGTTTTTGCCATTGTTGGCTCCTGTTGGATGTTGTTAGCGTGTTCAATTTGCGCTTCGTGCTTTGGTGTGTCAAGCGGAAGAAGCAAAAAAAATTGCATGACGGGCAACCGGCCTTGCGTATTCCTTCAATCCTTAGTAAACTCAAGGACATGAGCACACCTGATTTCAGCCCCAAAGCCGCTGCCGCTGCACTTGGTCTACGGCACGACTTTATCGCCGCCAAACTAGGGGTTCATCCGTCGGTTTATTCCCGGTGGGTGAACAACGTTCGGCCAATTCCAACCGAGTATCACGGGAAGATGGCGCGCATCCTGAAGGTGCGACGCAAACAGATTACGGCTTATTCCTTGAAGGCGGGGATTGATGGCTAATTTATCCGAAATTTTCCACGCCCTGACCGCAGCTTGCAGTGATGCCGGCGGGCAAACGGCGTGGGCTGAAAAGAATGGGATCAGTCCCACTTACGTCAGCCTCGTGTTGAACGCCAAAACAGAACCGGGGCCAAAAATCTTGGCCGCGCTTGGATACCGCAAACAAATAAGTTATGAAAGGCTAAACGCATGACGCCTGAAATGGGTGATAACAGCATCAATGCCGACCGTCTGCGGTCTGTGGTTGAGCGCATCGAACGTTTGGAGGAAGATCGCAAGGCGGTCGTGTCCGACATTAAAGATATTTACATGGAAGCCAAAAGCGCGGGCTTTGAAGTGCGCGTGTTGCGGCAACTCATCAAACTGCGGGCTATGAACGAAGATGATGTGGTGGCGCAGGAAACCATGCTGGATATTTACCGGCGGGCCTTGGGCGGAATTTGAATGCAGCACCGCGAACACGATCTTCAGGCAAGCATTAAAGCGTGGGTCAGGCGGTGGGTTACGTCCCCCTGCGTATTCCTTGCCTTTGATCGGTCGCGGGCTACATCAGAAACTCAATACTTATTTGAGGCAGCGCGCGGCATCAGGGCCGGCACACCCGACACGGTGCTGTTGTATCCTGACGGGAAGTGCTGGTGGGTTGAGTTAAAGGTTGGCCGAAACAAGGCGCAAGAAGCCCAACTGGCTTTGCACCTCGAAATGGCAGGCGTCGGCCATCATGTGGATATTATCTACACGGTGGCCGATTACGCGAATGCCCTGTATGCAAAGGGACTGACGTTGCATGCTCGCGCGCGGGAAGAAGCCGCTGCCCTGGATCGCAAATTAGCGGCGAAGTGGTCGGCAGGAAAAGAAGACGGCGTGAAGAAAGTTATTCCCGGCGCTGCGCGGGCAACGGGACGGGAAGCAAAAAAGCGGGCAATCGCTAAGATCGCCCACCTTCGCAAAGATGGATTGTTTTTTTAAGCGTGGCCAACGCCGGAAACCGTTGGCATGGGTGGAGCGTCCTCTGTGCCGCCAAACAAACGGTCAAAGTGCGCCTCTGCTTCGGCTTTCCAATCTGGCCGGTTGCCGTAGCAGTCAAAGCAAATGCCAGCCACAATCATGCCGGGCGCTGCCTCTGCCTTTTTCTCGTCGGCAATGCTAGCGGTGACAAACGCAGCCGGGGAAATTTCCTCAAAAAAGACATTGCAGCAACTACACCGGATTTTGCCTGGGTTTTCTTCGACCTTTTTCAAAAAATCAAAAGCCGCCGCGTGTTGCTTGGGCATGCGCGTTTGATTTTCGACCCACGCCAACAGATTTTTGGCCATTCCTGCGGGATGAATGAAAGATAATTCAATCCGCTCGCCATCTTCGATTTGTTCGTAAAACTCTTGAATGGCCTTGCCGTTTTTTTTGCTGAGGCTCATGGTTAGTATTCCTCCGGTAGAAGAATGGTGGTGCTGGACCTGTCAGCCTCGGTGATAACCCACACGGTATTTTCGCCGTGGCCCTTGCATTCCTCAAGGGGGTTGATGGGATAAGCCGACAAAATGCGGTTGCCCAATTCGATGGCCTGATTGTTGGCGGCCTTGTCTTCGTCGCACACTGCGCCCCACTCGCCGGTCTGGTGCATGCGCAAAATGGCGACGCCATATTGGGGGCCGGACAGGCGCAACATAGCCCCGGTGGTTATAACAATGTCGCCAAGCTTGAATTGGGCGTCAGGGGCAAGGTCAGCTTCGGCGGCGGTTAATAGCTGCTGAGGTTCGCCAAAATCGGCACCCGCCGCCTTTGCGGCTTCGTAAAGCGCCTTCTTGGTTTGCAGGCCCATAACAGCGCGGTTTTCTTCTTCGGTCATCTACTTATTCCTTGCGTGTGGTTCACGGTTTGATTGTGTCACTGCTTTTGATGTATTGCAACCAGTAATTGAGTGATATTTTCAAGTTTTTCTGATATTTTTTCAAATTGCTCCATGAAGGGCACGTAATCCTCTGCCGGCTGTTGCTGCTTTTTGCGGATTCCGCCTTGCAAAATGTCAATTTGCCGCGCGGTGATGCGACCAGCGTTGGGCTGTTCCATGATCTGGTGTGTGGTCAGCGCCAGAAAGTCATCTTCGCTGCAAATGGGCGGCCGCATGTTGCGCAACACATTGGCGGCGCGGATTGGAAGGCGGCTCGTGTGAATGAGGTTTTTCAGATAGTCGTTCGCAGTCATTGCTTCGGTTCCTTGTGTTTCGCGTGATGCCAGCCAGTGGACCACCAAAAAGCGCGGGTATCGGTGGACAGGCTGGAAGGGCGGAATAGGTCGCCCTGCTTGCGGTGTGGGTTGTCCGTGAGTTCCGCGCGCTGTGTCTGCGCGTGGAACCCCTGGCGATAAGTTATACGCAACGGGCGTCGCATGGCTTACAGTGTGCCATGTTGGCCGGTTTCTTCCATCAAGCGATTACGGGCAAAACGATACATGCGCGTGAGGGTTCGACTATCTTCCGCCGTTGTAAAAAGGCGAGCGGCGCGGCAGTAGCAGGATTTGACCGAACGGCGCAGGGAAACAGCCGCGTCGTATATAGCGCCACTATCGCCGCATTGAATGTGCAGCGATAACTCATCGTCATGCGCCGAAGTCCATTGGCGTCGAGTCTTGTTTAAGCCAAGCAAGATTCTTTCCTGCTCGGTCAGTCCGCGATGATATGCAACATCCGGCGGATTTGGGTTGGGGGTGGAATTGTTTTTATCGTCTGGCGTTGCTCGGAAATAAACAGGCAAGGCAAGTCCAGGGTCGTAGGCCGGCGGCTTTGACGCGGGCGATGGAAATGCTGATTTGGGTTCCTCGGACAAAAACGCCAGCATATCGCGGGCGGTTTGGATTGCTTTTGCCGGGTCGTTCGGCGTGGCTTCCAGGGCCAGCCGCAAGGCTTCTTCGCGTGTCATGGTTGATTGTCTCCGTGGTCAAGCGGCCATCCGCTTGAAGTCCGCGCGGTTGCCAGTCGCGCGGGTTTCAAGCGGGTGGCTTAGACTGCCTGAAATACGGCGTATCCGGCTGCTGCGATGCGGCCTTGCCAAGTCCAGCCTTCATTATTGGCCATTGCGTCCGCAATCGTGCGGCGGTGGCGGTCAATGGTGCAATATCGCTCGTTTTCGAGCAATTCGAACGCGGGTGCTTTCACCGCCTCGGTTGCTTTTTCCATGGCCGCGCTGCCTTTGTCGTAACCGGCTCCCGCCGCGCTGCCGCGCACCATATCGAGGCCGATGATGTGCAAATAGACGTACAGCCGGCCAGAGCCGTCTTGCGGGTATTTCATAGACACATTAGCAATGTGCTTGCCGCTGTATTTTTCCACGATCACCCAGGCTCTCACGCCACGGAAGGCGCGGGCAGACCAGTTATAAACGGCTGTGTTGTCGGTCTTGTTCATTGGTTCTCTCCATTTTTTTCATCGGTTGTGCATGCCAGTCCGTCCGGTGTTGCTCCCCAAGCAATCGCCCCGCCGCAATCCCGCACCTGTTTGACAAGTGCGAGCGTGGCGCGACATGCCGTGAAGTCGTCGCGTTCTGGCAATCCTACGTTACCCATTTTCATTTCGTGTGCAAAGTCCTCCCATGCTTCGGCTTCGGTTTCCCCTGTTGCCCATATGGCTGTGTCGTCGTGAATTATGTATGGCATGAGTGCTTATTCCTTGGGTGTGGTTTCGGTGGGTGGGATAAAGTCAGGGCTTTGTATGGCTTCGTGTTCTTCCGACATGGTGCGATTGCTCATCGCTGAGTGGGCAAACAGGCTCACAAGGGCGCTGCATACTTCGGTTTTGCTTTCAATGTCGGTTTCTTCGCGGAAGATCATGCCCATGGCGTAGGCTAGGATTGCCGCGCCAAACTGCGGGCCTTCGTCAATTCCTTCGCAATAAGTTTTCAAGGCTTTGAGGACTGGAATTGTGCCGCAAAACACATTGCGGATGTCCTGGGTTCGCCGCGCGGTGTCGGTGGCATCGCGGTCCAGTTCGGCAATCAGGTCGGCAAATTGGTTTTTCATCGGTGCTTATTCCTTGGGTGTGGTTTTGCGGGTGGCGCGGGTGGCGGGTGGCAATAAGTTTTTCTCGATTAGGTTGGCTGCCTCGGCATAAGCGGCGGCGCGGCTGTAGCTGGCTTCGGCTGGGGTGAAGCCGTGCGCTGCCTGCATCGCGCGGGCAGTCTCGGTGCTGCGCTCGGCTTTGGTGCGCAGTAGGGTGGCAATGTCGGCGGGGGTCATGTTGTTAACTCCGTGTTTTGATTTCGTAATGCGGAAAGCGCCCGGCGACGGTGGCTTGTGTGCCAAAACCGGAAAATGCCTCGGCCAGCCATGAGCGGAATGCCCGGATCTCGCCGCGATCGACGCGATACGTCCAGCGTTTGCCGTCGTGCTCAACGCATGCGCGGCCTGCGTCCGGGTCGCCGGCAAAGTGCCAGTGCGGTTGGCCTTCGCGGGCGGCTGAGATTTCACAACGTAAAGCGTAGTCGGTCATGTGGTGTCTCCTTGGTTATTGGTCGCGGTCAAGCCTGAGGCTTGCTAATGCCGGTGTGGTGCGCGCCGGCAAGGGCAAGGCTAGGCTGCCTGGGCGTCGGGTTCGTCTGACAGTCCGGGGCAGCCTTGCTTGCGCAGTGCTGTAATTTGCGCGTCGAAAGCTTTGATTGGATCGCTGCCTGCCTTGGTCGTTTGCGCGCTGGGGATGACGTATGCCCCACGTTCGGGGTCAGCTACGAGGGGGCAGGGAACTCCCATGGTGGTACTTATACCGCGCCAGTGCGGAATTGATCCGACCAGCGCAAAGCCAATCCTGCGCAGCATGGCGGGATGGCCAAGGCTGAAAGCTAGTGTCGAGAGGTTTACTGCTTGATCTGCTTGTTTGACGCACGCAGCTACCTCGGTGCGCAAACTGTCGCCATTGGCACGCCACACCCAGAATAACTCAACGCGATAATCTGCCGCTTCGAGGGTGTCGATGATCGCAGCGGCGCTCGCTGCATGTGCTTCCATGTCGGCGGCGCTGACGCTGGCAGAAAGCGCACCATCGACGGACAACGATAGAACGCGGGGGGTGTTGGCTTGGCCGAGGCGGCGCATGTTCGCGGGATTGCCAGATAGAAAGCGGCCAACGCTGGGGTAGGCTCCTGCCACGTCCCACCTAATAAGTTTTTGAGCGGCGGGGCGGTCGGCTTCAATGCGGCCGCGAATTGCGGCGGCGCGGTCTGCACCTTCGATCCAGCCGTCGCGCAGCATGTCGCGCGCGGCGGTGAAGGTCGCGCCGGCCCAACGATTGTCTGTGCTCTCCCATGCAAAACGGTCCCATGCGCCAACGGGCGGCGAGGTCGGCGGGATGATCTCCGACACGTCGGCATAGTGCGCGGCCGCGGCTGCCTTGCGGTCGCCGTTGCCTCGCAGGTCCACAAAACCGGCGGGGAGGTGTGCGCTGTAGAGGTCGGAGGTGTGGTATTTATAGGGGGGGCGGCTGCTCATGGTTTTTTGCTCCTCACATTGCCGCTTTGATGCGGGCAACGTCCGCATCGGACAATCCGCGCCAGATAACCATCTGCGCAACCTCAGCGAGCGGGATGCCGGCGCCAATAAGTTTTTCTCCGAAAATTGAGGCGCGGGGGGAAACTACGTGACGAATATTGAGTTTTTCCACGGCGGCGCGAACTGATTGCACGTAGGCGAGCCATGTGGCGTCGGTGCAAAGCATGCGTTCCAGCACGGTATCGTAGGGCCAGTCGATAAAAACAAAACGGTCAAGCGTTGCTGCGTCAAGTTGGCTGCGGCCAACGTATTGACGATTGGCTCCCGTTCCAAAGGTATTCGCGGCGGCGACAAAGCGGAAATCTTTGTGCTTTTTGACGGGAAAAACGCTGCCAGGGAATGCGCAAACGCCATTTGCGAGCGCAGCATTTAGCGCGAGCAAAGCGGCGGCATCGCTGCCGTCGATTTCGTCGGCGAGAAAAACGCCACCATTTTCAAAGGCTTCGCGGAATGGTGTCGCATTGTATGTGCCTCGCGCGTCGATGAAGCCCATATATTCATGAGCGCCACTGGCTGCGCCTTGCATAAAAAATTTGAGGCCCAAAGCCTCGGCTACCTGCTCGGCTGCGGTGGTTTTGCCGCTGCCGGCGGGGCCAACGATATACGCAGCGAGGCCAGCCGCGACGGTTGCAAGCAATTTGCCGGTGAGGCGGTGACTGAGCGCGGGAATTATCCCGCGCGGCTCGTCGTTGATGTGGATGTGGACCGGGCGGGGCACGATATGATTTTGCAGTTCGTCGCGCACAATCGCGGCGACGGCGCTGCGGTCGAGTTGCTGGCCGCCCATGAAACCGGCGATGGCGGCGGCGAGTGCTGCGGCTGCGTCGGGATTGGGTGCGGGCGGTGTCGTCGGTGTGGTCATGGGCTGCTTTTCCGGTGCGGG
>Ga0214167_1000950_pt1 | contig 12676 bp, 15 predicted proteins | sample TroBogypolimnion_45_FD_153006 | JGI IMG/M metagenome (GOLD analysis project Ga0214167, IMG submission 153006) | Freshwater microbial communities from Trout Bog Lake, WI - Practice 18AUG2009 hypolimnion v3 | ecosystem: Environmental > Aquatic > Freshwater > Lake > Hypolimnion/Profundal zone ... | reverse complement strand
GGCGAAGTCAAAGGATTTGGAACACAGTTTCCATCTACAGCCAATAAAGGTGATATGTTTATACGAGTAGATCAACTACCGAGTGCTTTATATAAATTTAATGGAAACCTCTGGATTGAAGTTGATAAAGATTTAACAGATAATCATGCCTATGATGAAGCCTATATTGACCATTTAATTTCTAAGATCGAATCAGGAGAGTACGATCCAGACTTATTAAGTAATGCCGAACAAGAAAGTATTGAACGTCGATTAAGCAACTCTGTCCGCGGAATATAAAATGTCAGAAACACTAACTCATTGTAGTTTCTGTGACAAACATAAAGATCAAATTTATAAATTAATTGTTAGTCACAAGGTGGCTATTTGTAATGAATGCGTAGATCTATGCGGAAATTTAATAGCCAACACTAAAAAAACAAATAAACCATCAGAATCAAAAAAATCAATCCCAGATCCTAAAGATATAAGAGATTACCTCGATCAGTATGTAATAGGTCAAGAAACAGCTAAAATTGTATTGTCAGTTGCTATTGCTAATCATTATAAGCGTATCAACAATCCAGATGCCGCCACAGAAATAGCCAAAGGCAACATTCTTATGATCGGACCTACTGGCACAGGCAAGACGTTAATGGCTCGTAGTGTAGCCAGGTACCTTGATGTACCGTTTGTTGTCGCCGATGCCACTACACTAACCGAAGCTGGATATGTTGGTGATGATGTTGAAAGTTTAATCACACGATTATACACAGCCGCCGACAATGATATTGAACGCTGTCAGCGTGGTATCATATTCTTAGACGAAGTTGATAAGATTTCCCGTAAGAGCGAAAGCTCTACAGTGACAAAGGATGTGTCTGGTGAGGGGGTACAACAGGCCCTGCTCAAATTAATCGAAGGCACCAAGTGCAAAATCACCCCACCCGGATCTCGTAAACAATCCGGAGAGACAATAGATATTGATACAACCAATATATTGTTTATTGCCGGTGGTGCTTTTGTTGGGCTAGATAGTATTATAAAAAATCGCATACAGGGTACTAGTATGGGATTTAATGCTAGTTTTAGCACAGTTGGGGATATTGACCTAGCAGAAGTTGTTCCAGACGATCTAGTACGATATGGGTTGATACCAGAGTTTGTAGGCCGCTTTAGTAGCTATGTTAGTCTACACGCACTAAGTAAACAACAATTAATCAGTATTTTAACAGATGTACAGCATAATTTTATTGGGCAATATAAATGGTTGTTTGATCAAGACGGAGTAGATCTCAATTTTGACTCAGAAAGCCTAGATCTTATAGCAGACCGTACATTAAAAACAAAAACAGGTGCCAGAGGCTTACATAGTGAACTAGAGCGCATACTATTACCACACATGTTTGATTTACCACGCTATCGTAAGAACGATATACTCAAGGTAATGATCAATAAAACCCAGGTAAATACTCCAATGACACTATTACAGGAAAATTTGTGAAGCACTATGGCAAGGTAGTCATTGTCGGTGATGGCAATGTAGAAAAAGCACTGCGTAAATTTAAGAAAAAAGTCCAAGAATCTGGTTTACTTGACGAACTACGGGCCCGCGAAACCTACGAAAAACCGACTACTGAGCGTAAGCGTAAGAAGGGTGCTGCAAGGTCACGCCTGCGTAAACAACTCAGAGACCAATCTCTTCCAAAAAAATTGTATTAATGTATCTTGAGTTTCAACTGCCAACAGATGGCGGATATGGCGCTACTCTGGGCGCATATAAAATAGCTATAGCCCGCTGGGCAAACAAACAAGGTATTAACTACGCAGATAAAAATATCAAATACAAATATCGGGTTACATTTGACCGAGACGAATACTACACCGTTTTTACTCTAACTTGGGATAGCCCATTTGAGTATAAAATAATTGACATTAAGTGGTAAAAGTGTTATAAATAATATTGTAGATGCCGATGGTCGGGTCTATTTTATTACTTGCTTATTTTTAAGGAGAAATTTTATGTCAAAGCACACCTATCTGACCTAGCGTCAACCCCTTACAATTTAAACATTCAACCACTAATAGTTGTTGACACAATTATCCATCTGTGTTATAATCTATTGTTGTGGTATTATCATTTACATTTAAAAGGAGTCGTAATGAATTTAAAACCCATTCGAGATCGCATTGTTATTCGCTTACTCGAGGCAGAAACTCAGACCAAATCTGGAATCTTTATTCCGGATGCTGCGGTAGAAAAACCTAACCAAGGTGAAGTGTTGGCCGCTGGTGGCGGCCGTATCACCGAAGATGGAATTGTAATTCCAATGGAAGTAAAAGTAGGAGATCTTGTATTGTTTAGCAAACATGCTGCAATAGCAACCAAGGTCAACGGCGAAGAATATCACATCCTCAAAGAAGATGATGTAATGGCAATTGTAGAATAAGGAAAATAACATGACAGCAAAACAAATTGTATTTGGCGACAATGGTCGTAATAAATTAGTAGAAGGCGTTAATATATTAGCAGATGCAGTTAAAGTTACTCTTGGACCTAAAGGTCGCAACGTAGTAATTGAACGAAGCTTTGGTAGTCCTCATGTAACTAAAGACGGTGTGACTGTAGCAAAAGAGATTGAACTTGAAGACAAACTCGCTAATATGGGCGCACAGATGGTTAAAGAAGTAGCTAGCCGTACAGCCGACAATGCCGGTGATGGTACAACTACAGCTACCGTACTTGCACAGTCAATTGTTAAAGAAGGTATGAAATATGTAGTCTCAGGCCATAACCCAATGGATCTGAAGCGCGGCATCGACCAAGCAGTTACTGCCGCGATTACAGAACTTACTAACATTAGCAAACCTTGTACAACTACTAAAGAGATCGCCCAAGTTGGTTCTATCTCTGCTAACTCAGACGCCAGCATTGGCAACATTATTGCTGAAGCTATGGAAAAAGTAGGTAAAGAAGGCGTTATCACTGTAGAAGATGGTAAAGGTCTCGAGAATGAACTTGATGTAGTTGAAGGTATGCAGTTTGATCGTGGTTACCTAAGCCCATACTTTATTAACAACCCAGACAAACAGGTATCAATTCTCGATAATCCGTTTGTTTTATTAGTTGATAAAAAGATTAGTAACATTCGCGATCTCATTCCAGTATTGGAAGCAGTGGCCAAGTCTAGTAAACCATTGTTAATTATTTCCGAGGATGTTGAAGGCGAAGCACTTGCAACTTTGGTAGTAAACAATATGCGTGGTATCATCAAGACTTGTGCTGTTAAGGCTCCGGGATTTGGTGATCGTCGTAAAGCTATGTTAGAAGATATTGCTATTCTAACTGGCGGTACTGTTATTGCTGAGGAAACTGGATTAACACTTGAAAAGGCCGGCATTGAGCAGTTAGGCATGGCCGGCCGTGTCGAAATTGGCAAAGAAAACACCATTATCATTGACGGTGCTGGCGACAAGACAGCAATTGAAAACCGTGTTAAATCAATCCGCACACAGGTCAAAGAAGCAACTAGCGACTACGACAAAGAAAAATTGCAAGAGCGTGTGGCCAAACTGGCTGGCGGTGTTGCTGTTATCCGTGTTGGCGCCGCCACTGAAACAGAAATGAAAGAGAAAAAGGATCGTATCGATGATGCACTCCACGCTACTCGTGCCGCTGTTGAAGATGGTATTGTTGCCGGTGGTGGTGTGGCCTTAATCCGTGTTAAACAGGCTATTGTTAACTTAAAAGGTCTTAACGCAGATCAACAAGCTGGTATTAGCATTGTGCTTCGTGCATTAGAAGAACCGGCTCGTTGTATTGCGTTTAACGCTGGTGATCCTGCAGATGTAATTATTAACGAAATTGCCAGCAAGACCGGCAACTATGGTTATAATGCCGCAACTGGTACCTATGGTGACATGGTAGAGCAAGGTGTTATTGATCCTACTAAAGTTACTAAAACTGCCTTGGTTAATGCCGCCAGTATTGCTGGTTTGATTTTGACTACAGATTGTTCTATTGCACAAATTCCGCAAAAAGAATCTGCAGGCCAACCGCAAATGGGCGGGATGGGCGGCATGATGTAATTTGACAAAATAGAAATATTTTGTTATAAATAATACTGTGGATGCCGATGGTCGGGTCCACAGTATGTCACTTCGTTTAATTTAAAGGAGAAAACAATGACAAGACTCACAACTCTGGACCTCAGTCCATTCTATCGCAACTCAATTGGTATCGACAAATTATTTGATCGTATGATTCATCAAATTGATACCGCGGCCGCCTCAACAACTAACTACCCACCTTACAATATTGTAAAAACTGGCGAAAACACCTACGAGATTCAAGTGGCTGTTGCTGGCTTTACACAAGGTGAAGTTACTGTAAATGTTAACGAAGGACAATTGGTTATTACCGGTGAAAAAGGTGAAACTGATCTTCCTGAAGGACATGTATATGAACATCAAGGCATCAGTGCCCGTCGTTTTATACGCACATTTACTCTAGCTGATTATGTTGAGGTAACTGATGCTACGAGCCGAGATGGTATTCTTAGCGTTAGTTTAGAGCGCCAGATTCCTGAAGCGATGAAGCCTAAAACTATTGCTATTACATACATGAAATAGTATAATATAGTAAATACAGTGGAGGGCATATTGCTCTCCACACAATAAAAGGATCTGAGATGTCACAAGCCGGAACAGTAACAAAGATACAAATTAACGAGGCTCTTAAAGAGCCACCAATGTTTAAGATCATTTATTTGAATGATAATCAAACTACGGTTGAATTTGTTATTGAAACTCTTATGAACTTCTTTGATTACACTCCGGATACCGCGGTAAAAATCACTCAAGATATTCACGAAGCCGGGTCTGCTATCGTAGCAATATTACCATACGAAGTTGCTGAACAGAAAGGCATTGAAGTTACAGTCCATGCCCGCTCAAATAATTATCCGTTGCAGGTTAAACTAGAACCCGAAACCGTTTAAAAATTTATAGTAATTCTTTTAGGGTAATACGCGGTCTGGCACCATTCTGTATCACCGCGTCCTTGAGGATTGCTAACATAGCGTACACCCATGTAATCTTGGTCTACTGGTTTATGATAATGTCCAAAGCACCAGGTTTTTATTTTACTTTCGGTGTCTTCTAATAGCACACGACCCATTTGTATGTTACCCAGGCTGTTAAATCTCCAGGTATCTATTAAATCTAAATCATGCGATGCTAACCACGGGCCTGGCACAGTATGACTAATTATTACAATGGCCTGCACTTCGTGGTGCGTTTGTAATTTTGTTACACTGTTCATTAGATATGCGGCATCACGGTAGGCCACACCAACAATATCTCTGGCCGCCGAGTCAGGCATTCCATATCGATCTCGAACAAATGCCAAACTTTGTTCAAAATCTAAATTTGGGTCAAAATCATAAGTCCACCAACCGTTTGTAGCTAGAAATCCCACCCCGTTGACTATGACCACATTGTCTTGCATATACACTACATTTTTAATATTTTTAATTTGTCGATTTAAATCATAGTAACTAGTACCTATTTTGTCCATTTGATATCTATGCTCATCGTTACCATCTATGTAGAAAACACCGCCTGGGTAGCATTGACCAAGATGAGTTAACGTATCTACCAAAAGGGTACGATCACGGCAAACATCACCGGCTACAACACAATACGGGCTGGTAGCCTGCCCAACCCAGTCAAACGAGTCCCAGGTTTCAATATGGAGATCACTGATAAGATCAAACGCAAAAGTCATTTTTTTTCTGTTGTGCTAATTTTTTAAAATGCTCAGACCTAATTTTTTTAAGTTCTTTTGCTTTTTCTAATCCGTAGATTTCTTCATAGGTTTTGCCTTTGTTAGCCTTGCCGGCAGATGACATTTTTTCTTTTGCTTCTTTAGTATGAGTTTTGCCATACATACCATTATTTTGCCCAGACATAGCATTGCTATGATTAATCTTTGATTCGGGATTATGTTTTTTTCCAGTCATTATCTTAGAATGATGTTCTCTCCATTTTTTTGATTTAGGACGGCCTTTCATTTTTTCACTAACTTTTTTGCGACTTATTAGACCCATTGCTCCACCATCGCCACTTTCAATTTTCAAATTAGCCCATTCCTTACTTTCAACAATATTCCAAAGATTACTATAATATTGACCCATGTCTTTAATTTTTGTTTTATCACTAGTTTGTAACAATATTTCAGTATTGAGCTCGTAACCATGCATTTTAAGATGCCTACACCAATATTTTCCAGAGCCGTTGTATCTAAACGGATCCTGGGATGTATAGCCTAAATATTTTAGTCCTGTTTTACGATGTGTCTTTTTGTACAAGGTGAGCAATTCCATAGATAACTATTTACAGGAGATACAAATGAACATAATATTTGGTAACGATCCGGGATTAGACAGTAAACACATAGTATTGGAGTTGGATACTATTCGCATTGGTGTCGAAGGTCCGGAACAAACAGCGTATTGTGTAGTTGAAAATATTCCACTACAAGAAATGTCCATAGTGGAAAGTCTTAAAGAATCACATCATAATCTAATGGTAGAATATCGTAGTCAAAATTGGCCAGCGTGTGAACGAATTATTGCCCAACTTACGGGCATGTGGGGCGGAGAACTTGATACTTTTTATGAAGAATTATCAAAGCGTATTAGTCTGCTAAAAACGCAAAATCTAGCTGAATCCTGGACTGGGATTATTGAAAAATAAGCCTCCGCTCTTGAGTTAAGAAATAAACATATATCTTTTAACCTGGATCCTATTAAATACTAGGTCGATACAATAATAACACAGAGTCGGCTTGGTATTATATTTTAATGACCCGACTGTCGGGTCATTTTTTTTAGATTGTTTTAATTTTGCAAGTTCTATTAAGCGAGTAATTTTTTCAAGATCTATCTTACTATCACTCCTGTGAAAAATGCTATCGGGGCAAACTTAGCTAAGTCCATGTTGGGCCAAACGGCTTGCTTATTTAAGTATTCTTTTGTTGATTAGTTAATTGTTGTTGATACAAATCTTTGACTATTTTTAAAACATTTTCTACTTGTTTTTTTGTATGAATTTCCCCTGGCGGTGGATTTTCTAAAAAATTGTTAATCTCTTTGAACGTCAGAAAATGTTCCCACCTATCAATAAACGGTTTAAAATTATTAGTTTCGCGTACTTGATTTATTGCCAACTGTAAATTATTCTTTAATTCTGTTATCACTTGATTAAAAAATTCTTCACTGAAAAAATGTTTCTTATTATAATCAGTAATAGCTTGTGCCTTTGCTAAGTTACTACTTTTTTCCTTTAATGACCAGTTAGAAATTGTTTTCATAAGATCTGCAATAGCAACCAATCGTTCTTGGGGGTCTTCTATATTATCATATTGTTCGTTCCAGATATCGTTAAAAGTTTTAAATCCGTAACTACGTAAATATTCCAAACTGCCATATGTGCCAGCTAATATAAATGGTTGCCCACATGCAATGGGTCTGAGTGATTTTTCAGTTAAATGTAACCGATCGTCGTCAAACAAGGTTTCTAATATAACTTCAATATCAGTAGATTCATAATCATCTATGTTAAAATCTGCGCTATAATGACTAGTTGCAGTAGTTGTCGGAAAATGATCTTCTAAAATACATAGCGGCCGCCAACTTGGATTATCAAATAAGTGCTGGCTATAATGAATACCTAGTTCTGGCTCAATGGGGTTAACTGAGGTTTTGCAATGAGTTTGAAGATTTAATCCAATTAATAGTTCTGCAAATTTTAATCGATATTCTCTGGTTCCACTCCAGGCTCGACTATAAATTAAAAATATGTTTTTTATTTGTTTTTTTTGTTTAATGTGCTGTGCAAAACGAAACCAGTCAAGCGCAATTAAGGCATGACTCCAATAATATATCGGAATAACTTGACTATTTTGATATTTAATCACGTCTTCAGATCTTTTTTCGCTATGTAACAAATATCCTTTACCGTATATGGTGTAAACAGAAGGTAGTCCCGAAAATAGGGTTATGCCCACTGACCGTAATAAGTCCGCGAACTTGCCAGTGCCGCTGCGGTGCTGATATAACTCATAGTTTAACGGTTCTTGATCGTAACACCATATAGAAGAACCTAACACTTTTGTCTGCCAAGTGGTTGGGCCACATAGTTCAGCAAGATCCTCAAGTTTTTTTGACCCATAGGGATAAAACCGATAAATTATTATATTATCAGTAATTTCTTTAGCAATACTTTCAATATAGTGGTATAGTCGATCTAATGGAATACTCATAGGTAGTTATTTACTCATAAACTTATTGAAAGAAACAAAAATGAAGTTATACCAATTTAAAAAATATCAATGAAAAATAAATCTGTTTTACTAATCGGTGGTGCCGGATATGTTGGGTCGGTGATTACTGATTCGTTGTTAGCAAGCGGCTGTCAAGTTACTTGTTTGGATTTATTACTTTACCAAAATAATTATTGTGTTGTTCCATATTTGTTGAACCCAAATTACAAATTTATTTACGGAGACATGTGTGACCCAGCGGCATTAAAATTAGCCTTAGAAGGAATTACAGATGTGGTGCTATTAGCTGGATTAGTAAGTGATTCTATTACTAAAAAATATCCAGCAGAGGCTGCGGCCATTAATAATATTGGTACAATACAATGCATTGATTATCTTAATAATCGTAACTTAGATCGGGTAATATTCATGTCTTCCTGCTCTAACTATGGATTACTAGAAAAAGATCAAATTGCCAACGAGGAGTTTACACTAAGTCCAACATCGACTTATGCCCAGTATAAAATTATAGTAGAACAATATTTGTTATCCTTAAAAGGCAAAGTAGATTATACTCCGACTATACTACGATTTGCTACAGCATTTGGATTGTCACCAAGGTTGCGGTTAGATTTAACTATTAATGAATTTGCCTATGCCGCAGAAAAAGGTGAAGAGATTGTAGTTTTTAATCCACACGCATGGAGGCCATATTGTCATGTTAACGACATTGCTAGACTTATTAAAATAGTAATTGACGCTCCGCAATATAAAGTGGCATTTGAAGTATTCAACGCCGGTGGCGATGTAAATAATTATACCAAGCAATCAATTATTGATGCTATCATTGATGAGGTTTCGACAACCAATGTCAGATATCAAGATCAAGTAACAGATCCACGAAATTATAGAATTGACTTTAGTAAAGTTAAAACAGTATTAGGATTTGAACCAAGATTTACGGTAAAAGAAGGAATTCAAGAAATTATTAATGCTATGCGCAACCATGTCTACGATAATATAGATCCAAAATCCAATCTATATAGCAACTACGAAATAAAATATGATATCAAGTAACAATGAGTGGGACCCCCTGGAAAAAATTATAGTAGGGTCGGCTACTAATGCTAATTGGCCCATGACTGATCCTGTATTTGCAGAAGAAGCCCGTACAAGTTTATGGACAAAAACTCCTGCACCCAGTGGCCCAGTTCCGCAGTTTATAATTGATGAGGCCAACAGAGAATTAGATATTTTATCTGAAATCATAGTCCGTTATGGTGCTACAGTATATCGTCCACGCCCAATGGACTTTGTTGAACGCAAAGGAATGTATAATTATTGCCCTAGGGACCGATTATTGATTGCCGGTGATACTGTATTAGATTGTAACATGATGTATCCTTGCCGTAATCAAGAAATTGAAAATTATTATAGATTAATTGCAGATGCTCGCAACATATTCACTATGCCTAGAGATCAAGGAATGGTCCTTGATGCCGCTAATATTTGTCGTTTAGGTGATACTTGGTTATTCTTAGAAAGTGCCAGCGGAAACAGAGCCGCGTATGATTGGCTCTGTCGTAAGTTTCGTGACATTACAATTGAACTTGTTAATTTTTATTCAGGTGTACATATTGATTCTACTATTACTCCTTTGCGCGAAGGATTAGTGTTATTAAATGCTAACCGTGTTAGCGAGCAAAATTGTCCAAAGGCATTCAAGGACTGGGAAAAGATTTATGTCACAGAAGATCAAATTGTAGCCCAGGATTTTTACCAATATCCCTATGCTAGTAAGTGGATAGCCATGAATATGTTGGTGTTGGATCCTGAAACAGTTATTATAGATGCCGCGCAAACTCAGCTAATTAATGTATTAAAGTCTAAAGGTATTGCCAGTATTCCTCTTACACTAAGCCACAGTCGTACATTAGGTGGTGGATTTCATTGTGTAACCTTAGACACACGGAGAAAACATGTCTGATTCAGGAATAACAGTTGACCCAGGGCTAGTTAAACGATTAGTCGAACAAGCCATAGAAGATAATATTTTAAGTGCTGTACAAAACATTAGTTCTGACCCGGCATGGCTGGCCAGAATTGAGCACATGATCAATCAAACTGTAGTACAAGAAACTATGATTAGATTGGGGTCAATGGATCTTAATCCTTTAATCAAACAACGGATCGATGAGAACATGGCATTGTTTCAACAAACGTTATTAACCAACTTTACTAGCGCCGGTATATTAGATCTGGCAACAAATTGTCAGCTGACTATTATGGATGACACTACGGTAATTGACAATTGTTTAACTGCTCGTAATATGGATGTTGCAGAATCAATAACTGTACAAAATTTAATAGTCAAGGGAGCAATTAACACAGATAATCAATCTTGGGTAAACTTAGCCGACGACATTAGCCGAAAAACCTTAGAAAAATTAACCGAAGAGTGGAATACTCGATTGGTTGAAGAAGTAACACAACAAATAAAAGACAATGGTATTTCGTTTGATCAAATACAAGTGGGCGGAGAGGTATTGGTAAATGGTAATCGATTGTCCAATGCCATTACAGAATCAAACATACAAAGTCTTGGTACTTTACGTAATCTAACAGTCAATGGTGAGGCAACGATTAACAATACTGTCAGCGTGGTTAACAAACGTCTTGGCATTAATACAGAATTACCAGAAATGGCACTAAGCGTGTGGGACGAAGAAGTTTCTGTAGTTATAGGAAAAAATAAAGCCAAGCAAGCCTATATAGGAACCAACAGAGATCAGGGATTGGTTATTGGTGTAAATCGTTTGCCTCAGATCGAAATTGATGCTGCTGGATTGACTGCAATTAAAAAATTACAAGTAGGACTGTATAAAATTAGTCACGAGACTCAGGTACCAGGCTGGTCGGGTACACGAGGAGACATTGTGTTTAATTCTAATCCAGGTCTCGACCGTGTGTTTGCTTGGGTGTGCCTTGGAGCATTCAAGTGGCAAACATTAAAGAGTGCCGAATGAATATTAATTGGGTACTAGCTGATTCTATAGTACTTGATCCAACTATAGATATTACAAAACTTAAAAACATTGGTAGCCTCTGGGGCAGCTGGCGTACCTGGCGTAGTTGTCAAACCGACAACGTTATCTGTAATGATTCTGTTAAATCTGAAGAGTTAATTAAACGAGAATTTCAAAAAATTTGTAATTTCTACATACCAAATGCAGTGTATCAACAATTAAATCGTCCCAACAGTGTTAGATTGTATGAAGGAGCATTCACCCACGACGTTGACCATCAAGAAGATATTATAGCCATGCATTTGGCAGCTGGATCAAACGACATTGTGTTATTATTAGGATTTGACTTAGCACAGAAAACACCAAGTCCAGACAAACTAGTAGAACATCGTACTCGCAACTATCAAGGATTAATTCGTCAGGCTATAGCAGACAACAATCATGTGCAATGGGTATTAGTTGATCACCCAGAACCTGTTATGAAAGAGCTAGCCGACTTAGAAAATCTCAGCACAGATACCATGGAAAATGTATTAACCTTTTCAGATAGTTAATACAAGTCATAAAAATAAAACAAAGGAAATTAATGAGTTATCTATTTACAAGTGAATCAGTATCAGAAGGACACCCAGACAAAGTAGCAGACGCCATCAGTGATGCGGTATTAGATTTAGTAATGCGTGAAGAAAATTCAGCCTTGCGCTGTGCCTGCGAAACCTTGGTTACCACTAACCGTGTGGTCATAGCCGGGGAGTATAAAGGAGTATTAGATCCAGAAGAAGTTGATGCTACAATTCGTCGAGTTATTCGAGATATTGGCTACGAACAGTCGGGATTTGATTGGCGCACGGTTGAGATTACTAACTTGCTACACGGACAAAGTTCTGACATTGCTCTAGGCACAGATAACTTCGGCGCTGGCGACCAGGGCTTAATGTTTGGATATGCTTCTAACGAAACAGACAATTATATGCCCAGTGCAATTTATTGGAGCCATCGCATTGTAGAGGCATTAACTCAAATTCGTAAAAATAGCAAGGTACCTTGGTTAGGTCCAGATTCAAAGTCACAAGTTACATTTGAGTATGACGATAATAACAAGCCTGTGCGTATTGCCAAAGTAGTATGTTCCATACAGCATGCCGAAGCACAGTCTATTGAGTTTGTTCGTAATACAGTAGAAATTATTATTCGTGGCGTATTGCCAGAAAAATACATTGACGAAAATACTGAATTTTATATTAATCCAACAGGCCGTTTCGTTATTGGCGGCCCACAAGGCGATTGCGGCTTAACTGGTCGTAAGATCATTGTGGATACCTACGGTGGCGCAGCTCCTCATGGC
>Ga0214167_1000926_pt1 | contig 12844 bp, 12 predicted proteins | sample TroBogypolimnion_45_FD_153006 | JGI IMG/M metagenome (GOLD analysis project Ga0214167, IMG submission 153006) | Freshwater microbial communities from Trout Bog Lake, WI - Practice 18AUG2009 hypolimnion v3 | ecosystem: Environmental > Aquatic > Freshwater > Lake > Hypolimnion/Profundal zone ... | reverse complement strand
TAACTGCCGTTCGTTTAATGCCATGTCATATCCTCAGAAAAATTAAAGGATACCAGCATCACAAAAATATTTAAGATGGTGGCGCTACGCGCTTACTTTGCTATAGAGATAGCGTCACCCGTAGTGGTTACGGAAACCCCCTTTATCCAAGAAACTACCCAAGGAGAAATACAACCCCCTGCAAAGCCTATAAGCAAAAAGGCTAATATTTTATACATCAATCTCATACCTACCTCAATTAGTTTACTTTATTTTAATGATGCCGCAGTTAAATCCCTGAGAAATTATGACTGTTACCTACAAAAACTTATTCACCGTTGTACTATCGAAGCTAGACACTCATCAAAAATGTACGGTGTCATGCCTCATAGCCAAGTTCCTTCATATAAGCCGCCATTTGTAGTTTTACGTCAGCCAGTTCCGCTTCTAAGGTAACTATCTCAGCTTGCAGCGCATTAATATCAAGCTCTTGTTCTTCTTCAAAGGTATCAACATAACGAGGAATGTTGAGATTAAAGTCATTTTCTTTAAGCTCTTTAATGTCTGCAAGATAGGCATATTTATCAACAGAAATTCTCGCTTGATAGGTGGCGAGAATCTTATCAATATCAGTTTGTCTGAGCCTGTTCTGATTTTTATCGCTCTGATAGTCTCTACTGGCATCAATAAACAGCACTTTGTTATCGGCTTTATTACGCTTAAACAGTAACACCGCCGCAGGAATACCCGTGCCAAAAAATAGATTAGCCGGTAAGCCAATCACCGCATCCAGTAGATTTTCTTCTATCAGTTGTTGACGGATTCGACCTTCGGCGGCACTACGGAATAATACGCCATTAGGTACCACCACGCCGACCCTACCAGAATCTTGCGTAGTCGTTTCAATCATGTGCGAGATAAAGGCATAATCGCCTTTAGACTGGGGCGGCAAGCCCCGATGAAAGCGTTGATAAGGGTCATTACTGGCCACTTCATAACCCCATTTATCCAGTGAAAACGGCGGATTAGCCACCACCACTTCAAACTTCATAGTGGTGTCGTCTTCAATTAGCTTAGGGTTTCTAATGGTGTCGCCCCATTCGATACGAGCATTATCCATGCTGTGCAAAAACATGTTCATTTTTGCCAATGCCCAAGTGGCGCCGGTGATTTCTTGACCGTATAAAGCAAAGTCTTTGATGCCGCGCTTTAAGAGTTGATTACCGCATTTAATCAGTAATGAGCCTGAGCCACACGCAGGGTCAGAGATACGCTCTCCCGCTTGTGGGTCAACCAGTTCGGCAATCAATTCTGACACTTCTGCGGGGGTGTAAAATTCCCCGGCTTTTTTACCGGCACCAGCGGCAAAGCGGGCAATTAGATATTCATAAGCATTACCGATCACATCCAGATTGCCCACCCGAGAGGGTCGTAAATTTAAACGGCTATCGTTAAAGTCATCTAACAGATGTTTTAAACGGGTATTGCGGTCTTTGGTCTGGCCCAGGTTAGCTTCTGAATTAAAATCAATATTACGAAACACACCAGAGAGCTTTTGCTTATTGGTTTCTTCAATATGTTCTAAGGCAATATTGATAATTTCGCCAACATTGGCCTCGTTGCGTTGGTTGTAGAGTTCTTGAAAGTTGCAGCCTTTGGGCAGTACAAAACGCTCACGCTGCATTCGGCGTAAGATCATGTCTTCATCATTGCCGAATTTTTCTGTTAGGCTTTCGTAGTGTTCTTGCCAAACATCAGAAATGTACTTTACGAACAGCATCACCAGAATATAGTTTTTATATTCTGAGGCATCTACAGTGCCTCGAAAGGTATCGCAGGCTTTCCAGAGAATGCTGTTAATTTCATCCTGATTGATTTGTGTACTCATGATCTATCCTCTTGATACGGTTCTAATGTTTTATCTAATAAGCCCGCTACAAGCTGCTTTTTCTTCTCAATTAACTTTTCCAGTAGGGCTTTTTCTTTTAGCCTACATTGATGCAATTTAATGAGTCGTTCCTGTACCGCTAAGGGTGGAACTAGCACAGGTAAATTTTCAAGCGTGGTACGGGTGATATGCGGCAAGGCTGAGCCTGCTGCATGCTGAGAAAAATAGCGTTGCGCCTGCTTATAATTGATATACCAAACCAGATAATCTGGCCTGACAGCTTGCTTGTTTGGTTTAAGTCTGAGAATAAAGAAGTGTGACCCAGCCACTGAGTGCTGTAAATCTTGATCGACTAGAATCGCAAAAATCCGGTAGCCACGTCCAATAAAAAGAATATCGCCTTGTTGCAGATAATCGGGACTTTTACGGCCGGTTAAATGCACGCGGTAAAGTTGGGTACTATCAAGCCCTTTTTCTGGATCGACATCTTTAAGTTGCACAACGGCAGTATCGCCGTCTAAAGCATGTTGAATGCTCTCCCGAAAAGGATGCCCTGCTGATACGTTGACTAGGTGTTTAATGTTCATTTTTTCTGCATCTTTATAGTTGAGGCAAAGAGTAAAGCTAAAAAACATGACTGTCAAATTATTTTTATTGCATTAAGCCAGAAGATGCAGGAGAGATAATAGGAAGAAGCACGGCCGTCCATCGAATTAATCGGCAAGGTGGATTCGAAGCGATAGCGATAAACCAACCTTTATTTGAATACTTCTTCGTGAAGTTTTGGTTCGACTGTTTTTGGTCTTGCCTGCGTGCTGTAGTTTGCTGTCGCGAAACCACCCTACATCTGCATTATGGCGCACAACAAAAAAAAGCTTCCATACTACACTATCAACTCCGAATATACAGATCGCGACCTATCCCTACCTTTCGATCGGCATCCAGTGCACTTTACTGAATGCTCAGCAGAGTTAACTGAGTGCTATGCCCATCCTTAGTTTAAAAATTCTAGCCTTAATAAGCGTTATTCAAAGCTGATAGAGTGTTCTTCTAAGTTTGCTAAATACTCAGCAAGCTTTGCAAAGCCTTTTTGAGCTCTGAAGAGCCCTCAGCAAAGCTACAATAAAACTCAGCACGGCATGCTTAACGCTCAGCAAGACCTCAAGAGCCTTCTCGATAATTGAGGAGCGCTTAGCAAGACTTCGGTAGGACTCTGTTTGATTAAAAAAAGACTTAGCAAGCTTGCAAGAACACTCAACTAGCTTAGAGTAATGCTCAGCAAGGGCTAGCTAACGCTCGGCCGTGTTTGCAGAGCACTATTCTAAGATTACTTAGGGTTCAAACGCTATTCCTGAAACCCATTTAAATAATCGCCAGCTCCTGCTCGGTTTCTATCGGACTGCATCTTGGTTTAGCCAAATGATGCGTTTTAAACTTGAGCCTGGTTATCATTAAAAATACCTTGCCGACACCATTCTGCAAGGTGTAATCTTCGCTCGCAATTACAGCGCATTATCTTTAAAAACACTTACCGCACTTAAATCGAGAGACCCATAACACCTAATAAATTGATAGATTAAGACATAACAACAAGCTTTTTTTTCGGTTTTATGGATTTACCTGAGATAATAACAACAATAATTAACCCTAACCTTTAACGACGAGACGCAAACTATGTCAACATTTCCAATTGATCTTGGTGCTTATCAGCGCATAACCTTAGATCCAAGCATTAACACTCTTACTGACTCACAAAGAGCTAGCCTAAAAGCTAACATCCAACTGTGTCGTGATGCCATTGTCTTCTTTACCGCAACAGGTGCGGCCAGAGGCGTGGGCGGACATACTGGCGGCCCTTATGATACAGTGCCTGAAGTCATGATTATGGATGCTTTATTTCGTGGTTCTGCTAGTCAGTTTGTACCTATCTTTTTTGATGAAGCCGGTCACCGTGTAGCGACTCAATATTTGATGTCTACTCTTAATGGTGATTTACCTGCTGAACGTTTAATGGAATACCGTGCCGCTCACTCTCATTTACCGGGTCATCCAGAACTAGGATTTACACCTGGCGTAAAATTTAGCTCAGGTCGTTTAGGTCACATGTGGCCTTATGTTAATGGTGTTGCTATTGCAAATCCTCGTAAAGTTGTTTTTTGCCTAGGTTCTGATGGTTCACAACAAGAAGGTAATGACGCTGAAGCTGCTCGCTTAGCGGTTGCTCAAGGCCTTAATGTTAAACTAATCATTGATGACAATGATGTCACTATCGCAGGTCATCCTTCTAAATACTTAACTGGTTGCACAACTGCTAAAACTTTAGCTGGCCAAGGTGTCACTGTATTAGAAGGCGACGGCGAAGATCTTGATGATCTTTACAAACGTATTTGTACTGCTATCAATACTGACGGCCCTGTGGCTGTGATTAACCATCGTCCTATGTGCCCTGGCATCGTTGGCCTTGAAGGCTCGACTCACGGTCATGACGTTATCTCTGTGAAAGTAGCCGTTGAATATTTAGAGTCTCGCGGCCAACAAGCCGCTGCTGACCACTTAAAAGAAATTAAAGCACCTAAAAATGAGGCTGTATTCTTAGGTTCTAGTGATCGTTGGGATGCTAACCGTAACGTATTCGGCGATGCCGCTGTTGAAATCTTAGGTCGCTTAAGCGAAGCGGAACGTTACGAAAAAGTTCGCGTTGTTGATAGTGATTTAGAAGGCTCTTGTGGCTTATTCAAAATCCACGCAGCGTACCCAGAAGTGTTTATTTCTTCAGGCATTATGGAGCGTGGTAACTTTTCTGCTGCGGCCGGTTTTGGTATGGAAGCGGGCAAACAAGGTATTTTTGGTACCTTTAGTGCTTTCTTAGAAATGTTGATGTCTGAAATCACTATGGCACGTTTGAATAACTCAAACGTACTAAGTCATTTTTCTCATTCAGGCATAGACGACATGGCTGATAACACTTGCCATTTTGGTTTAAACAATATGTTTGCCGATAATGGCTTAAGTGATGGTTATGACACTAACCTTTACTTTCCAGCTGATCCTCTGCAAATGAAAGCCTGTCTTGAAACTATTTTCTTTAATCCTGGCTTACGTTTCGTCTTCTCAACGCGTTCTAAAGTGCCAACGATTTTGAATACTGAAGGTCAAGATTTCTTTGGTGGCGATTATAAGTTTGTCTCTGGTAAAGATGAAGTCATCCGTGAAGGTACGCAAGGTTATATCATCAGCTTCGGTGAATCTTTATATCGCGCCTTAGATGCAGTAGAGCGCCTAAAACTCGAAGGCATTGATGTTGGTTTAATCAACAAACCAACCTTGAATGTTATTGATGAAGATATGCTAGCCAAAGTTGGTAACTCACCTTTAGTATTGATCGTTGAGTCTTATAACCGTAAAACTGGCTTAGGAAGTCGCTACGGCTCTTGGTTGCTAGAACGTGGTTTAACACCTAAATTCGCGCACATTGCCACTCATAAAGAAGGCTGTGGCGGTCTTTGGGAGCAATTCCCACATCAAGGTCTTGATCCAGCAGGAATTATGGCTACAGTTAAGAGCATGTTAAAAGCTTAAAGCTTAAGCCATGAAAAGGGCGCATAGTGTGCGCCCTTTTTTTTGCCTAAAATTTATGGACTACCAACTTAAAGCGGGACAGCTTAGCTTAAAAGTGAACGATTAACCCGCCTTAAGTTGGTAGCCCTAACATTTGCATTTCTGATTTTAATCCCATAGACTGCCTCACGATTTAACTTACGATAGCGACAACAAGTCTTATGGCAAAAGAGCGAGTTATACAAATTAACCACGGTGGACTAGGACGCTTATTGAATAGCATCCAAACGCAGTTTATCGGAATGTTAAGAATATGGTCGATTCCGATTGTATTAATGCTCAGTATCGCCTCTGGATTTACCACTTACTATGGCTTATCTTATTTTATAGTGCCTTGGATTGCCTTGGTCATTACTATTGCCATTCAATCTATTATTGTTATTTGTTCGTTAGAAATTGCTGGCATACACTGGAAAGCCAATCGCTTACGTTACCTTAGCGTACTCATGTCTTTGTTAGTGGCTATTACTGCCTCAATTACTTTTTCTTATTTTAAGTTTTATGAAGTTTCACAAAGTGAAACCATACAGATTGATCGAATTAATCAGATACGCAAAGAAGTTAATGATTATCTGGCGGCCATTTTAATCAGCAAAAGTGAAATTTTAAAACTCGAAAACAATGAGGTCGATAAAGCCAGTAATGATTTATCCAAAGCTTATTTCGGAACTCATGAACAAACGCCTCCAGAATATAAAAACAAAGTTGGTGAAGGCCCTTTTTGGAAACATTACAACCAACGCTATGAAGCTAAAAAAGAACACCTAGAAGACTTATATCAAGAGTTTCATCAGCTTGATGAACATATACGCAAGCTGCAAGCTAGCCTAAATAGTTTATCTAGTGATACAGAAAATAATTATCAACTGGCCATAAACGGCTTACAAGATGTACAGCTTAACTTTAATCAACTGGCTGCCAATGCGGGAGTTTCTGCTCCTCAGGCACCTATCATAATGACCTACAAGCAATTCATTCAAGGCGTAACACCTAGTTTTGCTATGTGGAGCAATTTCTCATTGTTTGCTTTTGCTTGTGCAGCTATGGTTGATTTTTTTACTTTCCTACTGTCTTTTCGACTAGAAAGCACTGCGCCAGGCCCACTATCAGACCAAGAACAAGAATTAGTTTTTGAATGCCTCAGACAGTTTTCTGAGTTTAGAATCAATGAAAATGATGAGCTGGAAATAGTGATTGAAAAATCTAACATTGAACGTGCCAGACGTTACTCTGATTGGTCGCGCATGTTTGCTGTCGGGTTTTTGTTAAGTCGTGGATTCTTACGTAAAATTGATCACCGCTCAGTAGAGTTTGCTCCCAACCTTTATCCGTTGATTGCCGAACGCATGAGCAGTCAACTACGAGCCATCAAAATTAAAGCTGAAACTTCTGAAATAAAACCGGTGCATTATGACCACTAATTTATCGCCTTTAGATGCCTGGTTAACAGGAGAGCATAACGAGTCTATAAACAATGTTCAATTTTGGGATCCTGGCTTCGATGCCGAACGCAGAATCGTTGTAAGTCATCTTGGGCCTTTTCATAAATTATTTGAACGTCCAGAAAATTTTATACCACGTTTTTATCATCGAATTTATTCATTACCTATCACTGACTGGCAACTTAATTTAAAAACGCGGCTTTACGACGGCTTTTGTACTATGAGTACCGATTTAAATATCCATTTCCAAGCGACCTTACAATACGCTGAAAAAAGCCAAGATAGCTTAGCCGACATTAATGAGCAGATTAAAACACGCTATGAGGGCTTAATTAAAGATGCCGTTACCGCTGAACTAAATCAGCTTAAAGATGGCTTATGGATACAATCGGGCTTAACCGAAATGGAGCGAAATATTGAGTCTGTCCTGAATGAAACTCTGATTTCAAAACATATTCAATGCCGCGTTTTATGTTCCTTAACACCCCATTTTTTAGCAATAACTGAAGATGAACAACTGAATGGTCGCTTTACTCAAGAGGCTGTTTATTTGAACGTCATGCAAAAAAACTTTGAATTTCGCGAAAAACAAAGTTTAGAGTTATATAGACAAGAAGCAGAGTTAGAAACCTTGCGCCTAGAGCATCAACAAAAACAATTAGAATCTATTTATCAAGACGATGAAATTGAACGTCAAAAACAAGCCATGGAAGCTAATGTCATCAAACGTCGCCTTGAAGATCAAGCCGCCCAACGCATAGAACAGCAATTACTAGAAACCCGCTTGCATCAACAAAATATCCAACATGATACTCAGTTAAAAGAAATTGAGTTAGCAGCCGAACTTCAATTTCAAGAACATAAACTTAATCGCTTACATATCGAAAAAACTAAACAGGAACTTCAATTACGTGAACTTGAACTCGCCGCAGAGATTCAATTTCAAAAAGACCAACAAAAGCAGCTACAAGAACTTGAGCTCGAAAAACAACTACAACAATTTGAGCATGAGCGCTTATTAAAAGAACGTCAGCAACAAGAAGCCGCTAAAGAGTCGGCTCAACAACATGAAGCTTGGCTAGCTCAAAAAGACCAAGAACAACACATCAAACAATTAGAACTAGATAAAGAACTTAAAATACTAGAATCTCAACAATTGAAGCGACAAGAATTAGAAGAAAAATTAGAGGCTAAAAAAATCAGCCATCAAAATCGGCTACAACGTATGCAATTAGAAGCCGAAGCTAAAGAACGAGAACTACACGCTGAATCTATCAAAAATAAAGATGAGTACTTACGCCAAGAAATTGAATTTTTAGTCTTAGACAAACAACGAGCAGAACTTAGTAAATCTATCAGAGGCGCAAATCAAGATAACAAATAAATTGACCTGAAAGTCATATAACTTAAGAAAAATAGTGGTTATCAACTTAAAGCGGGACAATTTAGCCCAGACGAAAGGCTCAGGGCTAAAGATTAAGAATAGGTCGGGTTAGCGACAGCGTAACCCGACATTTAATTTAACCACACAAAAGTTATAACAAACCCTAGCAACTATAAATAAACCATGAGAATTTTAGGGATAGACCCCGGATCAAGACTAACCGGATACGGAATTATTGACGATTCACCACAAGGCTATAAATACATAGCTAGCGGTAGTATTAAGATTAAAGTAGATTATTTTCCCGATCGACTTAAGCAAATCTTCGACGGACTATTGGAAATTATAGATAATTACCAACCAGATCAGATGGCGATAGAGCAAGTCTTTATGCACAAAAATGCCGACTCGGCCTTAAAACTGGGGCAAGCTCGGGGTGCCGCTATTTGTGCCGTTCAAACTAAGGATATGCCGGTATTTGAATATGCGGCACGCCAAGTCAAACAGGCAGTGGTAGGTAAAGGTGCTGCTGATAAACTTCAAGTTCAACACATGGTAAAAATATTGTTAAACGTGCAAGGTGAATTATCATTAGATGCAAGTGATGCCTTGGGCATTGCTATTTGTCATGCTCATTATCAACAAACCGCCATAATGTTAAGTAAACAAGGTGTATATAAATGATTGGATTTTTGCGTGGCAAATTAGTCTACAAAGCGCCGCCTTTTTTAATACTCGATGTGCAAGGCGTTGGTTATGAGCTTGAAGCACCCATGACTACATTTTATGACCTACCTGCTCTTAATGAAGATATTAAACTCCATACTCATTTAGTGGTTAGAGAAGATGCTCATAGCTTGTTTGGCTTTTCAACACCAGCAGATCGAGCGCTATTTCGCACACTCATTAAAGTCAGCGGTGTCGGTCCTAAATTGGCCTTGACCATTTTATCAGGGCAAAGTGCTGAAGAATTTCATCGCTGTATTCATGACAATGATACAGTAGCCTTGGTACGTTTACCGGGTGTCGGCAAAAAAACCGCAGAACGCTTAGTGATAGAAATGCGTGATAGATTGCCTGATTTAGCCGAGTCAAGCTCAGCCAATATTAGCAGTGCTTCGACAATGCCTGCTATTGGCAATCCCAAACAAGAAGCCATGAGTGCCTTATGTTCTTTGGGTTACAAACCTTTAGATGCCAGTAAAATGGTGCAAAACATCAATACTGAAGGCAAATCCTGTGAAGATATTATCAGACTGGCTTTACAAGGGGCACTTAAGTGATTGAAAGCGATAGACTGGTAACAGCTCGTAGCCATACTGATGAAGAACGACAAGACCGCGCCATTCGTCCCAAACGCTTAGCGGAATATGTTGGCCAAAAAGAATTATGCTCGCAGATGGAAATTTTTATTCAAGCCGCGACAGCTCGCAAAGAAGCCTTGGATCACGTATTAATTTTTGGCCCACCTGGCTTAGGTAAAACCACACTGGCTAATATCATTGCAGCCGAAATGTGTGTTAAAATTCGCCAAACTTCGGGACCGGTACTCGATAAAGCAGGAGATCTCGCTGCATTACTCACCAATCTTGAAGCTCATGATGTATTATTCATAGATGAAATCCATCGTTTAAGCCCAGCAGTTGAAGAAATTCTTTATCCTGCTATGGAAGATTATCAGTTAGACCTTATGATAGGCGAAGGCCCTGCTGCCCGCTCTATTAAGCTAGATCTTCCTCCATTTACCTTAGTCGGTGCGACAACGCGTGCAGGCTTACTGACCTCACCTTTGCGTGATCGCTTTGGTATCGTGCAGCGTCTGGAATTTTACAGCGTTGATGAACTAGCAAGTATTGTGATACGTTCCGCTAAAGTGTTAGGTATTACTCTGGAGCAAAAAGGCGCATTCGAAATTGCACGCCGCTCTCGTGGCACACCTCGAATTGCTAATCGATTATTAAGGCGCGTACGTGATTATGCCGAAGTCAAAGGTAATGGTATTATTTCTGAGGGTATTTCTAGTCAAGCATTAGACATGCTAAGAGTCGATAATAATGGCTTTGATGCCCTAGATCGAAAACTACTGATGACCATGATAGAAAATTTTGATGGTGGTCCGGTTGGATTAGATACCTTGGCCGCTGCCATCAGTGAAGAACGAGGAACCATTGAGGATGTCCTAGAACCTTATTTGTTGCAACAAGGTTTTATTATGCGCACGCCACGCGGACGGGTAGTAACTCGAAATGCCTATTTGCATTTTGGTTTGCCTCTGCCAAAACAAATAGGCTCGTCAGAAGATTTATTTGATTGATTGATCGAAACATTACCCTAAACTTAGCGACATGAACCTTAAAAAATTTATTTGGCCTATTCGTGTTTATTATGAGGACACCGATGCCGGTGGCGTGGTGTTTTATGCCAATTACCTTAAGTTTTTTGAACGAGCACGTACCGAAATGCTTCGCGCTATGGGTCATGAACAAGATAAGCTGATGATTAACCCAGGCATTATCTTTGCAGTACGGTCTGTACAGGTCGAATATCTAAAGTCAGCACGATTTAATGACCAAATCGAAGTTAGCGCTGAAGTTATACTTGCAAAAAGAGCCAGCCTTACTTTTGAACAACTAATTACACGAAACAATGACACTTTATGCACTTGCATAACGCGCATTGCTTGTTTGGACGCCAACACCCTGCGTCCTAAAGAAATCCCTACAAACCTACAAGAGCTGTTAAAGAATGAACACTGATTTATCTATATTCCATTTAATTACTGAAGCCAGTTTTGTTGTGCAATTTGTCATGCTAATTCTGATGATAGCGTCGTTAGCATCCTGGACTTTTATACTTTCAAAGCGCAAAGAACTTAATCGAGCTATTGAAATTACTGATGAATTTGAAGAACAATTTTGGTCAGGTGTCGCCTTAGCAGATCTTTATAGAAAACTCGCCGCAAAAGACTTTGAACCTGAAGGCATAGAAAAAATATTTCTAGCGGGCTACAAAGAATTCTCTCGCATGCACCAATCTGGCAGCGTTGAACCCGGCGTGCAAGTTGAGAGCGCACAACGCGTCATGCGGATTGAATTGTCTCGTGAATTAGAACGCTTAGATGAGCATTTAGCCTTTCTTGCTACCGTAGGCTCCACTAGTCCTTATGTCGGTTTATTTGGTACGGTATGGGGCATTATGAATTCATTTATGTCTCTGGGTAATGTTAAACAAGCAACCTTAGCTCAAGTAGCACCTGGTATTGCTGAAGCATTGATTGCAACCGCAATTGGTTTATTTGCCGCAATTCCGGCTGTTGTCGCTTACAACCGTTTTTCTACACGACTCGATAGATTAACGGGTCGTTACGAATTATTTGTTGAAGAATTCGTGGTGTTACTACAAAGACAGGTTCATAGCAAATGAGTAGAAAACACGGCCGCAGAAGACCCATGGCGGAAATCAATGTTGTTCCCTACATTGATGTAACCTTGGTATTACTTATTATTTTCATGATCACCACACCTATCTTACAGACTGGCGTAGATGTCGATCTTCCTCAAGCTGAATCAAAAACAGTGGAGTCAACAGGCAATGAGGATAACCCACCTATCGTTATTTCTATTAAAGAACAAGGCCTCTATTACATCAAAATCGGTACGGGTGATGATGAGCCTATTGCAGTTGAAGCCATAAATGCTAGCGTTGTAGCTGTCATTGCTGACAAACCTAAAACACAAATTCTAATCAATGCCGATAGAGGCGTAGATTACGGTACCGTGGTGACCATAATGGCCGAATTAAAAAATGCCGGTGTTCCTACGGTAGGGTTAATGACTAAGCCCAAAGATAAATAAGTTAGATGGATATAAAAAACAAGCTTAGACGGCCTTTTATACTTGCGTTAGCAATGCACTTGACGCTATTAGGGTTATTTGCATTAAGTGCGCTCTATAAGCCAGCCCCCAAAGAGCAACCGCCTGCCCCAGAAATCATTCATGCAACTATGATTGATTTATCGACACTACCAACTAAAGTCGAAAAAGATAATACTGAGGCTGAAAAACAAGCCGAAGCCGATGCTAAAGCTAAAGCAGAAGCCGCTAAACAAGAAAAGGCTGAAGCCGCCGCTCAGGCTAAAGCAGAGGCTGCTAAACAAGAAAAGGCCGAAGCTGCTGCTCAGGCTAAAGCAGAAGCTGCTAAACAAGAAAAGGCCGAAGCCGCCGCTCAGGCTAAAGCAGAAGCTGCTAAACAAGAAAAGGCTGAAGCTGCTGCTCAGGCTAAAGCAGAGGCTGCTAAACAAGAAAAGGCCGAAGCTGCTGCTCAGGCTAAAGCAGAGGCTGCTAAACAAGAAAAGGCTGAAGCTGCTGCTCAGGCTAAAGCAGAGGCTGCTAAACAAGAAAAGGCTGAAGCTGCTGCTCAAGCAAAGACCGAAGCCGATGCTCTAGCTAAAGCTGAGGCTGCTAAACAAGCTAAAACTGAAGCTGCTGCTCAAGCAAAGGCTGAAGCCGCTAAAGCTAAGGCAGAAGCCGATGC
>Ga0214167_1000920_pt1 | contig 12905 bp, 1 predicted proteins | sample TroBogypolimnion_45_FD_153006 | JGI IMG/M metagenome (GOLD analysis project Ga0214167, IMG submission 153006) | Freshwater microbial communities from Trout Bog Lake, WI - Practice 18AUG2009 hypolimnion v3 | ecosystem: Environmental > Aquatic > Freshwater > Lake > Hypolimnion/Profundal zone ... | reverse complement strand
ACGTAATATGGAACAAACCTTTCCTTCAGTGCAATACAGCAGGAAATGGCGTGGGTTCCTGCTCTATTCAATCCACCTCAAGCAACAAACAACCTTGGCAGGTACCTCTGGACTAATCAACAACATTTCAAGCCTGCTTCTTCATTTATCAGACGAGTTAAATCATCCGAATCTAGTGCAAGGCTGTCAGTACGACAGCCATTTAATCGTATGAAAATGAGCAAGGCTTTGGCAGTGAAGGAAATCGCACTCGCTGAAGAAGTTAATGGCAAGTGGAAATTACCGGAAAAACAACAAAATCTGCAGAGTATCGCACTGCAGTCGTGGGCATATCACCCACAACACCTAGCTATAACGGAACAATCAACGACGGCATTGTTTCCGATAGCCGTAGCTATGGTGCACACCAGATATGGCAAGCATGATCGATTAGACGTGCTTAAGGGTGTAATCCATATCAGGTCGCAAGCCTCATGTAGTATCATGAGCCGCCGGAGGTCTACGATGCATTCACCAGGAGCGACTGGAAAGGAGGTGCACGATAGCCGGACTCTCAAGGGCGTACACCTACCTTGTCCAAGCGTGCCTACGGACAATCCTTCTCCTGGTCCTAGGACTCTGGAAGTAGAGGAATATACGGCAGAGTTCAACCAATCTAGGGGGCGGCTCTCCAATATTACACTGGGCGAATACGCATACGGTTTTCTCTTGTTATGTGGTTTGCTCGTATATGATCAGCAGGAACAAAGGCGACGTCGGGCAGGACAATATTCTGCGCGATTCCTGTTGAACTCCATGGTCGGGCACATATGCAGCTTTTTCGCGGACTGGATACAGCCGAACAATATCATGCTGGTTGGCATCCTCATTGGGGTGGCACTGCTGGTCCCTACACAAATCAGCCCCATGGAATATCTAAGTCATCATGTAGGGCGGCTGGTGGCACTCGCTATTATGGCAAGCTATAGGATTCATAGGCAGCTATCTGAACTCACAAAGACTAGGATACGGCAACCAAGATACTTATGGGCAAAGCTGCAGCTATATCACGCGCTCTTGAGTGGAGGGACTCAGGATGGGCAGAGACGCCACTCAAATCGATCGGGACGCAGAGGCCGCTCTCAGGCATCACCACGCAGTCAGGGAACCTCAGCACGCACCTCGTCCACGGCTCGCACTGCCACATCGACTCCCGGAATGAGTGGAGCCAGACATTACAACAATCTTGGCGGTAGAACACCTTTTGGAACACCGGACAAGCACCGACTGCAGGTTTTCAATGATCGGGTTCATCGGACGCAGGAATGGACCAAAATCTACGTAGAAGGACTACCGCAACAAGTGATGATGGCACAACGAGGAGGTATACCACACCTACGTGAAACCATTGAGGACATAATGGATTGGCCATTGGCAGAAGGAACGGATTTCATCCTAGCTGAGACGGCCATCACCCGGAGATACCCTACCGAGCATGGTCGCCATGGTAATGCGGCTACATACGGCTTGACACTGGAACTGGGAAAGCGGGAGGCCTACGGACAATTGACCCTACCGTCGTTTGGGGCCAGCTACTCGGGTACTCTGGGGAGGCAGCGAGCGCGTTGCGTCCGCAGGGGGTACAACACGGATGGGGGACAAACGGCCTCAACTATATTCACGATTACGGCAGTACCTGATTGGGCGGAAGACACTCACCTAACTGACTCTGACTACTCCATTACAGTCGTGCAAATCCGGGGGGCGCCGATAAGTGCTGGTCACAGGGCAGCCGTCGTAAAAAGTCAGGAAGCTGAGGCCTATGCCAACTACTTTCTGTTCACGGTAGAGGATCTTATGACTGATGTTACCCAGGCTATGTCCCCGCGTCCTGAGCTGTTATACATCTATACGCAGATGGACTATGAGCAACAGGAGGGAAGCAATAAACCCACAAAGGTTCCTGAGATGATACTGCAAGTAAGGTTGCGCCTGCAACATGGCATCCCAACATCGGCTGGCCCGCTCACAGTACAAAAGATACACGATCGGCTAGGAATGACGGCACCACTATTCAGTGTAGCCTGGATGGTAAATGGAATCAAGCTTGAAATGATGGGTAGCCAAGCCAGTCGCAGTAACCCACCGCATGGCATTTTCTACAGCGAACCCGGTGGACCGAAGCCGATCCCACACGTGGTAATACGGGATATATCCGCTAATTACCACAGAAGGGCAATATTGGATACGCTGCCAGCGGAAGTGTTAAAGGCTATGGCAGGCTATGTATGGATTGCGGGGGATACACCAGGATACCCCAACTGGACCAGGGACACAGCCAGACATGCTCTTGTCATATATTTCCTACCGGCCATAGGAAGCGCCGATCCTAGCGTTTGGCTGCCAACCCCAACCCTTATAGAGCTGGGGCACGGTATGTATACTCCGGCACGTCAAGAAATGGGGGACGATGTAGTACACATGGGACGGCTGCGCTCCCGGTCCCACCGCACTCAACCAGGGCCTATTCAGATTCACCAAGTCATTGATACTGAGGGCATGGGGGCACCTATCACTGCATGGACGGGCGGTGGGTCGTTACGGGGCCTGGCCTCGATGAGTGGGGGAAGCAGGGGTACCGCCAACGCTAGCGCAACAGGGGGAAGTAGCCACGGACCACAGGACGCAAGTTCGTCGTACTCAACCCCCATTGCGCAGGCACCCGCACGAACGACTTACCCACAGTCGCCGTCGCCAGGTTTAATGGGGTCATATGGCATGGGCGGATTCGAAAGTAGCCCAATGGACACCACAGATGTTTCACAAGGGATAAACAGCAATGTGTCAATGGGACAAGGGTTTGGTCAAGCTGCGCACGCACACACCACAGACGAGGTTGCGAAACTCACTGCCCAGTTGGCGGAAGCCATGACAGCGGTACGTTCACTGCAACAACAAAATCGAGAGCTGGGGTCCTTCAATGCGGATATGGCACTCCAAATGAGGGACATGCGGGCGCAAATCCAGGAGGAGAGAGCTGAGATGCGAAGATTGCTGAGCGGTGGTGGTGTGCTCCAGGGCTACAGCCCGAAGCGGCAGAGGGAGGAAACCGAGGAGACACGTTCAGGTGCACCTGCCCCGACTACTGAAAACGCTAGAACAGGTAATGAGGGTCTTCAGGGTCAAATGAGGGACGAGGATGATGTAGAGGGGGAGGAGGTATTTTTCACTAATCAGACCGGTACATCTTATCCCCCGAAGCCTCTTAACACAAACGCGAGCGCGCATACGGATAGGTTGGTGGGGCAGCGACAAAAGTATGCCCACCTCTCTCTAGCCGATAGGGTAGACTTCATCCTGCAGGACAGGCAGGGGGATCAGGCAATAAGGGCTAGTATTGATAAGGGGATAAGAAAGGGATGGGACCCAGGTCCCCCGGTCTGGGACCCAGGCATCCCCATCGGCCACATGCGAGCTAAACAAGCTAATGAAATGATTGTGATAGAGGCAGTAGAAAGAAGGTGGCACCCAACAGTGCACTCAAGGTGGTTAGTCGGTTTTCAAGCCCACTCAGACAAACTACAGGAGGCAAACCAACTGGAACCTAACCAGTTCAGGCAACGGAAGGACAGGCAACCGCACCACAAGCCCATGGAGCCACAGACACCGGTTCTGCGATTACATTGGATCCTTCACAAGACTGCACAGGATCGAATGGTAAGCAAGTGGGCAGTAAGCACGGATCCATTGGAGACAAGAATAGCTACTGGAGACCCTGATATGATCAACCACGGTGAGAGTGCAGCAATCACAAGGGGGCGCGCCCTGTGGAATCACTGGGAGCAGCTTTCGGGTGGGGGGCCAATCCAGACCAATCTGGAACGGACAACATCCACTGCTCCACGCTTGGACGACGGGGACCAAGCACCAGACCTAATCATCAGACCGATTCAAACGACAAGAACGGAGAAAGAAGCTATTCCATGCAAGGCGAATGGGGGCGAACCAACTAAAGGGAATGGTCACCCCCCCGTCCTGGCCTCCATGGGCTCCCTTCGAGGACCACTAGCTCGGCAGAATAGAGCTAATTTTAATTCATCTCAGGTGGACAGCACCAGGGAAAATACACCTCGGGAGATACGGTACCCCCATAACGCGAAACGGTGGCGCCTCGGAGTCGGTCGAGTGCAAGGAGAGCGGCATTTGGAGGGGGTATTCGCTATGGGAAAGGTAGACACAGAAGGGGTCGTTTTCACAACTGGTCAGTTCATCTGTCCATTTCGTGGGCACCAACAGAGTAAACGTCCTACCCATCTTAATAATCACGCGTGGGCACACAATGGCGTCCCGGAAGGAACAGAGGGATGTCTGTACATTAACGCATATAACAACAAGGACAGCCCGGTCCGATGGATAAGAATGGCAGGACATGAAGCTCTGGCAAACTGCAAAATCCGACGCATACCAATTAGCCAAGGGGGGGGCTAGGTGTATACGCCACAGAAGACATTGAATATGCACAAGAACTACTCATGGTAAATCGGGAATATCCCATCACTCCAGATGAGGCGTCACAGGCAGCTCCCCCACATCTGGACACACAGGCGCCGACGAGTTCTGACACAGAAGTCATGGCAACGACGTGTACAGCTGACAACCCAGGCATATCGCTGGAGGACGCACTAGATTATCGACAGTATGTGATGCTAGACAAGTTGGGAGAGTGGCAAATGCATGAACCCACCAGTCCATGGCAGGACGGCGATCTCGTACAGCAACGCACGCCCAACCCAGTCAACAATATCCCCCGCTGGCAGGCGCTTACGGAGGAATATCGGAATATCACGATCCCCCTCGCGGAAGCCACTGACCTACGCAAGGATCTCTGGCTAACCAGTCTAAATTGTGGTAGTTTATCAGAGGCAAACAGCCCTACCCAAATCAACAAGGGCAAACTCACTGCACTATGCTGGCAGTTTCAGCGTTGCGGATCAGATGTTATGTATCTCACGGACACCCGGCTTACACAGATTCAAGGTATAAAAGCAATTGAGCATATCCGCACACTACTCCCCCACGGGACGTTCATCAGACAGAGTCCGGTAGAGCCACAGAGACCCACTCGGGGCCCCAAACAACGAACTCACTGGCAGAAAGGCAAGCCAGCACCGGCGAGGGCCAAGGTACCGGAATCAAGCACCCTGCCACAGGGCCGAATTGGAGGCATGATACTCATTGTCAGCTGCAAATGGAGCAAACACATCAAAGACTGGTGGAAAGACCCATCAGGATTTGGAGTGGTGAGCAGCGTGACCATCCAGGCCATGAGCCAAGACATCACAATCTTTGGGACCTATTGGCCATTTCTACGTGAGGGGGCTCAAACATCGGAGGCTGCGGGCTCGCTGTGGACGCAGCTGCTGACTAAATATCTACAACCCAATGGGATATCGGAGAGCCCAAGAGAGTATGTAGACAGCCAATTAACTAAGCAGATGGTGCGACGATTAGGAAAGGAAAGAAACACTTGTGCGCTTATTGGTGATCTAAATGGACGAATGTCGGAGAGTGAACACGGGGCAGGTCCAGTCATTCTGGATACAATGTGCAGCAAAGGGTGGACACCATTCCTTCAAACAGCTACTCGAGGCACGCAGATACATCCTATCAACACGTTCTGGAGAGGGGGCAGTGAGCGCACATGTCCAGATCACGCTTTTGTGCACAGCACATCCCAACATCTACTCATCCCCAGTGGTGCCTATGTGATGGAGGGACTGTCAGAACTATCGGATGGACATCATATCCTGGGCGTCGCTCTCCACGTTGTGGACGGACCTATCCCAGCAAGCATGCAAATTCCAAAGCACCACCATGTCTATAAGCGCCTCCCCCCCACCCGACCACGTTCACCAAAAGACCTCGAGCGGTATCGAGCCCTCCTTATGGGCTGGTTTAGGGAGGAACCCACGTTGGACTATGATAACCTCACAAATGAAGAGGCAGAAACGGCCCTACAAGCTCTCATGGAAGCTACAATAGAGGTGGGGCTGCAACATCCTACATGGGGCAGGAAGCTTTGGCGCACTTATCAAGACGGCTGGAGCCCAACCCTCCTGGCGCTACAGGCTCACTTACAGTTCATTGAAGAGCTACGAAGCCACTTGGGAAACTCCACCAAGAGATACCGCTGGCCCAGACGCAAGTGTATGGACGAAATTTATAAACGAAGTAAGGCATGGGAGCAAAAGGTAGAGCGAGCGTTTAAACGGGACGAGGATCCGCACAGAGCACAGAAACATCTTGGGACATGTGGGGACACTGGACCCAGTTACTACCGGTTGCTGCGGGAACCACCGTCTTTGGAATTCCTCGCACAAGAAAGGCAGAAGGTACTGAATCAACTGCATGGACGTAAGCGGCTGCAGGCATCGGAGGAGCTGTGTGCCTACAGGAAGTTCATGGTAGGGTGCTACCAACGTGGACGCATAAAGATCTTCCTTCGAAATCTATTAGGGGAACATAAACCACACTTCTCTGGGGATACCATACGCTGCCCGCTAACGGACATATATATAAATCACCCGGACGAACTGGCATGGACACTCTCGCTGCACTTTCAAGACTGGTTCACAAAACCTTCTCATCATCAAGGCCCCATCACGGAGGCCGACGGGGACTGGATAGAGCTAGGCTCGAACAAGCAGATATTCCAAGATGCAACCAGCCACCTAGGAGTACCTGAACAGTATCTGGACCTCATATGGGCAGCGCTACAAACGGTTCCCAACAAACAGGAACTGGAAAATGAACTAAATGGGGCACTATCGGACCCCCCTACGGAAGAAGAATTCAGATGGGCAATACACGATCAGAAAAAATCTACAACCCCGGGTATGTCGAACGTCTCCTACGGAAACATCAAAGACTGGCCAGACGAACTGATCACACACTGCTATCACATTCTGCGCGTGCTATGGGGTCGTGAACACATCCCACAAACATGGAAAGAAAAATGGGCGGTCTTACTGGCCAAGACGACGGACACAGCCGACATTAATAATCTGAGACCCATCGGTTTAGAGGATTGCATGAGAAAGCTCTGGTTCAGTATTAGCTACAAACGGATAGCGGCAGCATGGCACAAACATGGCGCTCTGGACGAAGCTCATCATGGTTTTGTGCCACATAGGGGCACGGATAGCGGTTTCTTAGACCTGCTCAATCAGCTAGAAAAGGCGCAGGAATGGGGGGTATCTGCATTAGTATGCTCGTGGGATGTCAAAAGAGCATTTGATAGTGTCAGCCGAACGGCAATACGCATGGCCCTAAACCGGCTGAGAGTACCACGTAACATCATCAATATGGTACATGAAATGGAAGTGGAAGGGATCACCATAGTGCGCACACCACTCACGCAGTACATATATGACCAGGAAGGAATGGAGGGACTACGCAAGTTGGAGGCACAATTCCCGGGGATCCTCATCCACCCGGAACGGGGAGTACCCCAAGGGGATACGGGTAGTCCGCTGATATGGCTGGCGGTATACGACATTCTTCTACGGGCACTAACCATTCAGCGACAGCAACTGCAGGACCGGCTAGCACATGCGGTCAATTATGCGGATGATCTCAAATCCATAGCAGGAAATTTGGGCAGTCTACAAGAACAGGCAAACTTGGTGTCGGCCTTTGCACTCGTGTTTGGACTAGATCAATCCAAAGCCAAATTCCGAGCTTTCCGTTTTCCCTTTGACACTCCGGACGAGCACAAAGCGAATTTACCAATGATGGACATCCTAGTGCATAAAAAAGGATGGCAGGCAGATACGGTGCACGTACAACCAATCGGCAACCTAAAGGACTTAGGATACCACCTGGATACTGACCTTGGGGGTGAACAACAGTTCAAAGTTACTCTACAAAGGCTAACAACAGCGCTTGAGGCCATGAAGCACAAATTCCCGGGAACGAAAGCAAAAGAATACGCCATGAGAATGGTGGTAATGCCGCGCATGGCATATACCGGGCAAGGGGCTAATCTATCGGATGCGCAGATCAAGCGTTTGGACACGGTGACGCTAGCGTATGCAAGGAAAGACCTACGACTCCTTGCTGGTTTTCCCACAGCACCGCTAATCCACCATCAACTCATCAATCATCCTCTCCCAAGTAGTATCTATTACGAAGCGCGCCTAGGCAGTCTATGGCGCAACATTGGCCGGGGAGGGCGCCCAGCTGTCATAGCACAGGAACATCTCGAAAGGGCGATGCGCACTAGAGGAATGGACTCCTCGGTATCCCAACCGATGCGGATACAGGACACGTCTCCACTATCCGGCGGGAACTACTGGATTAATGGGCTACTCCAAGGCCTTGAACGCTCCAATCTCTCCCTTCACCGAGGTGGTGCCCCCACGATAGGTTCACACACGAGACAACTGCTCCCCGTAACAGAGGGCACTCAGGAAATTGTATTACAGCTGCATCGTTGGGGCATCAACACATGGGCTGACCTACTAAACCCGGATGGAAGCATCACCACGGAACTAGGACAATGTCCACATGGAACATTCTCTCTCCCGACGGACATGGAAATACTGCCGCCGATACTCCAACAGGGGCAATTCTGGTATAAAACAAATGACTTCAACCAGCCTCCGCAAGTGATTGAGATTATGGAAGTCACATCAGAGGCATATCACTATCGTGTGTGGCGCCCAACCGTCCAAGGCATGCGGCATGCGATAGGGCGGCAGGTGGAATGGACAGCGCCTTCGATTACGGCGCAGAGTGAGAGGTGGAGTATCCAAGGGCAACCCACCTTATGCAGCCTCACGCACCGGGTGCTTCTGGGAGCGCGCAAGGGCTTTGGTCAAAACAGATGGAGTCGCACCATACATGGAGCATACCGCAGTATTTCTCCTTCACTACCAACAACTACGAATCTGCCAACTTTGGACGACGCGATAATTCCGCAACTACGAAGGCTGCAAGACCAACTCCGCACTCTAGGACCATATACAATGTACACAGATGGGGGCTGGGAGTATGGCGGGGACGGAATGGACGCGCCGTTCCACCCAGCAACTGACAGCCCAAGTCATAAGGGTGGGGGCAGCATAGTCTTTCTCACGACGGATCTAGGGCGCATCCGTCAACGAATGGGGCGACAAGAGACCAGTCTTAGCGATACACTGGACTACGTCGCTATACAGATAGACCATGGGGAAGTCGTGGGCAGGGGCCCGAACCCGCAAGAACTACTGGCCCTTTTGGGGGCCCTGGCTATTACTCAGCGGCTGGATGTGTTGGGGCTGGCGGACAAGCGCATTGGATCGGACTGCAAATCACTAGTTGACTACATCAACGAGCATCGTCACACCAGACTGCGCAATGAAGTGGGCAAACTCCCGTTCCTTATAGCTACGCAACAATATCTTCAACGGGATGCAGCACAACAGGTGAGGTGGGTACGCTCCCACCCAGAGCGGCGCAAACCGGAGCAAAAAGACTATGACCTAGATGAATGGGGGATATACATAGCTGACTGTTATGCATCAAACAAACCGACACCGCAGCACCTCCTCGGCAAAGCGCATATAATCGCGGCCGACCATCTGGTTAAAAATGTATTCCCTCAACACTCTTGGTACATAGGCACTCAGCAAGGCACCCCCATCATGGTGGACCCAAAGCGGCGGTACCAAGACATACGCATGATGGAATACTGGAGTACCCGCGATGGCCAAGTCGGACATGAGGAGGTGTACAAGGGAAGTAGCACCTATATGATGCAACAGGTTGGCAACCTGCGACATTGTAGCATACGGCAACGAGCTCGACGAGTCAAACTCATGTTGGACTGGGGAGTACATGGGCGACGGATGAAACTGATGGGGTTAGACGACAGCGGCAAATGCCCTATATGCATGATGACGGACTCGCTGGAGCACATCCTGTTTGATTGCAGCTACTCCGCAGCGGTACATAAAAGACAAGACTGGATCAACGGTATCAGGATAATGCTACACCGCCAACACAGGCAACCACAAACCAACACCTGGAGGCAGGAAGACGCCAGGGCAGAAGCCTACTTAGAGCTACAAGATATATTCATCAGGCACCCATACAAACAGTTTCTGTGGCGAGGTCTATGGCCCACATTCCTCAGGGAACACCTCTCTACTCGGTTACAGGGTACATCAGCGGGCAGACGGTGGGCGAAGGATGCATATCGAAGAATTTTAGCCCGGACCGTTATGCTGTTCAGCCGACTAGCTTTCGCGGCGATGCAGGAAATCCAGGGCCTCCGCCATAGAGTGACACTACAAATTAACGCTCATCTCAACCAGCTACCTGAGGAGAGCATTCAGCACATTCCACGCATCCCGCATGCTGGAAAGAGTAAGCTACCCAAAGAACTGGCAATACCTAACGAGGAAGTCCATTTACTAGTACAGCGAATGAGGAGGAAAGCGCCGGGCACAACAAGCCAAATGCGCGGAAAAGTACTAAGGCTACTTGAGCGAGGGGACCAACGGGCTTATTATGAATGGCTGCATGCACAGCAGCAGATGAGAGGCACCTATAGCATGGACCAATTTGAGTCACAGTGGAATGGCTTCCTTGCTCTGCCGATGGTGGACAAACGGCATAGGGCGAACCAGGCTAGAGAAGCACTAGGCAGGCAAATAATTCCATGGACCTTCGGACTCCCACGAACAGCTGACACTGGTACCCAGGGCCAATTCCCCACCACCCGGGAACATATACAGAGCAACAAACGAAGGAAGCGCACACAACGGAAGGTTGACGAGGAGCTTCGCCCCTCGGGCATGTCACCCAACCCCACGGATACACACATGGAACCGGAGATCTCATGGGACGAGTTCTTTCAAGGGCATGCGCTGCCACACAGCAAATTAAAGATGGACCCATTAAACAAACAACGCAAGATACGGTGGACAAGTGCAGACATACCGGAATGGCGGGCGACGGACGGAAGCTTCCCACAGATGCGCTGCAACATCATGGAACTGGTCAGTCGATACCAACAAGATGCCTGGTGGCAGTATGGAATTTACACTGAATCAGTCTTGACCACCCTCATCATCACTCGCAAATTTGGCCAGCCCTACCCACAATTTGACAGCTCCCATCAATATGGTATCATGGCATGGTACAAACTCCTTATGTACTGTGTGTATGGCAACAAACACTGGTCTCTGTTATGCATCTTTTTCACCAATACGAGAATGGTGGTAGTACGCATTGACCCAACCAGTCCAATCATAGACCAGGACACCCAGTACATACTGGATCATCTCAAACGGGCAAACAAACGGGGTCCGCGGAGTGGGAATTATACCAATCATGAGGAAGACTTACTAATCGACATCACAATTCCACCCTCGCAAGACTCCCAAGCATGTGGACTACGAGTGCTACAATATCACCGGATTATTGGCCAGACAATAGCACAACACCAGTCAATACTCGGAGGGGATCCAGACATACTTCAGGATTTCCTACTCACGAGTATTCTTCCTCAACTGCGTTTGGTGAACATGGAGTCAACGGAATGCTACTATCAGACGTTACGCACCGCTGTGCTCAATAGGACCTGGGTTGTAGAGCCTAAACACCTGCGAACATGGCCCGAATACATCATGACAGGCAATACAAGGAAGACCAAGGCCTCACGGGATATTCACCCAACAGACACTCGGCCGAGGAAAACATCTCGGCAACTATCCCTATGGGAGCCGCCTCCACGAAAGGCAGATGAACAAATTGGAAAAGTGGATCTGCCTCATGAAGGGGATGAGGACGCCAGCACAAACGACTCCACTGGGGAAGAAGAACGGCAAATTCAATGGATTCACCGCTGGCTGGAAGAAAGTACGCTAGAGGAGCTTCAGGAGCTGCGGCGGACAGAGGCACGACAGGCTTCGCCCATCAAACGATCACCTATGCATCAGAACCGGTACGAGGGACACCAAGGACAATGGGACTACAGACGAGATTCCACGAGAGTAATACCCATGGACTCTATGGACCAGGCGGTTCAGGCGGTAGTCGGATGGCTCAGCTGGATTACGGAACAGGAATGTAAACAACTCTCCGGGCCACCATTACTCTACCGGCCAAGGCAGTATATGCATCACCTCCAGGCCTCATACGAGGCATATACTAAGCCTCCAGATGGGACACAGGAGACGAATGAGGCAACCAGCTACCAGGGGTGTGACCAGGCGACATACTCGGTACCAAGCGTGGGGGTCACCGACACATACACGGACATACCAAGGCACGCATGGACAGACCCAGCACCACCCACTTTGGAATTAACCCAACTCATCCAAGACGTCAAGACCACTGATTGGCTGGCCAGGTCGACAATGGTAACCAACGGGCAGTTGGACCGACTCACACAGCAGACGGCAGTCAGTCTGTCAGAGTCCCCCCCACCCCTGATGACCCAGACGACAGAACAAGAGGCCAGCGAGCGTCCACTGCGACGCAACTTGAGGCGCACCTCCACATCTCGGAAAAGGAATTACTGCGAAGAAGAACAGTTCTCACCACCGACGCCATATGAGCAACCCTATGGAACAAAGGAGGGGGTTGCCATCAGCACGTCGAGGCTCGAGGGAGCAGGCAGAGGGCTGTTCGGCATAAAACCAAGTCCCCACAACCCACTCCTTTTCAAGCAAGCCAAGGAATTCGTTTGTGTCTACGCCACGATGGAGGACGTAATTACAATGGAGGAAGCAAGGGTATCTGAATCAGCGTATATATGGACCAATAGTAAGAATCTCCAACTGGATTGGGACCCGACGGCGATGTATTTCGATGCAATCAACAATAGGCACTACGGTAAGTTTGCAAATGACACTTGGACGGAAAGTGGCAAAAAT
>Ga0214167_1000913_pt1 | contig 12968 bp, 13 predicted proteins | sample TroBogypolimnion_45_FD_153006 | JGI IMG/M metagenome (GOLD analysis project Ga0214167, IMG submission 153006) | Freshwater microbial communities from Trout Bog Lake, WI - Practice 18AUG2009 hypolimnion v3 | ecosystem: Environmental > Aquatic > Freshwater > Lake > Hypolimnion/Profundal zone ... | reverse complement strand
ATAGTCAAGCCGATGACTGACTACGCCGAGCTGGGGCTCAGCGCTCCCGGAATCAATAGGCCAGCTTTATTTATCTGTCCCGCTTTAAATGGGTAGCCTGCCTTACTTTAAATTTCCAATCTAGCACCATGTCTCTTTAACCAAGCACTATGAACTCGGTAATCTGGGCAATAGTGCGCGACTGCGGCCCAAAAAGCCGGTGAATGGTTATGATGCAAGAGATGGCAGAGTTCATGAACAACCACATAATCGACGATACTGTCAGGTGCCATCATCAACTTCCAATTAAACTGGATAGCACCAGACAAACTACAACTGCCCCAACGCGCTTTATACGTTTTAATAGTAATGCTAGTAGGCTGAACACCGATAACCGCGGCATAGCGCTGCGTTTTTAGCTTTAAAGCAATAACAGCCTGCTGTTTATACCAGTTAATCAACAATACTTTAATGATAGCAGTACTATCAGTGCTTTGATCGCGTACCGAAACGATTAAGCGATCTTGATCTAACTTAATCATTGGGGTCACTCCGGTGATTATCGTTAGTACATACTCAGCCCCTAAATAAGCATAGCGTTCACCTGAACTAAAAGTCCTCGCAGGCAAGGCTAATATATTCTGTTGATGAGTTAGTTTTTCGATAATCCAGCGCGATTTGTTAATGACTAAGGTTTCAATAGCGACTCTACTTAAGCCTTTAGGCACCATGATATAGACTTGGCCTTTCTGTATTTTAATAGCTGAAGTTTTTCTTTTGGAAGATCGAATGATCTCGGCAGTAAAGCCGTCTCCTTGTATGACTTTCATAGGCTCCCTTAGGAATAATTTATTAAAGGTCGCATAAGTAAACGCTTTGAGTGTAGGCATATAGGAAATTTACTATCACTAAATAAGTTAGTTGTGTCAATATTCTGCTTTTATAACTATTAATAACCTAGAATTAACCATGTCCCTTAGAGCTTTTAACAATAAGCGTCCGATTATAGGCGCATCCGTTTATATCGATGAAAGTGCTATCATCATCGGTGACGTCACTCTAGGTGATGACGTCTCTATCTGGCCTACCGCTGTGCTCAGAGCTGATGTGGAACGCATCACTATCGGCGACGGCACTAATGTTCAAGATGGGGCTGTCCTGCATGTTTCACATGCAGGACAATATTCACCTAAAGGTCATCCCTTAACTATAGGCAAGGGCGTGACCATTGGCCATAGAGCCGTCGTACATGCCTGTACTATCGGCGATCATTGCCTAGTCGGCATAGGCGCAATTATTATGGATGATGCCGTACTAGATCCTTATGTGATGCTGGGTGCTGGCTCTTTAGTGCCACCCGGAAAACACTTGGAGGGCGGTTATTTGTATGTCGGCTCACCTGCCAAAGCCATGAGACTTTTAACAGAGCATGAAAAAACCTACTTAGAATATTCAGCTCAACATTATGTGCTATTGAAAAATGAATATTTAAATGCAGGCTCATAACTCAGAACCTTAATTCCGCTCCGCATTAAGCAGGTCAATAATCGGCGTGGTTTGGGGACGTATACCACGCCAGATAGTGAACGCTTCTGCTGCTTGCTCAACTAACATACCTAAGCCATCTAAACTTTTTAACGCCTTATTTTCTATGCCCCATCGTACAAAAACAGTAGCTTTATTGCTGTAGGCTAAATCATAACAACTGCCCTGATTGACTAACAAATCCTCAGGCAATGGTGGCAGTTGATCGGTTAAACTGCTGGACGTGGCATTAATGATTAAATCAAAGGACTGTCCATTTAAATCAGAATAACCACAGGCACTCACCCGACCTTTACCTGCAAATTCTATAGCCAACTGTTGCGCTTTAGCTGGAGTGCGATTAGCAATGACTATACTTTCTGGAGCTTCCTCCAAAAGAGGAAGGATGATGCCACGACTGGCTCCTCCTGCACCTAAGATCAAGATGCGCCTACCTGCTAAAGCGATGTCATGATTATGCTTTAAATCAGTCACTAGCCCTATACCATCGGTGTTATCACCCAAAATAGTGCCATCTTGTTGTAAGGCTAAAGTATTGACGGCTTTTGCAAGTTGAGCGCGCTCCGTTTTACATTCTGCATAAGCCCAAGCCAATTCCTTTAAGGGCACGGTGCAATTTAAACCTTTGCCACCGTTCGCAAAAAACGAGGTTACAACATCGGTAAATTGCTCAGCAGGGACTTCTAATGCGCTATATTGCAAACACTCACCGGTTTGTTCGGCAAATAATTGATGTATACGCGGCGACTTACTATGGGCTATTGGTTGTCCTAATACGGCATAGCGATCTAGTTCACTCATGCTTGTAACCATTGTGCGACTGATTTAGCGTAATAAGTCAGAATGGCATCACTGCCAGCGCGTTTAAAGGCTAACAAAGATTCTAATACCACTTGTTTTTCATCTAACCAACCATTTTGTGCAGCAGCTTTAATCATGGCATATTCACCACTGACCTGATAAGCAAAGGTGGGCACGCCATACTGTTCTTTAACGCGGCGAATAATATCTAAGTAAGGCATGCCAGGCTTAACCATGACCATATCTGCGCCTTCTTGTATATCTAACAGAATTTCACGCAGAGCTTCATCAGAGTTGGCAGGGTCCATTTGATAGCTGTACTTATTACTTTTTCCTAAATTAGCCGCAGAACCCACTGCCTCTCTAAACGGTCCATAAAAACTGGAGGCATACTTAGCCGAGTAAGCCAATATTAAGGTATGAATATGCTGATGAGCCTCAAGTGCCTGTCTTATCGCACCAATACGTCCATCCATCATATCTGAGGGTGCAACAATATCAGCACCGGCTTGCGCATGAGATAACGCTTGTTTAACTAAAACCTCAATGGTTTCATCATTCATTACATAGCCGGCTTGATTAATCAAGCCATCTTGACCATGACGAGTAAAGGGATCTAAAGCAACGTCGGTAATAATACCTAAATCAGGGAATTCTTTTTTTAAGGCTCTGACAGTACATTGCGCTAAACCTTCTGGATTGTAGGCTTCAGCCGCATCGTCTGATTTTTTATCAATAGATACAACGGGGAACAATGCGATAGCAGGAATACCCAGACGACAAATCTCTTCGGCTTCTGCCAATAAAATATCCAAAGAAACGCGCTCTACACCAGGCATAGATGCAATGGCAACTCTTTGCTTAACACCTTCGGTAACAAACATCGGATAAATCAAATCATCGACCGTTAAATGATTTTCACGCATCAAACGTCGAGAGAAATCGTTATAGCGCATTCTTCTCATGCGTGTACTAGGAAAATTAATGTTATTATGAGCCATCTTGATCCTATTCATGGGTTTAGAAAAATCATACGTTGAGGCCTAACAACCACATTATGATCTACGCAACGGAGATTTATTGTATCAGGGAACGACCTGACTCCTATTCGAAAATAGAGTATTTACAAACTGATTTTAACTTAGAGGGTTTTATGAACGCTAGACGCTACACTTTATTTGGTTTTTTTGCAGTGCTGTTGGCATTAATGCCGTTCACAGGCATTATGGCGGCAGAGTTATCAGCACCACAACTTGCCATTGAAAGTGCATCAACAAAATTACAACATAAAATGCAAGATAAAGCCTTTATCAAAGATTTTGCTAATGTTAATAAATTTGTTAATGAAGCTATTTTGCCTCATACCGATTTCGACAAGATTTCTGCCCTAGTGTTAGGCAAGCTTTGGAACTCTGCAACACCTGAGGAGCAAGCTCGCTTTAAAAAAGAATTTCAAACACTCTTAGTTAGAACCTATTCTCGTGCCTTTGTAGAATTTAAAGATTGGTCTATACGCTTTTTACCCTTAGAAATGGAAGACGGCGCCACTAAAACCGTGGTTAAAACGGAAGTATTACAACCCGGACTACAACCCGTTGCCGTACATTACCGCATGTTATTAGCGGACGGCGAATGGAAAGCTTACGACATTATGATTGAAGGTGTAAGTCTAATCACTAATTACCGCACCACCTTTAGTACTGAAGTACAAACTAAGGGCTCTTTATCGGCGGTCATTGATAGCCTGGCCAAACGCAACATCGAAGCCTTAGCTGCAAAAAATTCTTAAGTCATCAAACGTTGTCGGGTTACTATCGCTAACCCGACACATTTCTGCTTTACTCAACATCAACTCAATTGTTATCTCAATACCATACTTAAATGATGGATTATCAATCTTTATACGAAACATTACGCGCGGCAAAAGCCGATGCTTGGGTAGAGTTATTACCACAACAACTCGCTAAAGCGTTTGATACTACAAAGCATGGTCACTTAGAAGCATGGCAAAACCTTATTGAGCAGCTAGTCCCCTTAAGCACCGAGCACCGAACATTAGATGCTTCTGCTATACAAATTGGTTTAGCTGATGAGTTATCAAGCTCAGATAGCCTAACATTCGAACAACAACTTAAAGCTCTACACCCTTGGCGTAAAGGTCCTTACGACTTATTCGGGATTAACATCGACACCGAATGGCGTTCAGATTGGAAATGGGATAGGTTAAAAGATCATATTAGCCCACTTAAACATCGTTTGGTTTTAGATGTAGGCTGTGGCAATGGCTATCATTGCTGGCGTATGCTGGGCGCTGAGGCAAAAATGGTCATAGGTATAGATCCTTTTCTACTTAATGTTATGCAATTTCAACTCATTAAGAAATGCTACGGAACTGCACCTGTTTATGTGTTGCCCTTAGGCATAGAAGATATGCCTTATGGTTTAAAAGCTTTCGACACAGTGTTCTCGATGGGCGTGCTTTATCATCGTCGCTCACCTCTCGATCACCTCATGGAATTAAGAGATTGCTTAACATCCGGTGGAGAATTGATCTTAGAAACACTCGTCATAGACGGTGTATTAGGTGACACTTTATTGCCTGAAGATCGTTATGCCATGATGCGCAATGTTTGGTTTTTACCCAGTTGCGATACCTTAATCAGCTGGTTAAAACGCTGTGGTTTTAAAAATATACGCTTAGTTGATGTTACTGACACTAGTCTAGAGGAACAGCGCAGCACTGAATGGATGCACTTTCACTCACTCAAAGATTTTTTAAATCCTGAGGACCCAAAACTAACATACGAAGGCTTACCCGCACCTAAAAGAGCCATTATTATAGCCAACGCACCTTAACATTATTTATTTTTCTTTTTCGCACTTGCCTTCTCACCATTAGTCACTAGACTTTTCTTATGAGTACATTTGTTATGTTTATTTAACATCAAATGTATTCAATTCAATTCATTCCAAATTCTTTTATCTTTCTAGGAAAAATTATGAAAAAGTTACTGATGTTATTAGCGCTGTTTATTGTTAATTCTATGGCTATTGCCACTCCCGTTAATGTTAATAGCGCTGATGCAAAAACCATCGCTGATGCTTTAGCAGGTATAGGCCAGAAAAAAGCTGAAGCAATCGTTAAATATAGAACAGAAAAGGGGCCTTTCAAAACAGTAGAAGAATTGACTCAGGTTAAAGGCATCACTAAAAAGATACTTGATAAAAACACTAACGATATCTTAGTGAGTGATACAGCCACTCCTGCTCCAGTCAAGACAGAAATCAAAAAGTAGTATTAGAAAAACTAGCCACTCAAATAAGTTTACACTGTCTGAGTGGCTCTTGTATTTGCAGGATTGCGCAACAAAGATTACACTCACTGCACTGTTTGAATCAATATCTCACTAAAAATAACTCAATTCAACTCAACGATCATCTGAGGCATAGCTATGATAAAAATAACATCGATTACCTTATTACTAATCACTGCCAGTGTATCCGTCTGTATGGCTGGATCAATTAATAACAATGTTTGGTCACCCAGTGCATGCGGCAATGAGCCAGAAGCTCCTGTTATTAAGAAAGACAATATTGAAACTTACAATCAAAGTATAAAGGCTGTCAATGAATGGCAGCAAGCAAGCGTAGTCTATAACACCTGCATGGTTAATGAAGCGAACGCTGATAACGCACTCATCGCAAAAGTAGCTAATGAGAAACAAAATAAATTTCGGGTAGCTGTAGAGAAAATAAAAGTCGATACTGATGCCGCTAAAGCCTTATTAGATAAGGGCGACAAATAAACATAAGACATCTTTGATGATCGACATGAGTGTCGATCATCAGGCTAACTATCTGCCAAATTAAGCCGCTTCAAGTCCTGACACAGCGACTTTAACTAGATCACTTAGCTCCGAACCATCTTGCTGATTATAAGCAATTAATTCTCTACGCATTCTAGGGTCCCACGACCTTGCGATGTGATTTTTTACGCCGGCAGCTGCAAGTTCTTTATCGCTTTCTGCGTTAAAAAAATCACCAATACTGTTGGCCATTTTGATAAGAGTTTTAGTTTTCATAATACTTTTAATTAAATTTAAATATGGGTTAGACGTTGTGGATGGGTATAAACAACATGCCTATTTTCGCGAACAAACCCAATCAAAGTAAGCCCTGCTTCATCTGCTAAGCTAATAGCTAATCCAGTAGGTGCAGAGATAGCAGCTAGCATAGTAATCCCCACGCTAGCTGTTTTTTGTACCAATTCATAACTGGCACGACTGGTTACTAAAACAAAGCCAGAGGCTAAGTCTTTACCACTACGCAATAATAAACCGATGAGCTTATCTAGTGCGTTATGTCGTCCTACGTCTTCACGTATATCGACTATGCCCTGACCAGGAACCACCCATGCAGCAGCATGGACTGATCCTGTTAAATCATTAAGGGATTGACGATGTTTCATGTCAGTCAGTGCGGCAGATAATTCACTCGCTGCTAGGGTTAAGTTTCCAGTTACTGCGTTGGGTCGTCGTATAGCCTGCTCTAATGTACTTGCACCACATAGACCGCAACCGGTACGTCCTGTTAAGTTTCTACCCTTATCAGTCATACAGAGGGCGCGATGTTCTGGTATTTTAAGATGCACTTCAATACCACTACGGCGATTATAAATACGCGCCGAAAGTAACTCTTGTGGTGTTTTAATAATCCCTTCAGTGATACTAAAACCTAAGGCAAACTCTTCAAGATTAGTCGGCGTTGTCAGCATAACGACATGTGGAACGCCATTATAAACCAAGGATACCGGCACTTCTTCTGCAATATAATCTTGCTCAATAGACTGCTGGCCTCCTTGCCAACATTCGACTGAACGTTGCTGATAACTAGGCCAGCCTAAATCTAATGATAAGGATTGACTAACGGCAATGCCGTTAGTCATGCTGCGAACCTTGTGCCAATAAATCTAATTGCTTATCTGAAAAGGCCTGATACTCTTCTTGCCATTCAGAGGTCTGATTTACTTTGCTCACTTGCACGGCCGTCACTTTGTATTCTGGGCAATTGGTCGCCCAATCTGAGTTATCGGTCGTAATGACATTAGCGCCAGACTCTGGAAAATGGAAAGTCGTGTAAACAATACCCAGCTGTACTCGATCACTGACTAGCGCTCTTAATACCGTTTCACCAACACGACTTTTAATACCCACCCAATCACCGGTTTTTAAGCCACGATCTTCAGCATCATGTGGATGAATTTCTAGTCTGTCTTCAGAATGCCAGGCATTATTTTCAGTACGACGAGTCTGCGCACCGACATTATATTGCGACAAAATACGACCAGTAGTCAGAATCAAAGGAAATTTCTTGGTAACACGTTCCGCAGTTGCCACATATTCAGTTAACATAAATAAACCTTTACCGTTATCACGCATAAAAGTCTGTTCATGCATAATAGGCGTGCCTACTGAAGCCTCGTCATAGCATGGCCATTGTATACTGCCTAGTTGATCAATTTTTTCATAACTAACACCGGTAAATGAAGGTGTCAAACTAGCAATTTCAGCCATGATTTCCGATGGATGACTGTAATTCATAGCATAACCCATAGCATTGGATAGCATTTGAGTCACTTCCCAATCTTGATAACCAGCTAGGGGTGACATCACTTTACGCACAGGAGAAATACGACGTTCAGCATTGGTAAACGTGCCATCTTTTTCTAAAAATGACGAACCTGGCAAAAACACATGCGCGAACTTAGCCGTTTCATTAAGGAATATATCCTGAACGATCACGCATTCCATCGCACGTAAGGCTGCATGCACATGCTGAATATCAGGATCAGATTGAGCAATATCCTCACCTTCACAGTACAAGCCCATGAAGCTTTTATCCATGGCCGCATCAAACATATTAGGAATACGCAGACCCGGCTCCCAGCTTAATTCAGCTTGCCATGCATCTTCAAACAAACGATGGGTTTGTTCATCAGAAACATGTCGATAACCTGGATATTCATGCGGAAATGAACCCATATCGCAAGAACCCTGAACATTATTTTGGCCACGTAAAGGATTAACACCCACGCCATCACGACCCAAATTACCGGTCGCCATTGCCAAATTAGCAATACCAATAACTGTGGTAGAACCTTGACTGTGTTCAGTCACACCTAAACCATAATAAATAGCTGCGTTACCAGCAGTCGCATAAAGCCTGGCCGCCGCTCTCATTTCATCAGCGGGTACACCGGTAATAGCTGCAGTTGCTTCAGGTGAATACTGCTCTTGAGCTACAAAAGCGGTCCATTTAGCAAATGATTCGACATCACAACGCTCATTAACAAAGTCTTCATCCATTAACTGCTCAGTGACAATAACATGTGCTAAGGCACTGACTAATGCCACATTAGTACCTGGACGCAATTTCAGATGGAAATCAGCCTGTATATGAGGACTTTTATTAACTAGATCAATCTCACGCGGATCAATAACAATGAGTTTAGCACCTTGACGCAGACGCTTTTTCATCATCGAGCCAAATACGGGATGTCCGTCTGTTGGATTAGCGCCCATAACTAAAATAACATCGGCTTTCATGACCGAATCAAAATCTTGCGTACCTGATGATTCACCAAAAGTCTGCTTAAGACCATAACCGGTCGGTGAATGACAGACTCGCGCACAAGTATCGACATTATTATTGCCAAAGCCTGCACGTATCAATTTTTGCATGATATAAACTTCTTCGTTAGTACAACGTGAAGAAGTAATACCACCGATGGCATCTTTGCCATATTTTTCTTGTATGCGCTTTAATTCTGAGGCTGCATGATTAATCGCAACTTCCCAGCTGACTTCTTGCCATGCATCTTTAATACTGGCACGTATCATGGGTTTAGTGATGCGATCTTTATGTGTAGCATAACCAAAAGCAAAACGACCCTTAACACAAGAATGGCCATGATTAGCTTTGCCGTCTTTATTAGGCACCATGCGAATCACTTGCTCGCCTTTCATTTCTGCTCTAAAAGAACAACCAACGCCGCAATAAGCACAAGTCGTGACGATAGCATGTTCAGGCTGACCATGATCAATAACCGACTTTTCCATTAAAGTGGCCGTTGGACAGGCTTGTACGCAGGCGCCACAAGAGACACATTCCGAATCCATGAAAGCTTCGTTCTGACTAGGCGACACTTTAGAATCAAAACCACGACCATCAATGGTTAATGCAAACGTACCTTGGGTTTCTTCACAAGCTCTAACGCAACGCGAACAAACGATACATTTGCTAGGATCAAAACTAAAATAAGGATTACTTTCATCTTTCACGGCATGTAAATGCGTTTCAACGGGGTTGTAACGTACTTCACGCAGACCTACCGCACCGGCCATATCTTGCAATTCGCAATCGCCATTTGCAGAACAGGTTAAACAATCTAAGGGATGATCGGATATATATAACTCCATCACACCACGACGTACGTCAGCTAACTTTTGATTTTGAGTGCTGACTTTTAAACCTTCTGCAACCGGTGTCGTACAAGATGCCGGCATACCGCGTCCGCCTTCAATCTGTACCACACATAGCCGGCAGGAGCCAAAAGGCTCAATACTGTCAGTGGCGCAGAGTTTAGGAATATCGATACCTATACTGGCTGCGGCTCTCATAATAGAAGTGCCAACGGGAGCGGTGACTTTAAAACCGTCAATTTCCAAGGTGACTTGCTCGAGTGCAGTACTGGCAGGCGTACCGAAATCTTGTTCTTTATTAATGCTCATAATGGATTCCTTGTGTCGTTATCAGACTGCGTTAGTGGTATCAGTTACACCGAAATCTTCCGGGAAGTGATTTAACGCACTTAAGACTGGATAGGGAGTCATTCCGCCTAATGCACAAAGCGAACCGTTAAGTAAAGTGTTACAAAGATCACGTAGCAAAGGAATGTTTTTGCTGATTTCGTGACCATTAATAATTTCATCGATGACTTCTGTACCACGAGTAGAACCTATGCGACAAGGTGTGCATTTACCGCAAGATTCAATAGCACAAAACTCCATGTTGTAACGCGCTAAGGCGGCCATATCAGCCGTATCATCAAAGACGACTACACCACCATGACCTAACACCGTCCAATTAGCGGCGAAGGCTTCATAATCTAAAGGTGTATCAAATTGTGATTCAGGCAAATAAGCACCTAAGGGCCCACCCACTTGCACGGCTTTTATAGGGCGTCCTGAGGCAGAACCGCCACCGAAATCATAGAGTAGTTCACGTAAGGTCAAACCAAAGGCTAATTCAACCAAGCCCGCATGTTTTATATTGCCCGCTAATTGTAAAGGCAAGGTACCGCGTGAACGGCCCATGCCGAAATCACGGTAATAATCGCCGCCTTTATCGAGAATAATAGGTACAGACGCTAAGGAAATAACATTATTAACGACTGTAGGCTGACCAAATAAACCACTAATGGCGGGTAAAGGTGGCTTAAAGCGCACCAAACCACGCTTGCCTTCTAAGCTTTCCATTAATGAAGTTTCTTCACCGCAGATATAAGCCCCTGCACCTAAACGAACTTCAAGATGAAAAGCTTTGCCGCTGCCTTGAATATCATCGCCTAAGTAACCTGCCAAATAAGCTTTTTCAATCGCGGCATTCAGCGCGATATGAGCATGAGGATATTCCACTCTTAAGTAGATATAGCCTTGGTTAGCACCTACCGCCAGTCCAGCAATAGTCATACCTTCAATTAAGACAAAGGGATCGCCTTCCATGACCATACGATCTGAAAAAGTACCCGAATCACCTTCATCAGCATTACAGATAATGTATTTTTGTTCAGAGGGGGTATTTAAAACAGTATTCCATTTAATGCCGGTAGGGAAGGCAGCGCCGCCACGTCCACGTAAACCAGAATCTGTTACCGCTTTAACGATATCTGCTTGTGACTGCTTTAACGCATTGCTTAAGCCACGGTAACCGTCATTAGTCAGATAATCATCAAGACTAATAGGATCGGTTTTACCAATGCGAGCAAAGGTTAAACGCTGTTGTTTTTTTAGATAAGCTAAGTCTTCAATAGCACCTAAGGCTAATTCATGCTGACCGCCATGCAGAAAGTCGGCATCAAACAAAGCAACGACATCAGAGACTTGCACAGGACCATAAGCGATACGACCAGCCTCGGTAACGACTTCAACTAAAGGCTCTAGCCAATATAAGCCCCTAGAACCATTGCGTATTAAATTGATTGCAATGCCGCGACTTTGCGCTTCTAGCGTGATAGCGGCAGCGATACGATCAGCACCTAATGATACGGCGCTGGAATCACAGGGCACATAGACAGTGATACTCATGCCAGTTCCTTCTTTTCATTAATAATAGCGTCAAAACTTTGTGCTGATACTCTGCCATAAATATCCTCGCCGATTTGCATAGCGGGCGAACAGGCACAATTGCCTAAGCAGTACACAGGTTCCAATGAGAATTGACCATCGGCAGTCGTCTCATGATAATCAATACCTAATTGGTCTTTTACATGTTGCTCCAATTGCTTGCCACCCATAGCTTGGCAAGATTCGGCACGACATATATGTATAGTCTGTTTACCCGGCGGGGTATCACGAAAATAATGATAAAAACTTATCACGCCATGCACTTCAGCACGAGAAAGATGGAGCCCCTGAGCTATCGCTGGCACACTATCCGCAGGAATATAGCCTAATGCATCTTGGATACCATGCAGTATCGGTAAAAGTGCACCTGGTTTGTCTTTGAGCGTAGTGATAACGGCTTGCACTGTCTCTTGAATACTATTTGATTCGGTCATTATTTTCTCTAAATTCTAGGGCGCTTTTATTTTCGTGAAACAAAACACATTCACACAAGTGTCTTTTGATTTTACTGGCTAGAATAGCATAAGTGCTATTTCATGTAAAAACTCATAAATAGCTACTTTCTGTAAGCTTTATTCTTACTCGACTCTAAGCCATAAGCTGGTTGAATAGTTTGATGAGAGAGCATTAAACTAATCTATGATAACCTGTCATTAATCAGCCGCTAATGACATTGAATCTCAACACATGAACCCTATACAACAGCTCACTCACCTTGATGACTTAAACTTTGATAACAACTTTATTCGTGATTTGCCCGGTGATCCCGAAAAAAACAATTATCCCCGTCAGGTCTTAGCTGCTTGTTATTCACAAGTATTACCAACTAAGGTTGTTAATCCTCAACGAGTCGCTTTTTCCTCTGAAGTTGCAGAACTACTAGATTTATCGCCCGAGCTTTGCAACAGCGAAGATTTTACCCAGGTATTTACTGGCAATCGCATCTCCTCCGGCATGGAGCCCTATGCTCTTTGCTATGGCGGACATCAATTTGGTCATTGGGCCGGTCAACTCGGCGATGGCCGCGCCATCAATTTAGGCGAAATCATCAATAGTAAGCGCGAGCGCTGGGCCTTACAACTTAAAGGCTCCGGCCCTACACCCTATTCCAGAACAGCTGATGGTTTAGCCGTGCTGCGCTCCTCTATACGTGAATTTTTATGTAGTGAAGCCATGCATCACTTAGGCGTACCAACCACTAGAGCCTTAAGCCTTACCTTAACCGGCGAATCGGTTATT
>Ga0214167_1000903_pt1 | contig 13088 bp, 10 predicted proteins | sample TroBogypolimnion_45_FD_153006 | JGI IMG/M metagenome (GOLD analysis project Ga0214167, IMG submission 153006) | Freshwater microbial communities from Trout Bog Lake, WI - Practice 18AUG2009 hypolimnion v3 | ecosystem: Environmental > Aquatic > Freshwater > Lake > Hypolimnion/Profundal zone ... | reverse complement strand
CTGGGTGCCACCGTGGTTGCGGTTGAATCCGGATCTAAAACTTTAAAAGATGCTTTAAATGAAGCCCTCAGAGATTGGGTGACCAATGTCGACAATACCTTTTATATTATCGGCACGGTAGCCGGCCCCCATCCTTATCCAGCGATGGTGCGAGATTTTCAAGCCATTATTGGTCGTGAAGCTAGGCAACAATGCTTGGAGCAAACGGGACGATTACCCGATGCTTTGGTGGCGTGTGTAGGTGGTGGCTCTAATGCGATTGGTTTGTTTCATCCTTTTATTGATGACGCGTCAGTGAAAATGTATGGTGTTGAAGCTGCTGGTGACGGCATTGAAACAGGTCGTCATTCTGCTCCTTTGAGCGCAGGTCGTCCTGGTGTTTTACACGGTAATCGAACTTATTTAATGTCTGATGATGACGGTGAAATTATCGAGACTCATTCTATATCAGCTGGCTTAGATTATCCCGGTGTAGGCCCTGAGCATGCTTGGCTAAAAGATACGGGCCGTGCTCAATACCCTAATATTACCGATAATGAGGCGCTGGAAGGTTTTCATGCTTTAACGCTGATGGAAGGTATTATCCCTGCTTTGGAATCTAGTCACGCTATGGCTTACACGATGAAATTAGCACCCACTATGCGTAAAGATGAAATTATTATTGTCAATTTGTCCGGACGTGGCGATAAAGATATGCAAACGATGGCTAAACGCGAAGGAATTGAGTTATGAGTCGATTAGCCGCTACCTTTGAAGCACTTGCTAAAACGGGCCGCAAGGCATTAATACCTTTTATTACCGCAGGTGATCCGCATCCTAACTTTACCGTAGCTATGATGCATGCAATGGTCGAAGCGGGTGTCGATGTTATTGAATTAGGTGTGCCGTTTTCTGATCCTGTTGCCGATGGCCCCGTCATTCAACGAGCCAGTGAGCGTGCCTTGGCTCATAAAATGAGCTTAAGACGTACCTTGGATATTGCCAGCGAATTTCGTAAAACAAATCAACAAACTCCGGTAGTTTTGATGGGTTATTTAAACCCAATTGAAGCTATGACCTACGAAGGCTTTGCGAATGCAGCACAACGTGCTGATATCGATGGCGTATTAACCGTTGATTTGCCGCCTGAAGAAGCTAAAGAGTGTTGTGATTTGTTAAAGGCACGAGGTATTGATCCCATTTTTCTATTAGCACCTAATAGCACTGATGAGCGCATTAAAAAAATGGATGAAGTGGGTAGTGGTTATCTTTATTATGTGTCGCTTAAAGGTGTTACAGGCGCGGGTCATTTAAATATAGTTGACGTTGAAAACAAGCTGCAACAAATCAAGAAGAATACTCGTTTGCCGGTAGCGATCGGCTTTGGTGTAAAAGATGCAGAAACAGCAAAATCTATCGGTAATATAGGTGATGGTGTGGTTATCGGCAGCGCTTTGATTAGTAAAATAGAAGCCCATTTAGATGAGCCAAATCTTGCCAAAAATGAAATTGTTGCGTTATTAGCATCCATGCGCCTAGCATTAGATAGTCATTTAGCATTATAAAACATCTCGGAGCATACAATGAGTTGGTTTGAAATATTACTCCCAAAAACAATTAGAACAGAAGGTTCTAATAAAAAAGGCACAGTACCTGAGGGTTTGTGGACAAAATGTCCTAGTTGCAATGCTATTCTTTACAACACTGAGCTGGAAAGAAATTTCAGTGTTTGTCCAAAATGCGAACATCATTTACGTATTTCAGCCAGAACTCGCTTAAATATGTTTCTGGATGAAGAAGGGCGTGAAGAAATCGGAAAAAATATTAAACCGGTTGATCCTTTAAAATTTAAAGACACTAAAAAATATAAAGAACGTATCGCTCAAGCACAAAAACACACTAAAGAGCATGATGCTTTAATTGTCATGAAAGGTACTCTTAAAGGCAGTGATATTGTTGTTGCGGCGTTTGATTTTAAATTCATGGGCGGATCTATGGGGTCTGTGGTCGGTGAGAAATTTGTTCGCGGCGTTAATAAGAGTGTTGAATTAGGTATACCTTTTATTGTATTTACTGCGAGTGGCGGTGCCAGAATGCAAGAGTCGTTGTTTTCGTTGTTTCAAATGTCGAAAACGAGTGCCGCATTAACCCGATTATCTCAAGCAGGAATTCCTTATATTTCATTTATGACGGATCCTACTATGGGTGGTGTTTCTGCTAGTTTAGCGATGCTAGGTGATATTAATGTCGCCGAACCTAATGCTTTAATTGGTTTTGCAGGCCCTAGAGTCATTGAACAGACTGTGCGTGAGAAATTACCTGAAGGTTTTCAGCGTAGTGAATTTCTTCAAGAGCATGGTGCCATTGATATGATTATTGATAGACGTGAAATGCGCGATGAAATAGCCAGTCTATTGGGATTACTCATGGCAAGCAGAAAAGCAGCCGTTATATCGCTGCCGGCGGTGTTACTTTCAGTAGAGCCTGATATTGATGTTGAAACAGTTGTCGAAGCTCCGATTAATCAGGAATAATTAAGTAATCGATCTATGATGAGCTTTGATTCGTTAAAGGGATGGCTGGATTGGCAGGAAAGCTTACATCCTTTAGCGATAGACTTGGGGTTGGTGCGTGCTGCACGTGTATATCAAGCACTTAACCCCGATGGCAATAAACCATTAACTATTACCGTTGCCGGGACCAATGGTAAAGGGTCCTGTATCGCCTATCTTGAGAATATATACAGAGCTGAAGGTTATCGGGTAGGCTCATATAGTTCTCCCCATATACTTAAATATAACGAAAGAATAAAAATAGACGGAAAGCCGGTATCCGATGAGTTAATTTGCCAAGCTTTTGCAAGAATAGAATCCGTACGAGGCGATACTTCGTTAAGCTATTTTGAATTTGGTACGTTGACCGCACTCGATATATTTCGACGCTCAGAATTAGATATACAATTACTTGAAGTCGGATTAGGTGGTCGACTTGACGCGGTTAATATCGTTGATCCAGATATCGCATTGATAAGCAGTATTGGTATTGATCATGTAGATTGGTTAGGTGCAACCCGAAGTAGCATAGCTCAGGAAAAAGCGGGTATTTTTCGAGCCAATACGCCTGCTATTATCGGCGATTGCGAGCCGCCCTTATCTTTACTGCAGTGCGCTGTTGATAAAAGTGCTCATTTATTTTGCATTAACAAAGATTTTCATTACCAAAAACAAACAACAACTTGGGATTGGTTTTCTGGAAATACACATATTAGTGACCTTCCTGAGCCTGGTTTAAAAGGTGAGCATCAATATCGAAATGCTTCATCTGCTATTTTAGCAGTGGAGTTATTGGCAAAAAAACTACCTGTTAGCCATGACTCGATTCGACTTGGAGTGAAAAACAGTCAATTACTGGGTCGATTTCAATTAATTAATGATAAAATTCCTGTGTTATTAGACGTAGGCCATAATCCTGAAGCGGTTAAAACACTACTTGATTATTTGCTCATGACTTTCCCAGGTAAAAGAATACATGCTGTTTTTTCAATGATGAAAGACAAGGATATAGCGACTGTTCTAGAAATCATGAGTCCAGTAGTTTATGACTGGTTCTTTGCACCATTAACAAATCCAAGAGCGGCAACGGAAGTGATGATGCGTGATTTTTTTTCACGTAGCTCGATTAAACAAGTATCTTTCGGCTATACTGGCTTTGCACAAGCATTTGATGCCGCGAAAAACCAAGCACAACAAGATGATTTACTGCTGGTTTTTGGATCTTTCTTTTTAATATCTGATTGTTTAAATGAATTTGAGAAAAGTGAGTTGAAAAAATGAATCAAGAATTAAAACAACGTTTAATTGGTGCCGTCGTGGTAACTTCTCTTGCTGCTATCTTTATTCCTATGATATTTGATGACCCTGTAGATAATAGTGGTCAGACGGTCAGTGAATTAGCCATACCCAAAACACCGATTAACACAGGTGAAGAATCGGCTAATAAATTACCCAGCAATGCCGAGCAAGTTTTAAATAAGCAAGACACCGATGCTGAAACTGCTGTTAATACAGATGAAGAGTCAGAGCTTACAGCCAGTAATGCACAAGCTTTCGATGAACCGGTAGATGATGGTCCTGCAATGGAACCTGAAGAAATAGAGAGTGCACCTAGGCAAGATACGGTCTCACCATTAAATACCAACATAAGTAAACCAGTAAAAACGATAAAGAAAGTTGAAAATTTAGCGCCTAAACAGATTGCACCAGTACAAACATTAGCTATTGAAAATATTAATAAGCCCGTAAAATCAGGTTCTGAATTAAAGCGCTGGTATCTTCAGGCCGGCACTTTTGGTAAAAAAGAAAATGCATTGTCGTTGCTAGAGACGCTACATAAACAAGGATTGCCAGCCATGATAGAACCAATTAATGGCGCAGGAAACACAACCTTATATCGTATAAAAGTAGGTCCTACTCTTGATAAGAAACGCGCATCGGAAATGAAAGTTAAATTAGATGGTCAAAAAATACAGTCTCTGATGATGTCTGAATAATAGTCTCATTGAGCTAATCAACCGCTATCTAACTTAAAATAAAGTCAAAGTGATCAACATAAATAGTTTGTTATGGATAGATTTTGTCATTATTGGCTTAATTGCAATCTCATTTATTAGAGGTTTTTTACGCGGCTTTAGAATAGAAGCTTTTTCTTTAGTATTCTGGTTATTAGCCATGGCAATTGGCTTTGCATTCTGCCATGATTTTTCGGTTTATTTTGATGCTATATTCAAGTTGGCCATAGCGAAGACTGCGGCAGCTTTTATTTCGTTGCTGTTCATAACTCTGATCATTGGTATTATCATCAGGTTATTATTAGGAGCAGTAATAAAAAAACCTCAGTTATTTTTTATTGATCGCCTGTCTGGCATGATATTGGGGCTCATCAATAGCATGATCGTTGTTGTGCTATTGATCCTGTTGGCAGGATTCACAAATCTACCTAAAGAACTTTGGTGGACGCAATCAACAGTGATACCTCCTTTTCAATTATCCGCAATTTGGTTGCGAGATAAAATCCCATCTGAACTCACCGATAATGTTCATTATCCTAAATACGGTGAATGATTTACAAAGAAACGAGATTCCCACTGATCGTTTTTAATGTCTTTTTATGAATATAATTAATCAACGCTGACTAACAAGCTAAGGGTGCAAAGTAAACCTGCACTAATATAACTTCTATCTCATCATTTACTACAGGTAATAAATAATGTGCGGTATTGCTGCTATCGTTTCTCATCAAGCTGTTAATCAAGAGCTCTATGATGCTCTAACAGTCTTGCAACACCGAGGCCAAGATGCCGCCGGCATTGTCACTTGTGAACGCGGACGCTTACATCTACGTAAAGACAACGGCTTGACTCGCGATGTGTTTACCGATGATCAAATGTTTAAATTAAAAGGCAATATGGGTATAGCCCATGTTCGCTATCCAACAGCCGGTTGCACCAGTTCTGCTGAAGCTCAACCGTTTTATGTTAACTCTCCTTTTGGGTTGACCTTAGCGCATAACGGTAATTTAACGAATACCGAAGAGTTAAAACAAGCGTTGTTTTTAGAAGATCAACGCCATATTAATACCGACTCAGATTCAGAAGTTTTATTAAATGTCTTTGCTCATGAATTGCAGAGCTTAGGTAAGCTGGATTTAAGTGTTGATGATATTTTTCAAGCTGTTTCTGGCGTGCATCGTCGTTGCCGAGGTGCGTATGCGGTAGTCATTATGATTGCTGGTGTAGGTATTTTGGGCTTTCGTGATCCTCATGGAATCAGACCTATCGTTTTCGGTGAAAGAAAATCAGAGCAAGGTTCTGAGTTTATGATCGCCTCTGAAAGTGTAGCGCTTGATGTATTGGGTTTCGAGCTGATTAGAGATATAGCGCCAGGCGAAGCCGTTTTTATAGAAGAATCTGGAATATTACATACTCAACAATGCGCTGAAGTCACAGATCATTGCCCATGTATTTTTGAATATGTTTATTTTGCCAGACCTGATTCAATTATAGATCGTATATCAGTCTACAAAGCACGTTTACGTATGGGCGAGAAACTAGCCAAAAAGGTACAACGCGAGTGGTTAGATCATGATATTGATGTCGTTATTCCTATACCCGACACTAGCAGAACCGCTGCATTGCAGATGGCAAATATACTGGGTGTTAAGTATCGTGAAGGCTTCATTAAAAACCGTTACATCGGTAGAACCTTTATCATGCCTGGCCAAAAAATGCGTGAGAAATCAGTTAAGCAAAAATTAAATGCTATTGGCCTTGAATTTGATGGCAAAAATGTTTTATTAGTCGATGACTCTATCGTTAGAGGCACAACCTCTGAACAGATTATTCAAATGGCACGCGATGCCGGTGCTAAAAAAGTGTACTTTGCTTCTGCTGCTCCTCCCGTAAGATATCCTAATGTGTATGGGATAGATATGCCTGCGGCGCATGAGCTAATCGCTCATAATCGTACTGAAGAAGAAGTCTGTGTGGCTATTGGTGCTGATAAAGTCATTTATCAAGATTTAAATGACCTGATTGATGCTGTACGTAAAGGCAATCAAAGCATTGAACACTTTGATACCTCTTGTTTCAGCAAAGAATACATTACCGGTGACATAGACGATGCTTACTTAGAGCGTACTGAAGCATTAAGAAATGACGGTGCTCAAACAGAAAGAAATTCAGAAAGTTTTATCATCGAAATGCAAAATAATGATTAGTGCTTTAAAATATTTTATCCAAATTTAGACCACGACTAAGCTATTAATCGTTGCAAAAGTTTTTGCAATTATCTTTGTAGAGCTGATACTGAGTTTGTAAATGTAGTTTCGATTGCTGGGATTCGTACCTCATCCCAGCCTACATTACACGTAGGCTGGGATGTAGCGAAAGCGGAATCCCAGCAATTAGTTACAGTAGCTTGGGCTAACGGCTCTATCGTTAACCCAACATTGATGCTATGTAATGCCAGTTAAAATATGTTTTCGATAAACCACGACTAAGATAGCAACGACATCTTTATATAAGTTACAAACCAAACAACCTTCTCCACTAACACTTAGCAAGCCCATGTCAGACATAAACTGGAACGATTACTCCCTAGAAACCCAAGCTATCAGAGCCGGGCACAAACGCACTCATGAAGATGAGCACAGCATGCCCATTTTTACGACCTCCAGTTATGTCTTCAAAAGTGCGGAAGAAGCCTCCTTACGTTTTACGGGGCAAAAGCCTGGCAATATATACTCTCGATTTACTAATCCTACCGTTAATGCCTTTCAAGAAAGGTTGGCATTGATGGAGAAAGGCGAACGCTGTTTAGCCTTTGCCTCAGGTATGGCGGCGATTATGGCTGTAGGCATGGGCTTGCTCAAAACAGGCGATCATATCGTTTGTTCGCGCAGTGTGTTTGGTAATACCGTTATCATGTTCCAGAATTATTTCAGTAAATTTGGTATAGAAACTGATTTTGTCGATTTAATCGATACTGCCGCTTGGGAAGCTGCGATTAAACCCAATACGCGTTTTTTATTCCTAGAAACACCCTCGAATCCCTTAACTGAGATTGCCGATATTTCGCTGCTGGCCGATATTGCTCATGCTCATGATTGCTTACTCATTGTAGATAATTGCTTTTGTACCCCAGTATTGCAAAGACCCTTTGAATTAGGTGCCGATATCGTCATCCATTCGGCGACTAAATACATAGACGGACAAGGTCGCTGCGTTGGTGGTGCTGTTATCGCCAGTGATGAAATCATAGAAAAATATATTTACCCCTATTTGCGCACTGGCGGTGCCACCATGAGCCCTTTTAATGCTTGGGTATTTTTATCAGGCTTAGAAACCTTGGCGGTAAGGATGAAAGCGCATTGTGATAATGCCTTTGAGTTAGCGTTATGGCTAGAGCAACAACCTAGCGTTGCTAAAGTTCATTACCCTGGATTGCCTTCACATGCGCAACATGAATTAGCCAAGCGTCAACAAAGCCATTTCGGCGGCATCGTTAGCTTTGAATTAGCTGGAGGTAAGGAACAAGCTTGGAAAGTGATAGACGCTACTCAAATGATTTCAATTACCGCAAATCTGGGCGATGTTAAAACGACCATTACTCATCCTGCGACGACTACGCATGGTCGATTAACGCCAGAAGCAAGATCAACGGCTGGTATTAAAGACGGTTTAGTTAGGCTGTCGGTAGGGTTGGAATCTATAGTCGATATTAAAAATGATTTATTAAAGGGCTTAAGTTCCTAAAGACTAACTTAATACTCTATGAACATTGACGTACTTTGCGTAGGTCACGCCTCTTATGATCTAGTCTTCTCAATAGACCATCATCCCCTAGCGGATGAAAAAATATCTGCATTGGGCTTTCTCGGTATGGGTGGAGGGCCTGCTGCTAATGCAGCGGTAACCGTCGCCAAACTAGGATTTAAAGCCGCTTATGCTGGCTATCTTGGTTTAGATATTTATGGTGAGCATCATTATCGAGAATTGCTCGATACTGGTGTTTATAGCGATTTAATTATAAGGGCTAACTCACCAACGCCCTTATCTACTGTCTTAGTTAAGCCAGATGGACAACGTGCTTTAATCAATTACAAAGGCGAAACAAATATACTTCCAATTGACGCAATTGATTTTTCGTCTATCACACCTAAGGTCGTTTTGTTCGATGGCCACGAGCCCGAGTTATCATTAGCATTGTTAGAGAGTAGTCAAAATAAGCCTATGGTCAGTGTGCTAGATGCTGGCTCTTTGCATGATGGAACCTTAGCGCTAATGCATAAAGTTGATTATCTAGTGTGCTCAGAAAAATTTGCTATTCAATATGCAGGCACTATCGAAGTGGCCTTGCAGCGTCTAGCAGAGACGTCGCCTACCGTGGTGATAACGCTAGGCGAAAAGGGCCTAATTTGGAAACATAGCCAAGAACAAGGTGCGTTATCAGCCTTTCCGGTTAACTGTGTCGATAGCACAGGTGCCGGCGATGCTTTTCACGGTGCCTTCGCTGCCGCTTTATGCACGGACATGAGCTGGCTTGATATTTTGCGCTATGCCAGTGCTGCTGGCGCTTTGTGTTGTACAAAATTAGGCGCAAGGACTGGAATACCTAATCACCAAGACATAGAATTATTACTTAAATCTGTACTTTTAAAGTGAGATTATCTTCTCGTCACTGCCCACAATTAAGGTTTTGGTAGGTCGGGTTAGCGATAGCGTACCCCGACATTTCGTAGCTCATTGGGTTGGGTTACGCTATCGCTAAGCACAATCTATGTAGTGCTCCTTAAAGTGAGGTATGTTAAATAAATCCCCTCTGCCCCTTCGATTTGCTCTTCCTCTTTTTCAAAGGGGGAGGTGAATACTATATTCTATAGTGTTATACATTGCCTCGAACTTTAAAGAAAAAATCCTTAAAAAGCTGTAAAATAGCCATTTTTTAAATCTCCTTACAACATCCTCATGCGCACCAGCCAATTTCCTCTTAATACCGTAAAAGAAACACCTGCCGATGCTGAAATCGCCAGCCATCAATTAATGATACGTGCCGGTCTTATCCGTAAACTAGCCGCAGGCCTTTATAGTTGGCTGCCGTTAGGATTAAGAGTATTGCGTAAAGTTGAAAAAATTACCCGTGATGAAATGGAAAAAGCCGGCGCCTTAGAAGTGTTAATGCCTGCGCTGCAACCTGCCGAACTCTGGCAAGAAACAGGACGTTGGGAGCAATACGGCCCAGAATTAGCGCGCTTAAAAGATCGCCATGATCGTGAGTTTTGCTTAGGCCCTACACATGAAGAAATCATTACCGATTTAGCGCGTAATGAAATCAAAAGCTACAAACAACTGCCCATTACTTATTACCAGATACAAACTAAATTCCGTGATGAGATCCGTCCGCGCTTTGGTGTCATGCGTTCACGTGAATTTATTATGAAAGATGCCTATTCCTTTCATTTGGATCAAGAATCCTTACAAGCCAGTTACGATGTTATGTATCAGGCTTATACCAATATTTTCAATCAGCTGGGCTTAAAGTTTCGCGCCGTGATTGCTGACTCCGGTTCGATAGGCGGGGCTATATCACATGAGTTTCATGTCTTAGCCGATTCTGGTGAAGATGCGATTGCTTTTTCGACTAGCAGCGATTATGCCGCCAATGTAGAAAAAGCCGAAGCCGTTATGCCAGCAGGTACTCGCAATTTACCAACCGCTGAGCTAACGCTAATTGATACACCCAATCAACACAGTATCGAAGAGCTGAGCCAATTCTTAGCCATACCTGCAACTCTGTGCCTTAAAACCCTGATTGTAAAAGGTGAAGAACAAGGCGTTGTGGCGTTATTATTAAGAGGCGATCACGAGCTTAATAAAATTAAGGCAGAAAAAATAGCGGGCGTAGCTTCACCTTTAGAATTTGCAAGCGAAGATGAGATTTTGGCGGCCTGTCAGTGCAAGCCCGGATCTATAGGCCCAATAGGTTTAACGATACCAATTATTGCTGATCGTAGTGTCATGCTGATGTCTGATTTGGTCTGCGGGGCAAATAGTGATGGCAAGCATTATCAAGGCGTCAACTGGGAACGTGACTGCCCAGTGCCTGAGCATATTGCAGACCTTCGTACTGTTGTTGAAGGCGATCCTAGTCCTGATGGCAAGGGCGAAATTACCTTGGCTAGAGGCATAGAAGTCGGTCATATCTTTCAGTTAGGTTCTAAATACAGTGCTGCCATGAAAGCGGGCGTCATCAACGAAGGCGGCAAAAATCAAATTATGCTGATGGGTTGTTATGGTATTGGCATTTCGCGAGTAGTTGCTGCGGCTATTGAGCAAAATCATGATGGCAAAGGCATCATCTGGCCTGCTAATTTAGCGCCTTTTCAAGTCGCGCTTTGCCCTATGAACATGCACAAATCTGAACGTTTAAAAGTTGCCGCAGAACAGCTTTATCAAGATCTGCAAGCCGCAGGTATTGAAGTCTTATTTGACGATAGAAAAGTCCGTGCCGGCTTTATGTTTTCTGACATGGAATTAATCGGTATCCCACATTGCATTATTCTCGGTGATCGTGGCTTAGATGCTGGAACCATTGAATACAAAGGCCGAACAGCGCAAGAAAATAAAGAAATCCCTTTGGCAGAAATTATCACTTTTCTAAAAGCAAAGCTAGTGTCATGAAACTTTTAGCGTTGTGTGAAATTTAGAAAGTAACCTATTTAAGCCGGCTCTATGTGATTTATAGTGGGTAAATTAAAATAAGTCTGATAAATACACACTTATAAGTACCTGAAAAACTCTACACGTCATCCCGGCATGGACTGCCGGGATCCAGAGTATATGGATGTACGTATCGAATGTTAGAGTCCATATTATGAAACTTATAATGATGCGACATCAACCATCCATGGCAACTGGATTCCGGCAGTCCATGCCTGAATGACGGTTTACCCACTACGATTCACATAGAGCCTTTAAGCCTTACGACTAAACCATCACTGTGAGTGATGGTGTCATAGCTCGGATTTTCCGATCTTTCAAATCTTGTTACTTGGCTATACGTACCTTCTTAATGATTGTAAGGGTGCGTCTAGCCAATTCTGCTCTGTAGGTTGGAACAATGAGGTGGGCTTATCCAACCTACAAAACTTCCTAGTTAGTCATGCAACGATTCGTGTTTTATAGCGGAGATTCCTAGATAGCCATACAACGATCCACGTTTGATAGCGAACCTTCCTAGATGACCATACAACGATCCACGTTTGATAGCCAACCTTCCTAGATAGCCATGCAAAGTTTCATGTTTGGCAGAGAGTGTTCCTAGGTAGCTATACAATGATACCTGTTTAATTGAGGAGCTTGCTTGCGGATTATAGAATGGTCTATGTTTTTAAGGGATAGGTCGCTGTTAAAGCAAGGCATCAGCAACTAGCGAGTGAATGGTTGATTGTTAATAAGGCATTGCTGCCTAATCATCAGGTTAGGCTGCTAGATTATTAAGGAAGCTTGTCGGTAAATTCATCAAACATGCTATATGTTAGCGCTTAGGCCGGTGTATCGGGGGGGGTGTCTTGCCCTAGAGACTTACGGGCAAAGCGTTGTGCAAGACTGTCTAAATGCTCATCCAAAAGACCGTTTTTATTAGCGAGTTTAGCCGCCCGATAGACCACTAAAGTTTGACTATAAGCGTCGCTGCCAATCGCCATAAAGGTATCTTCCATGCGCTTCATAAGTTGACGCATGGCTAAAATAACAGGCTCTAGTTGTCTAACCAGCATCACTTTTTGGCTATATTGATCAAGGTCGAAATTTCTTGGCAGTATGCCGGTATTTTGTGTGGCTAAAATCAAACCATGGTCTATAAAGGTTCGACTTTTATCGCCCAGTTTTGGCAAGCTACGTCGATCAGCTGTCGTTAAATCAAGTAAAAACGGTAGCTTACTTTGAATGTCGTTGATAGCTTGTAATAGGGCGGTTTGTTGATCTGTTGGTAATTCGCCCTTGATAAGATTGTTAATCATAACTGCCCTTTAAGATAAAAAAATAGAAAAATATAGTTAATATGACCGTGCTTTGTTAAAGCAGCGTGCAATATCACAATGGACTAGCGAATTTACTGGGTAGGTAGCGGCTAATGGCAGCCGCATAAAGAATAGCACATAATTTTCCAAGGGGAATCATTTTATGTGTTAGCCATTTTGACCTGATAGGCATGATGTGTTGAATAACTATAGCCGTTAAATGATTGTGAGCTATAAATTTTGCTTAAAAGAAAGGTGTTTATCACTTAAATAATAGTTAATTGTTGCTCAAGTGATAGTTAATTATTGGTCAAGTGATAGTCATTGTTTTTATAATAAAAAATATAAGTAGTTATACTTATAAAAAGATTGATTTGTAATAAAAGAAAGAACAGAATTGTCGCCGTTTTAGAGGGTATTGATAACTATCGATCTCTAAGTGCGTGTTTTAAAAGTCAGTCACAAAGTCGCCCGAGCATTAAATTTATCATTGCAATATGAATAAAGGCCGTACTGGACTCAGTTAATACTTC
>Ga0214167_1000900_pt1 | contig 13124 bp, 19 predicted proteins | sample TroBogypolimnion_45_FD_153006 | JGI IMG/M metagenome (GOLD analysis project Ga0214167, IMG submission 153006) | Freshwater microbial communities from Trout Bog Lake, WI - Practice 18AUG2009 hypolimnion v3 | ecosystem: Environmental > Aquatic > Freshwater > Lake > Hypolimnion/Profundal zone ... | reverse complement strand
AGGTCTAGAGCTTCACGGATCTTTGCCATTGCATAGCAAACGTCATCGAATGTCTTACGGTCTGGACAAGCGATATCCTCCCAATCGTGAAGGGCTTCCCATACCGTGTCGAGATATTCTTGCGCTTTCGCTTGTGTCATCATTCCCCCCATATTTTGTTAGATATTGCCCAAACGCTTGCAATTAATGCGAGCCAGACGGTAGCTTCATAGAGTGCCGATAGGGTGTCAGAATATGTCATGCTGCCACCTCTTCCCATTGATCGGCATAGTCCTGCATCATGTGACTGGCTATTTCAGTCCAGTTTACATCCGAGAGGAAAGCAAGAGCATAGCTTTCGGTGATAGTGTTACAGTTTGGACAAACGACTTCTTCGACGTAATCTTTGATTGCTCCAGCAAGGCCAGATAGCGGCATCCCGTGCCAGTCCATATCTTGCGGATTGATCCCGTCAATGATTTCTAGATTGATGCGCCATGTAGCGTAATTAGTCCAGCCATTATAAGACATTGTGATATCCTTTCTCTCCGTTGTGATTGCTCGTTATTGGCAATCTACAATAGGGACAACATGTCATCCCTATGCTAGATTGTCAAGGTGTCATTAGAATGATCTGCGCTCTATCCATGCCATAGCTTGGCTTTGATTTTTGGCAATGAAAACAATATGTTCGCTCTCATAATCCCAGTCATAGACAGCCCAGTCTCTACCAATTTTGCGGATGTAATAGCCTAAATAATCCATAATCCCCTCCTCACGCTGCACGCTTGCGCTTGCTGATATGGTCTCTGAATTGAACGTGGATTGCATCGATGTGCACATTGCTTTTCTCGAAGAAAGCGGCCTTGGCAATCCGTAATGTGCGTGCCCATGTTGTGGTGCACTCGTAACGTCCCCAAACGTAAATATCGATTGCTGGATAGTCTCTCTTGTCGCCATATTTCATCATAATCTCTCCTATTGTTATATTATATATAAGAGATTGTTCTCATCTCTTATGCTTATCAATATATATCATTATCATACTATGTCAATAAGAATATTCATGTCATATCATATATAAATTAGGTATACGTCATATATTTATTAGATACCTATCAATTAGGTGTATCAGAGCATTATCAGTATTAGGTAAGCACCTCTGACCATATCGTAAATCGGGGTGACATGCTCTTCTCCCGCGTTATGGAACTTGAACCAGAATTAGGTTCATTATCGATAATGGGTATCGTCATTGTTTATCATTAATCATCATCACTAATCATATTAGATATAATAGGATTAGGCATAGGTGATTATCGTCATTATCGACTAGGATAGGCCTGCACCTTGACCTACGCATGGGCCAGGGGGGTGGCTGGAGCGTGCACCCTTACAAGGCCCCCCCAAAAGGAAAATAGGGCTTGTTTTATTTTCCACTTTATGTTTTATTTTCTCTTATGATTACATGTTCAAAGTGCAAACAATCCAAAGACAAGTCTGAGTTCTACAAGGGTCAACGCCGTTGTAAGGCTTGTGCGTTGCAGTATCAGCGTGAATGGCAAAGCAACAATCTGACGCCTGACAAAGCTGCTGAGTACCGTATGCGGTTTGCTGAGAAAAATCCCGGCTATGCAACGGCCAAGAAACAAGAATGGGAAAAGAAAAACCCTAAACGTGCTCAGGAGCTTTACCGGCATAAGCTAGAACGGAACAAAGAAAGGTACCGTCTGAAGGTAGAGGCTACTGGCCGAAAGGTTGGGGAACGGCCACCAAAATTAACATACCATCAACGTACTCAGCGCAGTCTGGCTAATAACCCTGTGCGTGCGGCTGCCATAAAGATCTACAAGTACGCCATCAGACGCGGCCAACTGGTGCGCGGCCCCTGTGCAGTTTGCGGCACGACGGAAGGCATTGACGGGCATCACACGGATTACACCCAGCCTTTGAATGTTGTCTGGCTCTGCAAGCCCCATCATCGGGAGGAACACAAGCGCATCAGGTGCGAAGCCGCTTAATTTCGGTTATAGTGTGTTTCTCGTTGCAATGGAGGTTCACATGTCATTTTCTGATCTGGTTACGAAGGTAGAAGGTTTGCTTAATCTAAAGGCTGATTGGGCTAATGCTAAGACTGCGCTTGAAGGCACGGTAGCTGAGTTACAGGCTAAGGTTACTGATCTTGAAGCGCAGGTGGCTCAGGCTGCTCAGAATGCAGAGGCGGCTGCTGAGGCAGATGTACAGGCACTGATTGCCAAGATAGACGCTGCTTGACACATCAGGTAGTATCAGGCATATCTGGTTACGCGGGATGGAGAAGTAGTATCTCATCGCCCTCATAAGGCGAAGGTCGCGTGTGCAACTCACGCTCCCGCAACCAGTATCGGGGGAGTTCCCTACTAGAAGGGGCTTGCATCCATCCAACATGCAGGCTGGTTTGGTGCAAATCCAATGCCCCCGCCAAATCTTTTGGAGATTGAAATGTCTGACGATCAAAAAAACGTTTACGATTATCGCTTAGCGCGTACGGCCATGTGCTTAGGTTACGCACTGGGGCAGCAGAATATTTACGCTGACATTAACCTGAACAAAGTTGCCGAGTATTTGCTTGAAAACTTAGACAATATGGAAATTCCGCTGAACGGTTTGAAACCGTTTTCCGAATATATGGCTGAACTGTCTAAAAATTAAAATCAAGCTCTCATAGCTCAACTGGATAGAGCAACGCTCTACGAAAGCGTAGGTTGGACGTTCAAATCGTTCTGAGAGCACCATCAACAGAAGGGACGCTGAGATGGCACAAGGTGGACACATACGGGCTGAAGAGCCAAAGAACGACAGACAGTTTCTTTGTCCTGAAGGCATGGTTGGGCATCTAAAGAAGGTTCTCGAAGGCGAGTACAGCATTCCGTACAACGAGGCTGACGCTGAAGGCCGATCCTTGCTGGTCTTGGATGTGGGTGCCAATTGCGGGGCATTTACGGTGTATGCCAAGCTCAGATGGCCTAACTGTGAAATAGATGCATACGAGCCGTTGGAAGCCAATCATCAGTTTTTATTTGCGAATACCCAGGATCTAAAGGGCGTTACCCGATTCCAGTCGGCAGTGGGCGATCCAGCCAGAGACAAGCTATACTTTGGCAAGCACAATGTCGGTGAGAACAGCCAGTATCAGGGCAACGAGCAGGTAGACGAGTATGTCGAGATTGACGTAGTCGAGCCTGAGAGCTTGGTGAGCTATGATATTGTTAAGCTCGATTGCGAAGGCGCCGAGGTATACATACTTGCTAGACTGGACTTGAGCGAGACAAGGTATGTGATGTTTGAGTACCACAGCGAGCGCAACCGGATAGCTTGCGATGCTATTCTGACACAACAAGGATTTGCGTTGCTTGAGATGAATGTAACCTCGGTTGGTTACGGCGTTGCTAAATATCAGGCACAGTAATGAAATTTAACCTGCAACAGTTCTATGCGTTTTGCCGGCAGCTCAAGATTGAGACCAAAGAAGAAGGTCTAAAGAAGATGGACCGTCTGCTTGGCACGCAGACCTATGTCATGGAAGAAGTTGCGAAAGGATTAGAAGATGATTGCCATTTCTTTGTTATCCTTAAAGGCCGTCAGCTCGGTATTACTACTATCAGTCTTGCCTTGGATCTGTACTGGCATTTTATTAATCCTGGTCTCCAAGGTACGCTAACGACTGACACGGAAGAAAACCGTGACATGTTCAGGTCTACCCTTGGCATGTACATGGACGGCTTGCCCAAGGAATATAAGATCCCGCTGCTGGCCCATAATAGAAACCAATTAAGTCTGAAGAACCGCAGTCGCCTGTTTTATCAGGTAGCAGGCTTGCGAGCTAAAGGGAGCTTGGGGCGTGGTAAAGCTATTACTTACTTACACGGGACCGAAACCTCGTCTTGGGGGGATGAGGAAGGACTCGCTTCCCTACTTGCGTCTCTTGCGGAAACTAATCCTCTTAGACTCTACATGTTTGAATCAACAGCGCGTGGATTTAATATGTTCCACGATATGTACGTTACTGCCAAGCGAGCAAGAACCCAACGTGCTATCTTTTGTGGTTGGTGGCGTAACGAGTTCTACTCTGTCGAGGCCGACAATCCTATCTACAAGGTCTATTGGGACGGAAAAGTAACACCCGAAGAGAAAGAATGGGTGCGCGACATCAAGAAGCTCTACAACTACGAGATCAACTCTCGGCAGCTTGCTTGGTGGCGCTGGAAGCTCGCGGAAGGCATCAAAGACGAAGCCCTCATGTACCAAGAGTTTCCACCGACAGAAGACTATGCGTTCGTGATGACCGGCAGCTCGTTCTTCTCGAACAGCAAATGCACCGACGCAATGAAGGCATCTCGCAAGGCAGTGCCTGACTGCTATCGCTATGTGATGGGCCACAATTTCCAAGACACGGAAGTAATGAAGTCAAACCCTAAACTCGCAACCCTCAAAATATGGGAAGAACCAGATGATAATGGATACTACGTTATTGGAGCAGATCCTGCTTATGGCAGCTCTGATTGGGCTGACCGTTTTTGTATTCAGATTTTTAGGTGCTACGCCGACGGACTCGACCAAGTCGCAGAGTTCGCCACCTCAGAACTCAACACCTACCAGTTTGCCTGGGTCATCGCCCACCTCGCCGGAGCCTACAAAAACTCCACGCTCAACCTCGAAGTCAACGGCCCAGGCCAGCCCGTCATCCAAGAACTCCGCAACCTCAAAAGACAAGCCGTCAACATCGCGTCCCAAAGCGAAACCCGTAAGCAAGGCGAAGCGTTAATGGCCGTCCTTTCCTCCATGCAAAATTATATCTGGAGGAAGAACGATACCCTTGGTGGCCTGACCAACTCGATTGGCTGGGTCACAACCCAAGCGTCCAAAGAGCGTATGCTGTCTTATTACAAAGATTACTTCGAACGCGACATGATGATCGTCAAGTCCGAGGAACTCTTGGAAGAAATGAAAACTATTCGGCGTGACGGTGGAACCATTTCCGCGCCTGGACGTTCTAAAGATGACCGCGTTATGGCCGCTGGCCTTGCAGCCGCCGCTTTTGCCGAGCAAGTGCAGCCACAGCTCATTGCACGCCGCATTACCCGTGACATGCAACTCAAAACCGAAGACCGCACAGCCGGAGAACTGGCCGTCGGCAAAAACGTATCCGAATACCTGAAGCGCATAGGATTTGGACCAAATGGATAAAGTCTTAAATAAATCAGAGATTTACCGGCGCATGGATCGTTTCCAAGAGGACGACAACACGCCGTGGTCATGGCCTATGTTGGCAGAACTAGCAGGTTACGCGCCTGGTCATATGCGGGATGTCTTCGTCTACAAGTCCCAACCCATGACTGAAACCATGCAGATCCGTGTCAGCCATGCCCTAGCCAAGATCGAACGCGGGGATGTCACCGTTATGCGGAATAGGGACAAGACGCGCTTTATTCAATACAACCAGAAGCCAGAGCCTCGCATGGCTAAAGGCAACCGGATCATCCTTGAGAACGGCGCCTTCAAGGTAAAACCAGGCATTATCAACCGTAATGACTATTCCCAAATCACCCTAAAAGAACAGTTGGAGGGCTAAAATGGCCGTATTAAGATCATATCAATGCGTAAAACACGGGTATTTTGACGCTTGGGAGGCTGAATGCCCTCATGGGTGCAAAAAGGTCACACAGGTCTTTTTAAAGCCATTTTCCATTAAATCCGACCGTACCAAGGGCGCTGACAAGACTTTGAAGGGCTTGGCGTCCGATTTCCAGATGACCAACATCAAGTCAACCCGTGAAGGCGAGTTCCAGACGGGTTACCACACCCGCAACAACAAGCCTGAACCAAACAAAGGCCATGAAGCGGCTAACGGTGGCGTTATGTGGGGCGGCGGTGGCCGCTTTGACATGGGTAGCGCTCTTGCTGGAAAGGCTGTACAATCAGGAAATGGCGAACCGGCTGGGTTTGATCCCAAGAATCTTGGCAAACTAACCGGACCGCGTGCGGCAAGTTATCAAGCTGACCATCAGGGATTAAAGATCAATGCGGATTCCAACTAAAGCAGATGAACGCGAGTTCTTTTACTTAGACCTGATTAATAAATGCGATGTGTCCAAGCCAGAGCGTCAGGGTGATTACTCATCCTTGCGCTCTAACTTTTTGTTCGGCGCCGGCCCTGAAGAGTCACCTGCACCCTTCAACAAGATCGCGTCGCACATCGACCAGCTAACTTCGTTCCTTTACTCCGCAGAAACAACGCGTTTCAACATTGCACTCGGCGCTGGCGCAAATGACATTCAACATCGTTACGTGCCGCCACTCACGCAAGCGCTGCACGACGAATGGAACAACTCGAATGCCGATCAAGTTTTCTCTACGGCCCTTACTTGGTCCTTGGTCTATAATTCGACCTTTATCAAGCTCATACCCTTCAACACGTCTATCCATCCTTACTTGGTAGACCCAGGCTCAATGGGCGTCTTGCGCGAAGACGTACCTTACACCGACCGTCAACAAGCGTTGACCCAGACTTACTACATGACCAAACAGGATTTGTGGGCGCGTTTGTACAACCATCCGAAACGCGACAGCATTATTAGCCGCATTACAACCGCCAATTACGAACCAACGCATGTGCCTGAAGGCGTTGACCGCATCGTGATGTCGCAGACTAATCCAACTCTATACGGCACCGTCAACCTCGACCTTTACGGCTACAACCGCATGAAAGCGCGTATTGCCGAAGACACGGTGGAAATGACTGAACTGTATGTCTGGAATGACGAAACGCAAGACTATCAAGTCGTTACTCGCGCCGCGCCAGATGTCATCATCTACGACCGGCCTAACGAAGAACTATTCCTCAAGGGCGAGCTGCCATTCATTCAGATCTGCCCTAACCCGCAATATGATTACTACTGGGGACAATCCGAAGTTTCCAAACTGATCTATCTTCAGCAGATGCGTAACCGGCGCATGACTGAAATTCTGGATCTACTATCCAAGCAAGTGAACCCGCCGACAGCTCTTACGGGCTTCACCGGTATCTTGGATGAAAAGAACTTTGCACTCAACCGCGCAGGTGGTTTGCTGTCGTCTGACATGCCGAATGCAAAAGCAGAACGTCTGGCACCAAACATTCCGCAAGATCTTTACGCACAGCTTAAAGAAATTGATGCAATGTTTGAAGAAGTCTCAGGAATTTCGTCTGTGTTGTCTGGCCGTGGTGAGCAAGGTGTGCGCTCTGCTGGTCACGCTTCTCAACTCGCACGTCTTGGATCTTCACGCGCCAAGAAACGCGCTATGGTTGTTGAAGATTCATTAGAGAAAATGGCAACGCTGTATCTTAAGATCATGCAAGCCTACGATCCTTCTGATCTCAAAGACACTGAAGGCAACAAGTTCATCCCTGCACAGTTTACCAAAGACTTTGTGGTCAAAGTGGACGCGCACTCGAACAGCCCGATCTTTATGGAAGATCTGCGTTCGTTGGCTTTTAATCTGTTCAAAGCGCAAGCCATCGACAAGGAAAGCCTCATCGACTTGCTTGATCCTCCAATGAAGCAACTTCTCAAGGAGCGGCTCAAGAAAATGGATGCCAAAGCGGCGGCAGCTCAAGCACAAGGCGGCGGCGAAAAAGTAGTGCCAATGAGCAAAAAGCAAGGCTAAAATGGCTAAAGGACAGCAAATTAACCCAGTTCGGGGCGACCAACCAAGGGCGTCAACTACCCAGTTGTCTCGCGACGTAAAACCCGCTACTATGGATTATAGAGTAAGTGGTGTGAAGTCTTATACGCCTCGCACTACTCCACGATCACCGGCAAGGAGGCCATAATGGCTTACAAGTCTGTAAAGCGTTCGCGTCGCGGCAAGCGTCGTTGAATAAGTTGGGGACGTTAACTTTAACTGATGGAGGCCTTCAATGGCTCGTAAGTCTCGTAAGCACAAGCGCTAATTGGCGCTACCACCCCTCCCTGAAACCTTAGCACAGGAGCGCATCATGCGTCGCAAGGCTCGTAAGGCACGTCGCTAACTAATACACGGGTTAGACCCGTTATTACTGCGATTTCCCTGAAGGGGGGGAAACCTAAAAATACCCCTTCACCTATTCAAAGGGAACGGACATGGCTGATAACGCACAACTTATGGCATTGATGCAGGGCGCTGGCGGTGAAACCCCAGGTGGCGTATCTGTCGGTGAAGCTCCTCCTTCTTCGCCTCCTCCCATGCCAACCCCTATGTCTACCCCAGAACCTAAAGCCGGTGTTAAAGAAGCAGCTCTCGTCAACGTCTCAATGGCGATGGATTTGATTGAGCAAGCTCTCCCAGCTATCGGATCTGAAAGCCCAGAAGGCCAAAAACTCATTAACGCAATCTCAGCACTGACTACGGTGCTCGGCCCTAAGAAACAGAAGGCCGGTGAATTGCAAAATGCTGAAATTCTTCAGCTTCTTCAAAACCTTCCTCAAGCCGGTGGCGGCACTCCTGGTTCTCGTATGATTGCTGGTGCGCCTCCAAATCTCGGATTGATGAACCCTCCAGGTGCTCCACCTATGCCTCAGGGCGGCGGTGCTCCCGGTGCTCCTCCAATGCCTCCAATGTAAGGGAATTACTATGGAACTCTTTAAGCCAAGGGGCGCATCGGCACCCCGCAATGCTACTACCGACAAGCAGGTTAACGGCCAAATCGTTAACACGCCACGTTACGCCCACTTTGGTGGCCTTTCTGGCCCATCGAAAACCGGCAGCAAGAATGCAATGACGATTAAGCCACCAGGCGACGGTCGCAAAGTTATCTAAACCGAAGGATAGGGGACAACAATGCCTTCATTAGAAGATCTCACACCCGACGCCCGCGACGAATTGGCGTTATTGGCCCGTCAACTGGCCGAAAACCCTGATACGCGGGACTCTTTTTTGCGTTTGACGAAGAAAGTTAAGCCAAACTTAACAATCGACGCCATCGACATTAAAGACCAAGTAGACGCTCGTTTTGCTGAATATGAGGCCAGAAATCAGGCTTTAGAAGGCAAATTAAGGGAAAAAGACGCCCTTGAAGAGCTAGAAAAGCGGCGTCAAGCCTTGGTTAAAAAGGGTAAAGCAAAGTCTGAAGAGGACGTTGCAGAGATTGAAAAGGTTATGCTCGAAAAGGGCATCACAAATCACGAAACGGCTGCGGATTATTACGAGTTCATGAGAAGTGCGGCGGTGCCTACATCGCCAAAGGTCTTTAATCACTCGTTTATGAACGAGTCAGCACGCGACACGCTGGCAAAGTTCAGAACAAATCCAACAGTAGCTGCGCGTGATGAAGCGGCAAAAGCTCTATTTGAACTGAGGAAAAATCCTCGGCCAGTAGGCTTTTGATATTGGGGACTTAACGAAGCAAAGGAACTAAGCGATGGCTATAGGTGGTGGTATCGTACCAGCAACCGGCACTTCGCAGTACAACGAATTAACGTACGTCACACGGCGTGCGTTTATTCCGAAGTTGGTGGTGCAGCTCTACAATAGCACCCCGCTTATGGCTGCGCTGATTGCCAACTCTCAAACTGCTACGGGCGGTGTCTCGTCCGTTACAGTCCCCGTACAAGGCGCTCAGTTTGTGAACGCTCAGTGGTCGGATTACTCCGGCTCGTTTGCTCAACCTGCTGTTCAGCAGGGCGCATTCAACGCTGAGTTTGATCTCAAGCTGATGATTACGCCAGTTCCGTTCCTCGGAATGGAAGGTGTTGTACAGCAAGATCACGCAATCATCCCATTGATCGAAGCTCGTATGAACGACGCTACGAACGTGATGATGGATGCGATGTCTTACTCGCTCTACAACAACACGACGAATACTCAGCAGTTCACTGGTCTTCCAGCAGCAGTTGATAACGGTAACACCGTTGCCACCTACGGCAACATCAACCGTTCAACCTACACCTGGTGGCAGTCCGGTCAGTATGCTGCTGGTTCGGTCAACCCAACCCGTCAGAACGTACTCCAGTATATCTCTGGTACGGTCAAGAAGGGTGCGGAAGTACCAACCTTCGGCGTCTGCGGCTTCGGCACTTGGACGCTTCTCGCTCAGGACTATGTTGGTCAGGAACAGTATGTCATCACCCCAGGCTCCGGCTTCGACGGCGATGCAAACGGCCCACAGGCTGCGTTCCGCGCTCTCATGGTTGCTGGCGTTCCGATTTATCCAGATCCTTACTGCCCAGAAGGCACGCTCTATCTCCTCAACACCAACTATCTCTCGCTCTACATCCATGAGCAGGGCCAGTTCGTGTTCACGGGCTTTGAGTCAACCCTTCCAAACTGGCAGATTGGTTATGTTGGCGCCGTTCTTACCATCGCTGAGTTGGTAAGCACCAAGCCAAAGTCCATGACCAAGGTGACTGGCTACAATTCGCTAACACTGTAAGGAGTAGCTCATGTCTCTCGGTTTAAACAAAATCCTTGTTAGCAACGTCGCAACGGGCCAACCAGCCGCGTATTTGCAACCAGTGACTATTTCGAGCGTTGGTTCGGGTAACGCAACGACGATGACAAACGCGCAATTTATTCCAGCTGGCACCTATGTTGTTCCAGCAATTGCGAACGTAGTCATCGAAGTTAACACCTATACCAGCAACGTAAATAGCTGGACTTCGTTGATTCCTAACAACACACCTTCGGCTGTATTGATTTCGGACGGTTGGAACTTCCGTGCGAACGCAGTCACCGGTACGCAAACGGTTACGCTGTACACGGTCAACGGTGGTCAGGCAGCTACACAATCAACCTACGCAACGTCGTAAGGAGGGTTGAATGGCTAATCCTGATTCAGTAGGCCAAAATACACAGGACAGTTTTGGTAATTTTCGTATTGCCACTGCTGGTCCCGTATCCATAGCCGCAACTGGTAATGCTGTCGTTGCTCTGCCTTTTCTCAAAGGCGGCACCGGCGGTACAGGTTCGTACATCATCCGTCGTATCACGGTAAACAACGTGAGCAACACGGCGGGTGGTACGGCACCAAACTGTGCAACGGCCAACATCTCAGTTGGTACGACCAGTGACGGTGCGAACCTCGTTACCTCAAACACTGTTACAACCAACCTGACGGGTGCGAACACGTTCGTGGATCTCACGCTTGCGGCTGCGGCCAATTCGACGAGCTACACGGCTAACGCTTTGTTCCTCAATGTGAACACTAACGTAGCAAACGCTGCGATTTTTGTTTCCGTCTATGGTGATGTGCAGTTCTAATGGTTTGGGTAACAAACACGACGGATGAGTTCTTTGTTCAAAATTGGGATGGGAAGTCTCACAGCTTTCCTCCCAACAAAGCTACAGAATTATCTGTCGATTTGGCTCGAATCTTTTTTGGGTATGGTGTCGATGACAAGGTACCCGTATTGGCTAGGCTTGGCTGGACCAAGGTTGCAACGGACGTTCCTAAAGCTCTGGAGCGTCTCAATAAGTTTGTGATCTCGGAAACTCAGCCTCAAACCTACCACAATGCGTCCCCAGTGGTAGACCGAGTACCCTTCCCTGCGTCGCGGCAGGGCGGGGGAAAGGGCTTAAAGTGATGTTGGTGTTCGATGGTTACAACGCTTCAGTCTTACATCACGTTAACACGCAGGCTTCTGCACGACGCTAACGCTAACTTTTGGTCTGACCAAGAGCTTACCGACGACATCAATAACGCTCGTAACCGTCTCGTTCGTGATACGGGCGTTAACCGCGTCATTCAAAACACAGCAGCTATTTACAACCAAGAACTGTACTCGTTCGACAACTCGGCGGGTACAATTTCTGGTGTGTTAGTCACCAATCCAGGCTCTGGCTATACAAGCGCTCCCACCGTCAGCTTTAGCAGTGGTGCAGCAGCAGCTTATGCCACGATCAGCCAGACGGGTGAATACGGTTCCAATGCAGCCGGATCTATCTCAAATGTGGTGGTTACTAACGCGGGTTTAGGCTACACAACTGCGCCCACCGTATCGTTTAGCGGCGGTGGCGGTACGGGTGCAGCAGCTCAGGCGTTCTTGACGGGTATGCCTAAAGGGCTACTCACGATGGACATCATCAATATCAATCTATATTGGGGCAATACGCGTATACCATTGCGCTATCTGCCTTGGACACAGTTCAATGCCGAGTTGCGGTTCTGGCAAAATTACGTAGGTAGGCCAATTGCTTACAGCATGTATGGGCCTAACTCGTTTTATCTGTCGCCTATTCCAGACCAGAACTACGCTATTGAAGTAGATACGGTCGTTCGACCTGACGATCTGGTTGCCTTGAGCGATCCAGAAATCAACATTCCGCAGCCTTGGCAAGATCCTGTTCCGTATTACGCTGCTCACATTGCTAAGTACAAAGAGCAGTCTTACGGCGAAGCAGAGTTGTTCAAGAATCAGTATCTCGCCAAGACACAGAACGTGCTGTCCTCGACGTTTACCCGTCGTATGCCTGATCCTTATTCGAGGCCATACTAATGGCAGAGAAGTCACCTGAGCAGCGCAAACAATATCAGGTGGTGAAGGCTTTCAAGGCGTTAAACACGAAAGCCAACCGTACCGCTATTGCAGATGAAGAGTTTGCTTGGATTGAGAACATCCAGCCAATCGGCTTCGGCAATCTAAAAGTTGTGCCTCAAGTGGCTAACGTGACCATTAGTGGCACGCCGGTAACGTGGAGCAACACGGTTCAGACGCTGACAAGCTGGAACGTCAACAATCAAGACTATGTCTTTGCGTTTCAATCGGATGGTTCGGCTCAGTATTACAACGTCACGTCTGGCAGCAAAGGCAACATAGCTAACGCAAGCACGTTTTCCTCAACTGGCGTGCGTGTCAGACAGTGGAAGAATGATCGCATCATCATCAGTGACCCTAACAAGGGTTATTCGACGTGGAATGGTACGGATCTCATCACAGTCGGCTGCATAAGTACGATTGGTATCACAAATGCCGGTTCAGGCTATACGACGGTGCCAACTGTAACTATTTCGGCGCCAAACCAGACAAATGGCGTACAAGCAACGGCTGTAGCGTCCATTTCTAACGCTTCTGGCACCATTATTAGTGCTCAAGTGACCAATATTGGTTCAGGTTATACGTCACTTCCGACAGTAACTATCGACCCTCCGA
>Ga0214167_1000897_pt1 | contig 13140 bp, 19 predicted proteins | sample TroBogypolimnion_45_FD_153006 | JGI IMG/M metagenome (GOLD analysis project Ga0214167, IMG submission 153006) | Freshwater microbial communities from Trout Bog Lake, WI - Practice 18AUG2009 hypolimnion v3 | ecosystem: Environmental > Aquatic > Freshwater > Lake > Hypolimnion/Profundal zone ... | reverse complement strand
CCGCGACCGGGGCTTTGTTTGTGGGTGAATTGAGCGTTGGACTCACCCCCCGAATATAGCGCGCTGAAGGCGCGCGGCGGCGGCGCAAAAAAAAAGCACCGCAAGCGGTGCTTTTGTCAGGCGAGAAGTCCCTTACAGAGGAACCTTCTTGAGCATCTCCAGGCCGATCTTGCCGGCTGCGATTTCGCGCAGGGCGGTGACGCCGGGCTTGTTCTTGCTGGTCACCTTGGGTGCGTGGCCCTGGCTCAGCATGCGGGCGCGGTAGGTGGCCGCCAGCACCAGCTGGAAGCGATTGGGAATCTGCACAAGGCAGTCTTCAACGGTAATACGAGCCATAAATTTCTCCGAAAGACCAGGAAAATGCACTACGCAATGTGCAGTGCTTTGAACGTATCAGCCCTGGCGCGACGCTGCGCCGAGAACTTGAGTCGTTGGGAGTGGACGATGGCCTTGAGGTCAAACAGGGCACGGTCGAACAACTCGTTAATTATAACGAAATCGAAGCGCGACACCTGCGCCACCTCGACAGCGGCGTTCTGCAGGCGCAGTTCGATCACTTCCGGGGAGTCCTCGCCGCGGCGCTCCAGCCGTGAGCGCAACTCCTCCCAGCTCGGGGGCAGGATGAAGATGCTGATGGCATTGGCGAAGATCTGTTTGATCTGCAGCGCGCCTTGGTAGTCGATTTCAAGGATGACGTCGGCGCCCTGCGCCATGCGCTCCTCGATGGCCTTCTTAGAGGTGCCGTAGCGGTGCTTGTGCACGTGGGCCCACTCGACGAAGGCGTCGGCCTGCACCATGGCGTCGAATTCAGTCTCGGAGACGAAGAAATATTCGCGCCCATGCTTTTCCTGCCCGCGCGGAGAGCGCGTCGTGTGCGAGACCGAGGGCTGCACATGCGAGTCGAGCTCCAGCAGGGCTCTGACCAGACTGGATTTGCCGGCCCCGCTCGGGGCGGCCACCACAAACAGGTTTCCGGGATAGTCCATGAACGACCGTTTCAATGACAACTGAGGTCGCTCTATTCTATGTTCTGGACCTGAAGCTCGGGATCAGCTCTAAGATATTGATTTTCATGGAAATTTTGCTCTGGGGTAGGTGCCTCACCCCACGATTTACCCCACAAAATACCTGGGCTGCTATGGATCGTCATGAGGCGTTGCGAGTCAGCAATTTCAACTTAGCTACGAACTGCAATCTTATCAGGCGGACTTTTGTGACTGCGTGCGCGCTGATGTTGTTTTCGATTCGGTGCAAGATCCGCTTGGCTTCCGCCCACTCCGCCAATAAAATCAACGAGTTACAGGAATTTTGATGTAACTCGTTTTTCTTTGTCTGCACCATGGGAACACTTGGACGAAGCAGAATTTCGGTAGAGCCCAAATGAGTATTGGCCCGAACCGCGTGGACTCATCAATCGAACAAGCCTGCGGGATGCCGATATAGTCCGTGTTGTGAGCTGCGTTGCCTGTGGGCACCGCGCGATGGCTCGCACGCCAATTGATGCCGACCCCCCCCGTTTTCCACGCGTGCCCATAGCCGGTTGCGATACGGGATGCCAGCTCGGGAAATAGCATGCTCAGTATGGCGTCATGCCGTGCTGGCTGAAGACACATGTGCCGCTCGGGTTTCTTTACGTACCCGACCGGCCAGAGCGCCCGCCGATGCACGATTGGTGGATGACTCAGAAGTTAGCGGAGTATCGCTTGTGAATACGTCGTTGCAGGCGTGTGCCCTCTTTTTCGTTGGCTTCTAGTTCGCGCATGTCGGCCTTCGGTAGGATCAGCGCGTGTTGCAGGGCGCGTTCGCCTGCATTCAGTATTGTGAATCGGCGTTGACGCAGGAACAGGAAGCGCTTGACGTCGTTGTCGATGACAAGTTGCTTGCGGATGTTGTCCACCTGACGATTCTCGTACCTCCGATTCGGGTCGAGAACGAACGCAATCTCGATGAAAGGCCTCAAGCGCGGCACGATGTCGACGAGCTCTCCCTCGGGTGACTCCCACACGGAATGGAACTCTGCCTCAATGAACACGCCGGGCAATTCCCAAACCGCCCACCCGAAGATCTGCTGCCCGCCTTTTGCGGCGACCTGTGCAGCAACGATCGGAAAGCAATCGTCGAGTGGCTTGTCCGGCATAGGCCGACACCGCACCTTCTGCGGCAAGGCGCAGGTGGCGATGGAGGAGGAGAACTCCAGGAAATGGAGTGCGGAGGTGTTGGCGGCAATGATCATGACATCAAGGATTCTCTGTGAAGTCGGTGGCGTGACTCTCCGTCGCCGGCTAAGCTGGCTTCGGGTCGACAAGTGTGCGCCACTTCGTCGACGTAATGAAGGTCCTCGGTGGCTGCAGCCAGAAGCGATGGCAGCAGGATGTTTTGGTCAGCTTGATGCTTGGTTGCGTGCACTTGGCTTGAGGGACTCAGTCCCATATTGCACTGCCTTGCCCGCCATCTTTGGCGCTCGCGGGGGGGAACTTGAGCTTCTGCCCGAGTTATAGCTGGTGCTTTTCCTGCATACGCCCATAGCCGGTGGCGATGCGAGAAGCAAGGTCGGGAAACAGCATGCTCAACACTGCGTCATACCGCGCGGGTCGGAGACATGCTTCATCGCCTGCCGCTACTTTGTCGATGATGGTTTGGCGCCATGCTGCATAGAGATCGACTTGCTTCTGCGTGAACTGCGCTTCCAGGCCGTAGGCCTTGACCGCCATGGGGTAGAGCATATTCCACTGTTGGGTATCGGCTCCGCTTTGCATGATTGCGTTGAGAACCTGAAACCCGGTGTCGACGGCGTAGCCGACGCCGCGGTTCTGCTGAATGGACAGGATGCGGGGAACGACGCCAGCATCTTCTACCATGACCGCATCGGCAGCGCCTGGCATGCCATGTGCCGCGAGGGCCTCAGCGGCTTCCATGAGTTGCCCCCACTGTTCGCTGTCTGGCCCGAGGAGTGAGGGCTTTGGCTCGCTGCCTCGATGCGTTCGTCGTGCTTTCTTGATGCGGGCGTTGGCGTCGTAGAACCGCATTGCCGCCGAGAGGTAGGTGGCGGCCCACTTTGAGGCCGGTGTGGCGAGGAGGCGAGGGCGTCTCAATTCAATCAGCCGCTCTTGATAGCGAACGGTGATCGGGTGTCGGTCCATTTCTGCTTCGAGCATCTTCCGCTTGATGCGCCAGACGGGATGGTGAACCCAGCGTTTGCCTATCGTCTGGTCGACGATCAGGGTCCGTAGCCCGTCCAAGGTCACCCGAGCGAGATCGGCGCTGCCGGTGCAGGTACGCCGCGACTTCGAGTTTCGATGAGGTAGCCCACCAGCCGGCGCGCGATGCGCCGGTAATCTTCCGCATAGCCATGGTCGACTGCTCCCTTGGCCTGCCATGCTTGGTCGAAGCGCGCGCCGAGTTCGGCTTCATTTGGCACCGTCATCTCATGCGTGATCTTCAACCAATCGAATACGTCCCCGACAACGTTGTGCATCTTCATGAAGGCCGTTTCCGTACGGCGGCCTCCGAGTTTCAGGACGTGGGTGTAAAAAAAGCGACGTGGACATCGCTCGAACAGGTTGACCTGGCTGTCGGTCCAGATCGGCTTTTGCGCCCAGGCAACTTGCAAGCATGCCTTCGGCCGCGGCTCGGCACGTCGCTGCGGTGGATTTGGCGAGTGGATCAGAAGGTGCCGAATGGAGGCCAGGAACTTCGAAGGATTGCGCGCTTTGCCGTCGGACTGAACTGATGATGCATAGAGAAAGAGCCGATCTCGGGCGCGTGACAGCGCCACGAAGAACAGGCATTCCTCTTCTTCATCGTGCCCAGCTTTCACCGCTTCCAATCCGGTGATTCCATCTGAGCCATGAATCAGACCGTCTGGCGGCACGCAGCGCGGTGCCATGTTGTTGCGCGGCAGACCTGAGGTCACCATGCCGGGGATATGCACGGTGTGAAACTCCAGTCCCTTGCTGGCATGGATCGTCATGAGACGTACCGCATCGATGCCGTCGACGACTCCTGGCAAATGGCGCAAGCCGCGGTCCTCCGAAAGCAGGACGAGTCGGCGAATTCGATCAAGAAGGCGCGTGCAGGGGGCACCCGCACCCGATGGTTGTTGACGGCAGAAGTTGAGGAATTGCCACAGCGCCAGACCTTTCATTCTGCTTTGGGCGTCGCCTGCCAGGTACAGGGCCTTGGCGAGTCCAAGACGGTCGATCACCCAGGTGGACAAAATGGTCCAAGGATTGCCGGTCGGGCTCATCCCATCGAAAAGTGCGGCCACGCGCGCCAATGTGGCTTTGCTCGTTCCGGCGAGTTCCGGTGGCCAGCTCCCCGCGAGCCGCCAGTCGAGCGCCGCAACTTTGCTTTCGCGCAGTCGCTCGATGATCTGTGCGATATCTTGCAGTGGCAACTCATACGATGGCATCGTGGAGGCCCGCACCAGACCGACGGCATAGGGGTCGTTCAACATGGAAAGCAATGCGAGGAGATCCTTGATCTCTGGCCGCTCGAACAGGCTCCCGAGATGAAGCACCGGGATGCCTCTGGCTTCCAGGCCTTCGGCGATTTCACTCAGACGGGCGTTGGATGCGCACAGAAGGGCCTGTTCGCGGTAAGCCGTTCCCGCGTCGCGTTGGGCCTGGATCGCGGCGGCCACCGCAGAAATTTCATCATCCGTTGTGCTCACAACCCTGAACTCTGGTGCGACACCGGAAGCGCCTCGGCTCGCTTTTAAATGCAATGGCAATGCGCCAGTCGATGCCTTCATCGTGCCGGAGAAGGCCGTGAAAACATCGATGACTTCCTGTCGAGACCGATAGTTGATACCCAGTTGATCAATTTGAGCACCGGGAAAATCCAAGGCGAACTGGGCCATGTTGGTGGCCGATGCGCCGCGGAAGCGATAAATGGATTGACGGGCATCGCCAACAACCCAGAGGTCTCGTCCATCACCGACGATAGCTTTCAAAAGACGTACGGAAGAACGGTTCACGTCTTGGTATTCGTCGACGAGGACATGCTTGTGCCGTGCCCTTAGTGCATTCCTCACTTCGGCATCGGCTTCGACCAGGCGTACAGGCTGGGCGACGAGATCGCCAAAGTCGATCAACTGCTTCGCAGTCATCAGGCGCTCGTAGGTTTCGTAGACCAAAGCGACTTCCAGGCACTTCTCAGCACGCATCGCCGCATCGGCATCTTCAGCGCAGTTCTGTGCCATGGCTTGGGCCAATGCCCGGTAGCCGACGGCGTCAATCACCTCGTCCTTTGCGCGTGAAATCGCACTCAGCATGTCACTGAGATCGAGCGCTGGGTCCCATAGGTTGCGATAGTGGTGCAACGGGAGTCGCGGCAACTCGCTTTCCAGCAATTCGATGCCTTCGGATCGATCAATGAGACGAGGGTCTGCAGGTAGCCCCAGCTTGTCGTGAAAACGGCGGACGATATCCAAACCGAATGCATGAAACGTACCAATCCACATCGCTGCGGCAGCTTTGGGGTTGCTTGCGGCGAGTCGCTCGCTCAACTCGTTCGCCGCCTTGTTGGAGAATGTGAGGACAAGAATGGACATCGGATCCACGCCGTCAGTCAGAAGACTCTGGATGCGCTGCACCAGCGTTCTGGTCTTGCCTGTGCCTGGACCGGCCTGCAACTGGAACGCGGTGTTGCGATGGTTGGCCGCTGCAATCTGGGTTGGGTCTGGAGTCAATACCGCCGCTGCGGCGGCCGGCTGCATGGATGCGGTGGACTCTATCGGCAGTAGCAGTGCATCCAGAAGCTGTTGCTGGACTACCTGCAAGGGTGCGCCAAGACGATTGGCGATGTCGGCAGAAGAGCAGCTACCATCGACGTGGTGGTGGCGGGCGACCGAGCGCGGCAACAGGAGTTCGCGGGCGAAGAGGTCCATACGGACCTCACGGCGTTCCCGAACGCCATAGTCAAGCACTCTTTCGATGCCGACTGGCGCATCCTCCGCCGAACGGTCTGGTTCGACTTCCTCCGTTACCGCGTCCTGAATGCCACCTTCCAAGACCACATGCCCCAGTTCATGAGCGATCAAAAAGGCGCGGTCGAATGCCGAACCAGTATCTTCATACAAAATGCTTCCAGCTTGGCTGTCGAATACCGCACGCCCGCTTTTCAGTGCGGAGTCGCCCTGTGGCAAAGCGTACACATCAAGGTCTCGCCGAGCCGCTTCGCGGCTGACGAGTTCAAGCAGGTTCCATGGATCGTCGCCCGCTGCGACCGCCGCTTGATGGATGCGTTCTGCCTCGCGCCGGGCGGCTTCGGTCGCATCCATAGCTAGTCCCGCAATGCCTTCAGCGCCTCTTGTTGGGCTGGCGTGAGCTGGGAAGTCTCAACGGCCTGCTCGAACGATATCTGCTCGGTCACCGCAGGCTTCACGCTAGATCTGAAACTCAGACCGGACACCATGGTCGGTGGATTATTCAAATAAGCAGATACGGCATCGGCCGTCGCACCTAGTTCGGCAGCGAGCCGTTGAACGAGATTCCTCGGAATGGTACTTGCGACCACTGCTCGGTCACGAAAACGCATCAACAATAAATTGCTGATGTTCAGTCTTTGAGCTACAGATTTAAACGCTGAGCGAGTCAACTGAGTAAATGGATCCGCGACCGCATCGTTCTGTGCCGAGCCAATTGTTGTCTGAAATTGCCGCCAAGCCTTTTCGACGACCTGTTCAGACGAAACCTGCAGTTCATCGTCGCTGCGGGAGGCATCAATCATCAATTCAATCGAGCAGTCCACCAGTGCATCTGCATGTTCTGGATATAGGCTCAGATATTGCTCCAATATTGTGCGGTCATGTGAGGGTTCAACGGAGAACGCAAGAAGAACCTCTTCTTCATTCAGTTTGGAATGTTCGACGCTCATAGTTCAGCCTCCTCTTCAAGAATGGCCTTGAGAGCTTTGCAGGCACGATCACGACGGTTACGAACCGTCCTTTCGTCACACTGCAGAATACGTGCGATTGTCATGACATCTTTTTCCTTGGCGTCAATCGGAATTCCTTTCAAAAGAAGACCGATGACTTGCTTTTGATCCTGGGGTAAACGGTCAATCGCAGCAAAAAGCGTCGACCGGAAAGCAGGATCATCAATTTTTTGAGGGTTGCCGCTCAAAAAGCTCTCCAGAGCAACTTCGACCTCGGGCGAAACCTCGGGGCCATCCGCGTCCTGGGTTCCCAAGGGGACGGTTGTTACGTCACCGACTACCGCTTTGAATTTACGCAAAACGGACGTTCGAAGCGCGACCATTGCTTGATCGAAGTGAACTTCGTAAAAATCCAGCATATCAGCTTGTGAAGCGCAATCTTTGGTGACCAATACGACAAATCGGTTAATGATTTCGTCACGAATATCGGTCGCACTGCCGATACGAGAGCTCCAGATTTTCGAACGTAGTGACTGGTCTACACGTTTCATCAGGAGGCGATATATCTTCTCGAACTGGCCATGTTCGCCATCTGCCCAGGCTCGCCGTAGGAAATAAAGCAGGACCTCCGTTGGCACATGCTCTGGGGCCGTTCTTGATACACCAGCGAACTGTAGAACTCGTGATGCCACCTCAACAGACTCCAGTTTTTTGATCCAGGCCTCAATTGCGGGAGGGCGCTGGTAAGGCGTTCCGTCCTTGTCCTTGCGTTTAAGCGCTTCCGGCATTCCTTCTCCAGTGATGTTGGTTAGGTGGGGTGAATGGGGCTTGGCGGGTTGCGCTATCGAATACGAATCGGCAGCGACACTTGCGGCTGGATCGGCACCAACGTTTTGGCGTAGGCGCGCAGGATGTCGTTGTAGAGGTCGGCAACCGCCTTGATGGCTCGGTGGAAGCAATGGTGCAGGGAGAGGCCCACGAGGTGAACCGCATGGTCGAATGGGCCAGGCGTGGCCCGCCCAATGCCGTCGTCACATCGGTGGACATCTTCCCCGGTGAAGGTGACTTTGTTGGTTTTCAACAGCGCGAATTGGCATGAGCAACGGATTCATCCATATCTCTTTCGGAATCCAGGACGTTGTCTTTTGTGAGTTGATTCATTTGAGTTTGAATCGGTCGATACACTCGCGACTCAACACCCAGGCTGGGGTTGAATAACAGGAGATGCGCATTGAGCAATGAAGCGACGACACGACGGTTCCTGGCTGGTTGGGCCGACATGGACTGGAACTCACACATGGCAAACACAGCCTACCTCAGCAAGGTTGTGGACGCCCGCGTGCTTGCCCTGGCGGACAGAGGGTTCCCACTGGAAGAGTTCATCCGCCTTCGCCTCGGAGTGGTGATCATGAAGGACGAGCTGGAATACAAACGCGAAGTCAAGTGGATGGAGGAGATTGACATCTCATTCGCACTGGCTGGGCTAGCGCCTGACGGCAGCAGGTTCAGGTTACGAAACGAAGTGCGCCGCGCGGACGGTGAACTCGCTGCGCGCATCACAAGCACCGGAGGGTTCATGAATCTGGACGCTCGCAAACTCGTCGCGCCTCCAGATGCAATACTCGCTGCCTACCAGGCCCTGCCACGCACGCAAGACTATCTGGACCTCCCATCCAGCATCAAACAAGCCTGACCCGCCAGCATCGGTTGATACGAATACGTCAGGCAGTGTGAACTTGCTCGGTCATCGCGCGCCAGCGCTGGGACTGGAGTCGCCTTTTGAAATGCTGGTTGCCTGCCACGAACGCGTGCACAGGAGTATTGAGCTTTTGCACTGCGTGCAGGCACAATGCCGAGAGCCTGTCCTTGACTGCGCACCACGTAAAGTCACCGTCAGATCGACCAAAGTAAAATATCGGTCATGACAAGAGCTGACACCAAGACCAAGATATTGGACGACGGATTGCGTTACAAGTCCAAAGTATCGGGTTCCCCCTTCCAGGCGTCCGCATCTTTCGGAGCTTCGACCATGTCGTGTTTCCTGTGTGGCAAACATAGGGTTCGAACTCTGTTGGGTACACGCAAGATACTCGGAAAATCCCAGGCCGTCTGTTCGCCTTCGTGCAAATCGGTGGAATAAGATTCGCACTTCGCTGAGCACGCTTTGTTTAATTAGGCTCGGTTCGCACGCAAAACTGGTCAAACCTTCTTGATAAATGCCAGCGTCTCCGGTCAAGCAGCAATTCGCCAAATCTGACGAACTTCATTCTCGATCAAACTGTCCGCAAGAGCGACTCGATTAACATGCGGCCCGTCAACTGAACAAAAAGCAAATGCCCAAACTAGCAACAGTCCTGAAAGATGAGATCGTGCGCCTGGCGCGAAAGGAAGTGCGCGCCGAGATTTCGACCCTGCGCAAGGCGGCCACACTATCGCGAACGGATATCAACGCACTGAAGCGCCGCGTGGCAGCGATAGAGAAGCAGTTAACTTCTCTGATCAAAGCGTCCCCCAAAAAGACGGCTATCCCGGTGGACGAAGCGACGACCATTCGGTTCAGTTCCAAGGGTTTTGCCACCCTCAGACGTCGCCTGGGTCTGTCCGCTGCAGAAATGGGCTTCTTGCTTCATGCGTCGGATCAATCCATCTACAAATGGGAACGCGGCGTCAGGCCAAGGCCCAATCAAATGCCAAAAATTGCCACACTCAGAAAGATGAGCAAACCACAGGTGACCGCACTGCTCAAGTCGCTCCAAAAATAGGCTGGCCGGGGTGCCGCTGAGTGGCTGACGGGACAAAGCGCGGTCGCTTTACATCATCGAACTGGGCACTGGCCGGCGCGTGTGCCCGTCGTGCAACATCTGGCGCATGGTTGAGACGGTGGCGCACACGGCCGACCACGTCTTGCCCCGCCCGCCCGTGCGTCACTGGGTGCTGTCGGTCCCCAACTGGAGCGATGCCGCGCAGAAATGCTGATCATTGCAGCCGCCCGTGTAATTTGCCGTCGCGCCAAATCATTAGCTGAAACTTATCCGGTGGCGTTGTATTGGTGCTGAGGGTAGGGCGTTGGCACTGATTGAATAGTGCCCCACCCAGCCGGTCACATTTATGGATTCAGCGGGCAGCGGTACCGGCGCGCATCCGGTGCAATGAGGCATTGGATGCAGTCAGTTCAAGTCGCTCAGCCAGCCACACCTTAATGACCGATTGACGCGTAACACCAAGCTTGCTTGCTTCGCGATCCAATGATTCAATCATCCAGGTCGGAAAATCAACATTCACACGCTTTTGTTCCTGCAAAACACGTTTTGCCTTGGACAAGTCCAGGGCACCTGTGATATCTACACCTTCATCAAATTGTTTCTCAAAAGTTCTAGCTTTCATACAGTGTTACCTCCTCAGTGCGTGCGCGGCGAACAGAAATCAATCGAATATGGGGGCCACGGTACGTGATGACCGCCGACCAATGTTTGTCCCCGATAAGACCGATCACCAGATATCGAGGTTCATCCTCAGTCTTGGCTTCGATTTCGAGCAAGGCTGGATCATTCCAAAGAAGCTGAGCCTCAACAAAGTCAATGTTGTGCTTTGCGAGGTTCGATTTGCTCTTGGCAGCGTCAAATTCGAAAGAGAACATGGTATAGAAAGTATACCTTAATTGGTGCCTCAATGAAGATTTGCGGCGGCCCCACAGCACTTTTTGAATTTCTTGCCACTGCCGCAAGGGCATGGTTCGTTGCGTCCCACCTTGGTCTGCAAAGTCTTGGCCACATCGCGCTCATAGATTGCTCGACGGTAGGGCAACCAGTGCTCGTACATGGCTACTACTGCCTCCGGGATTTGAAGGGCGAGTTTGCTACGCAGTGCAGGCGTCTTGGTCAACGCATCCTGCTCTGGCGAAATGTCATCTTCTCCCAATAAGCCAATCGGCCGATACCACGCCTGCCCCTGCGGGGTTTCCAATAAGGGCATCCACTCGCTCTGGCACAACTTCACACCGTCGCAAAACCCGTTTGCCCAGCCCTCTGCTTCGTCATACTCTTTGCCCCGATACTCGCGCGTGGACCACAGCGGGTAAATCTCCCGGGGCTGCGCTTCCAATCCGGCGATGATGCTGTTGAACAGACGCATGATCAGTTCCAGGATGCGATTGAGTTTCTCAATACTCTGCATTGGCGGCATCATGCTGTCGCCTTCGCCCCAGATACCTGGCATCCACTGTTGAGGCGTCAAGGTGATTGGGCCGATCGCAATGGCGTGAAGATATCCATCAAGCGTGTCGATCGTCATGGACTCATCGCAATCGACCTCAAAGAGCAAGAAGTTGTCAAGCTCTTGCAGCTCTTCATCAGACAGCTGGTTGAACGGGTCGGTCATCGTGGAGGTGGCAAGTGCCGTGATGGGTATGAGAGGCGCCTATTTTCGCCTGCCTACCAAATCAGGCGAGTCAGGTCGCGGACGTGCTTGCCAGGGAGCTTTGTTCTGGTACTGAGGGAGCTGAGATTCAAATCACGTCCTTTGGCTTCCTGCTGGCGTTGACCTTGGCCTTTGCGTTTGGCTCGGCGACCGATTCACGCAGCGCTTTGCCGGGTTTGAAATGAACGACCCGCTTCTCGGGGACGGCCACACTTTCACCATTGCGAGGGTTGCGACCGATGCGTTCTGCCCGGTGCGCGACTGAGAAACTGCCAAAGCCACGAATCTCGATGTGTCTGCCTTGCACCAGGGCATCTCTCAAGGCGTCAAGAATCGTGTTGATGGCCAACTCTGTGTCGCCTTTGGTCAGTTGCCGAAAATGCTCGGCCAATTCGTCGATGAGGTCCGAGCGGGTCATTGAGCCTATCGTACTTCGTAAAAGCCTGGACCGACTTCTGACGTACCGGACAACATCCAGTGGCATTCCCGTTCTGGCTCGCTGGCTGCGGTAGTGCCTTTACGATCCTACTTCTTGTTCTGCGGATCTTCTTCTATCGACTTGATGATGTCCGCCAGCGCAGACGCCACTGCGTCACCACCTGGTCCCTTGAAATATTCATTGACCGAAAAGCCATGTCTCTCGATGAACTGCTCTGCAGTCTCATTGGCGGCGTGTTCCGCCTGCAAAGCGGCCTTGGGCTGTGCGTTCTTCGGGTAGATTTTAGATTTCTTTTTCATGGGATTCCTTAATCTTTGTTGGAATGGTTTCAGAAGCTCATGAATTTGCGTGGGGTCACAAGATGACTGGCGTCAAGTCGATGCAATCCATCAGCTCAAAAATCAACTCGCAGGTTTGCGCAGACACTGGCTCTATCAAGACTTGCCCCGACGAAGCGCCAGCCCTGACTACGGCGCCAACCTTCAGTTGTCCTGATGCGGAAGAAAACGTTGCCACTGACGAGCGGAAATTGATTGCCAGATAGATGGCTTGCTCCTCGAAGTGGTACGTAGCCACCGACACATTATCGAATTTGAAGACATCGCTAAACTGGCCGAGAGAAGCAGTCAGTTCGCGTTGTGCGATGGCGATCACATCCATTGTGACTTCTGCCACCGAGCGTCCGTTGAATGTCAGTGCGGCGGCGTGGAATTGAATTCGATCGTTAAGATCTTCCTCACGCAGGTTCGGTTCGATTTTGAGGAGTTCAATTTCGGCCATGGTGTGAATGATGTTGCCTGCACTTGGGCGCTGGTTGGTAGTTCTCGCTCATTTGTGGACTCCTGATAGTGAGTCCGAATTATTAACTGCAGCTGCGACGAAATGCGTCGCACAAAAGCACAACAATTTCCTACGATGAGATCACGATCAACCCGACGTAGCCACCATCAATGCGACGCATGTTGTCGCACACATGGATCAAAATTCAATCTTTGGGAGGCAAATCATGATCGATGTCTTCGCTGTCCCGCCGGGTTTTCGAATTGTGAGCGGCGGACAGACCGGCGCTGACCAGGCCGGGCTGGATTGGGCGATCAGCCATGGTGTCTCGAACGGAGGCTGGTGCCCGCGCGGGCGCCGCTCGGAGGACGGGCCGATTGATCCGGCCTACCAGCTGGTTGAAACGCCGTCCCGGAAATATCTGGAGCGAACCGAATGGAACGTGCGCGATTCCGATGCCACGGCCATCTTTACGCTGGACCAGGATCTGGACGGAGGCTCCCGTCGGACGTCAGACTTCGCGGCTCGACTTGGCAAGCCGTGGATACACCTTCGGCCCGGCGTTCACCCGCGGTTCCTGGCCCGCTTTCTGTCAGCGCGGGCGGTCAAAACGCTCAATATTGCCG